>Ga0222629_1000093_pt1 | contig 35905 bp, 43 predicted proteins | sample AntAcemetagenom1_FD_179847 | JGI IMG/M metagenome (GOLD analysis project Ga0222629, IMG submission 179847) | Saline water microbial communities from Ace Lake, Antarctica - #1 | ecosystem: Environmental > Aquatic > Non-marine Saline and Alkaline > Saline | place: Antarctica: Ace Lake | collected... | reverse complement strand
TAATACCCCAAAATTTCTGATTTTCTTTGAAGAGTCGCAGATATAAATCCTGTTGATAAATTGGTTGTAGAACCTTTACTGGATACTCTATAGGTGAAGGATTCATAAGCTTGTGTAAAAAACTACCCACTCGGGCATCTCTATGGTGTACTTCATCATGATTGACTCTAACATGCTGCGATGGTCGTTTGTACATGCTCATCTTGTTTTTTGGAGATGTTCTCCTCTAACTTAGGTCTCAGAAAAAAATCAATTTCACATCGAATTACATGAGCAGATTGCTGGTTGAGATGTGTGTAATACGGTCCCCAAATTTCAACAATTTTTCGTTTTTTATCATACCATAAGTAATCCAGTGCCAGTTTGTGTGTGAGCCAGTAAAACTTCTTACCATTTTTCCCCATAAACTTGAAAATCTGATTCTCTGAGTATTCAGACACGTCCATTTGGGAGTAGTGGGCATTTGGAGGGTGGTACGGGGCCATTATTTCTCTTATCTATAGCTGCCTCCTTTTGTTTAAGTAAGTTTCTTATATGTTTCGATGTGTACACACCCTTTTTGTCTTTCTTATCACTTTTAGTCACGCGTTTTTTAGGTTCTTTATAATCCATTTTAGTTACTTTATATAAAATTATACAGAACTTAGGTCATCTTCATCAACAAGAGATACATCATCACTTTCTTCACTCTCAATATCACTACATGTAAAATCTTCATCTTCACTATCATCAATGAGTTCATAGCCTCGGTTTGTACGTGTATAAATACCAGTTTCTTCCAAGTTCTCAACATCGTAAAACCCTGATATAGAATCTTTTTCTATCATCTCTACATGATCACTAAAATTAAACACACTCGAATGAATTCGTTCAAGAAATTTAACTTCACATGATCCACCACAATCTTTGACCAGTTTAGCTATATGAACGTTATGATCATCACACTGTACGTCGATGATCATGTCTATTGAATTTTTAATTTAAATCTTTAATATAATTAATGGAAAATATAAAGAGTATAGGGATACAGTATATATCAAATAGAGTTTGATATAGAGCCAAGTATTTGGGGTATAAAATTGTTATAATTACTGCAAGGTTAGGTATTGAAGAAATTATAAATTGGACAGATTCTGAACACTACATTAACACTTCCAATTTTTCTCACAATTGAGACAACTCACAAATACAGTCATAGGTTCATCCGCAGATCTCGTCTGCATCTGGAAATATGTTGTCTTCATTGATTTACAACGCCCACACTTGAAGAATCCAACCAGATTTTCCTTAGCCTCCTTTTCAACATATTGCTTTCTCATATCAAGGTGAATTTTCTCTTCAATTCTCTTAGCAGATGGTCCATCATACCACAATTCTTCTGGTTTCATATTGATTACATCCTTAGTCTTCAGTCGTCTATCTACAATTTTAGATTTCAATTCGGGTGATTTCCTCAAGTTGTATTGAATTTGTAGGAATTTATGTTTGTATGTACCCACGAAACGGTGGTTTTCCCACGCAGCATCGTTGGGATTTTGACATTTTTCAATGGAATAATTTAGAATATTCTTCTCGAGATTTACACAAATTGTATCATCTTCGGGAATACCGAGAAGAGTAGATAGACGTTCAATCACAAAACGTCTCGTCGGATTTTCCATTATACTTATCTTATACATAACCAATTCTTTTATACCACTTAGGGCAATGGAAGACCTTCATAAGGGTTGTTTCTTTTACAATCCTCCATATTCTCAGGGGAGCAGTTATCAAAGAACTGAGAGGTTCTACGGGTAGGGTTGGTATCTACGAACCCGTATCGGTAATCGGAACCATCTGGGCGGTACGACTCCTTTAAATACCTAATAACTAACACAGTTACGACGGTTAAAACTGCGGCCATTACATACTTTTGGTTGAACTTATACATTTATATTCTACAAATATTTTTTTTATAAATACCTTTTAAGATGACATTGGCTATTCTTATACATGAAACCCATGAGACTATAGAACAGATACACATAGACATAGAACCCTCCAAAAACGAGGTGTTTAAAATACTTTCCGGGAGAGCTACATTTATAGGTCAATGGCCTGATATAGATGTGGTTATAATGAAAGCAGAGAGCTCGGGAATAATTAAAAATATGAATATCTTACCAAAACCATTTGAAGATGAAGAGGTCTATGGTAAGATACTATTGATGCGTATGGATGAAAATTCAGAACCACAAGATTTCACAGTAGATGAATATTTATTACTTTTTCCCAGGGACGAAAGCATCCTCACTTAGAACTGCATTCGCATATTTCATACATAACTGAAAGTGTACATACGCCCAGTCAGCCACATTGGAAATCACAGGTTTACCTGGTAGAGGGTTATCATTTACAGCAGCCTCAACATTTATTCTCTCCCCCGAAATAGACTTGGCCATCACACCACCAAGTTTCTTCAACCACATGACATGATCCTCATTTTTACAGCTGAAATTCTTTACAAAGTCCGCCATTTATATTAGGTATGTTTCTTTTCTATAAGTAAGCGCGCACTCGGGTCTCTTACTTTAGTCCATTTTGGTCTCCAGATTTCTGTGATGAGATGATCACATTCTTGGCCATAGAACCTCCAGAAAATGTTCCGATACAAGGCTTCCTCCTTTGTTATCGGTATATTATGACCTCGGCTTTGACTTTTACAGTCTCCGAAAACCTTGTCACTGACATCTCTTTCTGCGTACGCCTTGATTTCATCAACCCAATTCGTCCCGACTGCGTCGCTCATTCCATCCTTCTGTCTCCATAAAATCTCATCTGGTAGATAACCCACAAACGCCTCCCTCAATATGCGTTTTTCAATCGGGTCCACCTTCAGATTTTGGTTTATAGTCATGCACATGTCTATGAATTGCTTATCCAGAAATGGAACGACCAAATCTAAACCATGAGCTCCTGCACACCTATCCGCACGTAATCCATCAAACTGGTGGATCAAGCGAAGACGACGCATGTTTTCATATGCGAACTCATCAACGGAAGGTGCGTTATGGAAATAGAGATATCCACCTAAAATTTCATCACTCCCCTCACCAGAGAATATATAACGACAATCTGTATTTTCTTTGATGTATTTGCACAATAGCCACATGGGTGTACTCGCTCTCACGGTTGTGGTATCGTACGACTCGAGGCTGAAAATCACATCTCCAAGATGTGCGATTCCATCACTGACTGTGAACTTGACTTCTGTGTGATCTGTGTTGAGATAGTCAGCAACCTTACGCGCCGCTTTTAAGTCAGGACTCCCTTCTAAACCTATGGAAAACGTCTTGATTTTACCAAGTTTCCGAGCAGCAATCGAAACAATTAAACTACTATCTAATCCACCAGAGAGAAGAAATCCTATTTCTCGGTCAGTCGTGGCAATTCGATCAAGTACGGCAGTCTCAAATACATCCTTAATCTGTTCACGGACATTTGGCGTTTCAATATACTTGTGCACATGCCAGTACCCGGTATGGTAGCATACAAAATCATCAATGTATGAATCATATATATGACCAGGGGGGAATATATCAATTTTTGAGTTCAAAAATCGTAACGCCTTGACCTCACTTGAAAATGCGATTGAACCATCAGTGTATCGACTGTAAAATAGAGGTCGAACTCCGACGGGATCTCTCGCCGCCATGATTCTCTTCCCATCCGAATATATGATGGCAAAGTCACCATTGATCATTTCCATAGTCTTAACCATACCAAAACTTTTTATGAGAGGGAGTAAAACTTCACAGTCACTCTGACTCTTCTCAGAACCAGTTCTAAATTTGTTGTGATTGTAAATTTCACCGTTACAAATCAACACGTGTCCATTATCAGTGAAGGGTTGCATACCCGCTTTCGTCAAGTCGTTTATACACAAGCGATAATAGTCCATACGACATTTACCAACGGTCTTTGTTTCATAATCATCAGGTCCTCGGTGAGAAAGGAGATAGGATGAAACATCTACTCCTTCACCAAAAAATGCTAAAATACCACACATCTTATAATTACCACTCACTTTGTTTTTAAGCTATAGTCCATCCACTCACCGAATTCTTCTGGGGTTGCCACGCCATCCATTTCCTGCCCAGACATAGATATTGATTCAGAGTCATTATTAAAAATAACATCAAACGCCAAAATACAATAAAAAGAAACGTTTGTTCTACTTGATAGCTGGTCCATGGTGTCAAAGTCGAATGTTTCAATTTCTAATGCACGTTTTATGATTCGAGGTGGTCCATATGGAAATTCAATCTCCTCATTTAGTTCCAATTTCCTATTTTCTGAAGACATGTCAAGGGATGGCCATATACGATTCCTAGCTCTAAATTCAGCCGAATATTCTAGACATTTCATTGCCACGTTTTTTTCAGCAAAACATACGAAACGAGATTTCGAGTTTGGATCCACTAGACTTAGATATGTACCATTGTAATTTAATTTGATGAAGTGGAAATCCATATTGTAATATATGAATAAAAAAAATATCAAAAGAAATCAGATGCGCAGATCACATATAATAGCATTACCATTTGTGATCATCATTATGATAGCAGCATATCGTATTTATATACTCACTAGAGGCTATGATAGTTTTAATTATCCAGGTGGTTTCAAAGAGTCGTGTAAACCTGGTGCACGTCTACGTTCATATAAAAAAAGTATAATATCTACATGGGATTCTAGGGGTATATCTAAATTATTTGATTCAGTAAACATAGAAAAACCATATGGAGATCCCGTAGACTCTATATCCATAAAGACAACATCAAAGGAGTATTTCAGTGAAAAGTATCTGTACACAAACACACCATGTATCATCCTGGATATACCAAATGATTGGACTGCTATGAAAAAATGGTCATTCGAAAATTTCAAAGAACGTTTCGGAAAGTCTAAATTTCGTGTAACTGGGAGAAATAGTAGCCTTAAATATGAGTATTTTCACCATTACATTAATTCAGTGAAACATAGGAGAGATGATGTACCAGTGTTCATCTTTGACAGTACTTTTGCCGATAAAGGTAAAAAAATGAGGGAACTTCTAAAAGAGTATACGATACCGGACTGGTTTGATGAAGATCTTTTTAAATGTTTATCAGAAGAAGAACGACCAAACTTTAGATGGTTATTAATGAGTACACGAGGAGCTGGTACATCTCTTCACATAGACCCAGTGAGTACGAGTGCATGGAATACTATGATACAGGGAAAGAAAAGATGGGTCTTATTTCCACCAGAAACCTTTAAATCTGAAAATGGATTCAATTCCACAGTGAGAGGTGCTGAATGGTTTCTGAAAGAGTACCCCAAATACAAACACTTACCTCACAAAGATTTCATACAGCTTCCAGGTGAGACTGTATTTTTACCGAGTGATTGGTGGCATATAACTGTCAACTTTGAAGATTCTATCGCCGTCACACAGAATTTTCTTATACAACAGAATTTTAGTAAAGCTCGGATTGCAATGTATAAGCAATTACCTAAAGTGTATCTGAAATGGATACGTCTTCTAAATGAACAAATAGATACAGATCCAGAGATGTATAAGAAATTTAATGGTAAAGTAAAAGAATATAGAACACTGGATTCTATCGATTATTCTTCAGATCGTAACGAGAGTGAAAGTGACATCGAATAAAAACTGTCCCAATTATAAATGAACTTCCCAAAGACCCCAGGTCAGTGTAAATATATGCTCGCCCTCAGGTCATCCAAACCTATCGTCATAGGAACAGGGCCAGCTGGTTCAGGGAAGACTATGCTTGCGTGTCAAATTGCTCTCGAACATGTACAAAAGCAGCAACGTCCTAAAATTGTTTTGACTCGACCTATTGTCGCTGCCGATGAGGATATGGGATACCTCCCAGGAGATATGAATGAGAAGATGGAACCATGGATAAAACCAATGTTCGACATTTTTGAGCAGTACTTTTCATACAATCAGATTGAACGGCTCGTTAAAATAGAACCACTCGGATATATGAGGGGTCGAACATTCACTGATACACTCATCATCGCCGATGAGATGCAGAACGCCACCCCCAATCAAATGAAGATGCTCCTCACGAGAGTCGGTGAGGGGACAAAACTCATCGTAACCGGTGACTTGGAACAGTCAGATCTTGGGCCAGATAACGGTCTCGAAGATCTTATATATAAGATGCAATGTCAAGACCTCGACTACATCACACATGTAGAAATGGAAGATGGGGATATCGTTCGTCACCCGGCGGTTAAAGAGATACTTAGTATCTTGAATAAATGAAAGTGATACTCGCCCTCCCGGGTCGCACATTCTCCGGAACGTTCCTCATGAACTGGTCACAGACCATAATGACTCTCACAAAGAGAGGGTATGATTTCGTCGTGACCAATGAGTTTTCGAGTTTTGTTCCCTTTTCACGGATGAAGACTCTTGGTCTTGATGTACTTCGAGGTGCCGACCAGGTTCCGTTCGGTGGTGAAGTAGAATATGATGTATGGCTCACTATAGATTCTGATATTGTATTTACACCTGAACAAGTCATAGAACTCTTAGAGGATACCAAGACGTATCCAGTGGTTTCAGGTTTATATCGAATGCAGGATATGAAACATTATGCGTGTGTGAAAGACTGGGACTTGGAGTGTTTCAAAAAAACTGGTTCGTTCCAATTCATGAAGGTTGGGGAACCCGAGAAGGAAGAAAAATATATTCCAGTGGCATATAATGGTATGGGTTTCTTCGCGTGTCGTAATGGGGTCATAGAGAAGATGGCATATCCATACTTTAGCTACCCTCTCATAGAGATTGAAGCTGAAGATGGGAAACTCTTACGGGATATGTGTTCCGAAGATGTAGCATTTTGTAAGAACCTCAAGGACGCCGGATTTGAGATAATCGTGAATACGACCCTCCGTGTTGGTCATGAGAAAACTCTCGTAATTTGAGAGTTTCAACGCCATTGTATAACCTTTTTAGATGTGCGTCAATTAATTCAATCTTGTCCAATACGAATTTCTTTTCTGATTCGTATTCTTCAAAATCTTTTTTTCGCTTCTCATACCACTCTTTGATATCTTCCACCGCAAATTCAATTTCGGCACATTTATCAGCGAGTTTGTAATCGATTGGTAATTTACTGAGACTGTATGCTATATCATCAGCCCTAGATTCTAGATCCTGGTAAGAATCTTTGAACTCTGCGTGTTCTTCCATATTCATTCACTGATTTTTATTTTCATACATCTCTTTCGCAGCATTAATCCTATATTCTAAACTTGTGGCTGGCCACTGAATAAGGAAGTCATCCTCCTGCCATTGACCATCTGTATCCAATATATCATTGAAATGTGGTCGATTTTTTAGTAAAGGTAATTTCTTATAATCGTATGAATTCATCACACGCTGAGGTAAAACCTTAATGACTTCTGCCCAGAATGTTCCACCAGGGGTCATACCATTCTCTCGTAAATGTGAACCTATAGCCAAATCTTGTATAAGTTGATTTTCCACCATGTACCAATTTCTGTAAAGTGGCATACCCGAAATCACCGTGTTCAGAAATGCCTTTCCTATAGGAGTATTTTTAACAAGCATATTCCCACAATTAATACCGTTACAATCAGCTGGAATCATAACATGTGTATTTTCACCCGCATGTTCCTTAATGATATCCTCAATCTTTGTGTCCATATTCGTAATCATAACATCACAATCGGTACTAAAAATCCATTCAACTTCTGGATGTCTCCTGAACACATCTTTAATGAGAAATATCTTACCCCACCCAATCGGGATATGGGTATCGGGGATCGGTGGCGGCCATGCCATAGGCTTTCCAGTTAGAGAAGCTCCACCATCATCAGCGTATTCAAGTATATACCCATGTTTTTCACAATATTCTTTTTTATTCTTATGAAGTGTCCATTCAGCTAACGGTACATATTTTTGGTCATGTACCGATATAACACCTATCATATGTAATAGTTATTGTATACATCTTTAAGTTTATGATTAAAGATTTGTAAATAATTATTATAAATGAATACTTGTGATTATATCATAGATACACTTTACTTGAATGGTATAGATACATATTTCTTAGTAACCGGTGGGTCTATAGTTCCATTCATAAACGCAGTTTCTCTAAACCCCAAAGTGAAATATTATTGTTTTCAACATGAACAATCAGCAGCTATGGCCGCTGAGGGGTATTACAGAAGTTGTGGTAAAGTTGCATGTGTATGCGTCACGAGTGGGCCGGGTGTTCAAAACATCTTAAATGGTGTATGTGGATGTTGGTACGACTCTGTACCTGCATTTTTCATCACCGGTCAAGTGAATACGAAAGAAGATCTATCGAATTTCAAATCAAAGCCTCGACAAAGTGGGTTTCAAGAAATGCCTGTAGCTAGGATGTTTGAGGAGGTCACGAAGAAATCTGTACATGTTTCAGAACTTGGACAACTCGAGGATGTTCTCAAGGAGTTGTTAACTGAACTGAAGACCCCACGATATGGTCCAGTTCTTATGGACTTACCAGTGAATCTTCAAATGACCATGATTGAAGATGTTGAACCTTTTGAAGTTGTGCCTCATCTTCATCGTGGTACGACACCATATGATTTATCCTCATACATTCACAAGAGTAAACGACCCGTTGTCATATTCGGGCACGGTGTAAAACTTGCAGGGGCAGAGAAAGAGGCTATGGAATTTATCGAAAAGACAGAACTACCGTTTACAGTTTCTTGGGGTGCATTTGATATATGTGCAACCGACCACCCACTTCGCATAGGTTCTCTGGGTGTTTACGGTGACAGAGTTGCGAATTACGCTATTCAAAATGCGGACCTCGTTATATCTATTGGAAGTCGTCTTGATAGCCGTCAAATTGGTGGAAGTGGACCAATGTTCTCTGTGCATTCAAAAAGGATTATGGTAGATATTGACACCGAAGAAATTAACAAAATGTCGGAAAAGGGGGTTGAAATTGACCTCGGTATAGTGAGCGATGCCAAGAACTTCTTCAAAAATGTTATTATGCATAGTTGTGCAGCTCTTGTGCAATACGGAAACTTCGCGAGGTGGACACAAAAAATAAATGAATGGAAGCAGAAATACAGTGAAGAGAAATCACGTGAAGGTGACTCAGCTGTTTATGATCACCTAGATGGTTTTTTTAAAAGCCTTCCCGATGACTGTATAGTCGTACCAGATATAGGTGGTAATCTGGTGTGGACAATGCAATGTGCCGTGCTCAAGGATGGACAAAAGCTTTTCACAAATTTTAGTAATGCGTCTATGGGGTGTGCGCTCCCTATCGCGATTGGTGCCGCGATAGGAACGGGTAAGAAGGTTTATTGTATCGCTGGTGATGGTGGGTTTCAAATGAATATTCAAGAACTCCTAACTGTCAAGAAATATGACCTCCCAATTGAAATTACAATTTTAAACAATAGTGGCTATGGAATTATTAAACAGTTCCAAGATAGTTACTTCAATTCAAACTATGTTGCGACATCTAAGAGTGATGTATTTGGTGACGAAATTGATTTTGTAAAAATCGCGGAAGCCTATGGTGTGAAAACTCTACAAGATATTCCCATACCAGAGACGCAAAAAATTTATCCTAAGCTTGAGTTTGGAAACTCACTTGAAAATATGACACCCTATATCGACTTTGAAAAAGACATGATTGTACCAGTCCCCCCTAAGAAGAATCTAGGGTGGAACTGATGTATAACTTTCACCCAATTTTGATGCATCTTTCACCTCATAGGTGGCCCCAAACCTCCCCGCCCACTGTGAAAGAAGTAACTTTTCTTTATACACGAGATTACAAATCTTAGGCATCGACCATTTAGATGTTACATACTCACAAACAATCTTTTTAACATCTTCAATGTCGATGAAGTCAAAATATCTGTCTTGATCGATAATAACATGACCCTCGCGTTTACATACTGCACTGAAACGAGTTGGTAATTCTCCGGGTCCGTAACACCCCCATATACGTAAAGAGTATGCATTTGGTAATGTATCTATACGACGATCAATAACCCACTTTGAAAGACCATATGGGTCCATAGGTGGATTCCCACTGAGGGCGGCACCACTTGAAAAGTACAATATCTTACCCTTAAAAACCCGAACAACATTTTCAAATAGTATGATATTTTTGTATGTTGTAGATTCATTTTGTTTATCTATACTCGCAACACAATGAATAACAATATCGTATATATGTGTTTTAAAATATGTTTCAACAGTCTCCCTATCCATCAAATCAAGATCATGTCTAGTGACCCCAATCCAGTTCGTATCATGTATTAAATTTTTACCGATAAAACCATTGGCACCTAATACACATACTTTCATATGATTTAAAGACAAAGATACTCTTTAAATCATAATGACTAAGAAGGTCTGGTACGCCCCCAATAAATTTGAATCATATGGAGAAGAAGAGATTAAGGCTGTTGAAGACTGTCTCCGTGATGGGTGGCTCGCAGGATTTGGTGACCGTACAGTGAAGTTTGAGGAAAGGGTAGCGGACATCTTCGGAAAGAAACAAGGACTCTTTGTCAACTCTGGGAGTAGCGCGATCCTCCTCGGTCTATGTGCCCTAGATCTTCCCAAGGGGACTGAAGTCGTGACACCTGCATGTGGTTTCGCCACGACTGTCGCCCCTCTCATGCAACTCGGTCTCAAACCAGTGTTCTGCGATGTTGGTCTGTATTCATATGTCCCCACCGTTGACGACCTCAAGAAGGTTGTCACACCGGAAACGAAGTGTCTCCTTCTCCCTAATCTTATCGGGAATGTTCCCGACTGGAAGGCCATACGTGAAGCGTTTCCCGATCTCATTCTCTTTGAAGATTCTGCCGATACCATCACTAAAACTCCATGTACAGACATCAGCACCACGAGTTTCTACGCGAGTCATGTCATCACTGCTGGTGGCTGTGGTGGCATGGTCATGTTTAATGATGATGAACATCTCAAGAGAGCCCTCATGTTCCGTGATTGGGGGCGTATCGGTGACAACATTGAAGAACCCAGTGAACGGTTCAACCATTCTGTAGACGGTATTCCATATGATTGGAAATTCCTTTACGGTGTCGCAGGGTATCACCTCAAAGCTTGTGAGATGAATGCCGCATTTGGTCTCGTACAACTCGATAAACTTGAGGGGTTTCTCAAGAAGAGGCGTCAAAACATCGAGAGGTACCTAGAGAATCTCAGGGAGACCCCGTACTATACGCTCCCCGATGATTCAAAGACCCCCAACTGGCTCGCTATTCCTCTTCAGTGTCCAGACCGTCTCGAACTCTTAAAGTTTCTCGAAAAGAATGATGTTCAAACACGTGTCACATTCGCGGGGAACATCACAAGACATCCAGCGTTTAGGGAGTATCTCGATGTGTTTGAAAATGCTGACCGTATTATGAAGGATGGATTCCTACTTGGTGCACACCACGGTATGACGATAGATGATGTGGACCGTGTGTGTGAATTGCTTAAAAAATTTGCCAAATATAAACTAAAAGGAAGATGTTGTCTAATGTGATGGTCACCGGTGGTTGTGGCTTCATCGCATCTAATTTCCTAAACATCATGAAGAAGAGATATCCCGAAACACATTTTGTAAATGTAGATAAACTTGATTACTGTTCCAATATAGAAAATGTAAATCCAGATGTTGCCACTTTTATAAAGGGTGATGTTGGGAATATGAACCTTATCGAGAACCTGATAAAGGAATATAAATTTGACACTGTATTCCACTTTGCGGCTCAAAGTCACGTCGACAATTCATTTGAAAATGCCCTCTCCTTCACGATGGATAATACCTATGCAACACATGTTCTCATCGAAGCGTGTAGACGACATATACCAAATGTGGACTTCATTCATTTTAGTACTGACGAGGTATATGGAGAATCCAAGACGGATGTACCATTCACAGAGGATGAAGGTGTTCTTCGACCCACAAATCCATATTCAGCTTCAAAAGCTGCGGCTGAAATGATTGTTCGTTCGTACATTGAATCATTCAACATGAACATTAAAATCATTCGATGTAATAATGTTTATGGACCTAACCAATATCCGGAAAAACTTATACCAAAGTTTAAAAGGTTATTGAAAGAAGGTAAAAAATGTACAATCCATGGTAAGAATTGTGCTAATATTAAACGAGCATTCATGCACGTTGAGGACGTCGTGGATGCTGTTGAAACAGTGTGGAAGAAGGGTATGTGTGGTGAAATCTACAATATCGCCTCCGATGATGAACTGACCGTCATGGAAGTAACACACCTGATCATAGAAACAGTCACAGGAACCACAGACTATGATGAATGGGTGGGGTATGTTGATGATAGACCATTCAATGATAAAAGATACTATATATGCGCGAATAAACTTAAGGCACTTGGATGGCGTCAAAAGAAAACGAGAGAAGATCTCATAGATTTTTTACGAGTTTAAAGTTAAATTAATCAATGATACCGTATGTGTATACTTTATTATCACCCCAAACAGAATAAGAAATATACTTCATTGTTATTTAAAAGAATTAATACTTTAAATTATATAATGGTGAACATTTCTTATGCTATATGCGTATGCAACGAAGATCGTGAATTGAATTCACTCGTGAATTTCATATTGAAATTCAAGGCTATTGGTGATGAGATCAATATCCTCGTGGATTCCAAGAATGTAACACCTGAAGTTCGTAAAGTTTTGGAATCTTATGGTGATAAGATCGTAGTTAATGAACGTGACTTTGATGGAAAATTTTCCGAACATCGTAATTACCATGCGAGTAAATGTAAAGGTGATTACATTTTTGTTATTGACGCGGATGAAATGCCACAAGAAGCTCTCATAATGAATATTAAATCATTTGAGGGTGATATTATGTACATTCCAAGGATTAATATATGCCCGGGTTATACGGCGGAATGGTTAGACAATTATAAGTTTAACCTAAATGAAATGGGGTGGATTAATTACCCAGATTATCAAGGACGGTATTATAAGAATAACGGTAAGATTAAATGGGAGAATGATCTACATGAGAAGCTTGTTGGCTCTGATAACATTGCACGCGTTGATGCAAAACCCTTAGTTTCTATTCTTCACATTAAAACTGTAGAACGTCAGGATAAACAACGTGAGTATTACGATTCATTGTAAAAATTAGAAAAGCTTAAAGGTAAAGTAAATTAGTAAGTTATAATGACATTTTATATACATGAATCCATGGGTTGGGGGAATGTCGCTTTATGTCTATCAGATCTAGTATATAGAAGTGAAAATCCACGTGTATACAAGAGTATTAATGATGTCGACAGGGGTGTAGTGTTTTCCGGTTTTGAAATTTCGGATGATAAAGACGAAATAAAATTTGAACCACAACTTTATATAAATCCATTTTTTTATCATAAAGTACATGTAAATTTATCTAAAATTATAAAACCAAATGCAGAATTACAAAAACTTATTGATAAAGAACTCGAATTATTGCCATATGATATGAAATACGGGATGCATATTAGACGCGGAGCGTGTTCCGAAGATTCTAAAAATATGGGATGTCACGGTGTAGATGAAAATGGGAATATTAAGATAGCTTATTTCGCAACAGATAATGCATTAGAAAAATTTGCAAAAATCATAGAAAGTGTCGATGGTAAAATTTTTTTAGCAAGTGATAGTTCAGAAGTTAAACAAATGTTTAAAAAAAGATTCCCAGATAAAATATTTACACTCGATCATGATATTGTTCTCACATATGATTGTGTATATTTGAAAAATAAAGAAGTTTCTAAAAGTGATAGGTATGCGTGTTATCTTGATTGGTTTTTGTTATCAAAATGTGATAAATTGTATATAACCGCAGGGAATCAAGATTTAAGTGACTTATCTACTTTTGGCTATAGTGCAGGGGTTTATGGTAAATCTGAGATGGAATTTATATTTAACTGAAAATCTAATATATTTAATTTATGGTCTGCGTCGTTATTAAGAATGTATTCAACATTTTTAATATTGATTTTTTTATCATATAATTATGAATGTAAGAAATCCAATTAGAATCACCATGTAAATAATTTATATTTTCTAAATCAGAATAAGAATGTGTAATTGGTGTATATAACAATGGTTTATTTTGTGATTTTAAAAATCCATGCCATATCACATTTAATGAATGGTCAGGTCTCAGTTTGTCAGTATATGTAATTACTTTGATGACATCTGGTTACCTATTCACTAAAGGAGTTAAGTCAGCTAATAAATTAAGTTAAGTATAATTAGATGACAAATCAAATTGTTTATAATGTATATATACTTATGATGTTCTTGGCCTACGTGATGCGTAGAGCAGGGACATTTTCAATGGAAGAAAAAGTTAAAATGATTGAATTTATAGGTTACATGGCACTCAACCCGAACAAGGTGATAAACCCAAGCATAGCCAACCTACCGTTCTTGAGCTCAGCATCGGGGGTGAATACTCCAATTTTCTCGATGCTGAAGTTTTCGGCTGTGAACAACGACGCGAGTGCCAATGTAGTAACAACACCAGTCGCAGCGATAGCATACCCGGGATCCTCAACCTGCTGAATGACATTTTTACCTGTCATCATCCAGTTTAGAGAACCCCATAGAACACCTTGCATAGCAGCGCGACCATTGAGAACCTCGGCGAATCGAGTCTGTGGTTGATATGGTTCGATCGAAGGTTCACTCGATGAACGAACCTTATAGGAAGAACGTGTACTACGCTTGGTCTGATAACGCTTGTAATACGAAAACTTTACGGGTGCACAAGTGATAGAACTCATTACTGAATTATATATGACATCATTCTTTAATTTCTTTTATCAATATTTTGTTCAGTAAAAACAACTGTACGATAAGACCGATCGTCGTGTACATCGTTGTTGTGTTAATTCCATACTTCCTAGATTGATAAGTAAGCCATAATATACTCGCTATAACTCCTAGTAGTATTCGCTTCTTTGATTTTTTAGTGAGTTCATCAGAATTTTGTACGTCAGAATACATTTGAATAAAACCTATACCAAACGCAGCAGTCGCGATAATATCATTAAATTCCATTCTATGTTATATTATATAAATATTATATAATGGATGCCATTTTACAAAAGTTTGCTGGAAAGATTGATGCACAGAGTGTCATGAAGACTGTCGAAGAAATTCGTGTCGAGTATATTGATGATGGTCTCACTAAAGAGGATATCCCCCCTATCCTAAGTAGACTGATGCTGGAAAGTGTCAAGTTCAAGAAACTACCTGGACCCCAGAAGAAGAAGTTAGTTATCATTATTCTCAATCATCTCATCGAACAAATAGATGATGGTGAAAAGGACAGTGAGTTTGAGATTGTTCTCAAGAGTTTGGTCCCCCCTATGGTTGACAGTTTCGCAATGATGCTCAAGACGAACAAAGCCGTGGCAGAATGTCTCCCATGCCTAAAGTGATATAAAAAGCTGAAGCGTAATTAAAATATATGAGATTTCCTTCTCTGAGTGTTATGATCCAATACGGATTATATACAGTGAAAGAACTTGAACGATTTGCGCAAGGTCTCGTACCGAAAATAAAAATTAAAGCCCTAAGTGAGTGTGATATTTGTGATTTTGTATACGACGGAACAAATTGTTTAAATTGTCAGGTATGAAATACTGTACAGTTATAGGTTCCATGTCTAGAGGACCTTCAATAGAAAGCACTAACCATATGTGTGCAGAACGACAACTCATTCGAAGATTGTATAGAGAATGTTTGAGAAAGGGTCATAAACCATATCATTTTTCTGAATGGGTACAGAGAAAATATGGTCATTTAATAGTGGGACGAAAAACTGTGTACGGTGACGGTATATCATTACCATGTGTCTTATGTAGAAAAGCGATGGAGAAGTATGATATATGCTGGGTCGCACATGATGGTGAACGCTGGGTTCATAGTAAAAAAACCGTAAATTTACCAGAATCAATACCAACAGCCAAACAAAAGAGGATGCTAGGATTTGGGAGTAATGATAAGTCCTAGTGCAGATTCTAGATTATTATGATTTCGTTTTAATGGTTTTGTTCTTTTTAGTTTTAGTGAACTGTTATCAGAGTTCGCATTCTTTATTTCATCCATCTTTCTTGTGTTTGAAACAAAGGGTATCATATTATCCGTATACGGTTTAGTTGCAATTTTCACTGGAAGTTGATTGGTATCTCGTGTTTGATTTTCTCTGAACTGTTCTATAGTTAAATCACCACCAAAGACTGCGAGTCTATATCTATATGGTGCCGGTTTTACACCAGTAAGATGGTTATACATTTTACGACGCATCATTGTAATGTTCCCACATATAATACCACCCCTATTACATCCATACTTCTCGATCGCGTGTGACTTCATACAACTCCATGAACAGTAATTTCCACTTGTAGAGAAAATATTTCTCCGACTATCATGCCTTAAAGGCATACTTAAAGGTGTTCCTTCAAAGGGGTGACAACACCACCAACACCACATACACAATAACAAAATTAACTCTTTAACTGCCTTAGAGTATCACCACGTATCCATGTCCTTTTACTTTTTACTTTTGTTTTAACAACCGACTTACGATAAAAAATACTGAAGAATGATATCATTTAGGTTAAAGAGTTACACACTCTTTAAGTTAAATGATTCTCAGTATAGATGTCGGTATCCGGAATTTAGCAATGTGCATGCTCGACGAAGATCGTGGGAATCTCGTAACAGATTGGGATGTTTCTGGTGTACCACCCGAACATAAGGATGGTCTTTACATATCCCTCCGAGATCACCTCGATGCTCGCCCGTGGGTTATGGGTGCTAAGACCATTCTAATTGAAAAACAACCTGATCGGAACAAGAAAATGATTTCCGTCATGCACTTTCTTCACTCCTATTTTATCATTAAATGCCCGGAAGCTGAAACTATCCTCTATGATGCTCGTCATAAGATTCCGGATGTTGCCGGTCCCGGGAAGGCACAATACAATAAAAGAAAGAAAGTTTCGATAGAACGTTGTGAAGCCTTTATTCGTAGTGGACCGACGAACGCACACTGGCTTGAAACATTTCAAAAGTCTAAAAAGAAAGATGACTTGGCAGACACTGTCATGCAGGCACTGTCATTTGTAAATAGAATTGAAGTCACTCCGGCATCAAAAAAGAAAAAGTCTACAAAGTTGGTGGCTCGGAAACCAAATGAAAATCAAAAAATGACAAAGTATTCTAAATCAAACTTAGCTTGGATTTATGTAAACAAAGTTGAATGTGAAGTTCTTGAAAATAATAAAAGATTTATGAAAGATTTAAAGAGATATTACAGAGACCTAAGTGAGTTGATTAAAGATATGAAGTAAAGTATATACAAATGAGTCTCTCTATTAGAATGTCTGCCAAGCCCAACCTTGACAAGGTTATCAAGGGTAACAAGCGTCTCAAATCAGCCTTTCATTCCCAGAAGAGTAAAAGATTGAATCATCGTGTAGCCCTAGATGAGCTCGATACATTCATGGAACTTGTGGATGACGCGATGGATGCCCTGAATGAGACGAAGGTTGATATCGAAAAAACACAAGAGAAGTTGTATAAACTTTATGACTTTTGTGGTGAGGTTCCATTCAATGATAGTTGTGATTATTAAAGATTATAACGGATAGATTGTTATAATGAAAAAAGTATTGGATCATGGATTTGTAGAGTTGGTGGATCACATGCCCCAAGAGAATCTAGATAAGGCTATCGTTGATGGTGCCCGTGTGAGTTACCAAACGGGTACTAAAACCACTCGTGGTGATCGAGGTCTTATTAGGTATCTTGTCCGCAATTGGCACACTTCCCCACTCGAACTTGTGGTGTTCAAGTTTCGTATTAAGGCACCCCTATACATCGCTCGTCAATGGTTGAGACATCGAACAGCATCTGTAAATGAAATGTCTGCCAGGTATTCTATCGTTGATGAGGAGTATTACGAACCAGAAGTACTACGTGGACAATCTGAAGTGAATCACCAAGGATCGGAGGGTGTTGTGGAACTTGGGAGTGAATTGAGTGAGCTTATGTCTAAAAATTATAAATGTAGTTTCAAGATTTATCAGGAGTTACTTGACAAGGGTGTCTGTAGGGAACAAGCTCGAGGTGTCTTACCACAATCGACCTATACATCTTTCGTGTGGAAGATGGACCTACACAATCTCATGCATTTCTTACAATTGAGAATGGACCATCACGCTCAAAAGGAAATTCGAGACTATGCCACGGCTATATATGAACTTGTCCAACCCCTGGTACCCCACTCTATGGAGGCGTTCATGGACTTTCGTGTAAATTCTATGCAGTTGACTGGTCCTGAAATTGAAGCTATAAACTCTGGGAAAGAAATTGAATCTCCGGGTGAAAGAAGAGAGTTTCAGGAAAAGTTAAAGCGCTTAAAAATAAAATCATCAGAATAAGTACCTATGATTACAAATGCGTCTGCTATAATGACAACCCAAACACTCTTTAATTTTGAGCTGAACCGTCGCCCCGATTTAGCCCGTAAATATGGGTATTTTAAGGTGATTGAACCTAAAACTACCATACATAATGATGAAAAACGACTCAGCTACATTGAATGCGAAATGTCGCGCCGACCCCGCGCAGCATTCAGAATGAAAATGTATAAAAAATAAATATTCCTTAATAATAAATGCTCGCCATTACAAACACTCTCACTGTATTCGCTGCCGATAAGAAGAACAAGGGGTTCAAGAAGTTAAGTAAGAAGATCCAAAAGGAACGTGACACTGACGTGGACAAGATCAAAGAGAAGGTCACTGATATTTTCCGTGATGAACAGCGTCGTTTGAAGGGATACTTCGATGAGCACAATAAACTGATCAAGAAGGACGACAAACCCAAGAAAAATGGTAAGAAGTCTATCGACTTTTACGAAAAGTAAACCACAACGTACAGAAAACAAAAAACATCGCCAAAGGTGGATTATCCCCAAACTTCTCAGCCAGTAGAGCGCACACCACGCTGTACTGGACGAGCCTGACTTCCTGTTGTGTTTTGATCATCGACCTTTTCATGGACCCCCTAGACTTTTGAAGACCTGACACAGCTGTACTTATTTTACCTATCGTCCCAGGGATCTCTGCGGTCTTCATGAATATATCCCCAATGTCTACAGACTCTATGATTTGTTGTTGGATGAGAGGTTCCAGATAGGTGAAGTAGTTGAAATCTGGATCCAGTTTGAGACAAATACCTTCAATCGTGGAGAAGGCTTTGGCGAGGTACACGAAGCTACTGGGAACGACGAATGGCTTTTCCACTGCGAGTTGTGTGGCGAGATCATCATTCACAATTCCAGAACCATCGAGGGTCTCCAAGTACCCCAAGATAGTTTCAAAGAAGAGTTCAATATCAGAAACATCTGAAGATGTTGGAACAATCACACCCAATTTGACCAGTGTATCTACGATACCCGCAGTGTCCCTCACGATTATGAAACCAAAAAGTTTCGTGAATCCATCTCGTAGTTCATCTGATAAGGGTACGAGTAATCCGAAATCGTAAAATACAAGTTTACCTTTAGATGAAAATCCCAAGTTACCTGGGTGTGGGTCAGCGTGGAAGAGACCATTATCCATAGTTTGAATCACATACGCGTTTATAAGGGCTTCACATATCTTCTTCTTGTTCACCTTCTTATCTGTAATCTCAGTCAGTTTCGTTGACGCGACGTATTCCATTACGATCATTTCATCGTTTGAATACTTTTTATACACTTTCGGAACCTTTACCCAATCAACATCTTTCATACTTTTCCTAAACTTGATGGCATTATCAACTTCTTGTGTATAGTCTGCCTCACCTAACAAGTACTCTATAGATTCATCGAGAACCGTCCCTGAACTATTTCCCGTGTCAATACCTATACGCTCTAAAAAATGTACAATATCGCGTATGTTATCGGTATCCTCCTTCATGATATCCAGAATTCCTGGGCGTTTTAATTTTACAACAACTTTTTGACCGTTATGGAGTACAGCCATGTGGACTTGACCGATACTCGCGGATTTAAATGGTACAGGGTCAAATTCTTTAAAAATAGTATAATCTACAATGGTCTCGAATTCCACGGGAGGGACGTCATCTTGAAGTGATTCCAGTTCCTTTGTAAATTCAGGAGGGTAAAGGTCCCCCCTCGTCGAAGCGATTTGACCCAATTTTACAAATGTTGGTCCGAGATCGAGGAGTTCACCTTTTGTCCATTGACCAAGTTCTTTTTTATTTTGTACAGTGGCATTCTTCCATAGAAACTTACCCGCGAATTTCCATGTTTTCAACTTTCTACTAGGAAGTTTGATTGGTACATGTTGAGCAACACATAACATTCTACTTTCTGTCCAGGTTTTATTTCTGAACATATATAAATGAAGATTTCTAACGTGCTTGGATCAGTCACCAACCCAATTGAAAAATTCCTTCAACCCCCCTCGTTATTTTTTTCACTCATCGTACTTTACCAAGGTTTATTCTCGGGTAATGCTGTCACGATCCCACAGCGGTTAAAAGTTCTATTCGGTAATAAGTTCTTTCGTCTATTCTCACTATTTCTAATTACTTTAACATCATCAAGGGATATTGAATACGCAATTTTATCTACTGCGATTTTCGTGACATTCCTTTATGCATTAAAAACTCCCGAGGAGCGTAAAAGTTCTGGTTTCATTTAATTTATATACTACAAGTAGAATGAAGATTCATATTATTGGTGCGGGTCCAAGTGGTATGTCTTTAGCTTGGGAATTTCTCAGAGCAGGAAATAATGACATAACAATTTACGATAGAAAAATATCTGCCGGTGGATCATGGTGGGAACCGGATGTGGAAAGTAGGGACCTTCACGCACATAGAATTGTATTCGATGAAGCGTTTGTCAATACGCAATCTTTATTTTCAGAGATGAACATCAAATGGAATGATATATTTCAACCAGTGGATAAGAAGGAGTATCTACACACCGCCTTTAAATCTATCAGTGTCAGAGATTATACAACCCTAATTTCACTCTTTTCTCGTGTATTTGCACACCCAGATAAATACAAGGGAATATCTCTCAGAGATGCAGTCGGAACTCTCAGTGAAAATGGACAGAACTACATTGAACACTTACCCTTAATAATGGATGGTGTTACTTGGGATGTTATGTCTGCGTATGAATTTGTAAAAAATATAGATCATACATCACTTTCTACTATGCACACACAAAAGGTCTCAGGTAAAGTGATGTGTGACGCTATGGAAAATTGTTTATTAAATAATGGAATTAATTTTGTTTTTGGAGCTGAAATGACTTCTATTGAGTATCGCAGCGATGGCTATTCTGCCAAACTTAGTAATGGAGAAATTATAAATGATGGTATGTTGTTTTTATGTGTAGATAATAGTCCAGCTCTAAAACTCTTGGGTGATAACTGGGGTCCCGACGCAGAGAAAAAACTTAGGGGAAGTACGTATGGCGCTATAAATGTTCTTATAGATTATGATAGGAAACCAATATTGAAAACAGATTTGGAAATAGTGAGTACTACAGAATGGGACTTACAACCTAAGGTATTATTTGGTACTAACACAATATCTTGTGTTATATGTAACCTTACAGAGAATGTATTAAGTTCTAACCCAGATATGATAAAACAAGAGGTTCTCAAACAACTTGGTTTACCTGAACCCATTGATATACGGATTGGTTGGGGTGCGGAATGGAATGGTAAAAGTTGGGACTTTTCACAATCCTCTGGGGTTCTCAGTCTCTATGGTCAGCTCCCATTCTTTGGAAAATGTCCCACGGTTGCGATGTGTGGTATGATGTCGCCACGAAACACACCATATTCGAGCATAGAGGCAGCTATAGAAGTATCTCGGTCTTTGAGTCATGAAATTTTCGGCAGTCGAAAACCACTGAAACCTTTACCTCTTTCCCGGTTTTTATTGTATACAGTTTTGTTACTTATACTTATAGTTTTAGTCTTAGTATATCGTAGATGAAGTTCATAGCACAGGTGTACGAACCTATGCTTGAATTTAATAGTAAAAAGTATATCCGTTATATAATTCCTGCAAATGTCTCGGAAATTATAGAACGAATGCATACAAATAAATCACATCTCCTTGTGAATCAAAACATCGACAACCCCCTCGATGGTAAAGTGCTCACAGTCAAAGTGCCGTTCCGTTATAGGAGAGTGATGTGTGAAGTCAAAGGACGTCCCATTCAGTCTCTAATAAAGGGTGATGAAGTTGAAGTTGTGGTGGACTTCAAGGGTGTATGGAATGTTGGTAATTATTCGGGCTTCTCTTGGATACTCTCAAGTTCTTCCTCTTCCACCGGGGCTTGATTGGGATCTTGGGGGAGTTCAATTGTCTTGAGACCACCCTTCTTGAATCCTTCAAAAGTCTGGAGCATACCCTGAAGCCTGAACACTTCTTGAGTCATCTGTTCAATGTTCACACGAAGCTTGTTAATATTCTCTTCAACGTCTAAAGTGGGCATTTTTATATCTATATAAAGTTTCACATCTTTAAATAAATAGAGTATGACGGTTCTCACAAGAACCGGATACATTATTGACACGGGTCCAATCCAAGAAATTAAAAAAGAACTTACGGTAAGACCTGTAGTCAATGGGGATTACGGATTCCCTCCACCACCTTTCAAGGTTTTCAGACCAGCTAAGAATGGAGTCTGCGTTCCAAGATTCTACGGAACTGCTAAACTTGGGGAACCTGAGGAGGATAAGAGACCTGAGCCCACTCGTATCAACACCAAGTTTGTCGGACAGCTTAGGGATTCCACCCACCAAAACGACGCACTTCGAGCAGCAATTAAAGCAGGGCATGGCGTCCTTTCTTTACCATGTGGGTATGGCAAGACGACGGTATCCTTGGCCATAGCGTGTAAGTTGGGTTACAGGACCATGATTGTCGTACATAAACAGTTCTTAGCAGATCAGTGGCGAGAAAGAATTCAACAGTTTTGTCCAGGTGCCACGATTGGTGTGGTACAACAAGATAAGAAAGAAGTTGAGTGTGACTTTGTAATCGCGATGCTCCAATCACTTTCACTCAAAGAATATTCATTTTCAGATTTTGAGAGTATAGGAACCCTCATAGTAGATGAGGCGCATCATATTTGTGCAAAAGTATTTAGTCAGAGTTTATTTAAAATGTGCCCCAAGCACATCTTTGGACTTTCAGCGACACCCGAAAGAAAGGATGGTCTCACTAAAGTGCTTCATTGGTTTATGGGTCCAACATTCTTTGCAGTTGAGAGAAAGAATCAGGGACAAGTTGAGGTTTTTTCAGTGACTTTCGATTCACCGAATTATAGAAACCCTCCACCCTCTATGAGGAACGGAAAGATTTCAATGCCAAATATGATTACACATCTAGTTGAAGATCGTCAAAGAAACAAGATGCTCGTAGAATTGGTAAAAAAGGCATCGGCGGGTACTCGACAACTTTTAGTTCTCAGTGATCGCCGTCTTCATTGTGAATTTCTTCATCAATGTTTTCCTAAAACTTCAGGACTCTATATGGGTGGTATGAAAGAAGCCGCTCTCCAGGAATCTTCAAAGAAGAAGATCATCTTCGCAACATTCAGCCAAGCCCATGAGGGTCTAGATATCCCAACACTCGATACAGTTATCTTAGCCAGTCCCAAGTCTGACATCACTCAAAGTATTGGGCGTATTATGAGAGAAACCAAAGGGAAGAAGAATGATCCTCATATATACGACGTACACGACCCTTGGTCGATCTTCACAGCAATGTATTACAAGCGAATGAAGGTATACAGACAAGGTGGTTTCAATATCCGCGGAAAGGTTGTGGAAGAAAACAAGAGTGACTTCCCTCAGGGAAAGTGTCTGTTTTTATAATCTGAACATCTATTAAATGTCGGGTGCATTAATACAATTGGTATCCAAGGGAATACAAGATGTCTACTTGACTAGTGACGATGGACATTCATTTTTCCGGATGAAGTTTACGAGACATACAAACTTTTCTCAAGCACCCAAATACATTAAAAATATTTCAGCCAAAGATACGTCTATTAAAATTCCCGTTTTAGGTGATATTATTAATGGGTTATGGTTTGAATCGAGTTCTCTAAACTCTAACGCGAATATCGCATCAAACTTGTTTTACAATTCCACGATAGATCTCTTTATAGGCGGTCAAAAAATAGATTCACAGCCATATGATTACTTTGGTGACATATGGCCAAATTATTTAGCTGACACTTGGAATAAAACACAAGAACTTAATAACAAAACTTCAACATCCAACTTTACATTTGTTCCACTTCATTTCTTTTTCTGTGATCATAAAGCATTTTTACCTCTCGTGGCACTTCAAAATCATGAAGTTGAAATACGAATTAATTTTGATGAAGCAAACTTAGCTACTATAGGAGCCGACGATAAGACTGCTAAAATGTATGGAAACTATATATATCTAGATCGAGATGAGAGAGAATCACTTGTTAGTCGATCACTGGATTTTGTGATTACTCAAGTTCAAAAGATAGAATTCCCTCTCACAACTACGATAGATAACACATTGGCTAGTAATGAAAATGTCTGTGATATATCCGCTTTTAATCACCCAGTTAAATCATTATTCTTTGGATTTGGTGCAAATAGTGACGATTTCGCAAATGATCGTTTTACATTTAAGAGTGCTGAATTACAAATAAACGGGATACCTCTACTCGAACAGATGAGTCCTATGTACTTCCATACCGTTCAAAACTATTATAAATCATCATTCGGAACGTCTGATTTTATCGCTGAAAGTCAGGTATTAATGTATACTCGATTTTTCGCCTATCACTTCTGTATGAACGCATCAGACTATAATCCATCTGGTTCTTGTAATTTCAGTCGGCTCGATAACGCCAAGTTAACCATCAGAGGCGCAGAGAAGGGTTTAAATAGACCAGATAACCAGGGACTATTTGTATACGCCGTAAATTATAACGTGTTGAGAATCAAGGATGGTTTAGCAGGAATTTTATTCGGTAGTTAATGTATAGATGGGTAGAACTGTTCGTTTCGATCATATTTTCGTGTCGAATATGGACGCTGATCCCACAGAGCAGGATATTCTCACCACAGTTCGAAGTATTATTACAAGTGAGATTGAAGCTGATGAGATTGTGGTCGATCGTATAGGTATTGCGAATACAGCCCCAACAAAAAGTTTCTCTATCGGTGCTGATCTCTTTATGCAAAGTGGTCAAGAAATCATTTTGGACGTCTCTAAAACTATTAAGACGGCGCGTATGAATGTAAGTGATAAAATTGGTGTTAAAACTACTACCCCCCTACATGATTTTCAAGTTGGTGATAACCAAGAATTTTTTATAGGTGTCGGTAATCGTGATCTCGTCACAGTTAACGGTAACGTTCTCACATATAATCTGATATTAACAAATCAACTTGAATTAGCAGATAAAATCAAGATAAATAACAGTGATTCAAATGTTCTACATGTTACCGGTAATACCTTTACAACAAACGCGACTGTAGGAACATCGTTAACAGTGGGTACAGAATCTAATCCTGGTTCTGATGTCGCCACATTCAAAAATGGTAATGTTGTAATAGAAAATGGAGAACTCCAAATTACAGGTAATGTAAGTATTAGTGGTAATCTCGCAATTACAGAAATTCCAGATTATTTACAAGTGAACAGTCTTGTCATATCAAATGCCGTCATTCAAATGGCCACCGACCCCGCGAATCTTGGTGCATTCTCCGGAAATGACGGAACGTATGATATGGCTACATTAATGGTTCAAAAGGCTGGAGACGCTAATGTGTTTTTCGGGTACACGCAAAGTGACGACACTATGAAATTAGGTCGTACATTCGGTGGACCTCTCGACCAAAACTTTACGATCGATCCAGCGACTACAACGAATCTTCATATTTTTGGAGAATTATACACACAAAATAATGTGGGTATAGCCAACACGTCACCAGATTATAGTCTTTCCGTAGGTTCGAATGTATACATAAATGATACCGCAACATCATCTGCGAATGTTTTACATGCCAATGGATATGGGTATTTTAAGGGTATGAGAATAGGTGATGACGGACTCACTGTGGGTAGTCTCATCACATTAGATGCAGATGCGGCGATACCGATGGTGGTGACATCCACTATTCAAGCCCATAGTATTCAAACAACTGGTAACACACCGACGGGTATAGCTAACACAAATCCAACTGATACATTCTCAGTTGGTGATGAATTTTTCATAAACACATCTCCCAACGCGGCGAATACCTTAACAATTCTAGGTAATACAGTGACAAATCGTCTCATCACGCAATCTATTCGTGTACAAGATTTCATCGAGGTTGAAGGTGATTCAGGAATTACGTCTACCGCGAACGTGCTCGTTCACGCCGATACAGATGATGGTGACTCCGTTTCAAATGCTGTAGTGCTCAAATCTGGACCACTCACGGCAAACATAAGTGCGATTGAGATATATGGCGCTAAAACTTCAGCCAGTGGTCAAAATATCCGATTCTTTACCAAAAATACTGAGAGAATACGCATAGCATCTAATGGATATGTTGGTATATCTAATACAGAACCCAGTGAACATTTAACCATTGATGGTAATCTCAAAATCAATGGTAGTAACGCGGCCATATTTGGTAATACAGAGACAAATATGAAGATATTCACGAGTCCGGTGACGAAAGAAACTCGAATCGAAAATATCGTTGGGAGTGGTAAAGGTATCAACTTTTTTGCGAGTACGACCGCCTCCATGGGTACACCAGCACTGACCGTTTTAGAAACGAGTAATGTTGGTGTGGGTACTTCGGTACCTCAAGGGCGTTTTCATGTATCTGGTGGCACAGCCTTTATTAATGATCAAGTTGTTAATCGAAACGGAGTGAGTCACCTCGGGACTCCACTGGTAGTTACCAACACTTCACCAATTACGAGTTCATCCGATTTCAAAAATGTCATGCAACTCACGCGTGAAGGTGGTATAGATGGCCAACATGGTGTTCGAGGTCTCTTCCAGATGGGGAAACATGGAACCGTTTCAGGGACAGCTCGTTCTCAATTGAATCTCTCTCTGGCGGGAGATGATTATAACACCATGAATAATGTGATGACGTGGCGAAGTAATAAGCGCGTGGGAATTGGTACAACAACACCAGCGTCACATTTAGAAATCATCACAACTGGAATAGGAAATTCGGTAACTAACGGTCTTCTCGTACATAGTGAAAAGATTGGTGATATCGCAGATGACGCCATCGTAGCTATGAGGGCTGATAGTACAAGTTCAAACTCGTTTGCTTCGTTTATTCAAGCTGACAATGGTAATCTTCGCGGCTATTCTATGGGTATAACAGGAACTGATGGCGACTTCAGACTTACTAAAAATCCTGATGTGATTAATGATTCAACGACAAGTCGGATCTTTATTGATGGTACTTTTGGTAATATGGGAATTGGTACAGACGCACCTAGGGCTAAATTGGAAGTAAATGGTAATGTTGTGATTGGTAACGAACTCTATTTTGGTGGGCTAGTTTCTGATGGATTTAGTAATACTTTTATCAAAGAACGACTGGTTAGTACAGACATATCAGAACTGTTAATTTTTAAAGGTAATGAAGGTCCCGGTGCTGCTGGCCCAGATCAACTACGATTTGTTGGATCGCAACAAGTATTTCAGACGTATAGTGAACCTGAATTGAATGAAGCAGCTAAGGTCGATATGGAAGCTGGTACTTCAAGTTTACTTAAGCCGACTATGTTCTTATCTGCGCAGGGTAAGGTTTTGATAGGAACATCTGACGAAAGTAAAATCCAACAAACCGCGACAACACAGTTGTTTGTAAATGGTGGTATCGAATTCGCTGGTGGTCAAAAAGTCAATTTCGGTAACCTAGACATCTTCGCTTTAAGTGATGGTGCTCGTTTTGAGACCATTGGAACTGTTGATATGAGATTTCAAAATAAAGCTACAGTTGGTACGTCTGAATTAAACGCGACTGAAGCTATACGAATTAAGAATACAGGACTCGTGGGGATAGGGACCAACGCCCCGGATACAAATGTGCACATCTACTCCGGTGTCACAACAGACATAGATGTTCTTAAATTACAAAGTCCGGGAACCAATAACAAAATAGGTGTCAGTTTGAATACAAACGATAACTATGGAGGGTATGTGAGGGGTTTCAGTAACACACAGCACTCAATACATGGCACAGTCTTAGGTGCGGTCAAAAATAGCGTTGAAGTTGATGGTATTCATATAATTGATTCTGGTAATGTGGGTATCGGAACTGTAAACCCGAGTGAACACTTTACAGTATACGGTGGTACAACTCGCATCGAACATCCAACGAGTAATGCCATCTTAGAATTTAAAACAACTGGGGGTGTCTCCAGTATTTACGGTGACGTTTCAGGTAACGTGTATATCGACCCATATTCGAATGAGATGATCATAAACAGTAACTTGGAAATCATGGGTGATCTCTCGATCGATGGTAAGATCGATCTGGGTAACCAAGTCGCCGTCGATCTCGGTGAGGCAACCGCGAACACAGCACTTCATGTCGGTGGTGGGTTTATCTCAGGTTCGAATGAAGTCGCATGTAAGAGATATTCTAAAACCTTTTCAATCGTGACGACTAATGGTCAAGATGTACAAATAACCTTCCAACCCCAAACATTTTACGCTAAGATTGTCGCTCAATTGAGAGAGACGAGTGATGTCGACAACGTAAGTACCATGATACTTGAAGTACAAGGTGGTACACACGACGGAACAGCCCCGAATGTTGACATAGCTATTGGTACTAAAAATATGTTCAGTGGTCTGAATTTGTATCCATGGAGTTCCACTGTGGTGACAGGGACACGCTCAGTACAGATCGCACCATACATCACCGACGGGAAATTTTATCCGAGTGGTGTATCGACCGGTCAAACTGGTAGAAACTACACATATGATATTTTCGTGGAAGTTGTATCTGGGGTTGGTGGTGGAGTAAAACACTTTACACATAACATAGGTAACAGTACTAGTGTGACCTTAGATAACGGAGGTGGTGGTAACACGAATCTGGGTGGTTCAGGTTTCGAGTACACATATTAAATTTACTACAAGGGAAAACCCTGCGGTAGATAAAAAAGTAATTATGCCCTGATGGAATCAGAGACGGCTAGAGCAATCACGCCGACAATGAAAGCCATGACGACATAATTGAGTTCAGTTTCTTCACGGCCAATCGTTGGTTTATCTTCCTCGACTTCGAGTTCCACGATTGGCTTTTGTTGTTTGACTGGAGGATTCAGTTCCTCCAGTGGACAGTACGCTATCATTTATATATATTTAGAGATTAATTTCAGTCTTCTTCTTTCGTCTCGTCCTTTTGGGTTTAGAAGAGTTAACATTTACTTGTCTGAGCTCACCCCCAGTTGAATCACCGGAAATGGACATAATATCGGAAACATCATCATCGTCATCCTCCTCACGGATGGTACCCTGTGTTCCCAAGTTAGTGTTCATTGGGGGTGGGGGTGGCATAGAAATCCCACCCATGAGACTTGAAATGTCGAGTCCGGGACCCTGCATCTCGTATTGCCCCGAACCACCCACAGGTGCATCAACCGCTGGACCACCCGTATTGCGAGTTGTGTTTTGAACAGCACTCATCATACTCTTGATGAGATCGGGGTTCTGCTTCATGACATCGTTCATATTGGGCATCACCGATTTGAACATACTATTGGTAAGATGGAACATCATAGCAGAGCCACCGAGCATCATAATCAGCTTGACCTCTGGGGCGATGTTCACCTTGGATCGGTACTTCACATAGAGTTCCTCAAACACACCATCATAGTCATCCACATTTTCCATCACTGATTCAGACCACCCCTCCAACTGGACCTCGAAGGGGTTGTACCTCTTGTTCAAAAACTCGAGACCGGTTACACAGGCGACGAGCATCCTCCGAGAAAAGCGTACAGATTGTTCAACATCTATACTGTATGTGATCCTCTTTACTTCCGAACGAAGTTCATCAACATTTGAATAGGCATTCAGGCGTTTATTCACGGCAAACCCCTTCTTCTCTAAACGCCCAAGTTTATTAATCAAATCTGCCTTCTCTTCATCGATGGAACCGTAGCCCTTTGAAGGCTGTTCCTCCTGCTGACCAGAACCCATGTTCATGTCATCATCGAAAAATGTTGGTTCATCCTCACCATAATCAATCTCCTCCTCATCACCCGGAGGGGCGGGAGTATTCTGCTTATTGGGGTTCGCGAAAGCATCCATAGCTTCTTGTTGCATCTGGGGTGTGGGTCTGGACATATGGTTCGTGGGTCGTGGAACACGCTGAGGACGGGGAGCAGATATTTCAATCTCATCCATCAGGGCCTGTTCATCTGCATCTAATTTCATCACATGTGTGGATCCCCGATCGATTACAATTTCTTCGTCCATCTACTCTCTATATGGAAACTAAAAAAATACCTTTAACGCAGTTTAGAAAAATATATTGGTCTATTATAAATGTTTAAGCTTAACCAGCAGAACCGCACCGCCCTCATGTCCATCGCCATTTTGTTGGTGATCATTTTTGCCCTGAGTGCCAACAAGAATATCAGCAACTACCAGCCCATGCCTATTATTATCAAGACTGTGAACGAAAAGTCTATGTTTAATCTTGAGAACAGGATTGAATGTGCCCCGGGTCAAGGTAAGAAGGGTAGTGCTTACACCACTGGTCTCACCCCCGGTGGTATCTGTGGTGCCCAGCAGCTAGTCAGTGAACACGCTGGATACGCCATCGAAGATGGAATTGGTGGATCTTTAATCTAAGCTAACTATAAATGGCGACCCCAGATCTCAACTACGAATATCATACTATTACCATTGATTCGATTGGTCAAAGTAGTGCGAACACTTTTACTTGTTTCCTTCAACAGCCACTGAAAAATGTTGTCCAGGCTAAGTTAGTGTGTGCTCGTATCCGGACAACTTCCGCTACGGAACATTGTTACGTCTCTATAGACGAACTCGATTCTATCTTTTCTGATCGCGCCTCTAATGTACTCACCGGTCAGGCTTCTATGAGCGTTCTTAGAGGTTCATTTGCGAGTATCGTCTCTGATGCCTCTGATGTAATCAAATTTAAGGATGAATATCCAATTTTCACCCAGTATATAGACCCAATTCGTCGTTTAGATCGTTTCGCAGTTACTATCCGTAACCAAGATGGTAATACGATTACCCGTGCGACCGCCACAGATAAAAATATTTTAGTCCTCCGATTTATGTGTATGAAAGGTAATATGTAATTTTTCTCCCGTTAAAGTAGTATACCATGTCTGCAGGTGTTGTTCAATTGATTGCTATAGGTGCCCAGGATATGTACATCACGGGTAATCCTGAAATATCTTTCTTCAGTTCAACATTCAAGCGACATGCTAATTTTTCACAGTCCATTGAAAAACAAACCATCCATGGAGCAGTGAAAAACAATTCTATGTCCAGTATTCAATTCGAACGATCTGGTGACCTTCTAGGCTATGCCTATTTTACCATCGACGATACCACACAGGCTCTTGATACATCCAATTGGGGGTCCATCATCGATAAAGTGGAGCTTCTGATAGGGGGATCTGTGGTCGACACACAAGATTCAACCTTTACAGAGAAGATTGCCATCGATACGTTCGCCCAAAACGTATCTAGGAGTGCTCAAGGTACACACCCAGGTGTGAGCGCTAGATCTTATTTTTATCCTCTCCGTTTCTTCTTTTGTGAGGGGCCTCAATGTGCTTTACCACTCGTAGCCTTGAACTATCATAATGTAGAGCTCCGCATTTATTGGGCGACGACTGCATCCAATTACAACGTTGAATGTTTCGCCAATTACTATTACCTCGATAACGAAGAACGTGGAAACATCGCCTCTCGTAAGCACGATCTCTTAATTACCCAAGTACAGAAAAACATCCCCTCGAACTCTATCGTTCAAGAACTCACGTTTAACCATCCAGTGAAGTATCTCGCATCATCGGATACGACAACGGACGGTGCCCTCACATCCCCTACGAATAAGATTAAATTGAATATCAACGGTCTTGATGTGAGTAATTATAGATGGGGAAAACCACATTTCATAGATGTAATGAGCTATTATCACACAAACTTTGTAGCTTCTCCCGATTTTTTCTTGTATCCGTTTTGTCTCTCTACGAGCTCTCTTCAACCCACAGGGACTCTTAATTTCAGCCGTCTTTCTTCAGCGAAGATTATGAGCGAAGGTTTACCTATCAACGATCCGATTTATGCGGTCAACTATAACATATTACGCATTGAGAATGGAATGGCGGGCCTTCTCTATGCGAATTAAAATGACATTCTATATTAAATGGTCAAGAACTTGCCGACAGTGGAACGTTCCACCAAGATTAGGTTCGGTAAAAACTGTACCGATGACCAGGCGGAAAATACGATCGTGTTCAACGCGAGTGACACACAGATTGATGTACCCTTTTCGGATTCTGTGTATATGACACCCCTACGTCTACGTACAGATCTCTCAGACCGGAATATCACGGTATTGGCGTATAATCAAATCACGAAAGAAGTGATGGACTCGGGGGCTATTGCTGAAGATATTCTCAATTTTACACTCGAAGCTGCTGTGATTAACGGTAATGTTACCGCAAATACAGTCTCGTTCAATAACGCGATTACTTCTGTCACGACTCTCTCCAATGTTGGTGTAGCTAATGGGTCCCCCATTCACACACTCGATGTAGGTTCGACATTTAATATAGACATTGAAGGTTCAAACCTTCTCACTGTGTTAGGAAACACATACATACAAGATAATTTAGTGGTGGATGGGAACATGACTGTGAATGGAGCGCTCACGACAGTGAATACTGTAAACACTGTTGTAAAAGATCCAATCATAGAACTTGGAAAATATAACGTCTCCTCAGATCTCGGTATCATCATGTATCGCCCATTGTCGAATGTCGCCATGGGATTTCGGGAAGGCTCGGATGAACTCGTACTCGCATACACGGACAGTAGTTCATATGGTTCGGTGATTGTTCCAAACACAAATGAAACACTCGATGTTCGAGTATACGGCAGAGTCCTCACAGAATCCAATGTAGGTATTTTGAATGCGACCCCGACCCACACATTGGATGTCGGGTCAAACCTTTTCGTGGATGAATTTGGTTCTAATATTCTGTATGTGACTGGAAATACACACACGACAGATATTCTTTCTGTGGGGAACAAAATCGGTATCAAAGTGATAGATCCCCATGCGGAACTTCATGTTGGTGGGAATGTGTATGTGTCTTCGAATTTGACCGTTGATGAAGATACTCTACACGTGGATGCGACTGCGCACTCCGTTGGTATTGAGACCAAGAACCCCGATGCCAATTTACACGTTGTTGGTAATGTCTATGTTTCCAGCAATTTGACCGTTGATGAAGATACTCTACATGTGGATGCGACTGCGCACTCTGTAGGAATTGAGACTAAGGATCCGGATGCCAATTTACATGTTGTTGGTAATGTCTATGTTTCTTCGAATTTGACCGTTGATGATGACACGTTCCATGTGGATGCATTGACACACTCTGTAGGAATTGAGACCAAGGACCCCGATGCTAATTTACATGTTGTTGGTAACGTCTATGTTTCCAGTAATTTGACCGTTGATGAAGATACTCTACATGTGGATGCATTGACACACTCTGTAGGGATTGAAACCAAGGACCCAGATGCGAACCTTCATATTGTGGGTAATGTCTATGTGAGCTCAAACTTAACTGTGGATGAAGATACTCTACATGTGGATGCGACTGCACACTCTGTAGGAATTGAAACCAAGGATCCCGATGCTAATTTACATGTTGTTGGTAATGTCTATGTTTCTGATGATTTGACCGTCGCGATAAATACCCTTCATGTTGATGCGGAGTACAAGTCCATAGGACTTGGGACAGTGAACCCTGATGCTAATTTACACGTTGTTGGTAATGTGTATGTGTCCGATGATTTAACCGTCGCGACAAATACCCTTCATGTTGAAGCTGGAACTGAACGCGTTGGGATCAAAACAAAGAACCCCGATGCCGAACTTCATGTAGTCGGTAATGTCTACATGTCCGACGACCTTACCGTGGCTACAGATGCGCTACACGTCGAAGCGAGTACACAATCCGTGGGTCTCGGGACGAAAGTACCCGATGCTAAACTCCATGTGGTTGGGAATGTGTATGTTTCTTCAAACCTAACTGTAGATGATAATACACTCCATGTGGATGCGACGACACACTCCGTTGGTATTGAGACCAAGAGCCCCGATGCAAATCTTCATGTTGTGGGTAATGTCTATGTTTCTTCAAACTTGACCGTTGATGATGACACACTCCATGTGGATGCGACGACACATAGTGTCGGAGTCGAGACCAAGAGCCCAGATGCTAATTTACATGTTGTAGGTAATGTCTATGTTTCTTCAAACTTGACAGTTGATGATAATACACTCCATGTGGATGCGACGACACATAGTGTCGGAGTCGAGACCAAGACTCCTGACGCGAACCTCCATGTGGTTGGCAATGTGTATGTCTCTTCAAATTTAACTGTTGATGATGATACGTTCCATGTAGATGCACTGACACACTCAGTTGGTATTGAGACCAAGAACCCTGATGCTAATTTACATGTTGTAGGTAATGTGTATGTCTCTTCCAATTTGACGGTTGATACGGATACACTCCACGTGGATACCGAGACAAGTCGCGTGGGTCTCGGGACGAAAGCACCCGCGTACCTCCTCGATGTTCACGGAACATCCAACGTGGGTGCACTCACGGCGGTTTCGGGGTCGGTCGCGAATGATTTCACGGTGGATACGAACACACTCTATGTCGACTCTACAGAAAACAGGGTCGGTATCAAGACTTTGACCCCATCCACAGAACTCCACGTCGAAGGGAACGTGTACGTCTCATCGAATATCCAAGCTTTGACCTATTTCGGTGACGGTGGTCTCCTTTCGAATGTCACTCTCCAAGTCGTTTCTGACCATGGGAACACAACATCCAACACAATTCAATTTACAAACCCTACGACCGCTTTGACGACCGACCTCACCTCCAATGTTGAAGTCAAGTTGAACCAATTGGCGAATGTTTCTATTACTTCAATTCTTCCTGATCACACGCTCGTGTATGACGGTTCTGATTGGATCAACGAGTATCCGTTGCACACCTATATCAAAATCCGAAACGATCTCAACGGGGTAAACATCGAGGTGGGTGATGCTGTCTATGTCAAAGGGACCCACAATTCAAACATACTGAACGTCGGTCTCGCGAAATCGGATGATCCATCTACGATGCCTTGTATCGGTGTCTCCAACCAACAACTCACACCTGGTCAACAAGGAACTGCAGTCGCGTACGGTAAGGCTCTCAGTGTTGTCACAGATACATTCTTAACGGGTGAAACTGTATATGTGAGTAACACTGTCCCAGGTGGTTTGTCTAATGTCAAACCATATAATAACGACCTCATCCAGAACGTCGGCGTGGTCACGAAAATACATGCGAGTAACGGTGGTGTTTTCGTCACCGGTATCGGTCGCGCGAACGATGTCCCAAATGCTCAAG
>Ga0222629_1000073_pt1 | contig 38841 bp, 38 predicted proteins | sample AntAcemetagenom1_FD_179847 | JGI IMG/M metagenome (GOLD analysis project Ga0222629, IMG submission 179847) | Saline water microbial communities from Ace Lake, Antarctica - #1 | ecosystem: Environmental > Aquatic > Non-marine Saline and Alkaline > Saline | place: Antarctica: Ace Lake | collected... | reverse complement strand
CTCCAGCACCGGCGGAGCAGAGAGATCCTCCAAGTTATCCCCTAGTGGATCACCAAGCGCCACCAAACTCTGGAAATATTCCAGTACGCGGGCCTGCGATACTTCGAGCGCCGGCCACTGCGGCCAATCCCACGTGTCATTCATGAACGGCTGCATCTGATCATGACTGAGAACCGTGAGATGGTTCACGTCATGGGCAATGGCTACACCTTCAATTGACAGCCAACCGTGCGCGCGATCGTGCATCCATCCGCCATAGTGCGGCTCCATCTTGAGGGTGTTGATAAAAGCCTCGGCAAGGCCATTCTCAGTGAGGTACGCGGCAAAACCTTCATGGCCATAGGCGACCACCATGGCCATCACATCCTCAGTAGACCCCAATCTCGCCGTTCGTTCGATATCGGCGATCACCTGGGGATCAAACGAATCATCGGCCATCCATCCGACCTTGGCTCCCTGCATCGCATACCAAAGCCCAACGCCCTTCTCATCATTGCCCCATGCCTGCGAGTTATTGGTCAGGCTGTTGGCAAAAGCCCATGCGCCCACCTCATCGAGAGTTGCTGGCGCCAGCCCAGCGAACCCCCGCAAATTATTGTAGGCCAGTAGCGCCTCTGTCGTAATAGCGGTCCTCCCCCCTACCAGACCCTCATGACCCGTGTGGTCACTGCCATATGTGACCCCGAAGGTCGCCAAATCGATGAATCCGCTCGTCCCACCCGGATGCTGGTGCGCTGTCTCCGAGGGAATGTCCAGATCGTCCGCGTGCAGCATCGCTGCTTCCTGTGTCCGGTCTATGCAGAAACCGAAGGTCGTTGATGCGCCAGGCTCTAGCGTACGATTCCACGGCGCACCCACCACGCGCCAGGCGTGCGACATCTCACTCCCTTCGTGGTGCGGATCCATCCAATAGCTCATCTGAGAGTTCCAATGGCTCGTCACAGATCCGGGCAAGTCAACGCTGATCTCCCATAGGCTGCTGGCGGTACCGTTGTTCGACACGACGCCCTCTCCACAGGCGCCCGCGCCCCAGTCGTCATAGAGATCTACGGCGACTGAGACCATTGTTCCCGAGTGTGGGCTTGCAACGGCGCCATGGGAAGGTACTGTCCAGAACGTGAATGTCAAGACAACGAAAAGACTCGCTTGAATGAAGCCGGGCCAGCCGGATATAGGAACGTTTTCTTGTAGCGTCAAAGACGCGCCTTTTAATGCCCTATCAGAACTCATGGCTCTCTGGTCTTGGGGCAAACCGGGGACGAGTCCAGAGTAAGAAAGGCTTCCGTGCCATGGGTTCCCTTTTCGATGTGTGCTGAAATTAAGGACCGCCCATCCTCCTTGTCTGCCGATCAATTCCGTACCTTTGTGATTCTGCTTACGATCAAATCTCATTGCGTTGTCCTCGATAGTGAACCGGAAATTATTTTGCGGCTCTTGATCACATTGTTTTTATACCCCGGGACTGAACGAGAGAGTACTCTCGGATAGCCAGGGTGATTGCGCTTACTTGCCTGAGCCCTTCATCCGCAGCTTATCCGACAACGTTGTTGCCCATTAATTCAACTTCGGGGCGCATCCTAAAGTAATTGGGATCCGATACGGCGCTCTCGATCATGGCGATACGGTGATCACGGCTGCGCTTGGCGCCTCTGGCTGAACGTAATATGACGTGTCAGTATTCACATTAGTCGCTGCATAAGCCGCTACGCAACGCTAATCCGATGTCCAGCTAGTCGCTCTCCAGACACCGCCAATGATCAGGACAAGTCACTAATATCAGTGTCGCGCAACAATGACCATTGCATCGTTCCCGCGCATTTTCTGACTGCAGAGGAAAATTTCACAGGGTTTAAGGTCCAACTGGGTTACGCGCTGATACTGGGACTTGAGATTCTTATTATCGCCGACGTAATTCAGACAATCACCGTAGAGCCTTCATTCGCATCGCTGCAAATTCTCGCATTGCTGGTCGTGATTCGTACGATCATCGGTTGGACTATTGCCCTGGAAATGAACAACCGGTGGCGTTAGTCTGTATTTGTCCCTGCATTATCTCTCAGGAAGATTTAACTTGGCAGTACCGGCACGAGTACAAAAACTTTCCACCGTCAGCGGCGAGTCCGATTTACCACCCGAGTGGCCCAGCAAGGTCCAATAAGCCATACAACCGGCGCCAAGGCGTCAGCTTTTTTTACACCAAAAGACGCCTTTAGCCGCAACAAGCGGCGCATCAAAAGAGATATCATTCGTATACTGTGATGCACATCTCTTTTACTACTTTGATATCTCTATTAGCAGCGCTAAGAGTCAACAGTACCTCACTATTTTCGCACACGATGTGAAATATTTTTACATCCACAGTTACTCACACCCTCATAACAGCCTTAGGTGACTGTTTTTATTACGTTATTATTATTTGGCACAAAGTTTGCTTATAAGAACTCAGGCAACATTAGGTAGCCTGTGGAAGCAAAGAACACACCAAGTTGAGCTCACAGTGACTGCACAATTAATCGACATTAAAGGCACTATTTATGACACGAACACTCGGCAAGGGAACAGCCATTGGCATATTCCTGGCAACAATCTTAATCAGCCCGTTAGCATCGGCTTTTACTATGACCTTCAACGATGCGACTGGTCTTTACACCGGCAGTAACGGCCTCATCGGTACTGCAACCACCAACGGCGGTGGCAGCCTCGACTACACCAGCGCCGGCTTCTTCACCCAAAGCGGCCTCGGACGGAACGGCGGCGGCATCACTCAAAATAACAGCATCACTGTGTTATTCAACCAACGCATTCTGCTGGACAGCATCAACCTGAACAACTGGTCCATCGGCAGTTTTTGGAAGGCCGGTGACTCAGCTGTGTTGAGTTATTTACCCACTTGGCCCACGCAAACACTCGACACCACTGGTTGGTTTGGAAATTTCTCCACTGGCAGCGTCTCAGTGGATGGCTTTACTGTCACTGGCGGACCGAAGTCTGGCTATGGCAAGTTCGGGGGATCTACCAACTTCCTACTCCGCAGTATCAGCTACTCAGAGACGCCTGTCCCTGCGACTATGTGGTTGTTTGGTTCTGCACTACTGGGCCTTGGTCTGATGAAGCGAAAGAAGGCTTAATCTAAAGCTTGGAACCTGAAAGCCCCCTCAAATGGGGGCTTTTTTATGCGCGATTTTTTTACCCCACCAAGTCTGCAAACTTTAAAGTCGACGCACCATGCTCTCGCTAGGCATGGAAGCCCTTGGTAACGACGCCTATGCACGCCATCGCCCAGAGTAAAAGTCTGCCGACTCTTGTCCATCGGGCGCTTGAGTCGTCTCTAAAATGCGGCCGCTTCGAACACGGGTGCCTTCGCGTGCGCTGCAATACGTGTCACTGCGAGCGCCTCACCTGGGCCACCTCGTGATTTTCCTGCAAGAAGCGGGGATTCTGTCGGGGTCGCCTAGCCTCAGCGATGGCGCCAGCAGGATAGCCGAGACGGCGGTCCTTCTCTCTGATGATGTCTTTCCCGATGTGCGATTGCGCCAATGGGGCCACCCTTCATTTAACGGCGCTCGTGGCCAATCTGAGCTTTCGCGTGTTCTCACGCCTAATACGGGCGACTCGGCGAACGCTACCGCTCTGGCCATCCTCACGCATTTCCCGGTGAATCCCGGGAGCGCCATAGGTAGCTCCGCTTGCAATATAAACTTCCTTGATCAACTCTAGCAGTTGCTGATCCTCTATTGCCGATTGAATAGGGGTCTCTCCAGCCTGGAATAAACCCGCTGGAGTGAACGTAAATATTCGGCACATGGCTCTGGTACAAAACTCGGCAAGCTTTTCACGAAGCTCTGACGTTCAATTAGCTGAATCAGTGAGTAACCATGCCCACGACAGGCCGTTTATATGCCCTATACGCAGTTTCGTTACCCTTTCCACGATTGTTACCAAGGCACCGCTGTGGCCCTTGCCGATCACAGTGTCGATCTCCCAGTCTCCGATACGCGACTTATCGTCAACGACCTTGGGCCGGTCGTCAATGCTGACACGGTTCTTTATCTGGCCGCGCGTTGACTTCCCGTTACGGCGTTTGTCGCGCTTTTTCCCCTGTCGCCGCAGATGTGTGTACACATCGCCACCAGCCTGCTTGTTCGCCCAGATATGCAGATAGATACTCTCATGGCTAATCAGCTGTTCCCGATTATATAGCAGCCAGCCAGATATCTGTTCTGGGCTTCATTCTATGCGAAGCTTTGATTCAATCGTCTTCACCATTACCGGAGTCATTTTGGTCCGCTGAACCGCTTCCGCACGTCGCTGCTCCGCCCTCTCCTGCGCCTGCTTATACCGATAGCCTCTGGCGCCTGTTTTTCTTGTTAGTTCCCTGCTCACGGTAGATTGGGTTGTACCAATGGTCTCGGCCATTTTTCTTTGGCTACAACCGCTTTTCTTGAGTGCTGAAATCTGGCATCGTTGTTCGTAGGTCAGTTGTTGGTAAGTTCTCATCATCACTTCATCTCTTGCCGGAGAAAAAGGGTAGGAGCTTACCTTCAGCTGGCCCCTTCTTCTACCTGGTTAGATGATGCAGTTCAGATTTGAATCCGCGTGTCTTATACTCTAGACACACCCCGTTTATATTTTTTACAATTGACATCCGCCCAATTGAGTTTAAAAAGAGGCCTCCTATGAAATTATGTCGGGCTATACGTCCGCCCCACACCTTCATTGCTGCGCTTGCTGTTAGCGCTGCACTTTCGACGGCGCTGACCGCATGCGAGTCCGACGACAAGGCCACCGATTCTAGCGTCGGGAACACCTCGGCCATGTTCCGAGTGGGTCTCCAGGGACCGTTGTCAGGCAGCCAAAAGGCCGTCGGCCAAGGTATGTTGCAAGGTGCCGAGTTGGCCGCTGCAAAGCTCAACGCCCAAGGCGGCATAAGGGGCCAATTGGTCGAGATCGTGCCCATCGACGACCAAGCCGACCCAGAAGTGGCCAAGTCCGCCGCAACCGCCGCGGTTGCGGCTGGTCTCGACGCTGTCGTGGGTCCTTACAACTCCGGTGCCGGGGAGCAGAGTCTCCCGATCTTCATCGACGATGGTTTCGTTCCGCTGCGGCTCACGTCGGCTGACACCACCGCGGGTTTGGGGTTCACGCTGCAGCCCATGACGTCGCAGATTGCGCCCGTAGCATCGGCGGCTATCGGCGACTGGGTCGGGGCAAGCTCGGTGGCAATTGTCGTCGACGAGACGCAAGATTATACAAAGTTCGCAGCCGAGGCGATCGAGAGCAGTCTGAACGCGCGCGGAATCACCGTCACATCGGTCACGAACATCTCCCCGGGAGCGTCGTCCTACTCCGACGCGATTGGGACAGCACTGGCCGACGCACCCGATCTGATCTACGTGGTCACTTACTACCCCGAGGCGGCAGTGATCGCCGCCGACGTGCAAGCGTCGGGCATTGATGTCACCTGCATGGTCGACTACGGCGGTTTCGACCAGGGGTACATCACCAGTGCCGGCACCAAAACCGCCCAGACATGCTCGGTGGTGGGTGTTCCCTCGCCCAGCGACTACCCTGAGTCCGAGACACTCATCGACGCCTTCGAGGACATGTTCAATGTGGCACCAGGTTCATGGTCTCCCTACACCTACGACTCTGTGTTGATTTTAGCTGATGCCATCGAACGGGCAAACAGCACAGACGCTGCGGCGTTAACCGAGGCGCTCGCTAGCACCAGCGGTTGGAGCGGTTGGACCGGCGCGGTTCGATTCGAGACAAATACGGGTAACCGACTGCCTGCCCCAGTAACACTGAACAGGGTCACCGATGACGGTAAATTCACCGTTGATTCGACGTGGGCGACTACTGTCGGCTTCGCTTTCTAAGAACACGACCCAATCAGAGACATCGTCCAGCACGTCAATGTATTGATTGGGGCTGACACACCCCAGATATGTACCGGTCGTCTGTTCGGCCCGCATTTCGTCGATGATAGTCATAGTAACCGCTGCGAGTAACGCCCAATAGTTGACACATCAGGTCAACAGGCCAGGTCGTCTGATTGCTGCTCCTTGAGCCACCGGCCCAGCATATTGGTGTTGATGCCGAGGCTACTTGCAGCGTGTATTCTGCTGTAGCCCTGATCCAGCACCAGACTGATTGCGTCCAGTTTGAATGCCTTCGAATACTTCTTTCTCGTGTTCATTCTTCTAATCTCCAGTTATGGGTATTATCCCTTAACCGGGTTGTCCTGATCTATTGGACCACGTCACTCGGTAGGGGTCGTACAAACTCACCACGATTACAAAAACAGAGTTGGAGAGTTAGATCGCGCTAGAACTGAGCTCACTCGAAAATAAGACGATCAACGAAATCATGATCATACTGCGCAGTATCTTCAAAGATGCGGTAGCGGACAACATACGCGGCGACTCACCGATTGACGCGATTGATTGATGAGCATTACTGCAATTGGATATCCGCAGATGCGACCGGGATGGCGGAGAGCGAGGGATTGATCGTAACAACCTAGCGGCTGTTAGGACCCTGCGGGCGCCTTTCACGAAGCTCTGACGTTCAATTAGCTGAATCAGTGAGTAACCATGCCCACGACAGGCCGTTTATATGCCCTATACGCTTCAATCTAGTGTATCCTGTACAATCGGGCCGGCCCACTTTGATGAGCGCATCCCGCACCAGTGCGCAAAGCTCTATATCGGATAGAGGTCCGAACGTTTTGCCTCGCCGAGTAAGTTTGGCATTGTTGCTCGACCGCTCGACACAGGAATAGCCAACTATCTAGCTGCACAGTGGGTTATCTTTCATGAAGCGTCAGTCTAAACCGCCCTCTATGATTGGCGAGCCTGCCACTGTACAATCACACATCTACCTGTTCATTAACACTCAACCTTCAGGCAATCCTATGAACTTTACAATAACTGCTCTCTTTACCGCGTTATCGTTGTCACTCAGTGCTGCCGTATTTGCGGGTGATCAGAAAACGGTTTATTACTCTGATATCGTCGAACCAACCATGATCGACACGATGCCTGAAGGGCCATCTGTGGGTGATATTTATGCTCGTCATGGGGCAGTCAGATCGTCAGAAAATGGCCCGATCATTGGCGAATACGTCTTACAAGCCACCATCATTGTGCTTGATCTCGACAATAAGAAATCAGCCAGATCCTATATGTCAGAAACTGTTCTTGCAGAAGGCACCATTTACCGGCTTGATATGGTTCATCTGGATCACGGCAACCCGATCAAAGAAGGGCATAAACATGCTGGCGCCATTGTTGGTGGCACAGGTAAATATGCCGGCATCCGTGGCACCTATGAACTTGAAATGCTTAAGGGTGGTAAAGCGGTAAAAGTCACTAGCGATTATTGGCTGGGGCAATAAATCCCTTGTGTACGGTAAAGCCCATCTTTTGGTTATAAACCGACCGCTGCTCAACAACAGGGACGGTACGGTTGCTGGATGCAGATAGTCGGTGGTTTTAGTTGTCGCAACTCGTTTTGCTGACCTGTAATAATCCAGTACCGGGCACTGATATCGCCGTGTTTTTTAGTCCCGCCCTAAAAGCTTTGGTGACTACCCCGAGCCTTTAGGTCATCCCACCGATCTGGTCGCCCTGCCCTCGCCAACCTAGCCCCTGAACAGGTTCAGTAGCGGCTCTCCTTTCCGGCGCGCACGCGTGCACTCAGCAATGGCGGCAACTGGCGTTCTCGACACGCGGTATGCCCAGCGTAGAAAGTACGGTGCTGACGGCACAAACCGTTGTCGCGACCGCCGCGACCGCCGCCCTGGTCGAGCAAGCACTGACGCTCGAGGCAACGACCTGAAAGCTGACTGACCAGATGAACCCAGTCCTGCAATTCGCTCTTGTCCGGTGCCTTGAAGCGCGGCTTGATTGCAGCTTGCTGCCGCATAGTACAGTTGGGAATAATCTAGCTGTAATTAGGTTGACGTAATCCAGTAAGGCCGTACTCTATATCGCCGATAATTTGTCGATTAAAGTTCAGAAAATATTCGGCAATGTACCGCCACTACCCAGCCAAACCCCTTTAGGAACGCACCAGTCCCATGTCCAAACTACCAGCAGAACATAAGTTTTTAGACCTATCTGATTATGGGCGTGTGCCTGCGCGTTGGATTGCCAATGCTTTTAAAGGCACTTCAGTGACACCTATACACGTAACAATGATGTTTGTCGTGGCTGGAATTATCGCCATCGCCTGTATCCTGACCAAACAATTCTGGCTGGCAGCTCTCTTCCTGATACTGAAATCAATTCTCGATGCAGCAGACGGCGAGCTTGCTCGAGTGAAGAACACACCTTCCTATACCGGCCGCTATTTTGACTCTGTCTCCGATTTTTTTCTCAACTTTTTGTTTCTGTCCAGCATTTGCTACATCACCGATGGGTCGCTCTTATGGGCGATTGTCGCCTTTTTCGCCATGCAACTGCAGGGTACTCTCTACAATTATTATTACGTGATTCTGCGTAATCGGCTCGATGGCGACAAGACCAGTCGGATATTTGAGCACACGGCACCCGCGGCGATGCCCGGAGAAACACAGCGCGCCGTTGACAATTGGTTTTTGATGTATTGCGTCTGTTATGGCGCATTCGACAAAGCTATATATTGGATGGACAAGCAGGCTGAGGATGGCCGCTACTATCCTAAATGGTTTATGAGTTTAGTCTCTAGCTTTGGCCTGGGGTTCCAGTTACTGATTATCAGCGTGATGCTATGCTTGAGCTGGGCTGAATACATTATCCCTTTCTTTATTGGTTATTCCGTCTTGATATTCGCTTTCATCGCAATGCGGAAATACCTTGACCAGGGAAGGACTCGCAACGAACTCAAACAAGCAAACTGGGAAGCACAGGAAGGCTAAGGCGGCTATGTTTCTGCGCGCCTCCCAATGCGCTACGGGCATTGACCCGGGCGAGTGCCAAGGCTAGCGGATTCTCACTCCATGCCAGGATAAGCTGCAAAAGTCACCCAAAAGACAAGTGGGGGCAAATTTTTCGTTGCGTAGCCAGCCCCCCGTTGTTGTCTCTCGTCTTTCACTGAGCTCCCTCCGGCAGGAGGTTTACGCCTTGAAGACGCCCAAACAGCAAGAATGTCACCGAGCACCTCTTTAAATGGCCCCGGTGCGCGACTTCAGAAATAGACGAATAGGCGCTCCCACTTCACGGACACGAGCAAAATTTCAGGAAGATCAATGAACTTTTCGTGAGAATCCAAGCCTTTTTAACCAAGCCAGTGCTGACTATTTACTCGCAGTGAACCTTTAATCCGGCTTATCTTTCAACGTTATTTCAACTCTCAAACTCATCCGAAAAAGTCGGCGCAGACCTCAAACACGACAAATTAGAACCCGGCACCGATCAAAAATTGGTGTCACACTCAATGCCTTCGCAAAACAGGCCCAAAGGCATGAGAAAACCAATCGTGTACCTGGTATCCGTGATTCTTTTCGTGGGTATCGGGATCGCATTTGTGATGGCGAACGGCCTCTCTGACTTTGATCTCGTTGAACACAGAATCAGCGACGTTTCATTTGAATTTGGGGGTGCAATACTATCAGGGACCCTGGTGTTGCCCATGAACATCAAAAGCCCACCCATAGCCCTGATCGTCCATGGAGATGGAGCGCAAGATCGATTTTCCAACGGAGGATATCTTCCCCTTATCAACACACTTGTTGACGCCGGTATTGGTGTTTTCTCATGGGATAAGGCAGGGGTTGGCGCAAGCTCAGGCAACTGGCTGGACCAAACGATGGATGATCGCGCCGATGAAGCCTTGGCAACAATGCAGGCCATTTCCGCCCGCGATAACATAAACGTCGATCAAATCGGATTTTTGGGGTTTTCTCAGGCGGGTTGGGTGCTTCCCCGTGTTGCAAACCGAACGGCGCCTGCATTCACCGTGATCGTCGGAGCGGCGGCATCATGGCGTGATCAAGGTACACACTACAACCGAATCAGAATGACGTTAGCAGGGGCTGCCGAACCAGAGATTGAGCAACGTTTGGCAGAACGACTTCGCCAAAACGATGCAATATTTGGTTCATCCGCTGCATCCGCATCGATTACAAATATGGAATCAGCACGCTTTCGATTTGTTGCAGGCGCATATTGGGAGGACTCAACCGAAATCATCTCTGGCATGAAGGGTCCAGTGCTCGCCATCTGGGGCGAGGAAGATCTAAACGTTGACGCTCGCTCTGACTCTCAGATTTTTCGAACACAGTTGATGCCGCTCACAGACAACAGGCAAATCTTAGTGGTGCCAAATGCAACGCATGGCTTGCTGCGGGCAAATCTATTCAATTATCAACTCTCATCCGAATGGCCTTGGTTTCTGCAATACACATTTTTGGGAATGGGGCGAAATGCATACGCCCCGTAATCTCTCAAGCAGATTACCCGCTGGATACTCACAACAAAAAAATAGCTGAGCCTCACTGGGTTCCTTACTCATGTAAAGCAGTTGCGAGCCACTTCCATCCCTCCGCAACTGCCTGTAGTGGAGCATTTCCCCTCAAATAGGCAGGGTCAAAGCTGGGCAGCAATTTATACTGAGCGTGATCGCTACAAGATATTCGGCGCTAGCGATATTCCAGGTCTCGTGATTCATGGAAACGAAAACCCGCTCATTCCGGAGCCTTGCGGCGGAGATTGTGCGAAGATGGTCTCAGACTTCCGCTACAAATCGGGTGCAGGAACGGGGCACGACCTTTCTGAATGCTTGGTCCCTGACTGATGAAGTCCCTATTGGCGCACCTTAGTGGAGACACCAAAATGCAACCAAATAGACGGGAACATGCGGCATGAGCCCAATATTAAAGGTATCAGCAAAGCCAGTATCCGTGCTCGTGCTTGGCGGGGCGGGTGCAATGGGGCAGGTGGTTGTCGAAACAATTCAGAACTTTCCTAGCGTTGGTAAAGTGGTGATTGCGGATCTCGATGAAAAACGCGCTCAGCGCGCCGCGCGTGGGCTAAGCGACAAAGTCAGCGCCATGCGGGCTGATGGTCTTGATCACAATGCGCTTGTGGATATCTTACAATCATATGATTACGTGATTTCGACACTGGGTCCGTTTTACCTGTTCGGCCGACGTGTGTTGAGTGCTGCCATTGAGGCTCGCACAGACTACATCGATATCTGCGATGATTGGGAGCCGACCTTGGAGCTGTTGGAGCTTCACGATGAGGCAAAATCTGCCGGAATTAGAGCCCTTATTGGTGCCGGAGCAAGTCCTGGCATTTCGAACATGCTGGCGGTGAAAGCTATCGCGAATTTGGATTCAGCGCATACGCTATACACCGGTTGGGGCGCGACGAGCCTCACCGAGGAGGATGAAATCGGATCAACTGCCGATATGGCAGGCACGCCTGCAGCTGCCGTCGAGCATTGGGTCCAGCAGTTTTCTGGCGAAATCACTGTCCAAGAAGACGGTGCATATGTTTCTCAACCGCCTCTGCAAAAACACATTCTGCCGCACCCAGAGGGCGGCCGATGCGATGTTTATACACTGGGTCACCCTGAGCCGGTAACGTTTCCGCGTTATTTTCCAAGCATCCAAAATAGCTATAATGTCATGGACATGCCGGACTTTTTAATTTCGATCATGAAATCGTTGAAGCGGCAGATTGATAGTGAGGAGCTCGATATACGCGGCGCAGCCACCTATTTGGAAATGATCACGTCGGGATCCGGACAGACCATGCGGATGGCTGACAGCGCTCGCGGCGCCTATCATACGATCAGAGAAGTGCTGCGCAGGAAGAAATATATGCCTGCATTGCATGCAACTGCAATGGGGGTTTCGAATGGCCGTGAGGAAGTGTGCACAGTTTGGATGAATGGGAAAATCCCCGGTGGCATGGGGTCTATGACCTGCATTCCAACGGCTGTCTTTCTCTTAATGATGATCGAGGGGAATATCTCCGAGACAGGCGTTTATCCACCTGAAGCGCATGCTGACCCAGACACGTTCTTTGAGAAGCTGGGCCCTTACATTGAAAAAGAAGAACAAAGTGCACCAATCCTACGTTTCTCTCAAACTGAACGATCGCAACGGTGATGCAAAACGCACGAACATTCTGGCAAATCCGACGCGCGAAATCTGTAGAATTGTATACGTATTCTTGTAGATCTCTAGACCAACGACTTCCCCTGTATCACATCAAAGTGTGCGGCTAATGCCTGTGTGATAGCGGCGACCGTGCTTTCGATAATCAGTTGGCCCTTGTCGGCACTGGCGCCTCTGGCGGGCGCCAGTACGCCTGATGACGGAACACCTTTACCGTCTTGAGGGAAGCTGTCGAATTTTTCAAAGTGTGCCATATCATTCTGCGGGATCTTGTCGACCCTGACCCACTCTGGCTGCCAATGCAGCATCATCGAGGTTTCTATTAGCGCCGCGTGCTCGAGGTCATAGCCCGGGAAGTTGCCATCAAACACTGTATCTAACACCGTCTGTGGACAAAAATCCCAATACTCCATACGCACCACATCCATGCGCTTTCCGTTGACGCTGAGCTCTCGCTGCGCGAGCTCTATGCCCTCCGTCAGAAACCACTGGTTTTCATAATGACCATCGAGAACCACCAAACGGCTAACTCCGTGGCGAGACAACTCGCGAATAATGTCTTGCGTCATAGCCGTGAGGGTGCTGCCGTCCAGGCTGATGGTACCAGGAAAGGTTTGACCACCCCCTGATCTGGCTTGCGATTTATAGCCGTAGGTCATGGTGGGCAACACCAAGCCATCAAGATTGGCAGCAATCGCCTCGGCCATTTTCGTCGCAAAAATGGCATCGGTGCCCATCGGCAAATGCGGTCCGTGTTGTTCATGGGCACCCACAGGCAGAAAAACCAGCGCGTTAGCGTTGAGTTTTTCAACATACTCGGTCCAGGTCAGTTGATCTGTTCGCAGCATTATCATTTCTCTGTAATTGCCTTATCGTCACTTCAAACACTGGTGCGCAGGAAGGATTTTCAAAAAAAACTTAGCGCATCAGGGAGCCTCCGTTGGGACTCAGGGTCTCACCGCAGTAATAACTGGCAAAATCAGACGCGAGAAATACCGCGGTCATGGCAATCTCTTCTGGCTTGGCTACTCTTCCCAGCGGCAGATCAATCTCCTTCTCCCACTGCTCGGGCGTTGCGATTTCACCGCGCAACATATCGGTGTCGCAGGGGCCGGGCGCAATACCATTCACCCTGATAGTCGGCGCAAATTCCCTGGCCAGGGAGCGGGTCAAGGAAAGAACTGCTCCTTTGGAGGCGGTATAAGCTGTAAAGTCGGCGCGACCCAGGTAGGCCAACTCTGACGCAATATTGATTATGCAGCCGCGTTCCTTCTGCAGCATCAGAGGCAGTACCGACTGGCAACAATGGAATACGGATTTGACATTAACGCAGAACAGCCTGTCCATGTCCGCCTCCGCCAGCTCGAGGAATGGCTTGACCAGACTGATACCCGTATTGTTCACCAATATATCGACGGTATTGCTGCTGTCTGCTGCGCAAAAGTCTGCGAGAGCGACGCGTACGGCGTTGCGGTCACTGGTATCTACTTGGCTATAAGAGACACGTCGCCCCTGTGTCTCGGCATAATTGGCCAGCGAAGTGGCCTTATCCGGCAACGCTATGTCGAATACGAGAACATCAGCGCCCGCATCTACAAAGGCTTTGGTAATACTGTGTCCAATACCTTTGACACCGCCGGTCACCAGCGCGAGCTGCCCGCTCAAATCGATAACGGTGCTCATCTATTCGGCTCGCATCTGGCGCTGAACATAATCGTCAAATTCCTTGATGGGGAGTTCTAGCGGCGCATGCAGTATCCCCGCTTTTGCCGAGCCGAATTTGGCACCGCTCTGCATCCGCTCCACCATTTCCTTATCTTCAGAGGTGGCAGTCACTAACAGATCGACTGTGTCCTGAATAAACTTCTCCGGGTTGGGGATACCCTTCATCGCGTCGGGTGAAAAGGACACCCCCCAGCGAGAATTCGTCTTATTCTCCGCTACCGGCTCCAGTGCCATCCACCAGACGAAATTGGGGTCTATCGCAATAAGTCCATTGGGGAAAACACCAACAACATAAAACCGACGTTTTTCGCGTGCGTCCAGTTTCGGGTTAAAAACCTCCGGAGAGTAGTCGGAGGCATAGGAGTTACTATGTACTGTGTAGTGAGGGTCTCCTACCGGTCCAAACTCAGCTGCTTTGGTAGGATTCGTTGGCCCGATAGACTTTTTGTGGGTGTAAGTCACGTGATAGCTTTCGATAAAGTTGTGGCAAATTAATTTCCAATTTGCATTCCATGTATCCTGATGCTCGACATAATGGTCTTCGTAGCGATCAAGACCAAAGTTGGACAGTACATCGACAAGCCCGGCGAGACGTGTGGCAACCGGCATCAGATCACTCTTTAGCGAGACAAAGATGTAACCCATGACGACTTCACAGGCCAACGATTCCAGTTTCTCACCTGCTAAATCTTCGGGACAGAAACCCTCACGATTGGTAACCCCCTCTAATTGGCCATCTAGCGCATAGGACCAATAGTGATAGGGGCATACAATATGTTTGGTCGTACCAGTGCCCTTGAGCAATTGGGTATAGCGATGCAGGCAATAGTTCGCCATCGCCTTGATACTCAAATCTTTCTGTCGCATCAGAATAATCGGCCGTTCACCCAGCGCGGCGGTAAAGTAATCGCCGGGTTCGGGGATGGCGCCGGCACGCCCCATCATTACCCAGTCAGAGTCGAATACCCTATCCAACTCTTGCTTAAACACGTCTTTGTCAGTGAAGGCATGTTGCGCGGCCGCCGCCATTTTGCGCGGAAAAACATCCGGTAGGGCTTTATCGAGAGTGTATTTAAACTGCCCGGAAGAGCTCATTGTTATCACCGATGCATTGGGGTGGGCTGCACTTACTGGGATTGTGAATCTGTAAACGACTCAAATTATAAACATATTTACCTACAGTTTTATATATATTTCTGGATATATATTTAGCGCTAAAGTATCACTATAATCTGTCCGCTATAAGGCGGGGCACACACCAACTGGAAGCATGCCGATGGCGACACAGCGCAAAAGACAAAGCTTTGTCCTGACACTGAACAAAATGGATTCCGCCTGGGTCTCTTTTTTGAAAGACAAAGACTTTTACGACATCAATTATTCAGACCTGTTTACCGGCCTGTGGCTGAGCGACAAGCCCGTGAGAAAACAGGAGGCGGTGATGTTCATGCGCCATATCGGAATGCAGACTGCGAAGAAATACCTGAATCACGCAATCGATAAAGGCCTGATCGTGGAAATTCCAGACCCGGACGACGGCAGAGCAAGACGTATCCAGCTATCCGTGTCATTGAAGACTGGGCTGGAGCAATTTTTTGATCACGCAATTGCGCTGTTTGAGGACGGTCTTGAGCCGTGAATGCTTGATTCTTTTGCTTCTAGACCACTGACTCGAATTCAGTGATCAAAACGCCGCCGCATCGGGCAGATCGGCGAGAACAGCACTGCACTCCAGATCACGGTAAGCCGTTAGTAATCGAATATGGTTATTGACGGTGATATCCCAACCATAGTTAGAAATGGGGGTTGTCAGCCAGCCGATATACACCCCCCAAATGGCCGCACGCCGATATTCTAGCCAGACCGTATCGGCATCGGGAACGCTGGCTACGCCATTTTCTTCTAGTTGTTGTCGGTAATAGGCTAACAATTCCCCCTCATGCTTTCGCCGGGCACCCACACTTAAGCCCGTCATCAAAGCATAAGTAACATCGTGCAAGCAATAACCCCGCGCCATTAACTGCCAATCGAGCAACCCGGCACGACCGTCGGGTAAGCTATAACAATTACCGATGTGCGTGTCGCCGTGACAAAGGGTTTGCGGTAGCATTGACTGGTGCTGCTGTAATTTGCGGAATTCACGGTATAAACCGTCTGACGTTTGCCCCGCCCCTTCTACCAATTCCCTTTTAAATTGATTGGCTTCAATCTCTTGGGCAATCATGGCAGGTACCATGCCGGGGTGATTGAACAAGGTGTATATAGGACCGGCAGTATGGGGCTGCAACCAACTGAGATCGGTCGCAAACCTTGGGGATTCCCAATACTGCGCATGCAGCGTTGCTAGGAGTGATAGTAGACTTTTCATGTGCGCCAGTGAGACGTCACTGGTGACATTAGTAAAGTCAACATTGCGCAAGCGCATGTCTTCCATTGCGATGCCAAAGCTCCGTTCGGACGCATCATAGACACCCCCAAAACACGCTGGCGTCTCGATCTCAATTTCTGGACGCAATCGCGTGTAAAAATTGACTTCGTTTTCATAAAGTGGAATATCACCAAGGTCCGGGCGACACATTTTAATAACCCAACGGCGATGAATCGATTCGACATTCTCGCCAGCCAACTCGACATCGAGCCCAACACGGCAAGCGGTGGAGACCTCATTGCTGCCTGCTTCGAACGTTTTAGACTCCGTCATGGTGAAGTCGACGACTTTTGCCTTCGGGTACGCGGTCTGGAGCAGTTGGGTCAAGTTTGCGCAATTAAGATCTTCTGGTTTTTGGGGAAATACAGCGGTCATATTATTTTTACTCTGAGTTTTCATGTTGGCACGAATGGCGCTACCGCATTATCGCGTTTTGTATACGATCATCCTATTACTTAACCCAGGATACTTTCAACGTTGGATAATTAATTTTCGGTCAGGTAGCCACGCCTCTGTTTGACACCTCACCATGAGACATAGTGCCGGATTCATTGTCCGCTTGTGGATTTCTAAATGAGTAGCGTGACGATCCCAGCTAAGTAGGTCTAGCTAAAATGACACTCCTTTTAGTTTCAGGTTCAGGCAGAGATTTAAATGATATCCGGATGGGACACGCCTTGAACCCATACCCATAAACACGGGCAAGCCCACCATGGCGGCTTGGGCTGCGGACGGCCGCTCCGCGGATGGCCGCGCCTGGCCTCATGCCTCACACAGACCCAAACCGATACCATTCAATTCTCCGCAACTACGCGATATTAAAGCTTGCGGCAGCGCCATTGTCCCGCTGCGGGTTACTACAAGATTAGACTGGCAAACCACACTAAATAGGTATGCCCTCTACTCCTCCCTCTACAGACCAGGTTGGATCGATACTGCAGTCACACGGCATAGGCGCTTATGTCTGGAGAAATCGGTCGCCCTTGCCGGTATGCGTTCTGGCGCTCTCTCACCTCCGGCCTTTAGCCTGGATGCACCCACAGAACCATTGTATTGCTAGCAAAAACCGGATTGTTGCTACATCCTTAATATTGCTTTAGGCTCTTAATGAAGGTTGGCCGCATGACTCAAGTGTTCTTTCAATTTGGAACCATGCTTTTATCAGGCGTAGACTAATCATGCTATGGCCTGTCGTGTTGGGGTAGCTTTTGTGTTTCCACACAAAACAATGTGTAGTCAGCCGCGCCAATTCAATGCTTCGTGAATATATTCTGTTTGCGTAATCTTAGAGGAGGATCATGTCGGACTTCTGGCAAGAGACTATTTTTACGGCGAAGGAAATTCGTCACGAACTGCATAAAAATCCCGAACTTAGTTGGCAAGAACTGCACACTGCCGAGCGAATACGCAGCGCCCTATCTGATTGGAATATTCCTTGGACTCCCTGTGCCCGTACCGGCACTTTGGCCTTCATTAATCACCGCGCCGGTCGCGCCAACAAGCACATTGCCTTACGTGGCGATATTGATGCGCTACCCATTACCGAACAAACTGACAAATCTTATCAATCGCATCAACCAGGCTGGATGCATGCTTGTGGCCACGATGGTCACACCGCCACGCTACTAGCTAGCGCTCGTTGGTTGAAGCATCATGAAAATAAAATACCCGGACCGGTGACACTCATTTTTCAGCCGGCCGAAGAAGGTGGTCACGGCGCCAAAGCGATGATTGAAGACGGCGCACTTAAAGGCGTTGATGAAATCTTTGGCTGGCATAATTGGCCCGCAATCGGTTTTGGCAAAATGCTCTGCCCGGATGGTATTGTGATGTGCGGCAATGGTACGTTTACGTTAACGGTGAACGGCCGAGGCGGCCACGCCAGCCAACCCGAACTATGTCGCGATCCCGTGCTGGCCGCTAGCGCAATTACACTGGCATTGCAGCAGATCATCAGCCGAACATTGGCACCACAAAAAACCGCCGTTGTGAGCGTTACCTCTATTGATGCGCGCAGCGCCGCCACAGTGACACCGCAACAAGCCGTCATTGGCGGCAGTATTCGAGTACCAGATCAAAGCACCCGCGATGAAATAAACACATCGATAATCAATATTGCGACCAGCACTTCACACGCCTATGGCGTGGAGTGTGTCGTAGACATTCAACCGCGCTACGAGGCGACTATCAACCACGCTGCGCAGGCGGAGTTTGTGCGCCAACTCTGGCAGCAGAGCTGGGGCGAAGCGGCCATTGAACAGCAGATGTTAGCGCCCATAATGGCATCGGAAGATTTCAGCTATTACCTGCAGGAGATTCCCGGAGCGTTCGCCTTGATTGGCGCCGATGACGGGCCTGACCATCAGGCCCCGTGCCACAGTCCACACTACGATTTTAATGATCGGTTAATCGAAAAGGTCGCCTCCTTGTTTGCCCAAATAGTCGGCGCACCAGTACCCCACAAAAAGCTCAATACAGGCTTACCGCTTTAGTTATATTCAGCAGTATTGGCCGCCATTTTTTCATAGTAAGGAGTCCCGTATGAGTATATTTGAGCAGCGAGAATCTGATATTAGAGCCTATTGCCGAGTGTATCCGGTTGTCTTCGACAAGGCTGAAAACGCCAGACAAACCGACGAAAACGGCAAGGAGTATATCGACTTCTTTGCTGGAGCAGGCGTACTGAATTTTGGCCACAACAATGAGCGTATGACCAAGGCTGTTATCGAATACATTCAGTCAAAGGGCGTGATGCACAGTTTGGATATGCACACCACCGCCAAACGCGACTTTATGCAAAGTTTTGTCGATACGATATTAGAACCGCGCAAGATGCCGCACAAAATGCAATTTATGGGGCCAACCGGAACAAACGCAGTAGAGGCCGCTCTAAAGCTCGCGCGGCGCGCCACTGGTCGCAGCGACATTGTTGCCTTCACCAAAGGTTTTCACGGCATGACTCTGGGCTCGCTTGCCTGTACCGCCAATGAATACTTTCGCGGCGCTGCCGGCATTCCGTTGCTGCACGTTGGCCATCAACCTTTTGGTTGTGAGACTCCCTGCCAGGGTTGCGAGATGGGCTGCGGCATAGCCAATTTGGATTTACTGCGAGCCCAGTACGATGATGCCTCTAGCGGGATTAAGCCACCCGCCGCATTTTTAGTCGAGACTATTCAAGCTGAAGGCGGCGTCAATGTCGCTGGTAGCGCGTGGTTGGAAGCGCTGGCATCGCTGGCCAACGACATGGGTAGCTTGCTGATTGTCGATGACATTCAAGTCGGCATGGGCCGCACCGGGTCTTTCTTTAGCTTTGATGACATCGGTATAGATCCTGACATTATTTGCTTAGCAAAAGGTCTGGGTGGTTTAGGTATACCTATCGCAATGAATCTGGTTAAACCTGATATCGACAAACTGTGGGCACCCGGCGAGCACACCGGCACCTTCCGCGGTCAATCGTTGTCTTTTGTGGCTGGCAAGCAAGTGCTGAGTTATTTCGAAAACGACGAGTTGATGCAGGAGGTTAAGGAAAAGGCTTCCATCATGAGCAAGGCCTTAGCGCCACTTGAAAAACTCCAAGGCGTGCAAGTGCGTGGTAAAGGCATGATCCTGGGATTAGATGTCAATGATGGAACGATCGCTCGAACCATTATCGATGCCTGCTTTAGCAAGGGCTTACTCATCGCCACCTGTGGGACAGGTGGGCGCGTGATCAAACTAATTCCGCCACTGACTATTCCCAAACATGACCTGATAGAAGGATTGGTAACGTTAGTGAATGAAACACAGCAGGCCGTGGAAACCGCTTCATGAAAAAACGCGATGACATGACCTTTCCCTTTGAAGAATACGAGCGCCGTATTACCGAACTTCGAGCACGTATTGCCGATCGCAACCTCGATGCTATCATCGTGTCTGATCCAGAAAATATTATGTACCTGACGGATTATCAAACCACTGGGTACTCGTTTTTCCAAGCTCTGGTTGTACCGCTTGCGGACGAACCGTTTATGATCACCCGAGCATTGGAGGAATCCAATATTTTTGCTCGCACTTGGGTAGAACGGACACGTCCATATCCTGATACCGGTGATGCCATACAAATGCTGGTTGATGCTTTGCGTGAATTTGGTCTGTCAACAAAACGTATTGGTTACGAGCGCAATAGTTACTTTTTCCCCGCCTATCAACAAGACACTATTCACACCACACTTACCGCCGCAAAGTTACTTGATTGCTTTGGTATTGTGGAAGAAGGCCGCATTTGCAAGTCACCTGTGGAAATTGACGTCATGCGCAAAGCCGCCACAGCCACAGAGGCTGGCATGCAAGCAGGCATAGAAGCTTGCCATGCGGGCGCGACAGAAAATGAAATTGGTGCTGCTATAAGCGCCGCAATGTTCTGCGCTGGCGGAGAACCTCCGGCAGTTATGCCCTACGTGGCCTCTGGCCCCAGAACAATGATTGGTCATGCGACATGGGAAGGTCGCGTGGTAAAACCGGACGAGCATATCTTCCTCGAGGTGGGTGGTTGTTTCAGGCGCTATCACACCGCGATGATGCGTACGGTAGTGTTGGGCGAGTTAAGCGATTCCATGTACAAAGCGCAGGAGACTATGAAATTGGCACTCAGCACCATGCACAGTGAAATACAACCAGGCATGACTGTTTCCGATGTTGACAATATGATTCGCAATATCATCAGCCACAATGATGTCGGAGCGAGTTTAGTCACACGCTCAGGATATTCTATCGGTATTGCCTTTCCTCCGAGCTGGGATGAAGGTTACATCTGCAGTCTTAAGCAAGGCGACTCCACGGTACTGAAAGAAGGTATGACCTTCCATGTTATTCCTTGGATGTGGGGCGTTGACGGCGATAAGACCTGTGGCATTTCGGACTCTATTTATATTACAGACAAAAGCTGCAAGTCTTTTTTTACACTATGTCACGACTTCACCGTCAAGCCAAACAATACGCGAACTCAAAATGCCAAAGCCAAGAACGAGACTTCTGAACCTCAACTCGTCGTGCCAAACGATAGCAAATCGAAAATCAAGACCGTCACCCATATTTAGCTCATTAATCCATCTCTTTTACGGATTTCCTGCTTGAGCCGTTAGCTGCAACTTGAGCGTGAACTATGTTTCGCGGCACGTTCAAACTCGAATTTGGTTTTAAGACGAACTGTGATTTACAGGGCGCAAACTGATTGCAAACTTACATTCGCGCACAGGAGTTTATTATGGGCCAGGTACTAATCTCAAGAAATCCTTGTACGGGGAAATTCATAGAAGAATATTCGGCACTCAATAGTCGGGAAATCGCCAGCTCTATCGAAAAAGCCGACGCTGCCTTTTCACTGTGGCGAAAAACCACTTTTCCTGAACGTGCTGCGGTGCTCGCTAAGGTGGCCGCAGCTTTACGCGAAGCAAAACCCAAGCTTGCCAGACTAATGGCAATAGAAATGGGCAAACCCATTAAGGAAGGGCAAGCCGAGGTCGAAAAAGCCGCGATGTGCTCAGAATATTATGCGGAGCACGCTGCACGATACCTGGCGCCAGAAGAACTTCCATCCGATGCTTCGCGCAGCTATGTCTGTTACCAACCGCTCGGCGCCTTGCTAGGCATTTTACCGTGGAACGCACCTCTGTGGTTAGCTGCGCGCTATTTTGCACCGGCCTTAATGGCGGGCAACACTTGCGTTCTCAAACATGATCCAAATGTGCCGGGCTGTGCACAGGCAATTGCCGAGGTATTTGTTAGCGCAGGAGCACCGGAGAATATTTTGGTTAACCTCCCGATTGAAACGTCTGCGGTTGTCGATGCAATTCGTCATCAAGCCATTCAGGCAGTATCTTTTACTGGCTCGGCAAATGCGGGTGCTATTGTCGCTGCTACCGCAGCCGCAGAAGTCAAACACTCGGTGCTGGAACTAGGAGGCTCAGACCCGCTTATCGTGTTGTCTGATGCCGACCTCGATACAGCAGCCGATATAGCGACGCTTTCGCGCACCATAAACGCGGGGCAATCGTGCATTGCTGCCAAGCGTATTATTGTCGAAGCCAACATTTACGACGCGTTTATCGATAAGCTGAAGACACGCTTAGCTAAGCTCAAACTTGGTGACCCGCTGCTGGAGGATACTGATATTGGCCCCATTGCCAGAGATGACCTGCGGCAGAATCTGCACCGACAAGTGTTGGAATCGATTGAAGCCGGGGCCAATTGCATAATGGGTGGCGAGCCGGCTTCAGGTGATGGGTATTTTTACCCAGTGACCTTGCTAACTGACGTTGATGAAACCATGAGCGCTTTTAAGGAGGAGACGTTTGGCCCCGTGATGGCCGTAATAAAAGCCAACGATAAAGAACATGCATTGGAATTAGCCAACAACACTGAGTACGGTTTGGGGGCTAGCATTTGGACAAGAGATTTGGCGTTAGCGGAATCGTTTGCGATGGCATTGAACGCAGGGCAGGTTGCCGTTAACGGGATTGTGAAAACAGACCCGCGTCTGCCGAGTGGAGGCATAAAAAAATCGGGCTATGGCCGCGAATTAGGCCCTCATGGTATTAGAGAATTTGTTAATGCCAAGCAAATCTGGATTAAATAGTTCTCGGCAGTTTGGTGCAGATCGACGTGCTGTTAACGCGCTAATGGCATTCTCTCCGACACATGACGATACGCATAAGCCTGACACGCGCCCTACTTCGAATCGCGCAATCGCCCACGGTACTTATCGCGCGCCAGCTCCTGCATGTCGGCAACTGTATCACTCTCATCCATAATTTCGCGACCCAGTAGAGTCTCCACCGCATCTTCCAGGGTGACAACACCGGCGGTCTGGCCGTACTCATCCTCCACTAGAAACAAGTGCTCTCGACGGCGAATGAATCCGTCCAGCAGTGTCATTACCGGCAGCTCCACCGACACCCGGTAGATGGGCACCAAATACTCGGCCAGCGGCTTATCACCATCACCAGTCAATAGCGCCTCCAGAATGCGCGGTCGCAATACCAGACCTACTACCGAATCCAGGTTTCCCTCATAGACGGGCAGTCGCGTAAATGTCGACACCTGGATCTGTACCATGGCTTCACTGACCGTGAGTGAGACATCCAATGCGCTGACCACGGTGCGCGGCGTGAGGATTTTGGCCGTGCGAGTTTGCCGCAACTGCAGTATGTTTTTCAGCAATTCCCCTTCGTGTGCCCCCAGCGAACCGTGGAGGGTTCCAAGTTTTGCCAAAGCAGCCAACTCCTCCCGACTGGTCATGGTGCCGTCACTGCTCTTTCCCAATAGATCCGTCAGGCGCCGAGCCAGCCATACCAGCGGAAACAGCAGTTTCACCAGCCAGGTAATCACTTGTGCTGCAGGCAGGGCCAGTTGCTTCCAGTAGGTTGCGCCGAGGGTCTTAGGAATAATCTCAGAAAAATACAGTATTATCAGCGTGAGGATAAACGCGATCAGGGTTTCCCAGCGGGCGCCAAACACATTGGCCGCCTGCGCGCCAACACCTGCAGCTCCCATGGTGTGGGCAAACGTATTCAGAATAAGAATGCTGGAAAGAGACTTGTCGAGATTTTCCTTGACGTCCTTCAGCACGCGGCCGCGAGTGGGTTTGATGCCCAATTGGCTCTCGACAAAGCCCGGCGTCACAGACAACAGCACGGCTTCAAGTACGGAGCACAGGAAGGAAACGCCAACCGCGATCAGTAGATAGACGACTAGCAGGGTCATGGGATTACCTATTCAGAAAACGTCTGCTGTTCAATTGTCGGTGCAAAGCGACCCGCTGCACAAAAATTCATATCGATACAGCACCTTGTAAGTACCGCCGGGAGAAATCCGCATAGTGCGATGAGGCTCGATAGATAAACTGGTTTTCTATTGCAACAGCTTGTAAATGAAAAGCAGTACAAAGGCGCCTGCAGTCGCGGTGACAATGCTGACTAGATTCACGCCACTTGCGGCACCTCCGATACCCAGCAGGGAACCCAGATACCCACCAACAAACGCACCGGCAATACCCAACACTATAGTGAGAATCCAGCCGCCGCCGTCTTTGCCCGGCATTAACAGCTTTGCCAGTGCGCCAGCGATAAGACCCAATATAATCCACGCAAAAAATCCCACATTCCACTCCTGCCTGATTAGACGATCGATTGCAGTCATTGTGTGGTAGGGCTGCAACGATGGCAACCGTTATGCCGCCTTCCTTGCGCTACCGCTTTATCCAGATCATAAGTCACTCTATAAGCTGCCGCTGCGACCAAGCAATGCGCTGTAGTGGATAAACGCAGGGCGGCTCGGCAACGGCAGAGGTGTTTTATCGCATTGCCACGGCAGCGGAGCCGACCCGTCATAGATTTACCTGAGGCAGTAACGAAGACACTGCGGGCATCAATCTGAGCGCCGATAACCGCGTTGTGCGTATGTGCGGCGCTGCTTCCCTCAAAATCCCCCCCGTTTCATTGAGCGTCAGTCTGCTCGTTGCCGTATTCTTCAATAAGTGCATCGGATAACACTTCTGAGGACTCAACAATAACCCCGCATGCTAAGCGGCCTCCCGCGTTGCCCGCGGGGTCAGATTCAAGATCATCTGCGTCAGCATGCACCACGACGGCTTTTTGCAAAATTGATACCGGACCTGCAAAACCCAATCTCGGGGCGGTCAGTGTAAATTCTGCCATACCATCAGCGTTCGCTGTAATGTTGCCCAAATCACCCAGATGATGCCGGGCGTCACCGGGCCCACCGTGCTGCGCGTTAAAGGGATTAAAGTGGCCACCGGCAGACGATGCGTCTTTTGCCGAGCAATCTCCCACCGCATGAATATGAAAGCCGTGCTCACCGGGAGTCAGGCCATATAGCTTACCGCGCACCACCATTTCCTGTGCCTCTTCATCGAATTGAAATATGACTTCACCGCCCACCACTGAATTTTCCGTGGGTTGCAACACCGCTGAAGCACTCGTGACCACAGAAAACTGGGCCACGCGCTGCGCCTCACCGTCGCCGAGAATGCGCGTGTCTTTATCAACATCGCCTGTTTGAACGTTATCGGGGTCAGCAGCAGCGACGCTACTGACTGTCTTTCCCTGTATCTGGCTCTCCTTCTGCAGGTCTTTATGGTCACCCGATGCGCTCTCACCCACAGGCTGCATGGACGTTGATCCGCGGTCGTCATCGCAAGCGCTGAGTGCCAGGCAAGCCAACAAGACCCCCGCTGATACCATGGCAGTCGCTAACGTGTTGGGGCGATATCTATTTCGTACGTCCGGGCCTTTGGTTGTGAAATATGTCATCAATCTTTCTCCTGAATCTGGTTTGAGGGTACTGACTTGCTGCCAAGGATGCTGTGCTTAGGCATTAGTCACACTACGGATATCAGCCCGCTTTGCTACCTGAGCCGGCATCTTCTTCAGGCTCATGCCCCAGAACGCGCATCGCATCGTGTCTGTCCTGTAATGACGTTGTTGCACTGGCAAGCATAGTTTCTTCGGTGGCCACGTCTAATTTTCACACCTCAAATTCCCAAGCTTTTAACGCAATAATCTTGGTACCGGGCTCCAGCTCTTTGCTTTGGACAATGTCCGTCGGACTGAAAAAATAGCTCGCGGGGTTGAAAGCTATGCCAAATTCTATCAGCGAGACCCGCACACCGCCACCATGCAATTCTTCTCAAACACCACAACAACTGGCGAAAACTGCTCATTTGTAGGCTGGATCACCATGCGCTCGTATGCATCGCTGCCAATAACAGCGATGTAATTGCCACCAAGCTAAGTTGGAGGCGCAGGCGCGCATAATAGAGCGGCTGGAGGTGGAACACGCTATGTTGTCTCTCGATCACAACTACTGCGAGAAACAGCAGCGCGCCAAGCAGGAAAAAAGGCCCAGACGCCAGTAATACGTGGCCAAAAAAGGCGACCAACACCACCGCGTTACTGAGCAGCAGCGCCAACGGGCTGCGCCGAATCAGCGCAAGCCCCCACCATGCGCCCACCAGAAAACAAATAATCACCAGCGTGTAGCTGGCCAGACTTTGCGACCAGAGTTGCTGATGATGCGGGTCCAGATACAAAGACGCCGACAAGCCGACGAAGGGCAACAAGCCCGCTCTCCCCAGCCAGACGATCGTTACAGATGTTTTGTCTTTGGCCACTGTGCGCTGTTACCCCACCCATGATGCGCAGCCACTAGCGGCGCGCAGCGTTTCTCAGTTAAAGGGGTCGACGCATATTCCCTACCAGTGGCCGGTGCCGGGCTCGCCCTTGAAAGGTCCGGTGACGCCCTGCGTTACCCAGCCGCCATAAAATGCACCCGGTTGTGGTTTGACCTGTTCACTGTTAACGCGGCAGTCCACACGGCTAGGATAGAACGAAATACATCCCTCGATAGCGGCAAAGCGCTCGTTTGGACTCGCATAACTCCACGCCACGCCTCCCGCTTCAGGGTCTGATGCCAGTGCCCAGTAGGTCGCCTCGCCTTTCCATTCGCAGTAGCTACTGCCGGTTGTTTGCACCAGCCGTGACCACTCCACATCCTGTGCTGGAATGTAATAGGTGGGTGGGCTGGCAGTTTCCAGCACGCGCAGGCAGGCATTGGAGCTGGCAAGGCAGAGTGATCCGGATCTAACTTCCACCACCGCATCGCTGCTAACCAGAGCGGGTGGCCGCGGATAATCCCATACCGACTCCTGCCCGGGGCCGGGCTGGTCAGCGAATGAGGGACGCTGCTGCCCAGTATGCTTCCACATAACATGATGACCCGAATAACGTGTAGGGATATACGCCGGTTGCAGTCATCGAGATCACGCGGACGAGCCAACTGCATGTCTATAAGTCACCCGCTGTTTCAACTGCCTATCGATCTGTTGATCGATACGCAGCAGCGCAGCGGATGGACGCTGAGTACTGGCGCACTATAATCCTCGATGTGCCTGCTGTGCCAACCACAAAACAAATAACTTGTAGAAGATGGACAGTATTACTGCGCCTGCGAATAAGCCAATAATCCCCGACATAATCATGCCGCCAATAGCCCCAATCAGGATCACTGGCATCGGTATATCCAGGCCCCGGCCCATCAGCATAGGTTTCAGTATGTTATCGCTGGCACCGGCAAAAAGTTGATAGACGGTAAAGATGATAGCAGCGGTGGTATCGGCCGTGGAAAATACCCACACTATGATCGGCAAGAGTATAAGCAGCGTCGGCACCTGTGCGATGGCGAGAAACAGAATGAGCGCGGTCCATAGGGGTGCCCCTGGTATGCCCATAACGAAAAGGCCGATACCAATAATTATCGTCTGGATGATGGCGACGCCAATAACGCCCTGCAACACGCTGCGCACGGTAGCTACTGCCATATCAGCCCAATCACCGCCCGGTTTCAGCCCGCCCACGCGGACGAAGAACCGATGCGCCACATTGCCGCAACTCTCAGCATAGGTCATGAATCCACCGGCGATCAGAAGCGCCGCGATAAACATCAACACGCTGACAACACTACCGCCAATCCGCTTGAGCAATCCTCCGGCCAGTTCTTTCAATTGCATGGCGTTCTTCTCTGCGAATGCCTCCAGATCGTTGCTGACATCATTCCAGATATTGTAAACAGACTCACCGACCAGCGGCCATTCCTCCACTTTGGGAGACGGCGGCGGTATTTTCAATTCTCCCGCCTCCAGAGCCGCGGCAGTCTTCTTGAGGCCGCCAACCGTGACATCCATGACAGACCACGCGGGGATCACCAGCGCCAATACAAAAAACAGTGTGACCAATGTTGCCGCGAGGCCTCTGCGGCCACCGAGTTTCGGCTGCAGCCATTTCACCATCGGGAACGCCGCCATCGCAATGATTGCGCCCCACAGTATCGGTGTCAGGAATGGTCGGACGATATCGTACGCCAGGGTTAGCAACACCAACAAAAAGCCGATACGCAGCGCCGATTCGATCATGTTGCGCACAAAGAGTGGATCAAAGCCTGCGCTGGATTCTTTATTGTCCATAGTGTTCTCCTGTCTCGTTGATCTTCATTTTGATTTTCTGATGAAGCCGCCAACCATGCTGGCGACGACTATAGCCATGTAAAACGTTCCGGTGATCGCCTGCAGATAGGCCAGCGTCCGCGTGACTGCGATGGCGGGGGTGATATCGCCATAGCCGACAGTGGTCATAGTGATGTAGCTGTAGTACGCCACCTGACCGAAGTTGTCATGCCATTCACGGTCTTCTATCCCGTTAATACCTGCCGGCCAGAATTGCAGGGTTATCAGGTAAAGAAATGTCCAGATCAGGCCCAATAGTAGGTAGACAGCAATCGTGCCAACAATGGTGTTTAACTCAACGCCACCGGTGAAAAGAACTTGCCGGGCCGCCGCAAAGGCCATTCCACTGAAAAAAATCAGGCACACACTCAGTCCCACTAAAGGTGCTAAGGTCCAGTCAGTGAACTCTCGAAAGACCTGCCCCACAATCAGGCACACAAACATCAAGCCAACAAACCGTCGCCAAGCAGGACTGAGGTTAAGGCTGAAAAACGCGACGAGCTCCGTCACCAGTATCACCATCGACATTACCCGGGTGTTTTCGCCATCGGCCGTCGAATTAACAAAGGCTGACACTAACAGCAGTAACACCAGGCTTGCAGTGAAAAAATAGAAATTATTGTGAGCATTGATTTTTTGCATATTCGATTATTCTTCCGCTGACGAAGATTGCTGATCGGCCATTACCATGACGGAAGCCGTCAGCCCAAAGCGCAGTTCCACACCATCCGGGATGTCTTCCAGCTTGATACGCACAGGAATACGCTGGGCGAGGCGTATCCACTGAAATACTGGTTTAATGCTGGGCAGGAGTTTAACGCCGGTATTACCGTCGGACGGAGCAATACCCCAGCCCAGTGATTCAACAGTCCCCTGCAATGGTGTATCGGGATAAGACATAAGAGTGACCTTTGCCGGATCGCCAATGGCAAACTTACCGATCTGACTTTCGCGAAAGTAGCCGAATACCCAAAAGCTGTCACTCTCCACCAGGGCCAGGATAGGAGAGTTGGCGACGGCTTGTGTGCCGATCTGAAAATCAACATTGGATACGTAACCGTCGACTGGAGCCGTAATGCGCGTATAGCCGAGGTTGAGGTTGGCACTGCGCAATGATTCTGACGCGACGTCAATCTGGCTCAGGGATTCCAGGTAATTTGCCTCCCGGCGATTGAGGTCTTTCTGGGATATCGCGCCGGGATCCTTCTTGAAAATATCCTGTAGCCGGTCGAACTCGATTTTCGAGGCCCGGGAGCTGATGCGGGTGCGCTTGAGATTAGCTTCGGACTGCGCAATAGCAATTTCAAAGGGTTCCTGATCGAGCTCAAACAGTGTATCCCCCCGATGAACATACTGATTATCGATGACAGGAATTCTGGTCACCATGCCTGTCACTCGCGGAGCGATTTGAATAACATTACCTCGCACCTGCCCATCGCGTGTCCAAGGATTACTAAAATACTGTTCGAAAACAGGGTAGGCGTACCACGCGACCACAATGATCAATGCCAGATTGATTGTTCCAAGAATGACTTTTTTGATTCGCTGCATGGATTACGACACCTATATCCCTATCCAGAAGGCATTCATCAATAAAATGTACAGCAACATAAGCGTCAGAAAAGTTACCGAAGGAAACATGATATAGCGGCTCAGACGCAGCTTGTTCAGCAATACTGCACTCAGCCAGGCGGCTAGCAGGGCGATGGAAAACACCGGCACCAGCGGTGAAAGATAGACATCTCCGATCGCGAGCTCATGCGGTATATTACTCACTTCGACCCTCCCCGGACAGGGTGTCGGGCTGCAGATAGTCACCCCAGTCGGTGCGCGATTCCATTTGCTCCACAGTCTTCGGGCTCACCACTGGCTGTGCGCGGAAAGGCTCCCATCCGCCGCCCAACGCCTTGTACAACGCCACAACCTGATTCGCAATACTGCCACGAGTCTGCGCGTAGGCATCCTCACGCAGCGTCATTGTTTCTACCGTACTCAATAACCGCTGGTAAGACACCAACCCATTATTGTACTGATTGAACGATATATCGAATGCCCTGATCGCAGCTTCTACCGCACTGAAGTCGTACTTACTTTTCTCCATATTGTAACGATATCCCTCCATGGCATTTGATACTTCCCTGACAGCCTCCAGTACGCTCTGGTTATAGTTTGTGAGGGTCTCCTGAAAAATCGCATCCTCAATACGCACGCTGTTTTTGATACGGCCGTACTGAAAAATATTCCAGCTCAGCCCCGGGCCGATACTGGCAGTGACAGCATCAGACAAGTCGAAGCTCCTGCTAGACCTGACAGTCTGACTCACACCGACCGTACCAAACAGGAAGAACTGTGGATAGAGGTCTGCTTCGGTCAGCCCGATGCGAGCGCTCTGCGCGCGTGACAGCAGCTCCGCCACCTGCAGGTCGGGGCGGCGCATAACCAGCTCCGCGTCAACACTGTCTTTGAGTGCGGGTGCAAGCGGAATCACCGAATACTTGCCATAGCTCGCCGGGGTTAACCCGCTGCGCTGGGAATTCGTAATGCGCTTTTCAAGATCAGGTATCAGACGGCTTTCATTCCGGGTGAGCACAGGCTCAACGTCCTGCGGCAGGGTACCGAGCAGCACGGCAATGGCATTGCGAGCCTGTAGTCGTGAAATTTGCAGCAGCGGAAGCGCCGACTGTGTTCCGTAGAGTTGCGCCTTAGCCTGCTGCACATCGAGCTCTGAGACGTTCCCCGAGTCGAACTGAACCTGCGTCATTTCAACAACGCGCTGCTGTATGGCGATGTTTTGTTGCGACAAAAACATACGCTCTTGGGCGGTGCGATAGTTAATGTAATTACGCGCAATCTCGGCACTGATGCTCACCAAAACATCATGGTATGAAGCAATTGAGGCGTACAAGCTGGCCTCACTGGATTCGATGCCTCTGGCGTACTTACCCCATACGTCCATCTCCCAGCCGACATCGAAGCTGGCACCAGCCGACTTAAACCAGTCTTCATTGCGGTAGAGACCGGTGAAATTTCCGTTTACCTGCTGTTGTTGCGGAAATATCAGTGCGTCACTGATACCCAGTGCAGCCCGAGCCTGCACGATTCGCAAACCAGCCGCTTCTATCGAAAGATTTTGTTGTGCACCCTGCTCGATGAGGTCGCTCAGTACCGGATCATTGAAGCGCTGCCACCAAGCGCCGACTGCGAGTGTTTGCTCGGCGGCTTCCGTGTCGCTCCATTGAGAGGGCAGTCTTGGTTGCTCCGGCGGCTCATAGTCAGGCCCTACACTGGTGCAGGCAGCAAGCACTGCTGACAGCGCCAGAAGAATAAATCCCCGCAGACTTGTTGCTACCGTAAGCACAAATGGCGGCGTCTCTAAAATCTTGTTTCTCCCAGGCGTTGCCAATCCATTGCCGCTTGCGCGTCGCGACAGGCTATTATGCTTTCGAGTAGCGACGCTTGCAGGTTCAGGTAAACATAAAATTGCGCCAATTGGTGTGCATCATACCGCTCCAGATAGTCATCACCCAGCAGCTGATCGAGTCGCGCCTCAATGTCCTGCTCAGCAGGCAGTAACTGGGTAAATACCTGCTCTGAACCGCGGTTAGCGAGGTGATCGCAAAGGGCAGCCAATGCACTACCGCTGCGCTTACGTTGCACGGTATTTATCAGGGGGTTACGCAGAAATTCATGCCGACGAAGTTCCAAAACCTGTAGCTGGCCAAACAGTAGTTCGCAGGCCCGATTCAGGTTGGCGACTTGCGCCTGGCCATCGCCAGCGAAAAGGTCGTCGTCAATTTGCGCTCCCCATGTCGTCATCTTTGTCAGTATGGCAGAACTACTGCCTATCGCAGCGTGTGATATGAAACAGGTAAGTGGGTTGCCGCTCGTATACAGCCGAAACCATCGGGCACAAAGCCGGAAGAAACGACAGCGCAAGCTGGCATACAATGTCTGGGGTTTACTGGGAAAAGGGAAAGATGTGGCGATAATAAGGATCGCACAGACCATGTAGAACATCAGCATGCTCAGCAGGATGGCGTCGATGTGGTAACTCATCGTATTCTGGATGCCCAGCGTAAACAGGCCCAGTATGAAGAATATGGAAACCGGCCCCTGAAAGAGGTAGAAGCCGAGAAACGCATAGCTGAACAAAAAGGCCGCCAATTCCAGCCAGTGGGTCATCTGCGGCAGCAGGAAAACGTAGGCAGGCAGTGCAAAAGCGAAGCCGAGCGTGAAAAGTATAAACAGCAATTTCGGCGTGGCCGGTGTGTAGGAAACGAGGGGTATGAGGATGGTACACAAGGTAACAAACATAAAGCCGCCCGGTGGATTGAACTGTATCCAAAGAGCAGTGGCCATCCAGAAAGTGGCAAAGGACCTTCCCGCAGTCTTCAGATTCTCCACATCCAACCAGATAAAAGCCGGTTTACCCTGTGGCTCACGCCCCACAACAAAAGGTCCCTCATCGAAGAGCATACTATCCAGAGCGGCCAGCAAATCCAGCAGTGAGCGTTGAATACTAACCAATAATTCGGCGCGGGTAGCGACAGCGGCGGCTAACAGGTGCGTGGCATCGCGCAACCTCTCTGTCTTAAGCACAATCTCCAGTTGCTGCGCGGGTCGCTCGGTAGGGCGCCCGTGCCATGCTTCATCAACCGCTTGAAACAGTCCCTCCAACTGATCCAGCACGGGTTGGTAGTCATCTATATAATGGGGATAGTTCAGAGGCTGGTCCAGACGTTGGCCCGCCTGCCGTTTCAATGCGGGCAGAAGGACAGCTTGCAGTTCTTCGTAGCTACTGGCCACACTGTTCCATTCAGGCAGATAGTCCGTTACACCATCTGCGTGATTCTTGACACTTGCTAACTGCGCCTGGAACGCATCACCACTGCACAGCAGGTCGGAAAGAAAATCATCGATTGGCAATGGGTCATGGATGTCCCGCTGCACCAGGCGCCCAAATGCCTCTCGGTATCCGCCAGCGACTCCTGCAGCAAGACTGAGTGTATTGTCTGCACTCCTGACAGGCCAGAGCATGCTGGCCACCACGGCATAGACAATCACACCGAAAGCGGAGAGAAACGCGCGGTCGACACCGTAAAGGAATGCGCCTTCCGCATCGCCACCGTTAAATACCATCAGTGTAACGACTGCCGTAAGCATGAAAAAAGTACTGTCCCCCTGGTAGGCGTTGTACAGATAAATAATGATCGCAACGGTGCAGGAAACCGCCAGTAGATAGATCATCCGGTCCTGCGGAAACAACGCGATAAGCGTCAAACCGATAGCAGCCCCGAGGACGGTCCCAAGAACCCGCATCACCCCTTTTTGAAGTGACTCAGACACCATACCGGTCGCCGCTATAAGCATGACAGTTGTCGCGGCCGTTTGCGGCATTGGCCAGCCCAGACTCATGGGAATCAGGTAAGCCAGCGTCAGGCTGAGAGCAGTCTTAACTGCATACTTTAGCTTTGTGCTATTCGCAGCGACTGCTGTCGCGGGCACGCTACTTTCTTGCACGTCGTTCGCTGCCATACAGTCACAGGCCCTGATTATTTTTATACTGGCGTTTGAAAGCTTCTTAGGGAGTCTATCTGATGCAGCGTAGTTCAGCGACCAGTAACGAATTTGTATTTACGGTGCCGCCTTTTATACTTCAGCATATCGCACAATCAGAATAACATTGTTGTACGATTAAGAATCATCGGGCGATAACAATGACCGCACCTCGAAAGACAGTCATCCTGTCGCGCGGGCTGCGGACTTCGATTGTAAAAGTTGAGCGCAGTTCTCGTCAAAATTCAGACTATCAAATCGTGCCGCAACGTCTCTACTAATAGGGACAGCCAATCCAAACCATGTACTCGATAGCATCAGCGCAGGGTTCAGGCCGCTGCCCAGCGAGAAGACCCGGCAGAAAGGGGTGCGATATCTGCAGGATCTGTGACTGTTGGGATTACCAGACGAGGACGGGGGGCACTGAATCTAGCCATTCACCATGAAACTGGAGACGCACTCTGTAAAGGCTTCTGGTTGCTCCATATGAATAGAATGCGCAGCACCTTCGATAACTACCTCTGTTAACGCTGGTATTGCCTGCAATATGGCAGCGCTGTCTACAGGCGGAAATAATAGATCTTCTTTCCCGCACACCAATAGAACCTGCTGTGTAATAGCCTATAGCTTGCTACGACAATCAAACGTCGTGATGGCCTGCACTTGATTACCGAATGCGTTGTTATTTTAAGCATAAGGATCGGCAATGGCATTCTGCACAGCGTCTTCCACCCGCTTCTCGTCAGCAAAAAAATCCTCGGACAAGATCCAGTAGAAAAGATTTCTGAACCAGTACTCCGGCTTCATGCCTGACTCGACATAACGGAACCAATCGTAAAGAAGAGCGTTATTGCGCTTGCAACTGATCGCCGAGGTGGCCGCCAGGATCAATCTGGAAACTCTTTCTGGGCAGCGGATCGCACAATCCAGCGCCACACCCCCCCCATGGAATGACCAAGCAAAGTGACAGAAGGAAACGCCGCGACAGGGGCTCTGCCACGGTGAGCCAACCCTGGGAGTCACTCGCGAGCCCCGCGATCAGCATCAAGGGCTCGCCTTCACCATGGCATTCATAGTAAAGATTAACGCCATTAATTATTGTGCTGGGCACTGGCTAATCACCTCGTGGCGGACAGCAACCATTGAAAGGCGTAAACCTTTTGACTACAGATAGTATAAATAGCTTGCCAATAGGCCCGCGAAATAGACTATAGGGAACACCCATTGCGCGATAAAGTCTGTGAGTTCGGCGAGGGGTTTATGCCCCGCCCGGTACATCGAGTAGACAATCAGACTTTCGAAGATGGCCACACACATAATCACAAAAGAATAGAGCAACACGGCATCGGTAAACGTGAAATAGGAGATTCGCGGCATCGTCCCGTCGATCAGGAACTGATAAGCGACGATCGTCAGCACTCCGATGAAGGCCAGGTTCAATCGCTCGGATAAATTATCGACCTCCAGCCAAAAAACCGCCCACATAAGCAAAACGAGGACAATAAGAGGAAAGATTACCTTCCAGACAAAGCTCGCTGATTCGCGCGTTAGCGAGATGGTGAGATGGATTTCCGAGAAGTCCTTGGCGCCGCCATAGTAGCGGAAATCCGCCGTTCTGCTAGTGAGCTCCAGATTTTCAAAACGCCATTGAGCAATATTGACCTTCTGATTCTCCTCAGCAAATTCCTCGGTCGCTCCGAGAATACGCTCATCGACTTGCAACACAACCTGATCGCTGTAGTCGCCGAAAGCGATGATATTGGCCTCCAGTATCTGGTTATCGAAGGGAAAACGTTGCAGCTGCATCGGCGTCTCAAGCGTCACGTTCCGCTGCGCCAGATAACGTACCCGGCCATCGGGGTGGATCACCAGCCGCACTGCGTTCGTATCGCCAGTCCCAATTTCATTGACGATCAGGAGCTGCGGCCACCAGCCGCTGAAAACTTCGTCAAACTGCCACGATCCCTGGAAAAGCTTTTGGTCTACCCCCGCCTCAACAGGATCGAACGCCAGCCGGGGATCCATCCACTCTGCTCCGATAATCAGTTCTGCCTGAAACGTTTCGTTCACCTCGTCAAGATTAACGATGTCCACCAGGAAGATCCCAACCTTCACGATCGTGGGCGAAGCCGGCGGGTTCGGCATACCGGCGTCGATGGCGACGGCCTGCTTAGCAAGCCCGAGGAGGGTGAACAGAACAAGACATCGAATCAATCTTGGGAAGTAGGTTTTCGTCAGCAAGGTCATTTTTCCTTTAGGGGGACAACATGTTTTCCCAGTGTTCACGCTTGCGTCACTGCGATGGCAGCATAGTACCCCAGATAATCTGGCATCACTGCACGACGACGTCGAAAGTAACGTCAAATAGGTCCTCTCCCCCGCATTAATGCCACAAATGGCCACCTCACGACCCAGAGCATCGACCACACGAACATTCTCGACACTTACCCAGGGAAGCGAGAGCCGAACGCTTAGGCTAGGGTTCATCGAATGCGGCGTTAGTCCGGCCCGTGCTGTCTCCTTATACGCTGGATTCCTTACAGGTGAAAACGCTGCTTCAGTAGCGACAATTATCGAGACAAGGTGCATCGATCACAATATCAAACTCAACGGGCAGCAAGTCGTGCTGCCCGCGCCCATGAATGCCAGAACCTTCGACAACAGAACAAGCGCACTGCGCGAGCCACCTAGTAATGCTGTGCGCCGCACGGGCAACCGGGGGGCGAATATTTAGATCAATGGCAGGCAGAACACGCATTGCCTTGGCCCGATATTAAAAAGGCGTGGGACTCCCATTGGGATAAAAGCAAGCCAGTGTTATTGGAGAAGAGCCCGCCGAACCTGATTCGCTCACGCGACATTCTGGCGAACTTCAAGCCCGTAAAATTTATTGTGATGGTCCGCAACCCCTATGCGCAGGCTGAAGGTTTGATGCGACGCAACCAATGGGCAGCACAACGCGCCGCCAACTTTTCTATGATGTGCCTGAGCAAGCAGTTGGCGAACTCACGGGAGCTAGAGGATACGCTCGTGATGACGTACGAAGCACTAGTAAGTGATCCTGCGAAGGCCTGCAAAAAGCTGGCAAATTTTATGCCCGAACTGAGCGATTTGGATTATCAGGCAAGCTTCGAAGTGCATTCCACAGACGGCACCCTGAACCGCCCCATCACCGATCTCAACAGCAAAAAAATGGCTGCGCTGTCAACCGCCGACATTGCAATAATGCACGAGATATTTGAAGGGCACGCGGACACAATCAGGGCCTGGGGCTATGATGTTATGATTGGCCCATCAGGAGAAACCAAACGCAAAGAATAAAAAAAGGAGCAGAACATGATGCGAACCACTACCACTACCGCCCTTGTCATATGTCTTATCACCGTTACAGCCGCCTGCAGCAATTCCAACAACAACAATAACGACAGTACCAATACCGCACTGACACTGCTGTCTGAACGCTATGAACTGACCAGCACCGACAGTGTTCCGGAAGGTGTCACGTTCGATCCTGAAAAACGTGATTTTTTCGCTACCAGCTTACAGGGTGGCAGTATTGTTCGAATCGGCGCCACCGGTGATGAATCGGTTTTTCGTGCGGCGGATAACCGAGCAGAGTTGGTTGGCGCGAAGGTCGATGCCGAGCGACGGCGCCTGTGGGTATGTGCTCAAAAGGTCGATGGGGGCGACAACCGTGTTTGGGTATTCGATCTCAACAGCGCCGAATTGACTATGGAGTTTTTTCTGGGCGCCATCACCGCCAACGGATCCTGCAACGACCTGATACTGGATAGCGCAGGCGCTGCCTATGTGACCGACCCAGCCAGCCCATTTCTTTATCGACTTGACCCTGCCACAGGGAGTGGCTCGATCCTGGCCACCGATCCATTGTTTGCAGATGTCACCAGCGCTGGCCTCGGTCTGAACGGTATCGCACTCACGCTGGATGAAACAGTGCTGCTTGTAGCAAAATTCTTCCCTGCGTCGCTGCTGCGCGTGAGCCTGCCCAATGGCAGTTCTGTTACACCAATAGCATTGACCGGCCACGCCCTGCCCTCCCCGGATGGCCTGGTCGTATTAGACGATGATGTTTACGCCGTCTCTGGCGACAGTGTCAGTCGCGTGCGCCTGAACACCGATTTCAGTGCAGGCGAGGTTACAAACATCCCGCAAAAAAGCGGACTGTCCACCGCGACTATCGCGGAATCGGATATCTATGTCATCAAGAGCGAAGTGGCAAATTTTGTACTCATGCAACCGCTTAACATACCATTCGAAATCTTCCGGTTGGATACTGAAGCGTTTGAACAGTGACACGCAGCGCTTGATTCTCTCACCTTGCGCCAGATCAACCGTTTGTCAATCGCCTGCGCTATGATCAAGCCGATAGTTTTGCAACTATAGGTATGCCATGAACAAGCACGCTCCCGCCCGCAAGAAACGCCATCGTAAATTGTTCCGAACGGTGGAGGTGCCGGACAATCTGGAGGACGTGCTGGGCATCGACACCGCCGCTAAGGTCAACCCTGCCCTGGCGGACCATCGCATGGAAGCTGTGGAGACCCTCTGGGAGACATGCGAGAAGCTCTAGCGCTCCGGCGTCTATCCTATGCTGTCATTTTGACTGCGGCGCAGGGGCGAAATGTTGATCGCACAGCAACTGCGCCCGCCCTCAGGCCGCGGCAGGTCTTCAACAGGAAATCCCAGTCGGGGGCAGGCCATAGTGCTGAGAGGGTGATTAGGTGTTTTAGCTCCCCTGCCTCAGGAGTCCAGGTGATATTCGAGCTGTATAAAACAGGTAATACTGTTTGTTTTATACTGCTGAACCTCCGCTACTGGACCTCTCTGCCGTGCATCAGATCATCGAGTTCGCCGGGCATCCGCCTGGGCATTACGAGGCGACTGCGCCTATGCGTGTCGGTAGGTTCCCGCAAGCGAGCCCCCCCCCCCCCCCCCCCGCCA
>Ga0222629_1000068_pt1 | contig 39679 bp, 22 predicted proteins | sample AntAcemetagenom1_FD_179847 | JGI IMG/M metagenome (GOLD analysis project Ga0222629, IMG submission 179847) | Saline water microbial communities from Ace Lake, Antarctica - #1 | ecosystem: Environmental > Aquatic > Non-marine Saline and Alkaline > Saline | place: Antarctica: Ace Lake | collected... | reverse complement strand
TTTTGACCGCACGGGGGATTAATTCCGGAAAACACCGAAATTACTCTTGAAAGAGGCGGTTTATGGCAACACGTTGCTGGAAATGAAATCGTCTTGGACAGGTGTGTCCGCATACCAATGTATAAAAATGGTAATTTATCTGACCAAGATAGGAAAGCAGAAGCAGAAATCCCTTTTGCTCATAAAAGAATATTCACTGTGAACCGCTGCGCATCCAAAGTCTAAACGTGGTTCCTACCTTACCGTCAATGGACCATTCAGCTTTGAGCTTTTGGGCAAACGCCCCTAACATCTTCAATCCAAAAGAGTTAGGTTGCTTTGATAAGTCTCCGTCAAAACCAACAACATCTTCCCTTATTTCTAATAAAATTAGTGTCTTTCATTTCTTCTAAACGAATCCATAGATGCCCCTCATCACCCTCTTGGAAAGCATGCTTAAGCGAGTTATTAATCAATTCATTATTACCCCAAGAGGAAAAAAAGTTGTCTGCGTCAATTGGGATTTCATCAACTTCGGTATAAGGCTTTATCAACCCTACGTAGGAATAGGTTTGAATAATACTATCATATCACTCAACAATGTGATTTTTAACGTTGATGTTGGTAAGGTAATCTTGTGCACAAAGGTGATGGTGGATTAATGCCATAACGTGAACCCTTCCTCTTGAGACAGAAATAGCGTCGAAAGCCGCCTTATGCTCCCCTTTTTCAGCAAAACACGTCGCGTTCCAGAAAAACAAAAAGCTAGGTATCGGCTATCTGGAATAGCTGAGTATCCTTTCAAGCCTCATTGTAAACCGCCTCATACTTGTCTATTTCGCCTAGACTGAAGTATTCATTGGCTCGATTGTGATTCAAGTTTAAAATCCACGTTGTGTCTTGAACCTCTTTGAGTTTTTCTAGCGCTTTTTCGTAAAATTCTACCGTTCGTTCTGGGTCAACCCGCTTGGAATAAGTCGCCCAAATGTTGTTGTACATCATTCTCATCTTCTGCTGATCACTCGCCTCTTCAAAACACGGAAAGGACTCAAGGTACTGCGCTATTGCTTGATCATAGCTTCCGTCAAAATAATAAACCGTGCCCTCAAAACTAAACCCTCGAGCCATCTCTAAGGTGTCTTGATTGGCCGCTGCAACGCGCTTGAACTCTTGCGCAAAATGAGCCGCTGTATCAGGGTCATTCCAGAGTGTTGTTTTTACAGGGTCACTCAGATTGGTCAATTGTTTGTCATAATCCACTTCGTGCTGGTATTTCAGCAACAATGAATCCAGCTCTTGCCCAAAAGAGGACAAAACAATTGAGATCAAAAGAAGAATCAATACAAAACGCATCTAATGAAAAGACTGCGTCTGAGGCAATTTCTTGTAATTATTTCTTTGCTTGCACCTAAACTGTAACTATTTCACTTGTTAGCGTATAACTAGTGAGATATTAACGGAACCAAATAATTTGGTAAGCGACAACTTTTATGAGACCTGCCCTAAAAAAATTAAGATCGCGCTGACCATGTCAGTAGCGCTCTTTGTATTGTGTTTAAATGCCTCTTCTCAATTTGACACTGAGTTCAGAATGCCCCCCATTTGGGATACCGGAGGAGCTACACACAACACGCCTTCTGAATTGTTCATCACAACGCCCAGTCCGTTTGTGGTTGACGTTCACATTGAAACAGCTGACGGTGTCACCTTCGTCCTAGACACGACTGTGGTTTCTGGAACCCCTCTAAAAGTGCCGCTAACACCGGTGTTGGGCCAAACAGATGTTGCCAATGAAGTCAACACAAACAGAAGCCTCATCATTACCTCAACCTCAGCCATTCAGTGCATTCACAAAATTTCTGGAACCCACAATCAAACGTTGGTGACCTTGAAAGGTAAAAATGGATTGGGAACAGACTTCTGGGCAGGAAGTCAAGTCCGAAACATGAATGCGAATTATAGCCCTGAAGAATACCACTTCATTTCTGTAATGGCAACAGATGACAACACAACCATTTCAATTGAGACGCCATTCAATATGTACCTCAATGGCAGTGTGCTACCAAATCCGTTCATTCTTTCTTTAAATAAGGACGAATCATACCTCATTAGAGGACATAATCCTGTAGAACATGTAGCTGGCTCACACATTACATCTGACAAAAATATTGTCGCTATTAGCGGCTCAACGCACACCCGAATAGCTGGCGGAAACGCCGCTGACGGCGGAACAGACCAACTCGTTCCTATAGAGTTGATGTGGAAAGATTTTGTTGTTGTTAAAGGAAACAACAATGAACCGTTCGACTATGCAATTATTGTAGCAACTGAAGACAACACAAACATCTATTTAGATGGTGGAAATGCTCCTGTTGGAACCATTAACGCCGGTGAATATTATGATTACACCCTCGCTGGCAATATGGGGGACGCACACTATTTGCGTACAGATAAACGTGCTTACTGTTACCATTTCACGGGCTCCTCTCAAGATGATGAAGTAGGAATGTCTGCCGTTCCTCAAATGGATTGCACGGGCTCTCGCTACATTGAGTTCTCCCTTTTCCAAGTGAATACAGACAGTCAAACCATGAACTTAATTGTGCCTGCTGAAGCAGAGTCTACGTTGCAGTTGAATGGTGTCAGCTATCAATCAGTGCCGAATGTTCTTTTTACAGATGTTCCTGGCCTCCCCGGATGGAAAGCCGTCACTTTTCCCCTTGCCTCACTTCAGAGTAACAATGTGGTCACTTCTGAAGGGTTTTTTCATGCCGGATTTTTAACCGGAAATGCCGGCGCCACAGGAACCTACGGTTTCCTTTCTGGGTTTGATGACGCCTTCGAGTTTATTGACCCTGCATCTGGGATTCCTGCAACAATCTATTCTTTAGGTCCGTTGTGCCCCGGCGAAAGCCTAGACCACTGTCTTGAAGTGTTTAGCTGTGGTTCTGACCACAATATTATAAGTTTCGAAGGAAACGAAGGAACCATTGTGCTTACGCCTCCCTCTGAACCTTATGACACCTGCTTCAGATATACCGCCCCTTTTGATTTTACAGGAAATGACACCGTTACATTTGTAGTAGACAACCTCTTTGGTTTTGAAGGTTCTATCGACGTCGTTTTTACCATTGTTGATCCAGAAACGCCAATCAATGCCGGTCCTTCTCAAGAACTTTGTGGCGAAACAACTGGAACGCTTACAGCCGTCAATCCAGACCTCCTAGTTCCTGGATCATGGAGTATTCTTGGCGGAAACGGGACCGTAGTAACCCCAAATTCGCCAACCTCCTTAGTCACGGGGCTGGGCTTAGGAACAAATACTTTTCTCTGGCAACAGTTTTACCCCTGTGAAACCAATCAAGCTCTTACACAAATAACCGTTTATGACGGTCAAGCACCTCCTGCAATGGCTGGTGAAGATGTTGAGTTGTGCTCCAACAATAACTCCTACTTCATGCAGGCCAATGACCCGGGAATTACTGGAACTGGAACATGGAGCATTCAAGAAGGCTCTGGTACGATCTTTAACATTAATGACAATAATGCTCAGGTTGTAAACCTTGGGCTTGGTCAAAATGTTTTCACCTGGACCATTGATAACGGCCCATGCGCGGGAGGGCCTACCGTTGACGAAATGACCATCTTTGTATTCACCGCAAATCACCCTGCTGCCAATGCCGGCGAAGATCAAATAGTCTGCTCTGGGGGTTTTAATCAAACTTCGTTAACAGGTTCTCTAGCTGTTTTTCCCGCAGAAGGAACTTGGACACTCGTGTCTGGAGCAGGTACCATTATTAGTGAAAACACAAATGAAACAGCGGTGACCAACCTAGAAGTTGGTGTCAGTATTTTTGAATGGTCAATTGATAACGGTCCTTGCGGAACCCTTACAGATCTCATTGAAGTTATAGTCTATGATGCTGAATTAGCAAATGCCAATGCGGGTGATGACGTTGAATACTGCATTCCAACCTCATCTCACACCTTAAATGCAACGCCGCCAACAGGCCCTGCAGAAGGCACCTGGGGCGTGACAGCTGGTGACGGAACGTTTAGCAATGAAAATGATCCGAACGCAATAGCAACAAACCTCTCTGTAGGAACAAACACTTTTGTTTGGACCATCTTCAACGGAGGTTGTGCAAATGATGGCTCCTCTGATGAAATTACAGTGACCATCTTTGACTCTTCCCAAGAAGCAGCCGCTGCAGGAGAAAATCAAGACCTCTGTGTTGACGTTTTCACCTTCGCCCAACTTGACGCAAACCTAGCCGAATTTCCTGCCCAAGGCGCTTGGTCAGCACCCGGTGGAATGGCCATTTTTAGTGATGAAAATGACCCGCTCGCAACCGTAACCAACCTGCCCGTTGGTGAAACAGTACTTGTGTGGACCATTAACAACGGACCGTGCGCGGCGCCAACTGCTGATGAAGTAGCCATCACCATTTACAATGATACTTTAGCGCCTGCCAATGCCGGTGATGATGCTGCTTATTGCACGCCAATAAGTACACACACCATGAACGCTATAGACCCAAGCTTGCCTGCCATTGGTCTTTGGACTCTGGAATCTGGAACGGGAACAATTGCAAGTGTTAACAGCCCTATTTCTGCTATTTCTGGACTTGGTGTTGGAGCCAATGTATTCCGTTGGACCATCCAAAATGGACCTTGCCCAGGGACTGTAGAATTTGATGAAATAACCCTTTTAATCTTTGATGAAAATGCGCCTGTAGCTAACGCAGGACCAGACCAAGAACTCTGTTCAAACCCCGTGGGTCTTGTAAACACTTTTTTGAACGCAAACACGCCTATCTTCCCTGCCACAGGGGAATGGACCTTGATTTCTGGAGGTGGAATAATTGGTGATGCTGCAAATCCATTAACGGCCGTAACTGACCTTCCTGTTGGTGAAAACATCTTCCAATGGACCTATGAAAACACCCCTTGTGCTGAAGGCGCTACAACAGACCTCGTAACGGTATTCGTCTATAACATTGCTCAACTATTTGCAAATGCAGGTGGTGATCAAGAGCTCTGTAATGATGATCCTACCGCAACGCTAAACGCCAACCCTGCTACTTTCCCCGCTACTGGAGAATGGGTGCTTTTAAGCGGAAGTGGTAACATCACGAATGCAACGAACCCCTCAACAACAGTAACCGAAGTTGGCCTGGGTGTAAATGTGTTCGAATGGACCATCAATAACGGGGTTTGTGACAATGCAATCTCTTCAGATGAAATGCTAATCACCGTCTATGAAGGAGCACTCTCTTCTGCAAACGCAGGAGCTGATCAAAGTGTTTGTTCTGGAACAGGAACCGTTTTTCTTGATGGAAATGTGCCTATTCTTCCCGCTACAGGAGAATGGATCTTGATTTCTGGCAGTGGTACATTTACCGCTGCCTCTGACGCTAACACTAGCGTTACCAATTTGACCGTTGGATTAAACGTTTTTGAATGGAACCTTGACAACGGAGCATGCTCTGGCAATACTTCTGACCTCGTTACTATTACAGTATTCGATGCTGAAATGCCTCCTGCAAATGCAGGTGGTGATCAATCGCTTTGTCTTCCCGTGACTTCATCCAACATGACTGCAACAACGCCTATTTTCCCCGCTACGGGAATCTGGGTGCTTGTAAGTGGTGCCGGCGGATTTGTTGACAATACTGACCCAAGCACTGAAGTAACAGGACTTGAAGTTGGAGAAAATATTTTTAGATGGTCCGTAACAAACGCTCCGTGCTCACCTGCAACTACTCTAGACCTTGTTTCAATCTTTGTTTATGACAACGCTTTAGTTGCAAATGCAGGAGCTGATCAAGCGTTTTGTTCACCTGTGGCCTCTTCCTCTTTGAACGGAAACACGCCAATATTTCCTGCTACCGGAGAATGGACACTGGTTTCTGGATCAGGGAACATCTCTAATCCTTCCAACCCAAATTCTCAAATAACAGGACTCGGATTAAGTGATAACGTTTTCCAATGGACCATTACAAATGGGCCCTGCGCCGGAAGTCCTTTAACTGACTCTGTTACAATCACCATCTTCAACACTACGCAAACAGCAGCGAACGCCGGAAATGATCAACAAGTTTGTACCCCTGCTACTTCAACCTCTTTAGTGGGAAACAACGCCGTTTATCCTGCCTCAGGTGAATGGACCGTTGTATCTGGAACAGCCACCATTGTTGACCCTGAAGACCCGAATACCTTAATCATAAACCTCTCAGTAGGAACTATTGTGCTTGAATGGACTGTTTCGAACGGACCATGCCTGCCAGCCTCAACCGCAGATCAAGTAACAATTGAAGTGTTGGACTCTGGGGCCGAAGCAGCAGATGCGGGCTCTGATCAAGATTTGTGCTTGCCTACGAGCATTGCTGCAATGGATGGAAACTTTCCTGTTGCTCCTGCTACTGGTGAATGGGTTTTGATTTCTGGTGCAGGAAGCATCGTGAATCCAACAAGTCCAACTTCTCTAATCAATGGTTTAGCTGTTGGTGTGAATGTCTTCCAATGGAGCATTAACAATGGTGACTGTGGCGGAATCTCAAATGACACGGTAACAATCACGCTTTATTCTAACAACTCACCAAATGCGAACGCTGGTGATGACCAAAACTTATGTACTCCGCAATTGGAAACGCTGCTTGAAGGAAACACGCCGGTTTTCCCTGCAACGGGAGAATGGACGCTTATAGCTGGCAGCGGTACCGTTGCACAACCATCAAATCCGAACTCTGAAGTTACTGGACTCTCAATTGGTGAAAATACCTTTGAATGGACGCTCATAAACGGACCATGTGCCAACGCCGCAACCGCAAACCAAGTAAGCATCTTCGTGTTTGACGGAGGAGCACCCCAAGCAGAAGCAGGAGCAAACCAAGAGTTGTGTACCCCGTCAAATTCAACCTTCATGAATGCCCTGCCCGCGGTAGACCCCGGCACAGGAGAATGGACCCTTCTTTCAGGAACAGGTAACATTGTGACCTCAGATGATCCGAATTCAGAAATTACCGGACTTAGCATTGGACAAAACGTTTTCCTGTGGACGCTTGATTATTCAACGTGTGGCGTCCAAGAAGATGAAGTAACCATTACCGTCTTTGACTCCTCTTTGCCTGCGGCGAACGCAGGCCCTGATCTTGAACTGTGCTCGCCTAATGATGCCATCAGTTTATTAGCAACCGCCGTTGCAGCGCCGGCTGTAGGAACTTGGACGCTGATTAGCGGAAACGGAGAAATTAACAATGTGAACAACCCAAATACCTCTATTGAGAACTTAACCATTGGAGAAAACAGCTTCGTTTGGTCTGTCTACAATGGCAACTGCCAACTAGTACAAGATCAAACTGATACCATGAGTGTCTTCGTCTTTGATCAGGCTCAGCTTGACGCAAATGCAGGCCCTAATCAAGAACTCTGTACGCCATTAATCACAACGAATTTAAATGGTAGCCTTGTGGTTTTTCCTTCTTTAGGAGAATGGACATTGGTTTCTGGTGGTGGTAACATTGTTGATCCAAATGACCCTCAAACTGAAGTCAATAACTTGAGCGTTGGTGAAAACACCTTCGAGTGGACTGTTGATAATGGTGCTTGTGTCCCTGATGTCACTTCTGACCTCGTAAGTATCTTCGTCTTTGACCAAAGTCAAGCAAGCGCAGATGCCGGCAATGACCAAGAACTCTGTACGCCTGTTGATGTTATAACACTTGACGGAAACCCAGTGATCTTTCCCGCGCAAGGAACATGGACTCTGATTCAAGGTTCGGGTGACATTCTTGACCTGAACAACCCAAACTCTGCCGTGACCAACTTAAGTGTGGGCGAAAACATCTTCGGGTGGACCATTGACAACGGACCTTGCGGAACTCCTACTCAAGACTTTGTATCCATATTCGTGTTCGGACAATTCAGTCCTGACGCTGACGCTGGATCAGATCAAGAACGCTGTTCTCCCGTGCTCAATACGACCCTGAATGGAAACACTCCAGACTTCCCCTCTACGGGAACCTGGACCTTGCAGAGTGGTGCCGGAACAATCCTCAGTCAGAACAACCCGAATACAGCGGTTGTAGCCTTAGAAATTGGTGAAAATGTCTTTGTTTGGACGGTAACGAATGGCCCCTGTGATGGAAGTTTAACAACAGACACCATGACGGTATTCGTGTTTGATCCAGCTGCCCCATTAGCCCAAGCCGGTGATGACCAAGAACTGTGTACGCCAACCGTCACTGCTGCCATGGATGCAAATAGCGCAACCTTTCCCGGAACAGGAACATGGACGCTAATTCAAGGCTCTGGAAACATCGCTGATGAAAATAACCCAAACACAACAATAAGCGGTCTTTCTGTAGGTGAGAACACCTTCGAATGGAGCCTCTACAACGGGCCATGTGCCATGAGTGGTTCTTCTGACCTGGTTTCTGTTTTCGTCTTTGATGAATTTCAAGCTGACGCGAACGCAGGTCCTGACCAACAACTTTGTACGCCTCAAGAGAGCACAACATTGGCTGCCAATGGCGTGACCTTCCCAGCAACCGGATTCTGGACGCTGATTGATGGAAGCGCAACCATTACTGATATTGACAATCCGAATAGTCTATTGACCAACATTGAGCTTGGAAACAACGTCCTTGTCTGGACCATCGAAAATGGTCCGTGTGACAACGCCTTGACAACAGATACAGTTGTTGTTTCGCTCTTCGCTTTTGATGCTGAAGAAGCTGAAGCAGGAGCTGACCAAGAATTCTGTTTGCCAATTACATCTACCTTCTTAGATGCAACCGCCCTCATTGGTGCAGCAGAAGGAACATGGGGAATTGTTACTGGTTCTGGCACTTTCGCCAATGAAAATGACCCGTCTACTGAGGTAACCGGGCTTGCCGTTGGAGTAAATACTTTCTCATGGAATGTAGATAACGGTCCTTGCGGATTCTCTGTTGACGAAGTATCAGTCCTCATCTTCGACCCTGAAGCTCCTGAAGCAGAAGCAGGCGAAGACCAATTCTTCTGCACCCCTATCAGCACAACAGTGCTTGAGGGAAACACGCCTGCTACCCCAGGAACAGGAACTTGGACGCTCACACAAGGAATGGGCACCATTGACCAACCAAGTGACGCAAATTCAGCGTTGAGTGGATTGACCATTGGTGAAAACATCTTCTGTTGGACCATCTATAACGGTCCGTGTGAAGAGCCAACAACTGACTGCGTTTCGATCTTTATTTATGACGAAAACCATCAGGATGCAGCTGCCGGAAACGACATTGAGCTATGCTTGCCTACTGACGCCACAACCCTTGCTGCTGTTCCTGCTATTTTCCCTGCCTTCGGAACGTGGGAAAGCATTGACGGCGCAGGAACACTTTCAGATGTCAATGACCCAAACACAGCTATTAGCAACCTTGAACTTGGGGTAAACACCTTCGTGTGGACCATCAACAATGAGCCTTGTTCAGACGGGGTCACCGCAGACACGGTCTCAGTATTCGTGTTCCAAGAAGGGGTTGATCCTGCTTCTGCCGGTGATGACCAATCTTTCTGCTCTCCAATAAGCTCAACAACCCTTTTCGCTGCGCCACTTGATGCGCCCAACACGGGAACATGGACGCTTGTGAATGGAAACGGAGTCCTTGATAACCCTACGAGTGAAAACACGGTCATTAGTGGTTTGACTGTTGGAGAAAACACCTTCCAATGGACGGTTTACAATGGTCCCTGTGAAAACACAGAAAGCAGTGATCAGGTTTCAGTCTTCATTTATGATCAAAACCAACTCGCGGCCAACGCCAATGCTGACCAGGAACTTTGCCTCCCAATTGACAATACCTTCCTTGATGCCAACTTCCTCATTTTCCCGGCATCAGGAGAGTGGACATTGGTTTCAGGAACAGGGACAATTGTAGATCCTGCCAACCCAAATACACAGGTAACCGAGCTCGGTTCGGGGACCAATGTTTTCGAATGGACCATTACAAATGGCCCTTGTGAAAACAGTGTTACCTCTGATACCTTACTAGTCTTAGTATTCTCTGAAGCTGCTGCACTTGCTGATGCAGGAGAGGACATTGACATCTGTACACCAGAAAGTCAAGTAACACTTGATGCGGTAATTCCAGATGAGCCTGCTACAGGGACTTGGTCCATCGTTGACGGTGGCGGCTCACTTTCAGATGTGACTGACCCAAATGCTCTTTACACCGGATTAACCGTTGGTGAACACGTTTTACAATGGACCGTTTACAACGGCCCTTGTTCAAACAACAACTCATTGGATTTTGTAACAGTAAGCGTTTATGACGCCACTTCTCCAATCGCCAATGCAGGTCCGGACCAAGAATTTTGTGCACCTGATGAGGTAGCAACAATGGCGGCAGACGTTCCTATTTTTCCTTCAATAGGAACATGGACGTTGATCTCTGGAAATGCCTCAATATCAGATGTAACTGACCCGAATGCAGTCATTACAGGGTTGCAAATTGGCGAATCGATCTTACAGTGGTCAGTTTCAAACGGACCCTGTGAATCAGCGTCAATTGATGTCATTATGATTACCGTCTACAATCCTGCCTCCCCTGATGCCTATGCCGGTGAAGACCTCGAGTTCTGCTCACCTTTTGGTGGAACAACCTTGGACGCGAACCTCCCATTGGCTCCTGCTGATGGAACTTGGACCTTGATTTCTGGCGAAGGAACCATCACCAATCCGGCATTGCCAAACACAACCGTGTTTGACCTTGGGTTTGGAGAAAACATCTTCGTGTGGTCAATTTACAACGGGCCGTGTGCGAATGAAACCACCACTGATACGCTATCTGTCTTCTTGAACAACCTCGATGTTGCAGGAGCAGACGCCGGACCAGATCAGGCGTTCTGTGGAGCTCCTGCCATGGTTCAAATGGCGGCTAGCGAAACAATAGGAAATACAGCCTCAAGCGAATGGACCATCATAGAAGGAAGCGGCTCAATTGCCAATGTCAACAATGAATTCACACAGGTCTTTGATGTGCCAATTGGCGTTAACACCTTCGTTTGGACTGTAGACAATGGGTTCTGCGGAGTCAGCGCTGACACCATGCAAATCACAGTGTATGACCCAGAGCTTCCCCCGGCTTATGCAGGAGAAGATCTCACCCTTTGTGAAGATGACTTTATCATTTTCAACCTTCAAGGAAATGAAGCTCCATGGCCCGCAATTGGAACATGGGAAATCATTGAAGGTCCTGTTGAAATCACTGATGTTACTGACAATGAAACTACTGTTTGGAGCTTAGGAGAGCTTGATGTGCCATTTGCTTCGGTTACAAGTAGCATGACTTGGACCATTGACAATGGTGTTTGTGGAACATCAATGGATACCGTGGTGTTCGTGGTTGAAGACTGCTTGACCATTGAAATTACTGATGCCTTTTCTCCGAATGGTGATGGAATCAATGACTTCTTCGTCATACCGAATCTTTATAAATATCCGAACAACAACATCAAAATATTCAACCGATGGGGAGCTTTAATTTACAACGCGAATCCATACAACAATGAATGGGATGGTAAATCTGACCATCCATCATCTATCGGTGATGTGCTTCCTGTAAGCACATATTACTATATCCTTGATTTGGGAGATGGAAGTGATCCATTGAACGGTTACATCCTCCTTAAACGATAAGAACGCTTATGAAAGCTTTGAAATACATACTAGCAGGTCTTTGTATTGCTGGAATTCAGCATGCGAAAGCACAACAAGACCCCATGTTCTCTCAGTACATGTTCAATATGCTTTCTGTGAATCCGGCCTATGCCGGAAGTGCAGATCTATTGAGCGTCAATGCCATCTACAGAGATCAGTGGGTAGACTTTGATGGTGCGCCACGAACTCAAACCATTACCGCGCACGCCCCGCTCAAAAAAGAAACAATCAGTGTGGGTGGAAGCATTATCAATGATGCCCATGGTCCTCTAAAACAGACGGGGCTCTATGGTGATGTGAGCTACAGAATCTTCTTTGATCGAAGCAAATTAGCCTTCGGATTAAAAGGTGGAATCAACTTCTTCCAAGCAAATTTGGTAGACCTCAACCCCGTTGAAGAAGATGACCCGGCGTTTCAGCAAAACATCAGTAACCGAACACTTCCGAATTTTGGGGCGGGCGTAATGTGGTACTCCCAAACCTCGTATGTTGGTCTCTCTGTGCCGAAGATTCTTACCAACAAACTCATTGATGGTAATTTGCCTGATTTCAATAACAACGCTGAAAAACAACATTTCTTTTTGGTAGCAGGAACCGTTCTTGAAATAAATAACTACATCAACTTCAAACCAGCAGGTACTTTGAGGGTGGTAAACGGAGCGCCGCCATCGATTGATTTAACAGCCAACTTCATGTTCTACGAAAAGTTCTGGGTAGGTGCGATGTACCGCCTTCAGGAATCTGTTGGTATGCTCTTGCAATACGAAATAAATAACAAAATGAGGGTTGGATACGCTTATGATTATTCTACTACCGATATTGGAAATTACTCCAGTGGTAGCCATGAAATCATGCTCGGAGTGGATTTTGGTAAGAACGCCGGTGGAGATATTTCACCTCGATTCTTCTAATTATTCTTCCTTAAAGAACCGGTCTTGAAAGGCCCCAACAAATTACTATAAGAGTCAACTTTATGAACTCAAAAACTGCTGTACGAATTCTCATCTCTCTTGTGCTTTTCTGTGCACTTGGGTTCTCGGCGCATGCCCAAAAGGGCAAGCACAGACTCGCCGATGAGTATTACCAAACCTTCAATTTTAAGAAGTCTGCGGAGATTTATGAAGACATCCTTGACAAGAACCCTGAAGACATTCTAGCGTTGCGAAGAGCGGGAACCTCCCGCATGCGCATTGATCAATTTGTCCAATCAGAGGAACACTTTCGTGCTTTAACACTCTTGAAAGACTCAGATGCCCAAGATTTATTGAATCTCGCATATGTTTTGAAAGTGAATAAGAAATATGATGAAGCCGTGGTTGCCTATGAGTCGTATTTGCTGAAAAATCCTGATCCTTATTTGAAGAAATACACAGAGGATGACTGGGCTACGCGAATCATTCGTGATAGTGCCCTCTTTGAAGTTCGAACAACAGACATCAACTCCCCACAATCTGATTTCTCGCCTTCTTTTTCTGAAGATGGAATCACCTTTTCCAGTTCGCGCAAGCAAGGAAAGGGGAAGCGAAATATTTACACCTGGAATGACCAATCTTACCTCAACTTATATACCGCTAAAATTAGTGAAGACTCTTCTTTGGTTGGCGCCAAAGTCATTAAAGACAAGTCCAACAGCAGATACCACGACGGCACAGTGGCCTATGACCCTAAAGAAAAGGTCATGTACTTTACAAGAAACAACTACCTCAAAGGAAAGAAAAAAGCAGGTGAAGACGGACAGCTAAATCTTGGCATTTTTTACGCCTCGTATGAAGAGTCAAAACTTGGGAAATTAAAGCCTTTTCCCTTCAACGATCCTAACTATTCCCTTGGCCACCCTGCCATCTCAGACGATGGGAAATCAATGTACTTCGTTAGCGACATGCCCGGCGGGTTCGGCGGAACTGACATCTGGGTTTCGACCAAAAACAAAGACTTCTGGGGTGAACCTAAAAACCTCGGTTCGAAAATTAATACTCCTGGAAATGAAATGTTTCCATACTTAGATAAAGGCGAAGAGTTCATCTTTGCGTCTGATTGGCATGCGGGCCTTGGTGGTCTAGACCTTTTCTACACAACCCTTGACAGCAGCATGATAGATGTTGCCAATTTCGGTTATCCAATTAACTCATCATATGATGATTTCGGACTCATCCTGTTTGATGATTTGAAGCACGGTTATTTATCCAGTAACAGGCCCGGAGGTCAGGGTGACGATGATATTTATGCCTTTCGTATTTTCATTCCAGCCAAAATCCAAATCAGCGGCCAAGTTGCAGATGCAGCTTCAAGAGTTCCAATTAAAAATGCCACAATCTTACTGAAAGATTCAATGAACCAAGAGGTGCTGGAAGTTGTAGCCAACACAAACAATGACGGCAGTTTCAGCTTTGAAGTAGACTACAATGAAAACTACTTCATTGTGGGAGTAAAAAACGGCTACTTCCAAGAGGAACGCTCAATTGAATCCAATGATAAATCAGGCTATTTAGATGGGGTAACCCTAGAGATGGTCGCCTATGACTATGGAGCAGAAGGCAAAATCATTTATGCTGAAACGCGTGAGCCATGTCAAAAAGCATTGGTGGTCCTAAAATCAATTGATGGGGAAATTTCACAGAAAATCAAAGCCACTAATGGTACCTATTTCTTTCCCCTAGAAAAAGACAAAGAATACATCATAGAAGGATCAACAGAGGGCTATGAAACCCAAAGTATTACTCTGAGCACGAAAGGTAAAAAAGCGACAATTATCACCAGTGATCTTAGCTTGTTCGCCATGAAAGAAGGGACCATTGTGCGTCTTGATAACATCTATTATGATTACAACAAAGCTACAATTCGTCCAGAAGCAAAGCGGGAATTAGACCGCCTGATAGATCTGATGACCAAATATCCTACTTTGAAAATTGAGCTTAGTTCTCACACTGACGCACGCGGAACAGACTCCTTCAACTTGCGCTTATCTCAACAAAGGGCAAAAGAAGCGGAAAAATACCTCCTATCAAAAGGGGCCACAAAAAAGAGGGTCGTTATAAAGGGGTATGGCGAAACAAAATTGCTTAACAAGTGTAATAATAGCACAGAATGTTCTGACAAAGAGCACCAAGAAAACAGAAGAACGGAATTCAAGATCTTGAAAATCTGATTCGAGCAATCATCTGAAATATACCAATGAAAAGAGGCCTCAATTGAGGCCTCTTTTTTTGCGTTATTTCTAACCACTCTCTTCACTTAAGGGCTTTGTAGTTCATTTGAAAAATAGGTACCCAGTTTACTTTCCTCCTGACATCCCCATTTGATTGTAACCTACAGTAGAAATCGTTTGAGGCTTGTTCAGATTCACTTTTGTAACACGCATGATGTTCTTTTCCCCGTTTCGCTTACTTGTAGTTGTTGACTCCATCATCATCCCTGTTGGATAATTGTCATAAGTAGCTGCTCCTTTCTTAGGGTTTGCAGATTGCATGGCAGAAAAGGCGCCATAAATGTTCATCATATCTTCATCTGCAGTCCAGAATTGGAACGTATTGTCTTCATCTTCACCGGCATATTCGTAACACGTATAACCCAAGAGTTCTTTCGTTCTGCCCGTCTTCCTCAGGTCTGACATGAACGTTTCTGTTGGCTCGGTCTCTTCGTCTGCATCTTCAATGGCTGATGTCAAATCAATGGCCATGGCTATTTTCATTCCTGGAGAATCAATCAATGTGATCATTTGCTTTTGCTCCATGTCCATCACCATTTTGGCTTCACTTGAAACACCGTCATCAGCCATTGTTGTAAGAATCCCAATGTAGGTTTCGTTCTCAGCAAAAAGCATTTCCATACTCTGAATATATTCCCCTTTGCCTTTTTTATCAATCATTTCAACCGTCATCTCAATGCTGCTGTCAAAAGCATATTCATCTTCCATCTCAACATCACCCCCTCCAAAGAGGTTGCCCATCATGTTCATAGCTTCTTCGTCAGACACCTCATCTTCCGTCTCATCAGATGCTTTTTCTGTTTTCTCCGCTTTGGGCTTCCTTTTGAATAAACCCTCAATGGCGTCTAATCCTCCATCAATGCCCTTGTCAATTTTACGATCAACCCGGTTGTTGGCTTTGTCTTTCGCTCGGTCTTTTGAGCGGTCAACAATTTGAGCTTCGGCTGTGGTAGTTACAAATGCAATTGCCACGCTGAGAGAGAGCGTTATTAGTTGTTTCATCTTAATAGTCTTTAACCCGAATTTACAAGAATTTTGCTTCCAAATTTAATGCAATGAGTCTGTGCTGCTGTTGCTTGAGTCATTGGTAACCTTCCATGAGCAATTGGTCAGCCTTGAAACAAAACCATCAAGCTTTCTTTTCTACTTCTACTCACAGGAATTTGCGTTCCATCATCCATGACCAAATATCCTCCACTCCCTTTTACATATTTCGAAATGTAATTCAAGTTCACAATGTGGCTGTGGTGTACCCTGAAAAACCCGTTCCCATCAAGCATTTCCTCAATCTCTTTTAGCGTGCGCGAAACAAGAATTCGCTTTCGTTCTTTAAAGAAAACCTTGGTGTAATTAGACTGCGACTCACAATGCATAATGCTCTCTGGCCCTACAAAATCTAGCCCTTCAGATGACGGTAAAGCAATCTTCGAAAAGACTTTTCCTTCTAATCTGTTGAATAAGATTTGCAATTGCATTTCTGAAACAGACCCCATTCCTGCTTCCTTGTACTTTTCAACCGCTTGTTTCAAATCATCACTGCTCACTGGCTTCAACAGGTAGTCTACAGCGCTGTGTTTAAATGCCCGTAACGCGAATTCATCATACGCCGTCGTGAAAATCACACCGAATTCGATTTTACCCAACTTCTGCAGCAGCTCAAACCCATTCAAATGAGGCATCTCGATGTCGAGGAAAAGCAAGTCCAACTCCATCGTTGGAATGGCCTCCAAGGCCTCCAACGGATTTTGAAAAACGGCTGCTACTTCCAACTCAGGAATGTTCCGTTCAATTTCATATTTGAGTGTGGCTGAACAGTGTTTCTCGTCGTCTACTATTACTGCTTTCATCTTTACATGTATTTGAGTGGTATTCTAAATCGAACCCTTGTGCCCGTTGGCTTTCCGTTCAGATCAACTAAGTCAACAATCTCTAATTGATCTTCAATTTGGATGTCGGTTTGAATGCGTGTAAGTCGGTTTCGGGTAATGTCCATTCCCATGCTCTTTTCCTTCGAAACTGATTTCGATTTCAAACTTGCGGCCTTCGTTCTTCCCACGCCATTGTCTTCAATTTCGCAGAGCAAATCTTTGTCATCCATAGAGAGGCGAACACGCAGCCAGCCATTGCTTTCCAAATGCATCAGCCCATGCCAAATAGCATTTTCAACAAAGGGCTGAATGATCATTGGTGGCACTTCAATAAAATCTGTCTGAAGAGCATCGTCTACTTCCAGTTTGAATTCGAATTTCTGATCAAAACGCAATCCCTCTAAGTCTACATAAAGTGAAAGCGCCTCCAGTTCGTTTTTCAAGGAAATAGATTCCGACTTTGAATTCGAGAGAATCAATCGGATGAGCCTCCCAAATTTAGTCAGGTAATCACTCGCTTGATCTGTTTCATTATTGATAATAAAATACTTAATGCTGTTGAGGCAATTGAAGAGAAAGTGCGGATTCATTTGAGCGCGAAGGGCAGACATCTCCACCTCAGAAATCTTCTTATTATAGGCTGTTTGAAGCTTCTGAGTCTTTCTCACTTGTTGCAGTCGGAACCGAAAAGAAAAAAAGACCATCGCAATTACCAATCCTACAATAAGGACTCTAAACCAAGTCGCTAACCAGAAAGGAGTATGAACTTTCACGGGCAAAAGAAGCACGTTCTCAGACCACTCTCCGCTTTCGTTTGCAGCCTTAATTTCCACCACAAGATCAACAACCAAATTCGGAAATAATAGCCGTGGTTCTTTCAAGCTCTTCCACACGCTTTCACCCTCAAGTCTCCATGCGTAGCGGTACTTGTCAGGTTTAACATAGCCTATGGCTTGAAAGTAGAGGTCAAGCGATTCTCCGTGGTTGGTTTGCAATGCTGTAATGTTAGACGAGCGCACATCTTCACCCTGCACAACACACCGAGAAATCACCAACCCAGATGGTTTGGGTTGTTGTTTTAATCGTTCTGGATAAAAAGAGCCTATGCCTTTGTGATAGCCTAAAATGATTCTTCCATCTGAGAGCAAACTGATTTCATTATGAACCATGTCTGTGTATTTCAGTCCGTCCAATCTGTTGTAGCTGAAAATAGGGTCAGACGCGCTCGGGTCACATGAAATTAGCCCATCTCCTGTTATGCCCCAGGCCACATTGTTCTGGTCAATCACCATCTCTGATACACGCAAGTTCGGCATGCCTTCGTTTCTTCCAAAATGAAGTGCCTCAAATGTTTCGAGGTTGAAAACATACAACCCCTTGTTCTTCGTCCCACAAAAGAGGTGGTGATCAGAAACAGCAATAGACTCAAGGGTGATGTGCGAAATAGACGCGTACCCTTCACTAAATTCTTTGAAATCATGAATGCCTGTTTCATCCCAAACATAGACACCAAACTCACTGCCAATCCAGATGTTCCCTTTGCCATCTTCGCCCAATTCATACACCAAGTTTCTACTTGAAGCCTTGGGGTCAATCTCACGGATCTCCAGCGCGTCTGTTTCTGTGTTGTATTTGCCTACTAAATTGTCATCGGTGGCGAAGCACAACTGGTCATTCCCGTCACACCAAATGGTATTTATCCTGCTTTCCGGACCTGAGTAACCCCGCTTATTTAAGTTGAGTAATTCGGTTGCCTTTCCGCTTTGAATGTCTACCTCATAAACATTGTCTCTGCACATTGCCCAGACTTCTCCCTTAGAGTTGGCGAGTAATGGCACCCCAGAAAGCGATTTTTCTATGCCTTCTACATTCCCTGCTTTGCCTATGTTTTTCTTGAACTCATTTAAGTCTTTGTCGAACACATAAAAGCCGTTCGAATAATAAGCCGCAACCACCAAGTCATCTTCAACAAGCACTGCCTGATTAAGCTGAAATTGCCGCTCATCATAGGCGGTAAGCACTTCAACAGGACGATAAGAGATTTGGAACAAATCCTGGTTCAACACACACAGCCCTGATGCCATGGAAACCCAAACAATTCCTCTGCTGTCATTCAGTACGCCACGCGCACTAATGCTAACAATGGAAAAGGGATCAATTTCTGAGTGTTTGAAAAAGGCATACGTTGTGTCTGCCAAGTTCAATACGCCCAAGCCTTGGTCAGCTGTTACAAGCCAATATTCATCGGCTCCTTTAGAAATGCATTTACGTTGTGCATTTTTGCTCAACAGCCCCAACTCATCAGGGTCATATTCAAAGCGAAAAGTCCAATTTTCTGTTCTCGTATTAAAACCAAACAGTCCGTTTCCCCATGCCGAAACAAGCAATTCTTCACCTCTTCGTGCAAGGTGAAAAAGCAATGCCCGCTTTTCGCCTTTTGCAAGCGGTTGACGATAAGTCAACAGTGAATCAGAATCTTGGCTAATTTTATAGAGCTTCTTCCCCACACACCAGAGGGCTTGCTCTTCAACGAGCACATGGTTTATGTAAGTCAACTCTTCTGGAAAGAGTGCTTCTTGTTGAAGTGTCCTGAGGTTTAGGCGGGCCAATCCACCGCGGTAATTTGGTCCGTTCCTATAACCAACAATTACCGTTGTATCAGATTCAAACTCAAGGTGAGTAACAGAAATAAAAGGCTCGTCTGAAGCATCTTTCAGCGTGTCTAGATGCAAGAAGCTGCTTGTGCTCGGAGAATAGATTCCCAGCCCCTCCTGATTAAATCCCAATAAGAGTGTCCCATCTTTAAGCCAAAGCATGGCTTGAACATTGTTCCCCGGTATCGCTCCCTCCCCATCTTCCGTTAAAAAAGAAACAAACTCTTCTCCATCAAATCTGTTTAGCCCTTCTTCTGTGCCTACCCACATGAACCCATTGGGGCCTTCTGTAACAACATTGATGTTTTTAGATGACAGCCCATTCTCAACCCCATAATTAATGAAGCGGCCCTGACGCTCTGGAATCTGTCCAAAAGCACCTGTAACAACAAAAAGAAATACAGAGAAAAAGACAACCCGCATTCTCCGAAAGTAATTCTACTTCCCAAGAACACAAAACACAATTGAGCAGAAGGTCATTTTGGTGAGCCGTTGGAGATTCGCTTTCCCTCAGCCCGCACACAGCTGCCCACACACTCCTTCCTCCGGCTCTGCGAAGCAGTGTCGCATACTCAATCCCCACACAGACTCCATCGGCCCTGCAAAGCTGGGTCTAATAATCATCACCCGAGCGCCAGCGAGAGGAACTACCTTTTAGAAAAACCGTTCTTATCAGCGAAGAGACCAAGCCCCATTATCCCACCGCAGCTATACACTTAAGCTCAATCGCAATCGGCGTAGGCAAGCCATCAATAGCCACGGTAGTGCGACAAGGCAAATTATCTTTGAAATACTCAGCGTAAATCTTGTTGAACGTCTTAAAATCGCGCTTCATGTCTACCAAAAACACCGTCACATCTACAAGCTGATCCCAAGAACTCCCTGAGGCCTCCAACACCATCTTCACATTGTGAAACACACTGTGTACCTGTGCTTCAAAATCAAACTCCTCAAAATTACCATTGTGGTCTAGTTTCAATCCCGGAACACTGCTGTCATGTTCTCCAGATTTAGCCACCCTTGGGCCTACACCTGATAGGAAAAGTAAATTCCCCACCTTCCGTGCGTGCGGATAAAGTCCAACTGGTTTCGGTGCTTCTGAAGCGTTAATTCTTTCGTTACTCATGGTGCTCTATTTTGATGCTGCAAGATATGAAGTCCTGAGCGATGAGCTCATTCGTAAGACATTTCTTACAAAACAATCGTATTTCACTCCTACGAAAAGAACCCCTGTATCTTAATACTATTGTATCGTGAAACAGCTCGAAGGGGCATAAATTTATCACTATGATATCTGCACTAAAACGAACTGAACTTTGGTTCAATGAAAAGTTTGGCTGGTTCTTTAAAAACGGAATGAAAAGCTAATTATCATCATATCAGTACACATTTATAAAAAAGCCCTGAGATCAGAACGATTTCAGGGCTTTTCTTTTCTTAAATGGGCCGTTAAAACACCCGATTAGTTCATCAAGTCTTCAATTTCATCTGCTTCCAATGGAATGTGGCCCATTAGATCACGGTAGCCCTCTTTCTGAACAACAAGATCGTTCTCCAATCTGATGCCCAAATTCTCTTCGCGAATGTAAATTCCCGGCTCAACTGTAAAGACGTTTCCTTCTTGAATAGGCTGGTGCCATTGACCTACATCGTGAACATCAATTCCTATGAAGTGACTTGTTCCGTGCATGAAATACTTCTTATATGCAGGCCAATCTGGGTTCTGCTTAGAAATGTCGTGCTGATCAATCAACTTCAACTTCAATAATTGTTCAGTCATTAACTCTCCTACTTGCGCATGGTATTCATGCAAGGAAACACCCGGACGAAGCAAATTACTAGCGTCTTTCATGACTGAGAGCACACTGTTGTAAACGTCTTTCTGTCTCGGCGTGAACTTCCCACTCACCGGAATGCACCGCGTCATGTCTGCGGCGTAATTTCCATATTCAGCACCTACATCCATCAGGATTACATCTCCCGCTTTGCATTCGGCTTCATTTTCAATGTAGTGCAACACACAGGCGTTAAAACCACTGGCGATAATTGGTGTGTAAGCAAATCCGCGGGATCCTTGACGAAGAAACTCATGGGCAAACTCAGCCTCAATTTCGTATTCCATCACACCCGGCTTCACAAACTTCAACACGCGCTCCAGTCCATCTTTGGTGATGTTACAAGCACGCTGCATTTGCTCAATTTCTTCAGAAGATTTCACAGAACGAATGCGGTGCATAATTGGGGCACTGCGCTCATATTCATAATGCGGATACTTCTCACGCATGCTCTTCGAAAAGCGCATTTCACGTGTTTCAACATCAATATTTGCACGGGTTTGCTCATTGCTGTTCAAGTAAACGCAAGAAGCTTCAGCCATTAACGCATGCATGATTCGCTCATACTGACCAATCCAGTAAACAGTGCGAACCCCGGCAACTTCAAATGCTTGCTCTTTATCTAGCTTCGCCCCTTCCCAGATGGCAATTTCTGCATTCGTCTCTTTCAAAAATAAGATTTCTCGGTGCTTTGCTAAGTGACTCTCTGGGAACATTACAAGCACACTTTCTTCCTGATCTACACCACTCAAGTGAAAAATATCAGACGCCTGCTTGAACGGCAAACTGCCATCTGCACTGGTTGGCATAATGTCATTCGAAACGAAAACAGCCAATCCTCCTGGCTTCATTTGCTTCGTGAAGTTGGCGCGGTTGTGTATGTAAAGATCTTTCGAAAGCTGTTGGTATCGCATTTTTTGAAGTTTGCACCAAGGTACGAAAGATGGTTCAGCACGAATGCAATTGACTGAGTGTATATAGGTTTTTCGTTTACCCACGAATTGAATTCGCCTTGTGTTCTGAACAGTAGTCACGAATCTAATTCGTGTTTCGTGAAGGAACCACCACCTTTCATTGGACCGTTGTAGTACCCACGAATTCCATTCGTGGGTTAAGGCGCCCCGTGTTTTTAAGATTCCCACGAGCGATGCTCGTGGCTGCATCCGCCCTCCATCTAGTTTTTAGAATTAGAAATTGCTTTTTAAATGGGACTGCAGCAGGGTAGCCTCACTAGGCGACCATTCCAGTTACCAACTTTAAAGTGACTCGGTGTAGGCTACAATTCTTAAAAAGAACCCCTTCCTCTAATCGGTAACTCTAACCTCTGCGCCTATTCGCTATTCCATCGTACATTTGCAGCATGGAAAAGCAACAAAAAGTAATGCTCGGTTTGAAACTTCCAACAGACCCAAGGTGGGTAGATGTGGTGCGGAAGAACATGGACGAAATTCTTACTGACCATGCTTGGTGCGAACAAAAGGCCGCATCCAATGCCATCTCTACCATCGTGCGCTTTTCCCAACACGCTGACCTCGTAGAGGAAATGACCCGCATCGCATTAGAGGAAATGGAACACTTCCAAATGGTGACCCAGAAGATAGCTGACCGCGGACTAGAACTAGGCCCTGAAAGAGCTGATCCTTACGTTAGAGACCTCCTAACTTTTGTGCGCAAAGGCGGAAGCAAAACCAATCAATTGGTAGAAAAAATGCTCTTCTCTGCCATGGTTGAAGCCAGAAGCTGTGAACGTTTTCGCATCCTCAGTGAAGAGCTTGAAGATGAAGACCTAAAGAAATTCTATTACGAATTGATGGTCTCTGAAGCCAACCATTATACTACGTTTATTGGGTTCGCTAGAAAGTATGGCGGCGAAATCGATGTGGACAAACGTTGGGCTGAATTGTTGGAATACGAAGGAACTTTGATGGACAAATACGGCAAGGGTGAAACCATGCACGGATAAGCACATCGTTTATACTTCCGCTTTAAGCGCGTAGTTAATCAACCTCCGGTAATGCGGGTTTTCTTGCAAAAGCACCTCGTTTCCGATCAACGTAAAATGTTTTCTCGCCCGGGTAAAAGCCACGTTTAGTTTCCGATCTACTTCTACCCCATCAATTCCTAGGTGATTGCTCTGAGCCAAAAACCCGAGTTGCGCCAAGGAGCTAACCGTTGCGCTGTAAACAATAAAGTTGCGCTGACTCCCTTGAAAACGCTCTACGGTATCTACCATGATCTCACTGGCGCCTGCTACCTGACTCTTTCGCAACAAGGACTTAATCAACGCATTCTGACTTCGGTAGGGCGAAATAACACCGATTTCCTCAGCTGCATTTACTCCCTTTAATTGAGCCAGAATGGCCTCTACCACTGCCACTGCCTGAAGCGCTTCTGGTAAGTTGCTTTTCGGACGAAGTCCTCCTCCTCTGTCTACATTGATAAACGCCACCCGCGCGTCAAAAATCTTTGAGTGCGGTTTTTCAAAGACCTCTTGTTCATTCTGATGCGGCAGAGCAGCAATTTTTAACTCCCCATTGTACCAAGCATGATTGATGAAGTCAGACAAGTCTGGGTGCATGCGTCCTTGATGTGTCAAGGTGCCCCAAAGCGCTTCTTTGCGCATATTTGCTGCAATTAGGCGTTCAAAAAGACTGTGGCGAAAATCAGTAATCCCAATGTAACGAAGCCCCTCGCTAATGAGCGTGCTGGGCATTTCATGCTGCATCACAACAGCCGGAAGTTGCTTCTGATCTCCAATGAGCACAAACCGTTTCGCCTTGTTCAAAATGCCGATCAACATGGGCTCTAAAACCTGCGAAGCCTCGTCAACCACTATCCGATCAAAGTTCTTCAGCTTGAAAATGTCTGGTCTATTTAAAATGGAAGCTACCGTAGCTACCACCACTTTTCTAGTGGCAATAAGATCACTTAAATGTTGTCTATTCTTCGCGCGCTTCGCAATTTCCTGAAGGAGGTTTTTATGGTATGCCGGGTCACATCCGTTGCTATTGCCAATGCGTAAAAACTCATCTTCATTTTGAAGTGCTAAGCTAACAGCTCCACAAATTTCATCTACCGCCCTATTCGTATAAGCAATCAAAAGAATGGTTTCCTCTTGCCCTTTTGCCTGTGTAGCAGCCACAAAATGCTTCAGAAACAAGTTCGTTTTCCCCGTTCCTGGCGGACCTACCAGCAAGAAGAAATCAGGAGCCGCCAAGGCTTTCATCAACAGAGTTTGAAGCTCTTTTTCACTGCTGTCTAAAAGCGGTCCTTCAACAGCAATGGCTAACTCTGGAATGGTTGAAGGCGCTTGCGGATACACTTCTCCCAAGAGCAATTTTTTCATGTGTGTATCCGACATGCAAAAAGCAAAAACCTCGCGGTGCATCCCTTGGAACAGCTGGTCCATGTAGTCATGCTCCAATGCCCAATGCTGAATCCCATCAAATATGCTCTTGTTTTTCTGACCATACCGAAAGCCCAATCTGATCATTCCTGCGTCATCCAACTCTTGCAAAATAAAGCACTTCAGCACCTGGTAATCTGTTGCTTTCGCCCCCACCTCATCTGATGGATATAAAACGACAATGTCGCCCTTTCGAAAATTAAAAAGTCCCGCCTTTCCTGCCGTTAATCGAAGGTCAATAAAGGGTGCGCCCTGATCAATCGCATTCTCAACTATGGCCAAAGGAAAAAGCCTATCGCTGCTCACTTGATCCTCTTCGCTCTTGTTCCACAGACCAGCGTGCCCATGTCGAATGTCGCCATCTCCAATTCGTGCTTCCCATTGTTCCCGCGAAATAAACGCCGTTGCCGCCAAGAAATAATCCCTTGCAACCGGACTCATCTTCTGCAATTCAACTTGAAAATGGTCAAACTGATCTTTAAAAAAGTCCGGGATTCGTGCGTCAGAAGGGAGGTTGCAAGACGCTAAAGACCACTGGCGCATGGCCGCATGGATGGCCTCTAAATCTGTTGCTGTTGCAAATGCTTTTTCAGTCAAAGCAATCGCATTTCTAACGTTCACGATGTGTTGCTCAAGTGACCGCATATGCGTCACATAACGTAAATTCGTTCCCAATTGCTCGCTTGATGAATACAGCAGATAAACCCGAATCTGTTCGTGACTTGCTGATTCTACCTGACGAAGCAGCATGCGGTAAATTCGCGCTTGAGTAGCGTGGTTCACTGCCACGGAATCTACATCTTCAGTTGGCCAAGGTGTTTTCCCAGATTTCAACTCAATGATAGTCGTAAACGCACCGTTCTGATGCAAGAGATCTAGCCTTCCTTGAATGCCCAGCTCCGGAGAAATGTAGGTAGGTTCCAAGATCGTTTCCATGGCCTTCACCGGCGGACGAAGTCGCTGCAAGTCATTCTGCACCACATTCACCAAATGACGAAACTGCACTGCAGCCTTCGTCTTCATGAATGAAATAAGCGAAATGTCATCAGGAAACAAGAGCAGATACTCCATCGGGAACAGACCAAAAGACGCTTTGAAATGCGCAGCAAACTCCGGTTTCGAGTGCTCAGCATGGATTAGCTCATCTAAAAAGTAGTTCGATAAATTTCCTAAAAACAGGGCCTCAGAGCTGAGTCTAGGTTTGTAGCGATTCACGAAGTACAACGCATGATTCTCTACTTGTGTTCTCGCTAAGGTTCGGAAACACTCTGCCAAAGGGGAAACATCTACCAAATAATCTGGCTCCAACACCACCAGTCTCCCAATGATGAAGTCGTCATCCCCTCTCGTCCAATATTCCGCATCTACCAGGCTAATGGTCGTGTTAACTTCCATGATGCGGAAGGTTGCCGCTTGGTTTGCCTCTTCGTGTGGAAGTAAGATGAACACATGCTCTTCCCCTTCTAAGTCTGCGCTCACAATAACATTTCCATTGAGCTTAGAGGTCACCACACCCCGAATTGACCGCAAACTAGTTCGCTTTTCTGACCTTCTGAAAAAAGGAATTGTTAAAGGCCTTTGGTTAATTTCATTGGGGACTTCAATAGCGGTAATTGCATGAACGAATAAAGCCACGGCTGTTAAACCTTCTTGCACTAGCTCTTCATTCCAATCTACCTGTTGCCCCGCTTTATTCCTGTGTCTAAAAGCATGCAAATGGTAACGCACTTCTGAAGGAACATCATACGTCCGAAAAAGGTAATCTAACCTACTAAACAGTCCTGGGAAACGCACATTCGTTTCAGACAGTGCATCTGCTGTGATGTACCTCAAACCACGAAACAATACCATTGCAGAAAGTTGAGGCGTGTCGTTCTCAAGCGTGTTCTGCGCCTCAATCAATAGTTTGTAATAAACCTCTTTATTCTGTTCCAATTGCACAGCGTGAAAGTAGCCATTCACATGTTCTCTTGCCAAGGAATTAATCCCTCATTTCAGTGCAAATGGACGTGTGTTAGCAACTCTTTTGTAGCCGTCTTCAGAAACGATTAGGCCATTGAAAAATCCAACTGTCGTTTGAGTAAGTTGGCACCGTCAACAATCACTTTTACATCATTTCCAAAGTGGTATTCTTTTTTGGATCGCTGGCCAATCAAGCACTTCAAATCTTCATTGAAGTGGTAATGGTCATCTTTCATTGAGTCAAGCGAAACCATGCCTTCGCATTTGGTCTCATTGATCTCAACATAAATACCCCAAGAAGTAATGCCCGTAATAACACCATCGAATTGCTCTCCAACACGAGACAGCATGAACTCAACTTGCTTGTATTTGATGCTCGCGCGTTCAGCCTCTGAAGCCTTTTTCTCCTGTTCTGAAGAATGCTTGCATTTTTTCTCGTACGTGTCAGCTTCCACACTTTCGCCCCCGTCTAAATAGTGCTGCAACAGCCGGTGCACCATCACGTCAGGATAACGTCGAATAGGTGAAGTAAAATGGGAATAGAAGTCAAATGACAATCCGTAGTGCCCAATGTTCTCTGTGCTATAAACCGCCTTCGCCATGGTGCGAATGGCCATGGTTTTGATGACATCCTCTTCTGCTTTTCCTTCAACGGTATTTAGCAATTCTCGAATGGCGAATTCAGCATTTTCCTTGCTTGGCTTAGGCATATCGTAGCCAAATCTAGCAGCAAAATCACGTAGGCTTCTTAGACGCTCTAAATCAGGGGTGTCGTGAATTCGATAGACAAAGGTTGGTGCCTTTTTCTTGGCTGATTTACCAATGAATTCAGCCACTTTCACATTCGCTAAGAGCATGAAATCTTCAATGAGTTTGTTGGCGTCTTTCATCACTTTGATGTACACACCAATTGGCTTTCCATCTTCTGCGAGTTCAAACTTCACCTCTTCCGTGTTGAAATCAATCCCTCCTTTTTCGAAGCGTTTCTTGCGCAATATTTTCGACAAGCGATCAAGTGTTAAGACCGCGTCATGAATGGCTTTCTCTCCTTTATCCTTTGGCTTAGCGGCAATGCCTTCAATTACTTCTTGGGCATCTTCGTAAGCATATCTGCGATCAGAATGAATGGCCGTTCGTCCAAACCATTCCTTCACCACATTCGCTGAATCATCTAGTTCGAACACAGCTGAAAAGCACAATTTATCTTCATTAGGTCGAAGCGAACACAACTCATTACTCAGTACTTCTGGTAACATTGGAATGGTGCGGTCTACCAAATAAACACTGGTTGCTCTGCTGTATGCCTCATCATCCAAAATCGTTCCCGGTCTGAGGTAATGCGAAACGTCCGCAATGTGAACGCCCAATTCCCAGTTTCCGTTTTTAAGCTTTTGCAATGAAAGGGCATCGTCAAAATCCTTCGCGTCAGCAGGGTCAATGGTAAATGTGAGGATTTCACGCATGTCCCTACGACTTTTAATCTCCTTCGCCGTAATCTCCTTTGGAATGCGTTCTGCGTCTTCTTGCACTTCTTCATCAAAGTAATAAGGAAGGCCATATTCGATCATGATGGCATGCATCTCCACGTCGTTGTTTCCTTGTGCGCCAAGCACTTTAACAACGCGTCCAACCGGACTGTCTTCGCCCTGGTTCCAAGAAGCAATTTCAACAACAATCTTCTCTCCATCCTGCGCATCCTTTATTTGGTGGGGCGGAATGAAGAAGTCTATGTGAATTTTTGAGTCTGTGGGAAGGGCGAAAGCGAAATTTTTCTGTTTTTGAAGAACGCAAACATATTGTGTTCTGCCGCGCTTAACAACACGAACAACTTTTGCTCTAGGCTTGTGACTCGTTCTACTAAACACAACCTCCACCGTATCACCATAAAGCGCATCTGCCGTGTCTCCTTTGCTCACTGGAATGTCTGTTTCTTGTCCTTCAACGATCACGAAACCACGTCCACTTCGCGTAATCTCAATGCGGCCTTCAATCACCTTTGTTGCCTGCTGAGCATAAACATACTTTCCCCTGCCCAAATCTTCGAGCTTATCTTTATCTGCCTCTTCTTCCAAAATACCCGCAATTAAGTCACGTAGTTTATCTTCTACAATGCCCATAACACTTGCAACTTGCTTGTAGTTCATTGGCTTTCGCGGATGCGATTTGAACGCTTGCAATACCTCTTTACGCAGGTTTCGTGGTGAACCAGATGTCGATCTTTTATTCCTTCCCATGACTTGCAAGTTGGGCAATCCTGACGAGAATACTACCTTTCGGACCATGGAATCGAAGATGACCCGTTTTCAGCCCTTGGGGTGGAAGAGTTACGAGCTGATTGACAGCGGTAACGGTGAAAAGTTAGAGCGCTTTGGCGATGTGATATTAATCCGTCCTGAAGTCACAGCAATTTGGCCGAAAGGCCTGCCGCAGTCTGAATGGAAGAGTTCTGCCCACGCAAAGTTCGAGCAGACTGATGCGCGAACGGGGAAATGGAAGCAATACAAAAACATTCCCACAACATGGAACATTGGTTACAGCATGAAGAAAGGCACCCTTCGCTTTAACTTGAAGTTAACCACCTTCAAGCATGTTGGGATCTTCCCTGAACAAGCAACAAACTGGCATTTCATTGCACAACAAGTTGCCAAAAGAGAAAAAGGAGCTAAAATTCTGAACCTCTTCGCTTACACAGGGGGGGCAAGCCTCGCCGCCAAAGCAGCAGGTGCTGATGTAACCCACGTAGACAGCATCAAACAAGTTGTAAATTGGACCCGAGAAAACATGGAGAGCTCCAAGTTAGACGGCATTCGCTGGGTAGTAGATGATGCATTAACTTTTGTGCAGCGCGAAGCCAAACGTGGCAATAAATACCATGGCGTAATCATGGACCCTCCTTCTTATGGGAATGCCCCGGGAAAAGGAAAGTGGAAACTGGAAGATCAGCTGAACGAATTGCTTTCTGCCGTCTCACAAATCGTGCATCATGATTCATTTCTTGTGCTCAACACCTATAGCGGACTAGCAAATGCTACGCTCGAAACCCTCGTAACACACTATTTCAAACCAAAACACATTGAATGTGGCGACCTTGTTTTGCAATCACAAACAGAACAGTATTTAGCCACAGGAAGTTGCCTTCGCGCTTGGTGAAACCGCTCTAGGTTTCAAAGCCTGTTGGTTGCGTTCATCAAACACATTGACTTATGTCTGACAGCGGTTTTGGGCCGTTTGATGATGGTTTGAAGCATCCCTTTTCACCGCTAAGAGTAGAACAACTTCTAGAGATCAATTTTAAATGCTCAAAACAGGGCGCTACCTTTGGCTCAATTCAAGGAAATCAATTTTAAAGAAACCATTATGAAACATTTTACACTTATTTTATTGTCCTTTTTCTTTGCCTTAACTGCACAAGCACAGCTTGTTGATCCTGGGTTTGAAGAGGGAGCTCTTGGTGGTGTTTGGGAAGAAGCAAGCACCAACTTTGGTACACCTTTGTGTGACCTGGCTACCTGCGGAGATTGCGGAGGCCCTTGCAGTGCTTACTCTGGAGATTGGTATGCTTGGTTTGGCGGCGCTGGTGGTGCAACTGAAGCGGGCGTTCTAGCTCAAACATTCATTGTTCCTGCAGGTTCTGTAGGCGAACTTACTTTCTGGTTCAAAATCGCTTCTGCCGGTGAGGAGTTAGAGGCTGACTGGATGTACGTAAAGATGGATGGCGAAAGCTACTGGTCTGCTAACGCAACACAAGGAGCTGAATTCGCTGAGTACACTCAAATTACTTTAGACGTTTCTGAATTTGCTGATGGTGCTGCGCACACATTGTCTGTAGAAGGTTACCAGACTACAGTTGAGTCTGTAAACTTCTTACTAGATGAGTTTTCTGTATCGGTTGACGGAAACGTTGCCACTGGAATCAATGATCAGTTGAACCACGAAGCAACCGTTGCTATTTACCCTAACCCTGCAACAGACATCATCAATCTTCAGTTCGGTATTGTAGCTGAAGGAGTTGCAACTGTTTCTGTTTACAACGTTGCTGGTCAGATCGTAATTCAGGAAAGCCTTTCTAACATCAACAACGCTTTGTATACACTAAACACATCTGTACTAGATGCTGGAATGTATGTTGTTGCTGTAGACAATGGAACTGAGCGTTTCCAAGAAAGAGTGCTTGTAACCAAGTAAACTTTTTAAAACACAAAATGAAAAGGGGGCGTTTGCCCCCTTTTTTCTTTTTAAAAAACTTCCGCTTTTAGTTCCTAACTGAAAATGGCCTCCATCCAAAAGACGGTCATTTCCTGACCCCGTAAAAGCGCAATCTGAAATCCCGTCATCTGCTCATTCCTTCTGCGGTACGCGGTAAAATAATGCCAACGTATTTGGAATCCATTTCTTTACCATTGTTTTGATTTGGCCTCCCTTTCTTGCCGTTCACTCTATTCCTTCGTCACACGAAAACACCACATCAACCTCTCACAGTATGGAAAACCTCTCAGGCGCAACGTTGCAGTACCGCTATTCTAACTCAAACGGAAAAGCGATGGACCCGTTCTCTATTTCAAGGATAATTGTTTCTCCAAAAGGATTTCCAAAGTCAGATTTCAATAGCACTTTGGTAGAAAAAACAATACGTTTCGTTGGCAAACCTTCCTCATTCGCAGAGAAATCCTCAATGCTAAGCAGGTCGAAAAAGGCATCTTCAGGTTGCTCTGTATCAGCATCACAAATGAGCTCTGACCTAAACAATTGTCCGAATTCATTTCTAAATTGAATCCGCATTAAGGGTTCTTCATTTGAAACAATTCCGGCTTCAATGAACGGAAAATCACACTCCAATTCATCATCCCAATCTTCCATTGTGCAATCTCCGTCTACCACTTCTAGTCCGAGGCATTCTGCGATGCAAGCACTTGGAAAAGGCATTGTTCCGAATTCCGTTTCAACGCATACTACGTCGTCGTCTGTTGGTTCTGGACAGTCGCAATCAAAGCCGTTATTAGGTTGTGCCTGAACCGACACGAGTCCTAGCACAAACACCAGGGTCATAAATAATTGTTGCAGGTTTTTCATAAATAATGATTTTAAAAATTATTAGTCATTCAATAGACCATACGGAGCTACTTCGAAAACCCTTGGTAGATTTTCGATAATAACTTGTATCTAACTGGAAATCAGGGATAATAATTGACTCAGAATTGGTTCAAATGATGCAGACGAGCGCCCAATCTCATCTACAAAGTTCTTCCGCACGTCTACAAAGTTGATGTTGGGCGTGTTAGTTTTCTCGCGTGCTTTGCATAGGGAAGGGGCGAGTTTTAATCCATAGGTAGGGATGCCAAAATAAAAGGATAAAATCAGGAATCGAAATCGGAATTGATTCTCTTGCTCAATGCTCATACGAAGCATCCGCCGTAGCCTTTGCGAAGGAGGAAATCCATAGGTAAAACCTGCTCTAGGAAGCTTGCATTGATCCCTGACAAGGATGACCGTTCACGTTCATCCCTTAAATGAGCCTTCCCTTGAAATAGACGGGCATATCTTTAAATGAGCGGGCAGACATCAGTCAACCCCTACAATGGGAAAACATCCCTATGTAACACCCAATCTCATCTACAAAGTTCTTCCACACGTCTACAAAGTTGATGTTGGGCGTGTTAGTTTTCTCGCGTGCTTTGCATAGGGAAGGGGCGAGTTTTAATCCATAGGTATCGTTGATCTGGGAAACCTGATTTGGAAGGCTTGATTTGGAAACTGACAAGGATCACCGTTCACGTTCATCCCCTTGAATGAGCCGACACTCTTTGAAATGAGAGCCTCCCCTTGAAATAAGCGGACAGCCATCAGTCAACCCCTACCTCGGGAAAACACCTAAGAACAGCGTACTATCAGTTGGGGCAGCCAACCGTTCCCGTTGCACTTTGAAAGGCGCATTCGCATATCTGACGAAATTAGGACCTTGACCTGTTGGCAACAACACCGCTTCGGAAGCGCCATACTCAAGTAAATCATCAGCGAATGAAGTCATGGACGCAGCGTCTACAGTATACATGTAAAAGAGATGTCCTTGTGCGTGTTTCGCCAACGCGTGCTGAAACTCTATATTCGGACGTTTATAAGCTTGTGAAGAACCGCCAGCAACCAAGCGACTGCCCATAGGAGCTTCTTCCCATAAAATGAGCAGCTGATCTTCAGAACGTTGAAAAGCACTGTTGGAAGGAACCGCCACAATCAACGAGGGCTGATCCTCTTCTGGAAACGAGGAGATAGGTGCACACATCCCTGTGTGATGCTCCCAAGTAAGAATTTTGTAGTCTACCCCGCTTTCAGATGAAAAGTCAAGCATCTGAGTAGTTGGTGTTTGATCGCATCCTATAAAAAGAATGCTAATGCTAAAGAGCAGGAGAATCGGAAGCCTCATAATTCGTTGCCGGTGTTGATTGCATTAATGAATCGAAGGTAACAATGGCTTCGTTAAAGTTGATGAGTTCGTTCGCACCAATTGGTTCCGAAGGAGGAAAATCCTCTTTCAAGTGATCTACCTGCTTCCCATTCTTCCAAAAGCGGAAACAAACATGAGGTCCCGTTGCTAGTCCGGTGCTCCCAACATAACCAATCACATCACCTTGCTGAACTGACTGTCCAACTTTCGCGGCGCGTTTGCTCATGTGCAAATATTGCGTTTCATAGGTTCCGTTGTGCCTAATTTTGACATAATTCCCGTTCCCACTTGTATAGGCTGATTTAGATACGACTCCGTCTCCAACGGCGAAAATTGGTGTTCCTGTTGGCGCAGCATAATCTGTTCCCAAATGGGATTTGTAGCGCTTCAAAACAGGGTGAAATCGCTTCCCGGTAAACTTGCTAGAAATGCGACTGTATTTTACGGGCGCTTTCAAGAATGCTTTTCTTAAACTCTCTCCCTGATCATCGAAGTAAGCAGCAATGCTGTCATTATTAAAATAATACGCTTTGCGCTCCCGGTCCTTATGCGTGAAATTGACGGCCAGAATGTTCTGAGCACCTGTTGCAGCGCCATCTACCAACTCTTGCTCATACAATACTTCAAAGGCATCTCCCTTTTGAAGTCGGTAAAAATCAATGGTCCAAGCAAAGATGTTGTTCATGTCTAGCGCCAAAGTCGTTGGGGCTCCTGCATCATCAAGCGTTTGGTACAAAGAGTTCATGATGATCCCTGTAGATTTTTGCATCTCATACGTTACAGGATGTGAACCATTCCAAATTGCCAGGCTGTCTTTAAGTGAGAATACCACGAAGTCTTTTACGCTGCGTTCGTAAACGAAAAAAGAGGGACTAGCAGCAGAATCAGTTTCGAAAAGAGTGGTCCATTTGTGGTTGGGACGAATCTTACGCACGTCAAAAATTTCGCGTCCATCATTAATAAGCACTTCCAAATCTCCCAGGCTCACTCCCAGCGGCACCAATACTTTAGAAAGCACGTCTCCTGGTGAAATTTCGCCCTCAACCAAATGGAATTGATTCAGGTCGAAACCGTACTTCATAACCGGTTCTATGATTACAACGGCTTCCTGCATTAAAACAGCAACTTTCTTCCCTTTTTCGGTCGAACACGCCGCAAGAAAAACACAGATACATCCAATAAACCAACGCCAATTCATTTCTTTATTTTTCAGGGTATAGCGGGAAAAAGTCCCGATGGTTTCAAAAGTAGGTGTTGATACAGCGCGAAAAGCACCCCTTTCAACTGCCTATTCACTTTGTAACGTTAAAAACCACCTTTTCGACCCAACCCTTGCCCCAATTAGCGAGCTCTTCATCAGACCAAATCTGTGGAAAGAAAATTCGTTTTTGGAAACGCGGAGGAAGGTATTTCTGCCAGTTCGTGCCGCCTGTTGCAGCAATGTCTTCTGGATCTTTCTGCAAATAGCGAACAGCCGATTTGTAATGGGCAAGTGGCCAGTTAACATTTACATTCGTGTCTAACCACTTCAATGCGATGATCAAGTCTGGGTTCTTTTGGTCTTCTTCTGGAAGTGATTGTACACGGCTCCACACATTGGTCCCCATGCAGGATTGTGCCAGCTCAATCAGATCTTTTGAATACTTCTTTTCGAATTGACGAAGGGTCAGTGTTTTGTCTCCTGAACTCAATTCGGTAGCCCCTTTGTTCCAATAGATACAGTTGTACATCTCAGGAATGTCATCTGACGAAAACAACTCTGGAAAACGCCCCCGCTCATCTTTGTCTACCAATCGGTCAAACGAAGTAGACCAAATTTCAATCATTCGGTACTGAGCACTTTGGAATCCACTTGCTGGGAGCAACGACATTCTAAACTTCAGAAATTGGTCGCGTTCCATCCCATCTACCATGATATCGAAGCTCTTCGTCAGTGCTTCAAAATATCTGTTGACACGGTTTATCCTAGAAACAACAAAGCTGACCTCTAGATCTCGTTTTGCGCCAATTTGTTTAAATTCGTGCAAAGCAAGCTTAAAGTACAGCTCTGTAATTTGGTGGTACATGATGAAGATTTCTTCATCGGGGAAAGGAGTGATGGGGCTTTGCAAACTGAGCAAAGTGTCTACGTGAATGTAATCCCAGTAAGTGAGGTAATCAGCGTAAAGCAACCCATCCAAATAAGATTCGAGGTCTTGGCCCATTGCAGCATACTTCGCTTGCAAAAGCTGAATTTTCTCGATAATCGACTGGTTCATTTCCATTTGAGCGGTTTTGGACGACCGCAAGTTAGGAAAATCAAGTGGGCGTTACTTCACCAATGCTATCGGATTTTTCAGATTCTCATAGTCAACTACTTCCATCTTAATAGAGCCGAAAAGGATTTCGGACCTCACAAGAATCGGGATTTTATTGGCGTCATCAGTGATCCATATTTGAAGGTCCTCTTCACTCTTCCATATTCGTCCTTCTTGAATCACAGGAACAAACTTCATGCACCTGTACTTTCCGTTACGCAGTTTGATGGTTTCTTTTCCAACAAACTTTATACGCAGAGGAAATACCTCTCCGTCAACGAAAGTGGTAATTTCGAAAAGGTCTCCTTTCTTCACATTTGTGAAATCAAGGGTACGTGCATAGTAGAATGACGAAACAAGGTCCTGAATGAATTCTGGTGTTGCGAATTCTTCTTTCTCATGCGTTTTCAAAGCACGCTTGTCAGGGTGGAATTGGTAATCTTGAAAGATTTCATATCCCCCTTCGCTCACATCGCGAATGAATCTGTAAGGAAATATTCCCTCTTTATCTATATAGGTTTCATACCGATCACGCACTTTGAATACCCAATCAAAAGCCCCAAGACTTCTTCCGGTTCCAACAACGTGGTACGCTTCTCTTCCGCTGAATTTCCACTTTGACGGTTTCACCTCAAGCACGGCTTCGCCGGCGTCTACAAATCCGTAATGAATGCGATATGTTAATTTCTCACCTACGTCAAACGCGGTGTTCTCTATGGTTCTAAGTTCGTAATTCGGTAAGGTATCAATACTTACCTTTTCAGGCTTAGTAGCCTGTGCAGTAGCCATGAGGCCAGCAACGAGCATTACCGAAAGTGTGATAAGATTTTTCATACTAGACTAAATGCAAAGGGCGTGCCAAAGAGCGGGGTAGCTAGGTTGATGGGGTGGTGAAGACCTCGCTCAGGAGTAGCGGTGTTCGAGTGAAAGAGCTGTGACCCTATTCCATAGGGTCAGGAGTGGTGGTACTAATATGTGACACTGCTTCGCAGAGTCAGGAGTGGCGTGGCGGCTCTGGGTGAAAGAGCTTCGACCCTATTCCATAGGGTCAGTGGAGTGCGTTGCAGGACCCAACAATACCCATGACTCTGCGAAGCAGTGTCACATACTAGTAACCCGAGCACCAGCGAGGGACTCCACAGAACCAACCACCACCCCTGACTCTGCGAAGCAGTGTCACATATTAGTACCCCCAGCGCCAGCGAGGGGCCACCCCCACCGCAGGACTAAGGCCCAGCCGAACCAACCACCAACTTCTCACTCTGCACCACCCTTCCCTTATCTTCCAGCACCAGCACATAACTCCCGCTAGCCAACTCAGGCAATGGCCACATATACGTGGTATTCATGCCATCAGCGGCCGTAGAAGCCACTTCTTTCCCCTGCTGGTCATACAACACAAAGCGCGGTGCTCTGCCGTTGTAGTTCCCAAGGTAGACATTGAGAACGCCGCCGCTTATCATTGGGTTGGGACCAAAGGTGAAATACGTACGCTCTTCTGCTTGCTCTTCAACTCCTACATCTTGACAGCCAGGTACCAAACAGCCAAAAGCGTCTAGCTTGGCAATCCAGCCTTTTTGAAAAGGATCTTTAATGGTAATCACATCTTGGGTGTAATCAACCAGCGTTCCTGTGAAGGCTACGCCCCCGTCACTAGTAGCGCAAACGTCATAAACATCATTTCTGTGATCATCTGATTGCGTGAAACGGTAATAGCGTTGCCACATCAGTTCTCCATTCTCACTGTTGAATTTGGCAACCAAGGCATCATCCATTTCAATCCCAAAAACGGGGTCAGGTTCTGGAAGATCATAGGTCACGCTGGCGGTGGCCACGTAGTTGCCGTCGGCAGTGATGCATACGTCAGTGAAATAATGTCGGTAGTTCACCTCTTGATTATCTACAATATTCCACCACACCTCTTCTCCGTCTGCATTCATCTTGAAAATAACAGGGTCAGAAGGTATTTCAAGACCCTCGCTATAACTTCCTATTGCAACAATCTCATCACCATCCGGCAACATTTCATACACCTCTGCCACATTAAAACTCCAAGGATTAATCCATGTTTCTAGAATCTCTCCTTCCATGCTTAATTTCACCAATTCAATTTCAGCGTTGTAAACCTCCAAATCTATCTGCCGACTGATAGCCATGTAGATTTCATTGTTCATCACCGTTACCGCATATGCCATTTCAACATATTCCGTTCGCCAATCATGGTACCATTGAAAATTATCCTCTCCATCAAAACACATAATGCCGGCATCAATAGAAGTGGCTGAACTTGATATCCCACCATAAGTGAATAGTACCGTCCCATCCTCTAGTAGAATCCAATCCAATGGCAATATTTGTGGCGTTCCTGAATACTCTGGGGTATCTTCAAACCAAGGGTTTTCCATTTCTGCATAACGAATCACATTTCCCTCTGCATCAAAAACATGATAGTAACCCCCTTGTGTTTCTTCGTCTAAGAGTACCTGCCCACACTGAATAAGTTGATCTGGAATCAGGCTTATTCCATTTCGGTCGGATAGAAACCCTGTTGGCGCTTCATCATGGCCGTAACATTTGGTGTTGTATAGATCACCTTCGTCATTGACGTCCGAAAGACAAACTAAAAATCTTCCTCCTATGAAATGAAATGAGGTGCACTTCAGTACTCCTTTAATTTCAGATAAAGAAACACCGCTGTGTGAACCTTGAACAAGGACAAATGATTTGTTATAAGCGGTTTGACCCTTTGCATTTAATATAAATGCAAGAATAACCACTGTCAATATGTACTTTGCGTATTTCAGTGTGTGATGGTTAGTTTGCCAGTAACTGTTTCCTTTGTAGCTTCAACAGACCAGTGGTACGTGCCTGAAGCCCAGCTAGAGGTGTTGATGGTAAGTTGCTGTTTAGCGTAATTTAGTTGCTCTTGATGAACAAGGCTCCCGTCATTGGTATAAATATACAGTTTCGTCGGCACATTCCCCGCTTTCAAGTCCAATTGAACATTCACCAACTGATTAGCTGGGTTTGGAAAAACCACTACTTCATCTTTAGGAATATTCTGTTGGTTTGATGACATACTTCTTGGGGTCCATGAACTATTCAAAGCAGGTGGAATAAAATAACCCCCATCATAATAGAAGTTCAATGTATTCATGGCTTCACGACCAGCGAAAGTCCAAAAGTAATCTGCTATGTCACGAAGCTCTTCTACTTCAGTAGCTAGTAATTCGTCCCATAAGCGTCCGTCAAATTGGATGGATTCATCCAATTCCAGCAATTTCTTCAATTGAACGTATTCTTCTGTCCATTTGAATTTTGGGTCGAAATTGAGTTCGAGCCCGTCCAAAATACTTGAAGAAGACTCTCCCGCATGAACTCGCTGAAGTGAATTGGCTAATTCCAAGTTGAAAATGTTTAATTCGTCTTGTACACTAAAAGCCATGCTTAGTGAATCACCCTCAGCATAATAACCACGTGTTAATCGGTAGGCCTGTTGCAAATAATTTGCCTTGGCTTGGCTCAATTGCATTTCTAATTGCGTGCGGAACGTCACTTGATCTCTAGCGAGATAAATTAAATCCACCATGTAAGCAGGCATAGGGTCTGGCTTCGTTTCTAGGTAATCCATAAAACGATTGTCCCTTGCGATGTCGGAATTGGCTAGGATAATTTCCAATGCAACAGGATGGGGATAAACCATCGTGTTGTCTAGCATTTCATACAATACGGTTGAAGAAACCTTAGGTGAAATGGACAACAGACGCTCACGCATAGTCCAAGTGTCCTCTGGCCAAGCACCATCGACTTCGTCTTGCAAGTCAGGGGTGTCTCCGTCATCAATCAAAGACAGCCATAAAAACTTGACACTCTCATAGTCTTGTTCGCTTTGAATCAAGTTCGTTTTTAACTCAATCAATTCACTTAAGTTCCAATCTCCTTCATTTGAAACAATCATTTCTAAAGGATCACATCCATTATCGTCAACAGGGTCCTGAAGCACTACTCCCTGAAAAAGAGTTGGCGTCTCATCAATCGGTGTTCCTGGGAAATATAAGATTTGGTCTCCAAAATTCCAGAAATGCCAATCAGTGTTAAGCCCCGAAGAAAACGTATTACCAGCTGCCGTGGGACTCCCAAATTGTCCAGGGTCTTCACCCGTAGCATTTTGAAGTTGCATGGAGGCACCAGCGGATTGTACTTATGCTCTGGCTTAATTCACTTAGGCACTAGAAGATCTCACCTTCCCGTTTTCCAGTTAGAGTGGGGCGCGATCGTGGCACACCCCTGCGGGGTTACTAATATGTGACACTGCTTCGCAGAGTCAGGGGTG
>Ga0222629_1000067_pt1 | contig 40091 bp, 34 predicted proteins | sample AntAcemetagenom1_FD_179847 | JGI IMG/M metagenome (GOLD analysis project Ga0222629, IMG submission 179847) | Saline water microbial communities from Ace Lake, Antarctica - #1 | ecosystem: Environmental > Aquatic > Non-marine Saline and Alkaline > Saline | place: Antarctica: Ace Lake | collected... | reverse complement strand
AGAGCATTCAGAAGTACCTTCAGAAACAAGGCATTGATGCCAGCAGGTTCAAAATTGCGTGGGTAGGAGAAAAAGAACCCCTTGTGAACTGCAGCAACAAAGACTGCAGTGAAGAAGACCACGCCCTGAACAGAAGGGCAGAAGTGGTTTTTGTGAATGGGGATACGGCCAAAAAAGAATAACACCGCGTCAATTCATAGACACTGGGAGAGGCGGTAGCGCAGACTTCAATTTTACGTAAGAAAACACATTAAAAAAGGGCACCTTCGGGTTCCCCTTTTTTGGTTAACGCAAGAGGGTTACGTGTCCGGTTTGGCGGGTTGGGGGTTGGTGAGTTGAGGAGATCATGAGTTGCATATTTGAAATCACCTCCGCGTTATCGGAAGTAAACAAAAAACATACTGATTTCAACTTTTCTAATGGCACAAGAAGTTAAAATGGGAAACCGAAAGTGTAAAATGCATGTTGCGAAACCACCCTTTAGGGTGATGCATTGTACGTGTTTAGATGTTATCTTTGAGAGAAAATCAGAGCATGGCGAGCTACAGTAAGAATTTATTGCATGTGCAAAATCACTTAGATGCAGGAGAAAAAATTCTGTTTTCAGTTGACGGCGTCTATGAGAAAAAAATCCTTGATAAGGACAGCGTGAAGAGCGGGATTCTTTTAGCAACTGAAAAGAGAGTGGTCTTCTTTGCTAAAAGTATGTTTGGATTTGACTTTGAGGCTTTTCCGTACAAGAGCATCTCTTCTATTGAGAAATCGAAGGCACTTATGGGACATTCGATAACTCTTTTTGCTTCTGGGAACAAGGTGCGTTTGAAGTGGATTAATAAAGGTAATATTGAAGAGTTTGTATCCTTCGTGAATGAAAATATTGGTGGTACAAATAGCGGGGCCGCTCAAGTTTCGGATGACATCCCTGCTCAAATCAAGAAGCTTTCAGATCTCTTCGTTCAAGGAATATTAACTGAAGAGGAATTTTCAACAAAGAAAGCAGAATTGCTGTCGAAAATGTGAAGTGCTTCAAATATTAACCTCCTGCTCTCTATGCGCAGGGCACAGAGCATTCAGAAGTACCTTCAGAAACAAGGCATTGATGCCAGCAGGTTCAAAATTGCGTGGGTAGGAGAAAAAGAACCCCTTGTGAACTGCAGCAACAAAGACTGCAGTGAAGAAGACCATGCGCAGAACAGAAGGGCAGAAGTGGTTTTTGTGAATGGGGATACGGCCAACAAAGAAGAATAAAAAAAGGGCTTTCGCCCTTTTTTTATGCCTTACTCAATTTAAGCATGTTCGTCATCCCTTGCTCAGCAATAGGAATGCTTGCAATGTTGATGATGAAGTCGCCTTCCTTGATGTATCCTTGTTTTTTCAAGATGTACTTGATGTCAGCAATTGTATGATCTGTGCTAACCATCTTATCGTAATAGAACGCCCTCACGCCCCAGACCAAACTCATCAGTGTTAAAATCTTACGATTTCCAGTGAAGCAATAGGTTGTAGCTCGCGGGCGCTGACTAGAAACTTTAAATCCAGTATACCCTGAGAATGTCATGGTAATAATAGCAGAAGCCTCAACTCGTTTTGCCAATCTACATGCATTGTAGCATATTGAGTCTGACAAGTATCTATCTTCATCTGACTCAGCAGGAATGGTTTCGTGATAATAAATTTTATCATGTCTTTCAACCTCCTCAATGATCTTCGCCATTGCCTTAATTACCTCCACCGGATGCGCACCAACTGATGTTTCTCCTGAAAGCATTACTGCATCAGCCCCATCAAGAACCGCATTTGCCACATCATTTACCTCAGCTCTTGTAGGTGTAATGTCAGTAATCATGCTCTCCATCATTTGAGTAGCTACAATTACTGGCTTCGCAGCTTCAATGCAACGCTGAATCAAATCTTTTTGAATGATCGGAACATTCTGCATCGGCACCTCAACTCCAAGGTCACCACGCGCCACCATAATTGCGTCAGTCTCTTTGACAATGTCATCAATCTCGTCAATTGCCTCTGGCTTTTCAATCTTGGCAATCACCATTGCGTGCTTTTCACGACTTTTAATGATGTGCTTAAGTTCAATAATATCACGTGCAGATCTCACAAAAGACAATCCAACCCAATCAACATTGTGATCCAATGCAAACTCAAGGTCAATCAAGTCTTTTTCTGTTAAACAAGGAAGCGAAATTTTAGTGTTCGGAAGGTTGATTCCCTTCTTACTTGACAAGATGCCACCGTGCTCAATTAAACAGACTACCTCATCCTTCTTGTTCGTAGATATTACACGCAAATGCAGTTTTCCATCATCAAGTTTCACAGATTCCCCCTGCTGAACGTCTGTTGCAAAGTGCTTGTAATTTGTTGAAATTCGCTCTGCTGTGCCCAGTACTTTGTTCGTACCTATGATGATTTCTTTACCTGAAACAAGCTCAATCCCGTTATCAGTTACTTCATCAACTCTCAGCTTTGGCCCCTGAAGGTCAGCTAAAATAGCCGTGTGTGTTCCTATTTCTTCGTCAATTTGACGCACAGTTTTAATCACAGCCAAGTGGTCTGCATGCGAACCATGTGAAAAATTCATTCTCACAACATTCACCCCTTCCTCAATCATGGCCTGAAGTACTTCTTTCGGAGAACTTGCTGGGCCCATGGTAGCCACTATTTTCGTTCGTTTCATTCTTGTCATCTTAATCAAAGATTAAATTGTCCTTTGATTTGTAATCTGTTGGTTTCAAATTGAAGCAGGTCATTACAACCGGAATCTCTATCACGTTCCTCTTCAAAGATTCAGCTTCAAGATGCATGTCATGTTCTACCTTGAGAAAATAGTCCATCTGCTTTATTTCTGGAAGCAATAATCCTTGTTCACTGCGGTTGTTGATGAGGGACCAAGTAGTTCCATTCTCTTCATCGCAATATCGATACATTTCATGACCACTTTTCTTTCCCTCCTTTTGAGGAATTCGAATCACGCTGTTAAACTCCATCTCAAGTCCAAGTCTGGTATTTAAAAACCAGCACATTCTATGACTTGCTTCATGGCAACTAATGCCGAAAAGTAAGAAATCATAACTGTAACTCACATCAAGAGTATGCATCATAACGGAAAGGTAAAACTAATAAGTGTATTTTTAACACTTACTCTTCGTTTCTAAAAATCTCTTTGCATGCTTCACGAGCAGCAAGCTGTTCTGCAACCTTTTTTGATTTTCCTTTTCCTCTCCCTACAACATCACCGTTAATCAAAGCTGCAATAACATAACGTGCATTGCCAGTGTCAAGTGTTTCGCTTTCAACATTGAATGAGAGCGTTTTCCTTGTTTTCTGACTCCACTCATGCAATTTACTCTTGAAATCTGTAACATCATGCACTTTCTTATCAATTCCATTCTGTTGGAGCAGCTGCAGAACTGTTTCGAAGGTAAATGAAAAGCCTTTGTCGAGGTAAATTGCACCAATCAGTGCTTCAAGCGCATTCCCGACCATGGAAGTGTGAATGGGTTGTTTCCCCAATTTCGCCGTAAGGTTTTCCCTAATTTCGAGTCGATCTCCAATGCCGTTGAGCATTCTTCTGCTCACTACTTTCGATTTCATTTTGGTCAACTCACCTTCTGAAAGGCTTGGAAAAGCTTTGTACAGGTAGTCAGCAACAATGATATCTAAAACAGCATCACCTAAAAACTCCAATCGCTCATTGCTCCCTTCTTCATGATCTGCTCCTTTTTTCACAGAAGAACTGTGCCGAAGTGCTTGCTCATAAAAATGCACATTTCTGGTACGAAAACCAAAATGTTTGAAGATGTAATTAGAAATGCGTGGATTCGCCGTTTTCCCTAGCCTACGGTTCGTTAGCCATCGAAACATACGACGCTTATAACTTACGGAAAATGGCTGAAGTGTTGTGTCCTCCAAAGCCGAACGTGTTGCTCATTGCTGACCGTACCTCACGTTTCTGGGCCTTATTAAAGGTGAAATTGAGCTTATTATCGAGCTCAGGATCACTATTCGCGTGATTGATTGTGGGCGGCACAATGTTGTCTTGCACTGCAAGAATACATGCTATCGCTTCAATGGCACCAGCAGCTCCAAGGAGGTGACCCGTCATTGACTTCGTAGAAGAAATATTTAAGTTGTACGCGTGCTCACCGAAAACCTTTTGAATGGCTTTTGACTCAGCAACATCACCAAGTGGTGTACTTGTACCGTGCACATTGATGTAATCTATCTCATCAATTTGCATGTTGGCATCTTCCAATGAGTAGCGCATCACATCAACCGCTCCCAATCCTTCCGGATGTGGCGCTGTCATGTGGTATGCATCAGCAGAAAGTCCACCTCCAACAAGCTCACAATAGATTTTAGCACCCCTTGCTTTGGCGTGCTCATATTCCTCAAGAATCACAGCACCCGCCCCTTCTCCAAGCACGAAACCGTCTCTTGTGGCATCAAACGGCCTAGAAGCAGTAGCGTAGTTATCGTTGTTCGTAGAGAGTGCTCTTAGCGCATTGAATCCTCCAACTCCTGCTTCGTTTATCGCTGCTTCTGACCCCCCACTCACAATGATATCTGCCTTTCCTAGACGGATATACGTGAATGCGTCAATCATTGCATTGGTAGAACTAGCACAAGCAGAAACGGTTGTAAAGTTCGGACCTCTAAATCCGTATTTGATCGAAATATGCCCTGAAGCAATATCTGCAATCATCTTCGGAATAAAGAAAGGGTTAAACCTTGGTGTTCCATCTCCTAAAGCGAACGCCACACATTCATCCTGGAATGTTTTTAATCCGCCAATTCCAGAACCCCAAATCACACCGATTCGTCGCTTATTCTCGAGGTCAGCAATACCTGCATCTGCAACAGCCTCTGCTACAGTTACCATGGCATACTGAGAGAAAAGATCCAGTTTGCGCGCCTCCTTTCGATCAAAATGATCTTCAGGATTATAGTTTTTCACTTCGCACGCAAACTGGGTCTTAAATTTCGACGCATCGAAATGCGTAATAGGTGCAGCGCCACTCACGCCCGCAAGAATGTTAGTCCAATAATCTTGGACGTTATTTCCTAGCGGGGTCAATGCCCCCATACCTGTTACTACGACGCGTTTGAGCTCCATAGAAGATTCCTTATTTGGAGTTATTCGAAATGTACTCGATTGCTTGACCTACTGTATTGATTTTCTCGGCTTGATCATCTGGAATAGCGATATTGAATTCCTTCTCGAATTCCATGATTAGCTCTACAGTGTCGAGTGAATCGGCACCTAGATCATTTGTGAAGCTTGCTTCCGGGTTTACTTCCCCCTCGTCAACTCCTAATTTGTCAACAATTATTGCTGTTACTTTTGAACGAACATCAGACATAATGATGGTTTTAAAAAATCCGAGCGCAAAGTAAACAAAACTTACTTTACACAACAACTATCTTGCGAGACATTGCAATTTTTAGCCGTTCTAAAAAGAAATAAAATTAATAATACACAATGAGATCATCTCCTGATTTCCGACTCAAAACTGGGACAACCGCGTCATCCGAAGGATAGCCGACAGGTATATTCAGAAATGCACGCTCATTCGGTGGACGGTTCAATGCCTTCTCAAGAAAATTCATTGGGCTCGGAGTATGGGTTAAAGCCACCAATCCTGCGTTGTGAATAGCAGAAATGAGCATTCCAGTGGCGATTCCAACGGACTCATTCACGTAATAATGCCGGTTTTTGCCTCCCTCTTCATCAAAACCGTGCACTTGTTTGAATACAATGATCAAACATGAGGCCTCTTCAATGAATGGTTTTACATGGTCTGTATCGAACACTTCCAAGTCTTTCAACCAGGAATCACTCATGCGCCCATGGTAATTTGTGTACTCCTCCTCCTCAGCTAACCTTCGTATCTCTTTCCTGATTTCAGGATCCTCAACAACGCAGAACGTCCAGGGCTCTTTGTGCGCTCCACTGGGAGCTGTTCCCGCCGTTTTAATGATGTTCTCTATCACTTGGCGAGGCACCTTCTTCTTTGAAAAAAAGCGAACACTGCGCCGGCGATTCATTTCGTTATAGAACGAAGCGCTTCGCTCTATCATCTCCTCTTCCGAATAAACGGGCTGCTTATAGGGTATAAATCCTTTTTTCGATTCCATTTTTCAACGTCTACAAAATCAGTGTCTACAACTACAAAGTCGTTGTCGAACGAACATATTAGACCCTTAATTTAGAGGAAAAAGGTTGCTATTTCAACTACCAACTGTGAATGTTTGCCTCGGAGAAGCTTCGGAATTGCCGGAGCTTTTCTTACCGAATGTTTTCTTTCACTACGCGCATAAACTCTGACGCATAAACGAATTCATTCAATTCATTGTTACTTGAGCGAAGGATTTCTGCCTTGTCTCCCTTCCACCAAATATGGCCTTCATTCACAAAGTTAATGCGATCTCCAGCTTCTATTACTGAGTTCATGTCATGAGATACCACAACAGTTGTCATATTATACTCGTAAGTGATCTCCTTGATCAATTTATCAATCACGATGCTCGTTTGAGGGTCCAACCCTGAATTCGGCTCATCGCAAAAAAGATATTTCGGATTCATCGCAATGGCGCGTGCAATCCCAACGCGTTTTTGCATACCTCCTGAAATTTCAGAAGGGAACTTACTGTTCGAACCCGTCAACTCAACCCGTTCTAAACAAAAGTTGACCCGGGCTGTCATTTCTTTGGCTGTCATGTTGCTAAACATCGTCAAGGGAAATTTCACATTCTCTTCAACAGTTAATGAGTCAAACAACGCGCTTCCTTGGAACAACATACCAATTTCTTGGCGAATGGATTTCCGCTCCCGCGTGTTCATTTTAGTGAAATTCCGATCGTTAAAAAGTACTTCCCCGGTATCCACCTCCAAAAGGCCCACAACGCACTTTGTCATCACAGACTTTCCACTCCCGCTTCGGCCAATGATGAAATTCACCTTCCCCGTTTCAAAAACAACGTTAATGTCATTCAAAACATGCTGAGTGCCAAATGACTTATTTACCCCCTTGATTTCTATCATGTCAAAATCAATTGGGTAATTAATAAGTTCGCTACCATGATCAATACGATGCTATAGACAACCGCTTGCGTGCTGGACTTGCCCACTTCAAGGGCCCCTCCCTTGGTGAAATAGCCATGGTAGGCTGAAACTGATACGATAATAAACGCGAAAACCACTGTCTTGAACAATGAGTAAATCACTTGGTACGGCTTAAAATCATACTGTATGCCCACCTCAAAATCTTCAATGGCCAACAAATCAGCCGCCACACCAATGATTCCTCCGGCTGTCACACCCAGAAACATGGCGCAAATAATCAAGAACGGAAAAATAAATAGTGCAGCTACTATTTTCGGAAGAATGAGAAAATTAGCAGAATTGACCCCCATAATATCCAATGCGTCAATCTGTTCCGAAATCCGCATGGTACCTATCTCCGAAGAAATATTCGACCCCACTTTTCCTGCCATAATAACGGGGATGATGGTTGGCGCAAATTCGAGAATCATGGTTTGCCGTACTGTAAACCCAATGGTATATAGCGGAATCCATCCTGAGTCAATGTTTGCGGCTGTTTGAATGCAAATTACAGCACCCATAAACAATGACAACAGCGCAACAATCCCAAGTGATTGCACCCCAATTTTGTCTATCTCCTGAATAGTAGCGCGAAAGAAAAGCTTCCACTTCTCTGGCTTGCGAAATACGCTAGACATAAGCAAGAAGTAGCGTCCGATATGTGTAAATAACTGCATCAAAGGCTAATTTAGAACATGTCAAGTGGCTGAAACAGTTTCTCTCAATAACTTTTTAATACCCTATGTTTAATTCCTAGCTTTGGATCATGAAATTGAACCGATTATCTCGTTTTATTCTCTTGTTACTCGTCGCTTCCACAATTGCTTCGTGTTCGTTATTTCGAAAAAAGAACCGCTGTAACACTTGCCCTGTATGGAAAGATCAAATAGAACTTCAGCAGTCGTTTAATTAACATGACAGAAATTGTTCTCAATTACGTGCCCGAAGAAAGTGTTGCTTATTGTCAAGAATTGCTGCGCGAAAAACCCATTTTATGCTCCGTTTCCAACCCAAGAGCCTCCAAATGGGGTGATTTTCGCTTCCTTGGCCCTGAAATAACCGTGAACAAAAACCTCCCTGAACCACTCTTCCTGCTCACCCTTCTTCATGAGATAGCACATTTTCATGCTTACCTCGCCTTTGGTCGAAAAATTGCTCCCCACGGAAAAGAATGGAAAACCAAATTCTATTACCTCTGCCAGCCCATGATCCAGCAAGGTGCATTCGGAAATATTAATGAACTGGTGCGGCTGCACATGCGGAACCCAAAAGCAACCCTTGGCGCTGACGCAAGGCTTCATTCAGCTGCCATGCGCTTAATGGGAAACAATGAAAAAACAGTAAGCCAACTGAAGCCTGGCGAAGAGTTTACATTTCGAAAGCACCGTTACCGCATAGAAACAACTCTCAGAAAACGCATTCGGTGTATGCAAATAGCAACGGGGAAAAGGTTCCTATTTCAACCGTCTGTCCAAATTGACGCCGCCTAATCTTGTGTTTGTTGTATTTTTGCATCCTTAAAAAACCAAAGAGCGTCCCTGTGTCAAACTCAACTTCATCCTCCACTACAAAAACGCGTGTTTCGCAAATGGCTGAGAACCTTGTAGGCTCAGAAATCATTAAGCTATCTGGCGAAATAAAAGAACGCATCAAAGCAGGACAAGACATCCACAATTTCACAATTGGTGATTTCAATCCAGCTCTTTTCCCCATCCCTCAAGGTTTGGAAGATGAGATTGTGAAGGCCTATAGAGCAAAGCAAACAAATTATCCAGCATCTAATGGTGTGCTTGAATTGCGCATTGAGGTTGCGCAGTTCATCAAACAAAAGCAAGGCCTTGAATACAGCACAGATGACTTTCTGATTTCTGGAGGAGCTCGTCCGCTCATTCACGCTGCTTATCAAGCCTTGGTTGATCAAGATGACGAAGTCGTGTTTCCCGTTCCTTCCTGGAATAACAATCACTATACGCACATGGCGCACGGCAAAAAAGTCATGGTTGAGACTTCGCCAGACACCAACTTTATGCCGGTCGTAGAACAGCTCCAACCGCACATGATGACCGCAAGACTCATTGCACTTTGCTCTCCATTGAATCCTACGGGAACCATTTTTAGTAAAGAACAACTTGAAGCTATTTGCGAAGCAGTTGTAGCAGCCAATAAACTTCGTGGACCAGAGAACCCACTGTATATCATGTTTGACCAAATCTATTGGACGCTTTGTTATGATGGTGGGCAGCATTTCGACCCCGTATCTCTGAATCCTGAAATGCGCCCTTACACCATCTATATTGACGGATTGTCAAAGGCATTTGCTGCCACTGGAATTCGTGTCGGATGGGCTTTCGGCCCAACGCACATTATTGCGAAAATGAAATCGATCTTAGGCCACATTGGCGCTTGGGCTCCAAAAGCAGAGCAAGTAGCAACAGCGGCCTTTTTGAGTAAAGCAGAGGAAGTAGAGAGCTACATTGGTTGGATTAAGAGTGAACTTTCAGAACGACTAGTGACTTTCTATGATGGGTTCACAAACTTGAAGAATGATGGGTTTCCTGTAGCAGTAATTAAGCCCCAAGGCGCACTTTATTTAACTGTTAAGTTTTCGCTTCGCGGAAAAGAGACCCGCGAAGGAACTATCTTAGAAAACACTAAAGACATTGCAGCATTCCTGCTAAATGAAGGAGGGTTGGCTATTGTGCCTTTCTATGCTTTTGGCGCCTCTGAAGATTCTGAATGGTTCAGACTCTCCGTTGGAACGGCAGATAAAAACGAAATTTCTGAAGTGTTCCGCAAAATAAAAGCGGCGCTTTCAACCTTAAAATAACACAAACGAATGGTGAATCAGCACAATTTTGCTGTAATTATGGCGGGGGGAATCGGAAGTAGATTCTGGCCTATGAGCCGAACAGCTTTTCCAAAACAATTCCACGACATTTTAGGAACTGGGAAAACGCTGGTACAAATGACCCATGACCGTCTTCGAAAGTTGACTCCTGCTGAAAATATTTACGTAGTAACCAATGAACGCTACCGTGATTTGGTGCACGAACAGCTCCCTGGTTTAAAACCTGAACAAGTATTGTGCGAGCCGTTCATGCGAAATACAGCTCCTTGCATTGCTTACGCGAATTTTTGCATTGCTAACATTGACCCTGAAGCCAATATTATTGTTGCTCCTTCAGATCACCTCATCTTGAATGAAGAGAGTTTCGTGCAAACCGTGCAGACCGCCTTGGACGAAACCAGTAACACTGATAACCTTGTTACTTTAGGCATCAAGCCAAGCAGACCTGATACAGGTTACGGCTACATCCAGTTTGAAGAAGACTCAACGAATCCTGATGCAACGGTCATGCAGGTGCGTACTTTTACTGAAAAACCCAACTTAGAATTGGCAGAAAGCTTCCTTGAGTCGGGTGATTTCTATTGGAACTCTGGCATCTTCATTTGGAGCCTGAAAAACATTCAAACCGCTTTCGAAACACATTTGAACGACATCTACAAGTTGTTCTCTGCAAGAGCACAAGACTTCGGTACTGAGAAAGAAGCCGAGGCCATTGATGCGGTCTATAGAGAAAGTGACAATATTTCAATTGACTACGGCATCATGGAAAAAGCCTCCAATGTTAAAGTTGTCTTAAGTGATTTTGGCTGGAGTGACCTTGGGACTTGGGGCTCTTTGTACGGCCAGCTCAAGCAAGATGATCAAGGAAATGGTGTGGTCTCAAAGCATGTTGTAGCCTATCAATCTACCAACAACGTTGTCTACACTCCCAAAGATAAGCTTGTTGTTCTGCAGGGTTTGAATGAGTGTATTGTTGTTGACACCGGTGATGCCTTATTGATCTGCAAGAAAGCAGATGAACAGAAAATAAAATCCATTGTAAACGATTTAAAAATCAGTAAAGACGAGCGTTTCGTTTAAACTGCTGATCATATAAAAACCAAAAAGGGGACTGATATTCAGTCCCCTTTTTTATATAATTTTTTTCGTTCTAAAGTTTCCCTACCATCTTCTTTGGGTCAACCCACTCATCGTATTCAGCTTCTGTTAAATAGCCCAATGAGAGAGCCGCTGCCTTAAGGGTCGTTCCTTCAGTGTGGGCTTTTCCTGCAATTTCTGCAGATTTGTAGTAGCCTATTTTCGTGTTCAAGGCAGTTACCAGCATCAATGAGTTGTTCACTAATTCATCTATGCGTGCTTGGTTTGGCACAATCCCTTGAGCGCAGTGCTCATCGAATGAAACACATGCGTCCCCAATCAACTGGGCTGACTGAAGCACATTCGCCGCCATCATGGGCTTGAATACATTCAACTCATAATGCCCTTGGGTACCGCCAACAGTAACCGCCACATCATTCCCCATCACCTGAGCACAAACCATTGTTAAGGCTTCACATTGGGTCGGATTTACTTTTCCGGGCATGATTGAAGATCCTGGCTCATTTGCTGGAATAATGATTTCGCCAATTCCCGAACGCGGACCACTAGACATCATCCGAATGTCATTTGCAATCTTGTTCAAGCTTACCGCTAGCTGCTTCAACGCACCATGTGTCTCAACAATGGCGTCATGTGCTGCTAGTGCTTCAAATTTATTCGCTGCCGTAATGAATGGCAATGCCGTAAATTCAGCAATGTATTTCGCCACCAATACAGAATAACCTTCGGGCGCATTGATTCCAGTTCCAACAGCAGTTCCTCCTAAAGCTAGCTCAGAAAGGTGGGCTAGCGTATTCTTAAGTGCTTTTATGCCAAAGTTCAATTGCGCCACATAGCCTGAAATCTCTTGTCCGAGGGTCAGTGGTGTTGCATCCATCAAGTGGGTGCGTCCAATTTTCACCACCTCCATGTATTTTTCACTTTTCGCCTTGAGTGTATCACGCAATTGCTCAACGCCAGGAATGGTTACTTCCAACACTTTCTTATAAGCGGCAATGTGCATGGCAGTTGGGAACGTATCATTGCTTGACTGACTTTTATTCACATCGTCATTTGGGTGAATTGGCTTGTCTCCAACACCTAGTTCACCGCCATTGTTAACGTGTGCGCGATGCGCTACCACCTCATTCACGTTCATGTTACTTTGGGTTCCAGAACCTGTTTGCCAAATCACCAAAGGAAACTGATCTTGAAGTTTCCCTGCCAAAATCTCATCACATACGCCCGCAATCAAATCTCTTTTTGATTGCTCAAGTGCGCCTAATTCGCAATTCGCGTAAGCAGCAGCCTTTTTTAGGTAAGCGAAGGCTTCAATGATTTCCATCGGCATAGAGGCAGAAGGACCAATTTTGAAATTGTTTCTAGAGCGTTCAGTTTGCGCTCCCCAGTATTTATCTGCCGGCACTTTTACTTCGCCAATGGTATCTTTTTCAGTTCTGTATTCCATAATTCCTTGCTTTCAGTTCATAGTAATGCATCAAAGGCCTCGGCTGGCCGTCCAACAACAGCTTTGTCTCCTTTGATTAAGATCGGACGTTCGAGGAGCTTTGGGTACTTCAAAACGGCTTCAGCCCAGCCTTCTAAAGACAGGGTTTTGCCTTTAAAGTTCGCTTTGAAATCAGCTTCTCCTTTTCGAAGGGCACCGTTTTCAAGTGGATTTCCACCCAGGGCCTTAAAAAGGGCAATCAATTCCTTTGCACTCAGTTCTTCTTTTAGGTATTCGCGTACTTCGAAATCAGCCTTCGCATCCTGCAAATAAGCAAGACCAATTCTGCTCTTAGAGCAACGTGCGTTGTGGAGTAGGGTCATTTTAGACATCTATGCCCTCATTTTCAGTTGCACTTCCTTCATTCATAAGGTAGGCCTTCAACATGGGTTCAATTTCTCCATCCATAACAGCATCTACATTCGAGGTTTCATAACCACTTCGCGTGTCTTTTACCAATTTGTAGGGCTGCATCACATAAGAGCGAATTTGAGATCCCCACTCAATTTTTTTCTTGCTGGCTTCAATTTCATTCCGGGCCTCATTTCGCGTAGCAATCTCAATCTCGTAGAGTCGTGATTTCAGCAACTGCATCGCCTTCTCTTTGTTCCCAAGTTGGCTTCTCGTCTCCGTATTGTCAATGACAATTCCCGTGGGTTTGTGGCGAACTCGAACACCTGTTTCAACTTTGTTTACGTTCTGACCACCAGCGCCGCCAGAACGGAATGTTTCCCATGAAATGTCTGCCGGATTCACTTCAATTTCAATGGTATTATCTACCAATGGGTAAACGTATACTGAGACGAAGGAAGTGTGTCTTCTTGCATTTGAATCAAAGGGAGAAATACGCACCAATCTGTGCACTCCATTTTCGCCATTAAGCATTCCAAAGGCGAACTCACCATCAAACTCAAGGGTCACTTGTTTGATTCCGGCTACATCCCCCTCTTGAATATCGATCTCACTCACTTTGTAACCTGCTTTTTCGCCATACATCACATACATACGCATGAGCATAGCAGCCCAATCACAACTTTCTGTTCCTCCAGCGCCTGAAGTAATTTGCATTACCGCACTGAACGCGTCTTCTTCTCTTGACAGCATGTTTTTGAACTCCAGTTCATCAACGCGTACTTCTGTTTTTTTGAAAAGGGAAGTGACTTCAGCTTCTTTCGCCTCTCCTTCTTTGAAAAACTCATAGATGACTTGAAGATCCTCTAGGGCCGTTACACAGGCTTCATAGCTTTGTGTCCACGACTTTTTGGTCCGAATCCGGCGCATCACAATTTCAGCCTGCTTGGAGTCTGTCCAAAAATCAGGATCTTGAGTTAGCTTATCGTCCTCCTCTATTTCCAGTTGTTTTTGTTCAATTCCCAGATAACCTTTGAGTGCCGCCACGCGTGTGGCTAAAGATTGAATATTGTCTGATGTGACCATAAGGCGTAAAAGTAAGCAAAACGACTTATTCCAGCGTTGTTTTCACCCCATCTTGCAAAGGACTTATGTGCATAAAACAACTTCCAAAAGACCCCTTTTAAATTATTGATTACTTTTCGGACAAATCAACTTACCTGATGGAGGACTTACTAGACGAAGAATACAGCGCAAAAGACGGAAATGACTATAACAACGAAGGTCCATCTCTTCAAAAACTTGTATCTGAAGGGTATAAATTTGACTTTACGCGCATTTTTGAACTCGGTTGGAAAGCCATGAGTAAAGACATTTGGTGGTTCATACTTTATTCTTTTGTGAGTCTAATCATTCTTTACGCCAGCTTCATCACCATCATTGGATGGGCTTTCATCATGTTTCCGCTTTTAGCCGGATTCGCGCTCTATGCCCAAAAAGCACTCAACGATGAGCCGCGGTCATTCTCTACCTTCTTTGATGGTTTCAAGTTTTTTGGGCCGCTGCTAGGGTTGATGGGTTTGTACATTCTGATCTCTTTGATCCTGTTCTCTCCAGTCTTTTTCCTCATGGGGCCCATTTGGATGACTATCATTCAAAGCGACTTAACTGACCCTGATACGTTCAGAGACATTGCATTAATCTCTCAGTCGGGTTCAATCTTTCTGAATTTATATCAATACACTGCACAGATTCTTCTCTCTGCGCTCACCATCTTTAGCGTTCCATTGATCATTTTTGGTAAGCTAAGTGGATGGGAGGCACTGCAATGGAGTGTCAGAATTTCGATGCGTAACTTTTGGTGGTTTGTGCTCTTGTCATTCCTTATTGCCATTATGCAAGTGGCTGGCGTTTACGCCTGTTGCATTGGACTTTTCTTCGCTTTCCCATTTACAGAATGCTTAAAATTCGCGGCCTATTACGATATTGTTGGACTGGGAGATAAACGTGCGTTTCCTGAGAAACCAAAAGAAGAAACATCAGGCTACCAGCGCTAGACTTGGCGCTCTAATACCCTGCGAATAAGGTCCGGCTCAAAGCCCCGGCTGTAGGCATACTGCATGAGCTTTTGCTTTGAAGGGTAATCAAGTTCTGCCCATTTAGAACGCGCCACTTTTTTTGACAAAACGTCAAAGAGCGTTGCTTCATAGTCCTGCTCATCAATGCTTTCTGCTATCACGGCGACGCCAAGTTGTTCGTCAATTCCCTTAAGGTACAATCCATTTCTAAGCTTCAACCGCCCCCATTTCTTCATGCGGAAATGTCCGGTCACGAATGCTTCAGTAAAGCGCGTTTCGTCAACATAATTGTCTAAAACGAGCGTTTCGATCACTTTTTCAATGCAATCAGCATCAAATCCTAGTTGCATTAACTTGGTTCGGACTTCCTTTTTGGAGCGTTCTTGTCTTGAACACCAACCGCGCATTTTGTCAAGTGCTTCTGTAAATTGAGGGTCTTTCATTCATTTAGTTCGAAGCCTAAAAGTAACGAAACACCAGAGAAGGCACACATCTACGTAACAAGACGCCGGGAATATTCTGATTTTTCTTTTGTTTAAGCTTCTGTCTAAAAATAGGCACCTAAGACTCAAGACAATCATAAATCCTGCAACCTTTTAAGCCTCTGCACGTTTTGAAAGAAGTGTATTGTGCTCTAATGGCTCGTTTCCATTGGAGAATTTGTATTTTTGCAAGCCCAAAAGTCTAACTAAGACGACATGAATACTGAACTTGTTCAAAAACTTGAAGTGCTACTACAGACAGATGACATTACTTCTATTAAAACAGAGGTGAGAGATCTGATGGCCGACGTAAAAGCTCAAACTGCCAAAGACCGCCAAATTCAATTGGAAAAATGGGAAGGTGAGGAGCATGAAGAAGGCGCTGAATTTCACTACCTCGAATCTCCTGAAAAGGAACAGCTTGATGCTCTAATGGAAACTTACCGTGCCCGCGTAAAGGAGCATGGAAAGAAGATTGCAGATGAGCAACGCAACAACCTCAACGCAAAAAATGACTTGCTAAACCAGCTTCAATCCTTGATTAAAGAGGAAGAAAACGTTGGGAAAGCATTTGCTACCTTCAAAGAAATTGAAGAAAAGCTGCGCGCAACAGGAGATGTTCCGGGAGATCAGTACAGAGAGTTTCAAGAGCGTTTCACACTGTTAAAGAACGACTTCTACTACAACATCAATATTTACAAAGAGCTACAAGAAAACGATTTGAAGATCAACCTAAGAAAGAAGGAAGATCTCATCGGATTGGCGAAGGACCTCTTGAAAATGGAAGATGTAAAAGAAATAGATCTGTTGGTGCGCTCGTACCAAAAGCAATGGTCTGACATCGGTCCCTCTCCAAGAGAGAACTGGAAAGAAATAGGTGATGAGTTTTTTGGTGTGCTTCGCGAAAGCATTCAGAAAATTCAAGCCCACTATGATTCGATTCGCAGCACTTATGATGCGAACCTTCAAGTAAAAAGAGATTTAGTAGACACGTTGCGTCAAACGGTTTCCCTTGACATTTCCAACCATGGCACGTGGACAAAAAAGACTGAAGAGGTAATTCAATTCCAAAAAGACTGGAAAACCATCGGCTTCGCCCCGAAAAAAGAAAACGAAGAAGTTTGGCAAGAATTCAGAGGGCTATGTGATCTGTTCTTTGAAAAGAAAAATAGTTTCTACGATCAGAAAAAGTCTGGTCAAAAAGAAAGCTCTGCTAAGAAAAAAGACTTGATTGAACAAGCAGACGCACTCAAGGAAAGTACAGACTGGAAAACCACAACTGACGCTTTCTTAAAGCTTCAAAATGAGTGGAAAACTACTGGTACAGCGGCGCCTGGTGACGAACGTAAATTATGGGAGCGCTTCAGAGCGGCTTGTGATGTATTCTTCAATGCCAAGAAAGAGAACTTTGCCGGCATGGATGAGCGCCAGGCAGAAAATAAAATAGCCAAACTCGCTTTGATTGAAGAAATTAAGGCATTCAACATGAGTGGAAATCAATCTGATGATTTAAAAGCACTCAAGGCTTACCAAGCGCAATGGAACGAAGTTGGATACGTTCCTAAGCGCGACATCAAAAGCATAAATGAAGCTTATTACAAGGCGATTGACGGGAAATATGACAACCTGAAGATAGGCCGACGAGAAAAGTCAGTTGAGGCGTACAAAGGGAGAATCGAAAACCTGAAAAACTCAAACAATGGCGAGCGCGATTTGACGCGAGAGAAGCGCCTTTTGCATGACAAGATTGATCGCTTGAAGCAAAACGTAATGCAATACGAGACCAATATTTCGATATTTACCGGTCCAGGTGCTGAAGCTTTGAAAAAAGACATTGAAAAGAAAATTCGTGTTTCTCAAGCTGAAATTGACGAAATAAAATCAAAATTAAAGCTCCTCAGCGAAGCTTAATTAGCGAATTAGATTGTCTGGAATAATTTCTTCTAGCTCTGGAATGAGCAAGGGATTGGTAGGTAAGGTAAAGGTGAATTTCGCACCTTTATTTTCTTCTGCAAATGGAATCACTATGCCTCCATGGCGCGTTACAATACGCTGAACAATTGCAAGACCAACACCTGTTCCTTCGAACTCTTCTTGTGAATGCAACCGCTGGAAAACACCAAAAATCTTGTCTACATACGCCATGTTAAACCCAACACCATTGTCTTCAACGGTGTACGCTATAAAATCCCCTTTCCTTTCAGCGCTAATTTTAATGATTGATGAGTCTCTTTTGGAGGTAAATTTGATGGCATTCCAAATAAAATTCACAACCACTTGACGAATCATGTTTGAATCGCCATAGCAGGAGGGTAACTTTCCAATTTGCACGTCTATGGCTCGGTCAGGAACCTGAGCAGACAAATCATTTACCACTTGATTCACCAACTTATCCATTTCTACTTTTTCTGACGAAAGGCGGTTTCGTCCAGTTCGAGAAAAAGCCAGCAAATCATCAATCAATTGTGACATTTCAGAAGCGCCTTTTCGAATAATCCCGAGGTAACGTTTTCCTTCATCGTCTAACTTTTCATTGTACTCACTGTTGAGTACTTCTGTAAATCCGCTAATGGCACGCAAAGGCGCACGTAAATCATGTGAAACAGAGTAACTGAAAGACTCCAATTCTCGCATGGCATCTCTCATCTTTTGTGTTCGCTGATCAACTCGCAACTCAAGGTCTTCATTGATCATCTTCAGCTCCTTTTGCGCATTGGACGTAGCAATGGCACTGCCAATGTTTCCTGCCAAGGTCATTAGGCCTGAATACACATAATTGTGCAAGGGTAAATTATCTGCTATCCCAACAATTACAACGCCATTCCCAACCCCTTTCACTACGAAAGGAGCTGCTATTACCTGCTCAAGTTGATGAAAAGATAACAGCTTCTGAATCTCATAAGAACTGTTTTCTTTGGAGAACAAAGAGGGCCTTCCTGTTTGGAGTTCCTTTACTGCTGGAAGCAAGTTCCATTGGGCAATACTCCCGTTCTTCAAGCCCGGAAACGGTTCTTCTTCAGCATCCCAGTACATGTCCAAACTAAAGTTGAAATCATCATCAAGGATATCGAGTAAATATACGGCTGCTTTTGACGCCCTGAATGCTGAAGACACCATTCCAAATGAACGCAGAATACGTTTTTCCACTGGGCCGTCTTGAAGCAGTAATGATGAGGCCACGGCAACACTCTCCATCGCTTGAGATTGCAAGTACACCTCCTCTTCTTTCGCTTTGATCTGCGAAACATCTTGAGTTGACACAATGAGGCGGTAGAAACCATCTTGGTTCCCTAAAAATCGCCATTTCTTGAGGGTGTGGATTAAAACTCCTTGTTTGTTCTGAAATGGCAGCTCATAAGCAAAGTCTTTTTCTTTGTTCCAAAGTGCAAGCGTTGCTTGAGACAAATAGTCAACAATATGGGAAGTGTAAAACTTCAATCTATTCGCTTCAAAATCTTCGTAAGAACTGCACCCATAAATCCTCAAGGCCTCAGGGTTTAAGGTCATCACCTTTAATTTCCCTCTAAGCAAAGCCGCCTTTTCCATGTCGAGGTCCATTTCCTTTAAGATGTCTGTTACACCCTCTTGCCGCTTTTCTTCTAAAAAATTGTGTAGTTCGGTGTAATCATACTCGCCAATGGCGGTTCCTACAGATTGAATAAGGGTTCTATTTCTTCTTTCTGAAGCCTCAAGCGTTTCTTGATATTTTTTTCGCTCTATCGAATAAATAATAGTCTTATCAAGCAAGTTTGCATCAAACTCCCCTTTTACAATGTAGTCTTGCGCTCCTTGTTTTACAATATCAAGAGCAATGTTTTTGTCTGACAATCCAGAAAGAATGACAATGGGTGCAACCGTCAAGGGTCGCAAACTTTGAAAGGTTTCTTTTCCAAAACTGTCAGGTAAAAATAAGTCTAAGAAAATAATATCAAAGGTGCCTTCAGCGAGTTTTTCAACCGCCATTTCCATGGACTCGGCATGAACAATTTGGATAAAAAAATCACGAATTTGACCCAGCACCTCCTTGAAAATGATGAAGTCTTGCAGGTTGTCTTCTACAACAAGAATACGTGTCTTTAAATAGCTCATTCTTTAAACAAGTGGCAAAGTGAAAATCACTGAGGTCCCTTTACCTAATTCTGATTCAATCCAAATAGTCCCTTCGCATTTTTTGATAATTTCTCGCGCTATTGTCAATCCTGCCCCTAGTTTTTGAGACTTCGCATCAGTTCGCTTGAACATCTCAAACACTTTATTTAAATATACTGGTTTTATGCCAACACCATTGTCTGTTAAAGTGATTTCAACACGATTTTTTTTCTTCTTTGACGAAATCGAAAGTTCCAATGGGTCAGGACCAATATTATCGAAGGCATTTTGGATCAGTATCTTGAATAAATCAATGGCTTGACTCGCAATCATTTTCACTTGGGGAAGCTCAGTAGAGTTAACAATTGCATTGCTGCTTTTGATGTTCGTCTGAAACATGCCCAGAAGGTCTTGTATAACCTCATTTAAATCAATCTCTGACTCGGTTTCACTGCTCCTGTTTATACGTGAAAGCTCTACCAAAGAATAAATCATTCCTTTCATTCTACTGGCATTTTCGATGGAAAAATCAAGGTACTTTCTGGCGTCTTCATCTAGCTTGTCTCCCGCTTTTCCATCAAGTAATTTCAAAAATGAATTTACCATTCTCAAGGGCTCTTGAAGGTCATGTGAAACCGCATATAAAAACTGCTCATAATCACCATCTGGATCTCCTAAGGTCTTTTTCGTTGTTGGTGTCTGGTATCCCATATTTACGAATTATGCTACGTTCAACACCTCTTTGATGATGGTAGGCAGCTGTGTTATTTCAGCACTCTTGCTCACGCACCTCTTCACTCCTTCAGAAAGAGCCTTTTTTACCGTGTAATCATCGTTCTGATTGGAAAGAAAAATAACTGGAACACGAATATGTAATGAACTCATGAGCTTGATGAAATCAAAACCATCAATGGTCGGCATAGAGATGTCTAGCAGAATGAGGTCAATGTCGCAGCTGGTAAGCACAGAAATGGCTTCTGAAGTGGCCAAACACGTTTCAACATCAAATTGATGCTGATTCAGCATCATCTTTGTCATCCTAAGTGTAATGACCTCATCATCTATAAGTAGCAGCTTTGTCTTCATTCCCTAGTGTCTTCGTTCTTGCCAAAAGTAGACTGTGGCCTTGGGGAAAATGGTAGGCGCAATTCTTAAGGGACTGTAGGAAAATTCCCACATTCATTACAAAACAGCTACAACTCGACCGAGTCCATCGCCATTTAAAAGCGTGTCCATCCTTTCTGTAACTTCTTCTAAGCTGCACAAAGTTGAACTGGCTTCAGGTAAATCTAATTTCCAAGAGGAAGCCAATCTATTCCAAACCTCTTGTCGTATCGCACTCGGGGTTTCGGCAGAATCAACACCCAGTAAGTTCACTCCGTTTAAAATAAACGGAAAGACGGTGGTGCTGAAATCTGAACCCCCAACCAACCCAATGGCAGCAACATTTCCGTTCCTGCCGCATCCTTTCAATAAAGTGGCCAATGTGTTCCCGCCAACATTATCTATGGCTCCAGCCCATCTTGGACGAAGAAGTGGTTTTCCGCTTTGATCATCAACCTCTCTCCTGTCAATGATTTCATTCGCCCCAAGCGACTTTAAATAAGCTGCTTGTTTTGGTTTCCCTGTCACAGCTAACACCTTATACCCGGCTTTATGAAGCAAGGCGATTGCCATGCTACCAACACCACCCGTGCTGCCCGTAACAGCTACACTTCCCATTTCAGGAGATTGTCCGTTGCGTTCCATTTTCCAAAGGGCTAACCCCGCAGTATACGCCGCAGTCCCCAGCACCATGCTGGTCATAAGATCTATCTCAGTTGGCAATGCCACAATCCATTCTGCTGGCACTGAGATGTATTCCGCAAAACCTCCAGGAGTGTTCATCCCCAAATCATGACTGGTACAAATCACCTCTTGGCCTGGCTTCCACTGGCCTGTTGAATCACTCACAACAATTCCCGCTGCATCTACTCCCGGTGTATGAGGAAACTGCCGAGTTACGCCTTTATGTCCGCTTGCAGAAAGTGCATCTTTGTAATTCAGTCCAGCAAATTTTACCTGAATTAACACCTCATTTTTAGGCAAGAAATCAAAGCTAACTTGCTCAACGTTGCGTTCAAATTTACCTGCACTTGTTTCTCTTACAACAAGCGCTTTATAGTTATTCGGAGTGGTCATTTTGTGCGTTTTTGGGTATTCTCTGCGGTCAGAACCGCGCATGAATAACCTTCGTTCTTTAAAAAGGCTAAGTACTTCGGCAAAGCCACTAAAACCCGCTCTTTTGCTTTGAGGCTGTCATGAAACACAACCACTGATCCGGGCTTGGTGTAACGCACCAATCCGTTGTAGCATTCCTCTGGGGTGCGGTTCACATCAAAATCGCCACTGAGCAAATCCCACATAATCAAATTGAATTGTTTTTTTAACGTGTTTGCTTGCTGCTTGCGTATGCGGCCATAGGGCGGCCTAAACAGTTTGCTGTCTACGTATTCTCTGCACTTCAATGCACTTTTCAAATAAGACATCTGTGACGTTCGCCAGCCATTTTCATGTTGAAAGGTATGGTTCCCCACAGCGTGTCCGCGAGCAATTACATCTTGAAACACAGCAGAATTACGCTGCACATTTTCGCCAACACAAAAGAACGTAGCCTTCGCGTTGTATGCATCCAAAATATCTAAAACCAAAGGGGTCACTTCAGGAATGGGACCATCATCAAACGTCAAAAAGACCTCCTTTTTTGAGGTGCGAATGTCCCAAACCAAATCACTGGCTAACGGCTTGAGGATAGATGGTGTTTTTGACAAATACATTTGAATGCAAGCTACGAAAAGCGTTACGTAAATTGCCGCGTTCAATTTCTTACTTTCGTCCCATGACAACTATGAAAGCCGCTGTTCTAATTAAAAATGCTTCTGCGAAGGAATCATTTGAAATTCGCGATTTAGAACGAAAAAACCCTGAAAAGGATGACGTCGAAATCCAAGTGGAAGCATTTGGTCTCAATTTCGCTGATGTAATGGCGCGAAGAGGCCTCTACCGGGAGGCTCCTCCTTTACCCTCCGTTTTGGGATATGATTTGGTGGGACGAATCACTGCCGTTGGGCCAAACGTTGATCCTAGTTTAGTTGGAAAACGTGTGGCTGGAATGAGTCGGTTTGGCGCATACGCAGAATACTGTGTTACGAAAGCTTCAGGGGTTGCCGTTGTGCCTGAAGACATGCACCCCACTGAAGCGTGTGCCCTTGGAACTCAATACTGCACTGCTTGGTATGCTTCTATGCAAGCAACAAACATGCATGAAGGAGAACGCGTTTTAATTCACGCCGCTGCTGGTGGAGTCGGGACTGCTTTGGTGCAACTTGCCATGTGGAAGAACTGTGAGATTTTCGCTACGGTTGGGTCTGAAACAAAGGCCGAAGCACTTCGCGCAGCAGGCGTACATCATGTTGTCAACTATAGAAAAGAAGACTATGAAACCGCCATTACTAAATTGCTAAAAGGCAAACGATTAGACATGACCTTCAATGCCATTGCGGGCAGTACATTCAAAAAAGACATGCGCCTCATTGGAGCGGGCGGAAGAGTTGTGTTGTACGGTGCCGCTGAACGCGCTGGTAAAAAGGGTGGGAAATGGGCAACAATGCGCTTACTTCAACGCATGGGACTTCTGATTCCGCTCTTGCGGATGGCTAAAAGCCAAGCCATTATTGGCGTGAACATGCTGAAAATTGCTGATCACAAGCCTGAACTGATTGCTTCGGCCCTAAAAGAACTGATTAAGCTGCATCAAGCGGGTACAATTCGTCCTAAAATTGGTGGAACCTACCCCATTGAAGACCTTGCAAAAGCGCATGAAGACCTCGAATACCGGAGAACTTTCGGAAAACTTGCAGTAAAGTGGTAGCACCCACGGCTTTTGGCTAATTTTACGCCTTCAATCTAGAATTACACAACTTTTCGGCATGGAGTATGATTTTCGGTCCATTGAGGACAAATGGCAAAAGCACTGGAAGGAACAAGGTACCTACAAAGTAACGGAAGCCTCTGATCGTGAGAAGTATTATGTGCTTGACATGTTCCCTTATCCTTCTGGAGCAGGACTCCATGTGGGACACCCTCTTGGCTACATTGCCTCAGATATTTTGGCACGTTTCAAAAAGCACAACGGATTCAATGTGCTGCACCCAATGGGCTATGACTCATTCGGATTGCCTGCTGAGCAATACGCCATTGAAACGGGTCAGCATCCTGCCGAAACAACTGAAAAGAACATTGCACGCTACCGTCAGCAACTGGATCAAATCGGATTCTGTTATGATTGGAGCCGTGAAGTGCGCACAAGCGACCCTTCCTATTACAAATGGACGCAATGGATCTTCGCCCAGCTTTTTGATAGCTGGTACAATTCAGACACCAACAAAGCTGAATCCATTTCATCTTTGGTAGAGAAATTCCAAAAGAATGGTTCGTATGATGTGAACGCATCTATGGATGCCAATTGGTGGAAATCACTTGACATGAGCGCCTTCCCTTTCTTTGGAACGTATTTCGCAGGTGAATTCACAGCCACTGACTGGAAGAGCATGACTGAGCAGCAGCAGCAACTCATTCTCATGCATTTCAGATTGACTTATCTCGCTGAGACCATGGTGAATTGGTGTCCGGCTTTGGGCACCGTGCTGGCGAATGACGAAATAAAAGACGGTAAATCAGAACGTGGCGGACATCCAGTTGTGCAGAAACGCATGACGCAATGGATGATGCGCATTACCGCCTATTCAAATAGATTGATCAACGGATTAGATACCATAGATTGGTCAGAATCCATTAAAGAAATTCAACGCAACTGGATAGGTAAATCTAAAGGTGCGCGCGTGACCTTCAAATTGGACGGAACTGAAGGCGCTATTGAAGTCTTCACAACCCGTCCTGATACGATGTTCGGCGTGAGCTTTATGGTGTTGGCGCCAGAACATGAATTGGTAGACCAAATTACTACTGCAGAATACAAAGACGGGGTGAAAGCTTATAAGGAAGCCGCTTCTTTAAAAACTGAACGCGATCGCCAAAGCGATGTGAAATCGTGTACCGGTGAGTTCACTGGAGCCTATGCCGTTCATCCGCTTTCAGGAAATAAAGTACCTGTATGGATTGGAGACTATGTGCTTGCATCTTACGGCACCGGAGCTGTAATGGCAGTGCCTGCCGGGGATCAACGCGACTGGGACTTTGCCACCGAATTTAGAATTCCAATTCACGCTATTTTTGAAGGTGCTGACTTGTCAGAAGGTGCTTGCACAGACAAATCTGCTGCCCTCTGCAATTCAGACTTTCTGAGCGGAATGTCTGGTAAAAAAGCAATCACAGCTGCCATTGAGGCACTTGAAAAAGTAGACTCTGGCAAAGGAGAAATTAATTTCCGCCTTCGTGATGCTGTCTTCAGCAGACAGCGCTATTGGGGTGAGCCGTTCCCAATCTATTACCAAAACAACACTCCATACACAATTGAAAATGAAGTGGTAACACTTCCTGAAGTTGACAAGTACCTGCCAACTGAAGAAGGTGAGCCTCCATTAGCACGCGCCACCAAAGAGGCTTGGAATACCTTCAAGGGAGACCGCATGGAATACAACACCATGCCAGGGTGGGCTGGTTCAAGCTGGTACTTTCTTCGCTACATGGACCCGCACAATGAAAACGAATTTTGCGCCAAAGAAAAGTCTGATTACTGGGGACAAGTAGATTTCTACATGGGAGGTGCTGAGCACGCCACTGGCCACCTACTTTACAGTAGATTTTGGACGAAATTTTTGTTTGACCGTGGATTTATCGCCTTCGATGAGCCGTTCAAGAAGATGGTGAACCAGGGAATGATTCAAGGACGAAGCAGCTTCGTTTACCGCATCAATGATACCAATACCTTTGTTAGCTTCGATCAAATAAACGGACATAAAACACAGCGTCTTCATGTTGACATCTCCATCGTTGACAATGACGTGTTAGACATTGAGAAGTTCAAAGCTTGGCGCGCTGATTATGCAGATGCCGAGTTCATTTTAAACGAAAAAGGACACTACATCTGTGGTTCCGAAGTGGAGAAGATGTCAAAGTCAAAGTACAACGTGCAAACGCCAGATGAGTTGGTTGAAAAGTACGGTGCTGACACGCTTAGAAACTATGAGATGTTTTTGGGGCCATTGGAGCAGCATAAGCCCTGGGACACCAAAGGAATCAGTGGTGTACACAACTACCTCCGCAAGCTTTGGCGCCTCTTTCACAACGCAGAAAACGTGTTAGATGTGTCCTCTGAAACGCCTTCTCCAGAAGAGTTGAAAGCACTTCATAAGACCATTAAAAAAGTCACTGAAGACCTTGATAGAGGTTCTTGGAACACGGTTGTTAGCGCCATGATGATTGGGGTGAATGATCTTACTGACCTCAAATGCAACAACGCAGAAATCTTGAAAGATTTGACGGTACTCCTCTCGCCTTATGCTCCCCATTTGGCTGAAGAGCTCTGGGCTAGACTCGCACAAAAAACATCTATTACAGAAGCTGAATGGCCCGCTTTTGATGAAGCACATTTAGTTGAATCTAACTTCTCATATCCCGTGTCATTCAATGGGAAAATGCGTTTCAAGATTGATCTCCCGCTAGATTTTAATCCGAAACAAGTTGAAGAGGCCGTGCTTGCGCACGAAAAGTCAGATGGTTATTTAGGAGGAAACCCACCTAAAAAAGTCATTGTTGTTCCAGGTAGAATTGTCAACATCGTGATTTAATCATCGGTCTATGTCTTCCTCGTAACGGGTGTTCTCTTGACTCATGAAACCCACTGTTTCTTTGATGTCAAGTACCCTAAATTCAACACGCCTATTTCTTTGATGTTGCTCTTCGCTGCAGACGATTCCATCTGCACAATGGTTGATGAGTTTAGACTCTCCGTACCCAACAGCCTCTAATCTATTCGGGTTAATTCCTCTTCCAATGAGGTAAGCCATAACGTTGTCTGCTCGCTCTTGTGAAAGGTTCAAATTGTACTCAAACCCAGCTTTAGCGTCTGTATGGGCCATGACCTCTCCACGCATAGATGGGTGCATCAAGAGCAAGTTATAGAACGTCTCAAGATCTGGAACAGCATCTTCACGCACCTCCGCAGAGTTGCTGTCAAAGTAAATGTGGTAAAGCTCTATGACCATCCCTTTCTCTATTTTCATATCTAAGGTAATTGGGGGAGGAATGCTCGCCAAATCAGGGTCTAAATTAATTTCTACAGAATGACATTGATCCTTCTCAATGCGAATTTCGAGCGGCACTCTGAACTCATTGAATGCAGGTTTACTCACCACTAATTCATAGGTTTCGCCTTCAGAGGCCACCATAAAGAACGACCCCAACCCGGCGGTTTGGATGGAAACAACTTCTCCGTCTGAAGCTACTAAATGCACATCTACACCACTTAAAGGGTTTCCGTATTTCCCATGCTTCACGTTCCCACACAAGTAAGAAAGAGCACTATAGGCGGCAGACTCAGGGCTCAGCGCCATGGTAACTTCTGTTCGCTGACCTTCAATGAGTCCGAATGTATTGCAATGTTGAATTCCAGAACAACCCCCGTCTTGCACAAATCGGTTATGGCTCGCAATGAGCTCAAAATCCCCTTGGGCCTGCACCACAAAACTAAACCTGCCTTCTCCATTCGTGAATGCAAAGTCCCGATAATGGTCTTTGCCCCTCAACTCAATTTTAGCATTTTCAATGATTTCGTGCGAAGCACAATTCACTACTTGTCCTTCAATTCGAATGCCATAGATGCGCTTGAAATAGAGCACGTCATCTTTGTTTTCTGTATTCCGATTGGAAGTGAAAAAACCGCTGTTACCCTCTTTCTCAATGGTAATTCCGAAGTCATCTCTCGCGCTGTTAATCGGTCTGCCTAAATTCTCAGGCAAAGACCAGTCTGATGCTTCAAGGTGCACCTGAAAAATATCCAATCCGCCAAATCCAGCGTGGAAATTGGAGGAAAAATAGAGGGTCCCATCAGGATCAAATGACGGAAAAACCTCATTACCTCTCGTGTTAATATGGGCTCCAAAAACCTGTGCCTCTCCCCAGTTACCTGAAGCTGTTCTTTTGCAAAAGTAAAGATCCATTTTCCCCCGTCCCCCGGGCTTATCTGAAGCAAAGACCATTGTTTGTCCGTCTGGAGAAATCGCAGGGTGGGCCGTATTGTATTGATTGCTATAAATGCCCAAGGGGGCTGTCTTTTTCCAGTTTCCCTCCGCGTCCATTTTCAGTCTTACAATCTTTACGCGTGTGTTATTCTCTTCATCGTAATACCGTTTGTTATCTTCAATATCTGAGGCAGTCATGTACAACTCTTTTCCGTCAGGACTAAAACAAATAGGGCCTTCATGATAAGGAGTCAAAGGAATTTCAGTTACTGGTTTCGCTTCCCCAAAGACATCTCCTTCGCCAATAGTAGCGCTGTAAACGTCTGTAAATCTGCCATTGGTCCAAGGGTCATATTCACCAGACTTCTTCACAACTCCTTTTCGGTTTGTAACGAAGTATACTTGATCTCCATGAATGGTTGGGGCGAAATCTAAATCTTCTGTATTGAAAGACGTTGGTTGTACTTTGCAATCCTTTTCTTGAAAGGCACCATTGGACAATGCACCTGCCCAGGCCAAAAGTTGATTGGCATAATGCAGCTTGTCTTCATCTGTTTGAACAGCCATGTATTTCTCTAACCACTTTACGGCCAGTTCATATTTTTCATTGGCAATTAAGACTTGACTGTACTGCAATTTCACCTCAACATCGTCATTCATGAGTGCTGCTCTGGTGAACCAATATTCCGCTTCTGGAAGCTGATTGGTTTTCCAATAACAAACAGCCATTTTTGTGATGGCCAAATCGTTGTCAAGGTCCTTTCTAATGACTTGATTGAACAGTTCAATTGCCTCTTCATAATGATGGTGTTCAAACGCATCATTCGCCTTTTTTAGTTGTGCTTGACATGAATAGGTAACTCCTACCAAACCAAGTATTAACAGTGCAGATCTGAATTTCATAAAGTTCGGTTTAAAAGAATCTTGGGTGATTGTATCCTTCTTTCTTCTTTCTAACATCAAAGCCGAGAAAGAATTCATGCGATCCAGCATGTCCTTGAATTTCCGTGATGGTGAAGTCAAATGCATATCCAACTTTCAACTGATTGGTAATGGCATAATCAAGCATGATGCTTACTGAATCTCCCCATCTATAAGAAGGGCCAATCCAAAAAGATTTATTCAGCAGAAAAAGCACGCCAAGATCTGGCTGAACAGGCGCTCCATCAACGTATTTAACCATAAAAATTGGATGAATCCATGTATCTTTATTCAGCTGCCACATTCCACCTCCCGTGAAATAAATGTGTCTTTTCGCTTGAAAAAGGGCTGAAGCCGATGATTCTTCGCCCGTAAATTTGGTTTCTGTCTCTAGCAATCGGGGGACAGATAATCCGAAATACATCAACTCATTCGAGAAATGAGCTCCAAATCCAAAGTTGTAATACGGTTCAGAAATGTCAGCAAATGGAATGGAAGGGTCAAATTGCTCATCAGGGTCTGCGGTTGTCCAATTCATTCGCTGATTGCCATATTCTGCGCCCAGTCCGAGTGATAGATCTCCAAAGTTAAAACGCAATTTATAGGCAAAGTCTCCTTGCACAGAAAGGGTGTTTGAGATCCCTAGTTGGTCTCGCATTACGTTCAATCCTAGCCCGAAATCGCCATGCGCTACTGGTGCATGAACAAAAAGATTTTCGGTCTGAGGTGCGCCTTCAATCCCCATCCATTGTGAACGAAAGAAGAGGCCCGCGCTCAACGCTTTTTTAGTTCCCGCATAGGCCGGGTTAATAGACATTTGATTCCACAAAAACTGTGTATGTCCGATTTGCTGCTGCGCCGAACTTTCATGTGAAAGGAACACCAACATTAGCATGGCTATCAATGCACGTAGCATTTTTATGATCCATTTTATTTCCATGGTTTCTTACTTATTGGTGGATTGTTATGTAACCCGTCCCCAAGGTTTCTCCGGTCTCCCGGTTGTTGAAGACATAATAATAGGTCCCGTTTGGAAGCGGTTGGCCTTTCCAGGTTCCTTCCCAATCATTTTGATAATTCTCTTGCTCATAAATAAGCCTGCCCCATCTGTTGTAGATGAAGAGTTTATTTTCAGGGAACCGACCAATTCCGTCCATGACCAGCCCGTCATTCACACCATCATTATTTGGTGTGATAATGTCTGGAATATGGAGGTAAGGGAAGATCCTAATTTTCACCAATGCGGTATCACACATTGACGGACAGTCTTTTAAGCACAACTCATAAATGAATTCATCTTCGCCTGAATACTCGAAGTCTGGCTCATATTCTACAACCGCTCCGCTCACTTGAGCTGAACCATGATCTGGTAAATCAATGATCTCAATGTCATATTCTACATCTGAAAATTCGTCATTGAATACAATAAATATATCTTGCTGTTCACCTTCCACCATTTCGAAGTAATCTTCTTTCGCAAAGGGGGCTATTGGGGCGAAAATGGTTACCTCATCCGTGCTGTAAATCCCGCATCCATCAGTAAACAAAGACCAAATAAGTGTATAAGACTCCCCGCTCTCTGCGCCGGCAACAACTGTTGTATGGCTGTTCGGACTAAGTAATTGTAACGTTTCGTCTGAATGGGTCCAAAAGCCCGTTAATAAAGGATCATTTATGGCATTAACTTCAATAGGATTTCCTTCACAGGCAACAACATTTGCGCCTGCATAGGCCGTTTCATTGGGTATAACATTTATCTCTACATTTTCTTCAAGTGAAGGATTACTCCAACACTCGCCATTGAACACGAAGAGTGTATAATCACCCGCATTCGTTTCATTTACTTCTGTGATGATTAATGTTCCATCTGTTGTGGTTTCTACATTTGCTCCCGGCAGGTGCCATTCGAAAAACTCAGCATTGGAACCTGAAACAAGCATGAGTTGGTCACCAATACATAAAGGACTGTTACTTGCTAACCCTGGGGTCAACGGCAGCGCATTCACCGTTACATCAACTTGATACGGCTCAGACTGACACAAGCCATCTGTAATGGTTAAAGAATAAACTCCAGCATTTGAAACCGCCACACTGGGAATAACCGGTGGGGACATCGTGTTCCCAGAATAGCCATTTGGCCCAATCCAGACATACGCATCTGCCGCTATTACAGTAATGAAATTCAGTTCGGTTCCTACGCAGAGGATTTGTTCATTCGCCTCAAAAACAGGAGGAGCAGGAATGGGATGAACTAGCACGTCTACTTCAAATGAAATACCAGTGGCGCAACTCTCCAGTTCTACCCAAACGGTGTATTCTCCAGTGAGATCAGTATTAACATCTGTTATTTCTAAAAACGGAGTTGCGGTAACCACTTCTCCTGTTGGCGTGTTCCAGTAATAAGCCAAAGCACCCAGATAATTGGAGCAAGACAATGTGAATGAAAGTCCTTGGCATAGTTCTGCTCCGTTTGCTATAACAGGCAAAGGAGGCGCTTGGCTAACATCCAGCTGTGCTGACTCTGCAGGAGCTGCGCACCCATTCGCATCAGTAACGTTCAAGGTATAGACTCCAGCATTCTCTTCTCCCGCATTTTGAATCACAGCGATGCTGTCATTCGAGAAAAAATCTGGGCCATTCCACACGAAAATGAATGGACCCTCACCGCCAGAAATAATTGGAATTAACTCCGCGTCATCCAAGCCTGAAGCACATGGGAGTGAACTATTTTCAACCACAACTTCTGGATTTGAATGCACAATCAATTCAAATACCGCACTGGTGTCACTAGAACAATCCCCCACTTCAACATGCACTTGATACATTCCAGCATCCAGCAAATCAGGATTCGAAATTACAAGCTCATTGTCATTAAAACCAGCAGGAACACCGGGCCCCTCCCAAACATAATTAACCCATAGTCCTGGGTACTCATTAATTGACAAAGTTAAAGGCGCACCCTCACAAATAGCATTATCCCCCATAATGGCAGGCTCATTCAAGGTTGCAGAAACCACCTCCATGATTGCACACTTCTCAGCGAGGTAATCATTGTTGGCCCCACCTTCATCAAGAAAATTTCCCGTTCGCATATATCCCAACTGATTGGAAGGTCCATAAGTCAGAGTATCTAAATGCGCTGAAAATGCACTTTGGTATTCCAAGCTTAAGCAGTTGTCTGCTGTTGTGCAAGGAGGAAAAGATTCTAGGATTTGAATAGAATAAACCACTTCGCACGTAACACCTAGGGGAATACTGTCCCAATGGGTGGTCAATGATCCAAATGAGTTTACAGGCCCAAATGAGATCAATTCCTCGCATTCCGCCAAGAAAGATCCACTCACAAATTGAATGCCCAGAGGCAAGTCATTGATTAAATGAATGTCATATGCATTTCCGGTTGAAGTGGACAGGTGACTCACTGTTACGGTAACAAAAGTCTGTTCTCCCGGTAAGAGCGTGTCATCAAAAAAGGAAATATCAATATCCAGTTCTGCCTCAATAACTTCAAGCACATGTGAGTCGTTTTCAGAAGTGAGTGCTGAACTAACTGGATTGGTGTATTTGATTGTGGCTAGTTGCGCCAAATTATATCCATTCTGATTTACTTCTGTATTTAACACTACAGCGCTGTATACCAATCTTATAAATTCATCTTCATCATTGTCTGATGATCCATTGTCAACATCACCTAATGGAATCGTGATTTTTCGATCTTGATTTTGAATGCCCACCCCTACATCAGAAATGACCATTCCATTCAAGATTTGTGACAGCGAACCATTCTCGAAAAACATATCGACTGGACGTTCGAAGCTCACGAACTCTTCAAGTGACAGTCCCTCAGGCAGCGTTATTTCCAATGTGCTATTTCGGGTAAAGCCTTCAGGCATTCTAAAATTTGTTTCGTAGGTCACCAGTTCCCCTATGTGAACCTCATCATTGTTTCCACTGTAATTCGGCTGAATTAATAGCACATTGGTCTCAACACCTGGTTGCGCAAAGTAGATTTGCGCAGATTCCGTCACAGGATTAAATCGGTCTGGACTTCCTGGAACGGCTGCCCAAGTGGCCTCAGCAACATTTGTAATGAAATCACGCGCAGATATTTCGTCCTGAACCCTGCATTGGTACTCAATGTATCCTTTGTGTTGTTGTGAGCCTCCAATTTGGTCCTGAAGCTCATCAATCACTAGCCCTGTGGTAAAAAGAGATCCAGAATAAACCAGTAGATCTCCATCTCCATTCTCTACACTGAGTAATGTGCAGCTTCCAAGCTCGGGAAAAGGAGGGAAGTCATTCACAATAATATCATAAGCGGGTGCCTCTCCCGTATTGGTAAGGGTAATCATAAAAGTGAGGTAATCCCACGCGTCAATACCAGACGCATTGGCGTTAATCGGGATATTGATTGGACTTAAAATGGCATCTGGTTGATCAGTTGCAGCAATTCCTTTGGTCATAATTAGCTCAGGAGCTCCAACATTCAAGGTGGTCAAATCAACATCAACTGAACTCTCAAGCAAGGTGTTGCTCGAATAAAACCGAGCGAAGTTTGTATGGACTAGTCCGTCTGCAAATGGTTCCGATGAAATGGCAATGGAAATATCAACAGAGATCACCAGCGGAATTCCTAAAGAGGGACCACTGATACTTCCCCAATCAATGAATAAAGTATTTTTACTGGCGTCAATGGTTATTGAAACAGGTGTTTCTAGCACATTGTCAAGTGGAGAATGAACCACATCTTCGCCAAAAACAAGGCTCAAATCGGTTACATCGTGGATTGGAATCGGAAAAAGATCTTCGAATACGACGTTCCGCGCATCCCCAGATGGAATTTCCATCGTCAATCGATAGGTGACCATTTCGCCAGGCACATATCCGTAGCCATTGTTAGGGGTAGAAATGGTTTCCTTCAATACAGCTGCTGACGGAAGGCGGTATGAACCGGTATAAGGCCTGGCGCAATCTGTTGCTCCATTGATCAAAGAGTAAGTGAGCATTCCCTCAGATCTCAATTCATCATTGGCTGTCAAGAACTCACCGTTCTGATAGGTTTCCAAAACCTCTGCATAAATGAAAACGTTGCCTACTTCACAGGGGGCAAAATCACTTCCGTTGGAAGCATGTAAATCAAAGATCAATTCAGTCTCTCCCCCGCCAATTGACGTCACACTTGAAGCAGAAATATTGGAACCGTTCATTGTTGCGAGGTTTGTGTATTGCACCCCATCTGGCAAGACCAAACGAAACTCCATCGCGTCAATTCCATCAATGTATTCAGCACTGGCGTATTCAAAACCAATGGAAAGGATTTCTCCTGGCGCAACTTCCTCTGTTGGCAATTGCGGTTTAAAAGTGATGTGATACGCTTTTGCATTACTGGAAGCCGTAATCGGTAAAACTTCATTCGAAGACACTTGGGCTTCATTGATGAATTGAATACTGTCACAACTATTCACGTCAAGCACATTGCCCATAGAGGCGAAGTAGCTCAACTGAATGTCAGTAGGGTCGTCTGTTCCCAGCGCATTGTCACATTGTACAATCAAATTTCCACTTGAGCCTACCGTTGGCTGTTGAATGACGATGCATCCAGGGGTAACAGCAAGAATTCCAATAAACTGAATCCCTGAAGGAATAGGGTTTGAAATGACCAAGTCTGTAACTTGTTCTTGTTCTGCTATATCAACCGTAACATCATATTGCAGCTGCATGCAAGAGCCTGCAACAGCATCTGTTATATTTACTCTGTGAGCTATCGAATACAGCGTTGGGGTAACTGCTCCTTGCGAAGCTGTTCCCGTAATGGATCCGTTTTCACCGGTTGCGGTATCCCCAAATCTATAAACGGGCTGTATTTCTATTTGAACGGGAACACCTATTAATGCGCCTGATCCTGAGAGGGATGCGCAAAGCTCTACTTCACCATCAACCCCACCGTCAATCATGGAACCAATGGGTAAGTTCACAACAACCAAGGTGTAGCCGCCTGTGCCACTCACCAAATCATTCGGGTCATCCGAAACCAAATTGGGATCTGACAGCGGAGCGCCAGCAAAGGTTCCTGCTATAACTATAGATGCTACAGGTTGACCCAAAAACTCAACAGAGAGGGTGTTTGCCGGGACCTCTGGCGGCAACCAAACGCGCAAATAAGGCTGGTAACCTGTTGGTCCTGTATTGGAAGCAATCACATCAAAGCAAAACTCCTCATTGATGAGATTTTCTGCGGGAACACTCAGGCTTGCCTGAATACTCTGTGCATTTGTTACCATCCCACAGCATGTGAAGAGGGCGAAGATGCAAACTGATTTTAATTGGTTGACGCTCATTGTTTTTATTTCTGATAAAGCCTGTACAAAATTGTATAAGGTGTGCCGCGTTCCGTGTAAGAACTCAACTGACCTCTATGTGGGGGAACTGCATTTTCGGTCGTGGGAACTAATGACTATTTCTGCGCAGTATCTTCCTGCAAAGGGTTTTGTATTTTCGTCCCCCAACTAAACTGGCATGATTTTCTGTATACCCTTGTTGAATTACAAATGCTTGACAGCCCTATTATGAAAAACTTCTTGGCCATTTTTATCTTCTTAGGAAGTCTCTCTTTCGCCCAACATTCTTCTGCAATCACATTGACACCTGAAGATTTTGGCGCAGTCATAGATGACGGAAAACCTGATGATATCGCTTTTCAAGCCATGTTCAATTCTATTCCAACCAAAGAACGAAACGTACTTATCATCCTCCGTTCAGGCGAATACCTATTTGATCAAACCGTATTTTATCCGAAATACAACCGAAGGCGCATGATGATTGAAGGAAATCATGGTACGCTCAAAGCCGTTGGATTGGCCTTTGACATCCTCGCTCCGGCGAACATCAAAGGAGAAGCGATGCAAACGGCGCTTGACAATATGGATAAGCTGATTGTAAATGACTTATCATTTGAGGGCGGCGATACACAACTAACGCTTATCGCCACATTAAATAGTGAAATCAACAATTGCGAATTCGTCAGTGGAAATAGGGGAATTGACATGGTCTTCTGCCTCATGGGACGGGTTATAAACTGTCAATTCACAAGACAAAAAGTAGAGCAGCTCCTGATTCGCAGTGGCCAAGGAGATCCTCTGACGAAAGAAGGAAAGGTCTTCTCAAATGCAAATGGCACCAATAGCCAATCGAATATGGTCACCGTTGATGGATGCAGATTTTTTTCTGAACTACATGCACATGCCTGCATTCGCAACTACGCGTCTAACAGCATGAGCATTTTGAATACGGTGTTCGAAGGAATGGCTCCGAAATATTCTGTTGACTACCATGACCGCAACTCTCCAACCTGCACCTACATGTACATGCACAACATTCACATTGAACATCCTTACGACACCTTGTTCACCAAGGCGCTTATCCATGCAGAGCAAAGCGGAGGAATTGTGCACCTTGATGGCGTGTTCTCTCAAACTGGACGAACTGTGCAAGTAGAAGCAGGGAAATCCATTGTGAAAATCTCGAATTGGGCGTACTTCCCTGGCGGATTTAAATTCAAGGCAAATGGCGGTGGACAATGGATCTTTGAGGATAATCTAGGAATTCAGGGCTTCGACATGACCAGTGAAACCATGTGGGAAGGCAAGCCACCTTACTACATTGTTGATCGTTTCGCCTCAAAAATCCAAACCTTTAGTGGTTGGTCACCCACACTTATGAATGGTGATGATTACATTTCCGTTACCCAAGGAAAGGTGTTGCAAACCACCGATATGATTTTTGACAAGGGCAATGCCCCGCTCAAATCACCAAAGAATATTGATGACTACGAAATCGTAGAACTCAAGCCCTACTTGATGACTGACCCAGAAACGGGCGAACAGTTGATGTACTACTTGCCGATTATAGCACTAAAAAAAGAGTAACAAAAAAGCCCCACAAGTACTGAATTATTTTTCCATACTTATAACTCAGCTTTACAGACAAAAGAGCATAACACTCAAAAAATTTATTGATTAGCGGGCTTTATTTATTGAGTTTTGATTTCTGTCTACAAAGCATTTTGTTCAGAAGATAATTCTCTATTTCGTTGAGGCTTTATGTTGAATCTGATGAGCAGGAGGAAGAAACTCATGATTCACCTTCCAGTCCACTTTCTTTAGTTGCACAATAAAATCTTCAATTGCTTTAATCATTTCATCAAATGAAGGTGATTCCCCGAATATCATTTGCTCTTGCATGGTTAAATAGTCTTTCCTCCAATCATCAATGATTTCGTCTTTCGGAAATGGGTCTACTGTTTTCGGCTGATGTGAGTTGTAATCTACACCCCCCACGCGTGTATAACTATGCCTATGTTTTACTATCGTTTCATAGAGACCTTTGTCTTCTAATACGATAGCAGCATATTTCGACCTAGACAATTGGAACACATCATACAAATGCCTACTTAATCGATTAATTCTAATCTTTTCTTTTGGTTTATGAAACTCTTCATGGAGCAGGAATATCTTTTCCAAAAATGTTCTTTCGGGATTCACAATTGGAACATCAAATGCGGGCATTGTAAATTCAAAATCAGGATAATAGTGGTCAACAAGTGCTGTTATTGGCTGAGTAGTGAATGGTTCGTGAAGTGACCTGCAACCGATTTCAATTTGCACTCTGTTTTCAATATAACTAGGAGAGCCAATAACGGTCTCATAGTAGATTTCTATAATGCTCGGGTCTTGGTCACTTTCGTTCGTTTCAATGACTTTGAACTCAACTTTGTCTAATCCGTATTCTTTAAATTTTGCTTCAAGTTCAGGAGCTAAGGTTTCGGTAATGTATTTATGTGCTGCCTTTCTTAATTTGGATATTTGTGTGTTTGATAACTCACCATCAAAACCTAGAAATTCGCGATCCACTGCTAGATCAATATCCTCCGAGAATCTCTCTATCAGACCCCATCCCTTACTTAGAGATGTGCCACCCTTGAATACTAAATGCTTGCCAATTTCCATCGAGTATAGTATTCTCAATGCTTGAGTCACCCACCAATCCTTCTCTACTGCAAACGGAGGCATTCCCGTTTTACCTGAAACATCTTCTAGAATCGCTTTCTTTTCCGAATCTTCAATCAGATGAAAGCTTTTGATCACTTTACCGCTTTCTGCATTATCTTTTGAATCCATACTGGTGCAAGCTTTAAATCGTACAGAAGGTTTCTTACTTCCTCCTTCTTTAATTTATCTAGTACTATTTTTTCTTCCTCTTTTGTTAGATTATCCATTCCTATTTCACGCAATGCTTGTATTACAAGCGCGCTAATTTCTCCTTTGGCAGAAAGGTTCTTAGGGGTTGTTCTTTTAAATTTAATACTTCTTCGCCCAACTTTTATTTCTCTTGGTTGGCTATCGGTGAGAAAAATCAATTTCATAGGAAGTTGTGTGCTTAAGCCAAGTGCATTTAGTGCGTATACTCCTGTAGGAACCATTCTTATATGATCTTTTTTAGCAATTCCTTTTGCAACTTCTTCTGCCGTTGGCATAACTTCTCCTGTATACTTACTGATTTTTGGACGAACATATATTCCCTGTGCAACGCGTTTAATTACTCCTTTACGAACTAGCCTAACAAGAGCTTGCCTTATTGCAGTATTTGATCCGTACATCATAAAATCATCACCAAAAAGCAGATCCCCTCTCTGTTTTGACTTTATAGATTTTTCTATTTTGTCTTCTATACTAAGCATAAACACCTCATCTATTATGTCACAAATATAATCATTATTTGTGACAGTATTAAAAGTATTTTGTCACATATTACAGTACTATTTGTGACAACATCAAGTTCTTAACTAGAATAATCTTGGCTCTCTATTTGCCTCTAGACAGAACGATTGATTAAACAAAGCAACTCCCCAAACTAAGAAACACCTTTTGAAATTATTGAATGGCGAATCTGAACGTGTGGCGAAGAGTTTAGAGAGACTGCACCAGACAGATTCTAAGGGTTATTTAGAGGCCATAGTTAAACTCTATTCACTTGTGATGCCTAAACACTTGCCAGAGTCAGATGAGGTCAATGATAGACCGTCAGAGATTACCTTTACGGTATTTAAAGGTGAAGGATAGTCATTCTTTAACTTCAACCCAAATATGAACATTGACCGTATTACCATGTTGTTCTTGAAAGGTTGCAAATACCCTTTTTTGTCTGATTAGGTCAGACCATTCTTTATCACGCCATTCACAGATTAGCGTACTTCCGCCAGCAACATCTGGGTGAGCATCATATAATCTGCAAACTTCATAATCATCATTACTTTTCGGCTCAACTCTAGACCACACAGATAATTTAGAACCCATTGGTATGGTGTACTTTTCATATCTGCCTCGCACAAAGTCCAGAATAGTGACGTTCTTTATCCACGGATTATCCTTAGAAGTGTCAGTTGGTTTTCTTACGACTGAAGATTTCAATTTCTTCACTCCTAGTATGATTGTTGCCAGAACAATGAATAGTAGTATCCAAACCATGGTATTGTGTTTAATGTTTCACCTCTCAGGTGATTACTTATACTTCTCAATTATCGGCTTAACAAGTTCAAGATACCCCTCAAACTGATTCGGGATTAAAAAGAGTTCATCTTCATTTTCTGCAATGTTTATTACCTCGAAAGGTGCAAGAGGGTCTGTCTGAATTAAGTATGTATTCAAAACCAATGCACCCATTTTGTTGTTACCTCTGAAAGTATAGGAATAGGTGTAGGACGCCACATCATTCAACCTATCATTTAAACTGACTTTTATCGAATCAATGCCTTTAAGAATCTCTTTGTACTCCAAAACATTATTTTCTTGACTTTTCAGAGACAAAGAATCAAACAAAAAACTTTCTGACGATTTATATCCCTTATAAACCTCAACTCGAGACTCTGCAAATTCAAGATTGTGACTAAAATAGTTTAAACGGTATTCAACATTATCCTTTATGAGGACTGAATCGACCAAGACCAATTCAACAAACTCATAACTTTTAGGGTCATTCAATTTAGGTGTAACTGCATTCTCAACTAGTTGCAACACTTGGTCGTATTGACTTACTTCTTTCTCCTTAGATTCTCCGCAAGAATAGAACAACAGGGTAGAGAATAGAACAATGCTTAATGAATAGACTTTCATGACAGGGGTGATTAGTTTAATCAAACTTATGAAACTAATTTGACCCTATAGGGTGATGCCTTTCTCCTGAACATATGTATTCCGCCTCCTATTCCGCCCCCCCTAAAACAAAAACCCCTCTAAATCAATGACTTAGAAGGGTTAACTGTTGTCCCACAAGGACTCGAACCTTGAATGACTGTACCAAAAACAGTTGTGTTACCATTACACCATGGGACAATACCACTAAACGTTACCGCTTACGAGGGTGCAAAGTTAATAATTTTTCAAATG
>Ga0222629_1000065_pt1 | contig 40762 bp, 49 predicted proteins | sample AntAcemetagenom1_FD_179847 | JGI IMG/M metagenome (GOLD analysis project Ga0222629, IMG submission 179847) | Saline water microbial communities from Ace Lake, Antarctica - #1 | ecosystem: Environmental > Aquatic > Non-marine Saline and Alkaline > Saline | place: Antarctica: Ace Lake | collected... | reverse complement strand
TTCAGTTGCAAATGATGCTACAGATATAGGTTTAGTTGCTACTAACATAGGTTCAGTAAATACAGTTGCCGCAGATATTACAAAAGTAATTGCTGTAGCTAATGATTTAGCTGAAGCAGTTAGTGAAATAGAAACTGTTGCAGATGATTTAAATGAAGCAACGTCAGAGATAGATACAGTATCAAATAGTATAGCTAATGTAGATACAGTAGGTACAAACATAGCTAACGTAAATACAGTAGCAGGTATAGATGCCAATGTTACTACAGTTGCAGGAATTAGTGCTGATGTAACTTCGGTAGCAGGTATTTCAACTGCTGTAACTAATGTAAATTCAAACAGCACAAACATAAATGCTGTTAATACTAATTCAGCTAACATAAACACAGTAGCAGGTATAGACACAGATGTAACTACAGTTGCAGGAATTTCTAGTGATGTAACTACAGTTGCAGGTATTTCAAGTGCTGTTAGTGCAGTAAATTCTAATTCAACAAATATAAATGCAGTTAATACTAATGCAACTAACATTAATACTGTAGCAGGGAACGATACAAATATTACAACAGTAGCAGGTGCTGATGCAGATATAAGCACAGTAGCTACAGCAGTAGATAATGTAAATACAGTTGCAGACAATATTGCAGGAGTTAATTCTTTTGCAGATAGATATAGAATTGCAGTAAGTGACCCTTCAACATCTTTAGACGAAGGAGATTTAGCATTTAACACAACAGATAATAATTTAAAATTTTATAATGGTTCAGCTTGGACATCTATATCTCCAGGTATTGCAAATGTTGTTGAAGATACAACTCCACAATTAGGTGGTAATTTAGATTTAAACTCAAACAATATAACTGGAACAGGTGCTATTAATATTACTGGTACGTTAACTGGTACTACTTTTTCTGGGAGTGGTGCATCATTAACTTCAATTCCTAATTCAGCTTTAGTTGGAACAGGTGCAATTACAATTAATGGTTCAGCAGTATCTTTAGGTGGTTCTGTTACAGTTGGAGAAACTAAACCAACAATCAGTTCATTGACACCTTCTACTATTCCTAATGATGCGACTACTATTGTTATTGCAGGAACAAACTTTGAAGCTACACCTAATGTTGAACTTATAGCTTCAACTGGTGCAATCACATATCCAAATTCAGTTGTTAGAAATAGCAATATTCAATTAACTATTAATGTAACTTTAGGTACAGATGGTACTTACTTTGTTAGAGTAGAAAATCCAGATGGTAATGCAGTAAGAACTGCTACAGCATCTTTAACAGTTTCAGATGCACCAACATGGTCAACTGCCTCTGGTTCTGTGGGTTCATATGCAGGTAACTTTAGTGGAACTCTAATGACACTTTCAGCTTCTTCAGATAGCACAGTGGCTTATTCTGAAACAACATCAAATTTAACTACAGCAGGTGTATCTTTAAATACATCTTCAGGTGCATTAACAACATCAGACTTTGGTGGAAGTTCAACTACACCTACAACATACAATTTTACAATTAGAGCAACAGATGCTGAAGCACAAACTGCCGATAGAAGTTTCTCTATATCATCAACATTCGGTGCAACAGGTGGGGGACAATTTAACTAATGGCTACAACATATTTAACAAGAACATCAGGAACACCAACTAATGCTCAAAAAGGTACAATTTCTTTTTGGATTAAAAGAAGTGCTTTAGGTTCTAGTAATTTAAGAATTTTTACTAATAATATATCTTCTACTTTGTTTGGCTATATTGATTTTACAAGTAGTGATAAACTAAGATGTGCTATGGATGATGCAGGTACAGTAGGTATTCAAACTAATAGATTATTTAGAGATACTTCAGCTTGGTATCATATAGTTTGGTCAATGGACACAACACAAAGTACATCAACAGATAGAATAAAATTATATGTTAATGGAGTACAAGAAACTTCCCTACAAACAAATACACAACCAAGTCTAAATGCTACTTTAAGTTTATTTAATACAAGTTCCTCAAATGGTCAGGTTGTAGGTAGTTATTATAATGGAAGTTCATATAGTGGTTATTTTGATGGCTCAATGTCTCATGTTCACTTTGTAGATGGAACAGCTTATGACGCATCAGCATTTGGTTCTACAGATGCAACAACTGGTGAATGGAAAATTAATACTGCTCCAACTCTTACAATGGGAACTAATGGTTTCACAATTTTAAAAGATGGAAATACAATTACAGACCAATCAGCTAACAGTAATGACTTTACTCTTGGTGGTGGAACTTTAACTAATACTGAAGATTCTCCAAGCAATGTCTTTGCTACAGGAACTCCTTTAATAACAACAGGTTCACCAACTTTTTCTAATGGTAATAATACTTTTACTAAATCTGGTTCAAGTTGGGTAGATTCATTTTCAACTATAGCACCTTCAAGTGGAAAATATTATAATGAATTTAAATGGGTTTCAGATACTGCTGGTACAAAATATTGTAGAATGGGAATAACAGAAGTAGATGGAATTGCACTTGCTACTTCATCAACAAGTATACAAGATATAAGTACTTCATATTTTTATGAAAATGAAACTGGTGGAATAACTGGTTCTGGTCATGCAGGAAGTTATGGAACTTCTTTTACAGTTGGAGATATTATAGGTGTAGGTTTAGATTTAGATAATAATAAACTTTATATTTCTAAAAATGGAACATGGCAAAATTCAGCAAATCCATCATCAGGTACAGGTGGATTTTCAATAAACGCTGGAACTTATTATATGGGTGCAGGTCTTTATTCAACTGGAACATCAGTAGTTAGTGCAAATTACGGCAATGGCTACTTCGGAACAACAGCAATTTCTTCAGAAGGTTCAAACGCATCAGGAATAGGTAAATTTGAGTATGACGTACCAACTGGTTACACAGCTCTATCAACAAAAGGATTAAACTTATAATGGCATACACAGGAATTAATAAATCTACAGAACACTTTAATACTAAACTTTATACTGGTACTGGTTCTACACAATCAATTACTGGCTTAGATTTTCAACCAGATTTTACATGGATTAAAAGTAGAAGTGATGGTTTAAGTCATGCTTTATTTGATTCTATTAGAGGGGTTACGAAAGTTTTAAATTCAAACGCAACTACAGCAGAATACACAAATACAGATACTTTAACTGCATTTGAAAGTGATGGATTTTCAGTTGGCTCTAATACAGGTGTTAATGCTAATGGAGAAACAAGAGCCTCTTGGAACTGGAAAGCTGGAACTTCTTTTACAAATGATGCTAGTGCAACTGGAATAGGAACTATTGATAGTACAGGAAGTATAAATACAGATGCTGGGTTTTCTATAATTAGTTACTCTGGAAATTCTACAAGTGGTGCTACAGTTGGTCATGGTTTAGGTGTAACACCATCTATGATTATTGTTAAAAGAAGAACTGCAGGAGAACAATGGGAAGTTTATCACAAAACTTTAGGTGCAACAAAAAGAATGGCTTTAGATACTACTGGAGCTTCTTCAGCTTCATCTAGTAGATGGAATAATACAGAGCCTACAACATCTGTATTTAGTTTAGGAAATTCAGGTGCAACAAATACCAGTGGTAGTACTTACATAGCTTACTGCTTCGCAGATGTTCAAGGCTATTCAAAATTTGGTTCATACACAGGTAATGGAAATGTTGATGGTACATTTATTTATACAGGATTTAAACCTGCTTTTGTTATGTATAAATCTTCAAGTGGTGCATATAATTGGATTATGCAAGATAATAAAAGAGCAAATCCATTTAATGAAATAAATGCAGACGTAAGAGCAAATGTAAGTGATGCTGAAGCAACAAGTACATCTTATAATGATGTAGATTTTTTATCTAATGGGATAAAATTAAGAGAAGACAACAACGACCAAAATGGTTCTGGTGGAACATACATCTACATGGCATTTGCCGAAGCACCTCTAGTTGGAACTAATAACGTACCATGTACTGCAAGATAGATGGCTAGAAAAAAAGTTAATCCAGTACAGATGTATGCAGAGCAAACAACTGGAGTTAGACTTTCAAGCCATGAGAAACTTTGTGCTGAACGAATGAATAACATTCTCAAATCTATAGAAGAAATGAGAAAAGAAATTAAATCTTTAAGAACAGATGTTGCTATGGGCAAAGGGGGACTTAGAGTTATATTGACTATAGGCACACTAATAGTTGGACTGATAGGTTATTTCAACTTTAGATAATGATTTTTAAATACGTGTTGATACTGCATTTGTGTTCATTTGCAGGGCAACCTCAATGTTACAATCCTAAAGTAATACCTTTAGAGTTTGACACACATTACGATTGTATCCAACAAGGATACCTTAAAGCATCACAAGCAGTAGAAAATATAGGAACAGATTTAGTTAACAAACAAAAACTTGCAGTCAAATTTGAATGCAAAGAATTAACACAGGAGAAAGTATGATAATATTTGGAGAAAACCCTAAAACATACCTTAACAAAGTTAAAATATGGTACATGAATACAGACAAGAAATTACTATCTTTAGTTATCTGGTCTGCATTAATGTTTGCAATAGGCTATGCTTTTTAGTTTATTAGGTAAAACTTTAATCAGTCATACAACAAAAGCACTTTCAACACATTTAGAAAAAAGAGGCAATAAACAAATTGCTGAAATAGAAGCTAGTAAAGAAGTACAAGTAGCACAAATACAAAATTCAGGAATAAAAGACGAACTAATTTTAATATGGTTTTTAGTCATACTAACACTTCCTTTAATCGGTGAAACAGAAAGATTTATGCGTTGGGCTGAAGTTTTATCAGCTATGCCTTCAGAGATATTTTATATCTTCGGAGCAATAGTCGCCGCATCATTTGGTATTAAAGTGTCAAGCATCTTTAAAAAATAATGCACAACTTTTTATTAAGGTTCTTTGGAGGTATCGACAACATCTTTATAAAATTAAACAAAACTGTAGACGACTTATGGACGTTTAAATTTCCTAATTCAAAATCTAAAAAACATGAGAGACATAAAAAAATTAACAGAGTTCACAAAAAATAAAGAACATAAAGAGAAAGAAATGGCTTTGTTTAAAAATCTTAAAAAAGAAGTTTCTGTAAATGCAAACGGAACTAGAGAATACGTTATTAAAAAAGGTATTAACAAAGGAAAAATTGCTAAATGAAAAGACAACGCAACACTATGCTTATTGGTGTATTAGGTGCAATTCTTTTAGGAATTTCTAGTTGGGTACTAATGACTATCGTAGAACTTGAGGTTCATTTAGGAATGTTAAGCGAAGAGATTATGTCAATAGATAAACAAATTGGTAGAATTTATAATCACATGGATAGGCTAAGTAAATAATGAAAACAGCAAAATCCTATGTACCTAGAGAAAAACCTAAAAAAAGAAAAGGAATACATGTCAAGTCAAGAAACAAAGGAAGTACCTTTAAAAAATACAACGGACAAGGAAGACCAAAGTAATTTAGAAACAATAATAAAAGAGTTACCTCAATTATTAGTAACTCATTCTTATAACAAATTAAAATCTGGTGACGAACTAACAGCTTCAGAGATGAAAGTTTGTCTTGAGATATGTAAACAATATTCAAAAGACCCTATTGCTAAAAAAGAAGTTAACCTTTTAGATAGCGTACCTTTTGATACCCCAGAGGACTAATGGATAAACGAATTAATAACTTTAAGAACTTTTTGTTTTTATGTTGGAAACATTTAAACTTACCAGAGCCAACACCCATTCAATATGACATTGCAGACTTTCTTCAGTCAAAAGAAAAAAGAATTGTAATAGAAGCATTCAGAGGTGTAGGTAAATCTTGGATTACTTCGGCATACGTATGTCACCAGTTACTACTAAACCCTCAAAGAAACATATTAGTAGTATCTGCAAGTAAAACTAGAGCAGATGACTTCAGTACGTTTACACAAAGGTTAATCTCAGAGATGCCTATGTTACAACACTTAATACCTAGAGATAACCAAAGACATTCAAAGATTAGCTTTGATGTTGCACCTGCTACAGCCAGTCATGCACCCTCAGTTAAGTCTATGGGTATTTCTGGTCAGATGACAGGTTCAAGAGCCGATATTATTATTGCAGATGACGTTGAGAGTGCAAATAACTCCCAAACTCAGCTTATGAGAGATAGATTGTCAGAGACAGTTAAAGAGTTTGATGCGATTATTAAACCTGAAATTGGTAGAACTATATTTTTAGGAACACCGCAGAATGAGATGTCATTGTACAACTCATTAGGTGAAAGAGGATTTAAGACAAAAATCTGGACAGCATTAGTACCTAATAAAACTCAGACAATCTCTTATGGAGATAAGTTAGCGAGTATTATTAAAGGTGTTGAAGGTGAGCCTACAGACCCTAAAAGATTTGATGCTACAGATTTGATGGAACGATTAGCTTCGTATGGTCGTTCAGGTTTTAATTTACAATTTATGTTGGACACTTCATTGTCTGATGCAAATAGATACCCTCTAAAATTAAACGATTTAATAATAGCTTCAGGTTGTTCAACTTGGAAAGAAGCACCTGCAAAGATACAATGGGCTTCAGCACCAGAGCAAATGAAAGCTATAGACCCAGATATTCCCAATGTGGGACTTAAAGGAGATTACTTTGTAGCTCCTATGTATATGTCTGAAGAGTTCACTCCGTTTGAAGGTACATGTATGTCTATTGACCCATCAGGTAGAGGAGAAGATAAAACAGCTTATGCAGTATTAAAGATGCTTCATGGAGTTCTATATCTGACTGCACAAGGTAGTCTTGAAGGTGGATACTCAGATACAACTATGGCTAGGTTATCAAATATTGCTAAGAAGCATGATGTTAACTATGTAGTCATTGAGAGTAACTTTGGTGATGGTATGGCAACTCAGTTGTTAAAACCTATCATGGCAAAGATACACCCATGTGAGATTGAGGAAGTTAGACATAATACACAGAAAGAAAAACGTATAATTGATACACTAGAGCCTTTGATGAATAGTCATAGGTTAGTCGTAGATGATTTACTAATTAAAGAAGATTTTAAGAATGAGCCAGACCATCAGTTGTTTAGACAGATGACAAGGCTTACTAGAGACAAAGGTTCACTTAGACATGATGATGCCATAGACGCATTAGCCATGTGTGCTAAATATTGGACAGATAGGTTAGATAGAGACCAAACCTTATCTTACAATCAACACAAGGAAGAGTTGTTAGACCAAGAATTAGAAAGATTTATGGAAAATAATATTGGAAGAAAACAGACTAAAGAAAGGTTTATATAATGGACTTAGAACAGACTAAAAAAGAGATTAAAAAAGAAGAAGGTTTCCGTATGGAAGTTTATAAAGATACTTTAGGTTTTGAAACAGGTGGCTATGGTCACAAAATGATAGAAGGCGAAGATACACCTACAGATATGGCAGGGTGGGAAAAGCTCTTTGAAAGAGACTTTGCTCGTGCTGTGACAGGTGCGGAAGATGTCCTTATGTTATGTCCCAATGTCCACGACACTGCTAGACATATAGTGGTTGAAATGTGTTATCAGATGGGTGCTTATGGGGTCTCTAAGTTTAAGGGTATGCTTAAAGCTCTACAAGATGAGGACTATAAGACTGCCAGTGTGGAGATGCTAGATAGTCTATGGGCTAAACAGACACCCAATCGTGCTAACCGTATGTCTGAACGCATGGCAAATATTTAAAGAGAAAATCTGTGTGGGTATTTGATATACACAGGACGGCAGTTTCCCCCGTGCGGTGCGTGTGGGCGAGTGCAAAAACTACCAAAAGTGAGGCTTTAAAGGGTTTTTTCTATGTATAAGGACTGCATATCCTTTGTGTGGGGCTGTGTGGGCGTGTACTTTTTTTATTCGTGTACGTGTGAGAGATAGTCTGTTTTTTTGCATTGGCTCTTTAAGTACCACGCAAAGACACACGCCTTGTTACTCTTTAAGTACCACGCAAAGACACACGCCTTGTTACTCTTTAAGTACCACGCACAGGCACACGCCGTGCAATCCTTCAACTCATCTAATGCACCACAGGAACACACTCACAGAGCCACACAGAGCCACGCACAGAGGCATTGAGAAGGTAACGCAGGGTTAAGGTCATAAGGTTAATGAATAGTAAACCTGCACTATTAGAAGGTATGATAAAAAAGATACACTCTAAGTATCTACTTAAAGTATCTCTTAAAGTTAACCTAAGGTCTATCTATAGGTATCACCTCAGTAATTATATCATTAATAGTAATAACTATAAAGAGTACACGCAGAGAGTAAACCTGCACTATTAGAATATTAACCTAATAGAGATAATCAATGACATTCACATTTAAACACCCAAGCAAATACAAACAACCAGAGAAAGACTATGAAAACACAAGCACAAAGAGAAGCCCAGAGAAGATACCAAAAGACACTCAAAGGCAAAGAGACAAAGAGAAAGAGCAAAACAAAAATAAAGAAGGTTAAAGAAAATAAGAGTTTTAGTTTTCATTTTCCAATTGGTATCACTTTAAATGATAAATATTAATGTATGCACTTATAGCGTTAATTCCTCCCATAAAATCCTATTAAATAACTTATAATCCTATAAAGTCCTATAAACCACACTAAATAAGCCTTATTTAGCTTATACAAAAAAAATGAAAAAAAGTGAAATTAACTATTGCAATCCACATATGCTTAGTTTACAGAGAGAATAGTTATTTATTTTTACTGTTTTTTATCTACATACAAAAAACATGAGCCACACACAGGCACAACCATTGCGAGTTGGTTTATCTGGGCGAGTAAGTCTTTAAGGTGTGTGGAAAGTCCTCCGAAGCTGTAAGCGGTCACTAGCGTGATGTTACGGACAGCTTGTTTGTATGGCGTTTAATACGTCACTGACGAGGCGGAGCAACGCTGAAACAAACAACGGAGACACACATGGACACCTATTCAATTAAAGTTGATACGCAAAACCTGAGTAAGTCTTTTTATTTCTTTGAAGATGAGAAACTAAACTACACACAGGCTTTGCACGAATTAGAAAAACACCAGAACCAATATAACAACATGATTAAAAATAAAATTGAGCCTGTTGTATTTGACGATAGAAACCGAGCCGTAAGAGTTCGTAAAATGTACATAGTTAAGAACTCATAAATATTAATTATAAACAGACTTGAAGCCTATTCACACAGGGTAGGCTTTGAGACTTTTTATAAAGTCAAATCAACAATCAACAATCAACACATGGAGTTAACACAATGCAAACTAATACAATTAAAACAAATGAGTTAAGCAAAGTTGACGAAATAGAAAAATCTAAAATATACATAGCTTGTTTATCGTCTTACAATTCAGGCGTTCTGTATGGTTCTTGGATTGAGCCAAAGACAGACAAAGACGAACTAGAAGCACAAATTGCGGAGGTTCTTAAATCGTCACCAAGTCCAGACGCAGAGGAATACGCAATACATGACTATGACAATTTTCCAAATTTGGGAGAATATCCAGATTTAGAAAAAGTAATTGAAGTTGTGGAGGCAATTAAATTGCACGGAGTAAAAGCGGTTGAAGGCTTCATTGAACATTGGTCAGTTGAAGACCTTGAACATTTTGAAGACGCTTTTCACGGTACTTATGACAGCTTCAAAGAGTTTGCCCAAGATTACGCAAACGACACCGTTGAAGGCTTAGACAATGACAGCAATTCTACACTTGCAAGATATTTTGACTATGACAGCTTTGAGCGTGATTTGTCATTTGATTATATGGAGTGCAAGGCGGACAATTACAAAGTTCATATCTTCAATAAAAGTTGGTAAATTAAAAACAGACTTAAAGCCTATTTGCACAGGGTAGGCTTTGAGACTTTTTTTTTAAAAGTCAATCAACAATCAACCAACAATAGGAGAACCACACATGCAGATTGCAAGATGTGTTCAAAAGATACAAAGGGCAGAGAGTGCCTTTAAGTATCGAGACGAGACCGAGAAGAAGAAACACTTTGAGGACTACCAAAACGCACCACAAGAGCAAAAGCTAAAAATGTTTCATAATGCTATTGCTGAAGGTTGGCTTAGTTAGTGAAACAACTTTCACTTTTTAGCCTCGAAGAGTTGGCGGTGTGTTACTTGGCGACAAGTACAGTGCAAAAAGTCCGAGCCTCACTGCGTCCAACATCTAATGTAATTAACTTTCCTATTAAAAAAGTTAGTTAATAAATAATACAATTACGCCGTTTAATTCTTTGCTAAGGACTAGACGGCGTTTTTATTTAATCAATCAACAATGGAGCAAAAATGGTAGAGCAAGAATATACAATTTATAAACATTGTATGAATTTCAATGATGGGACAATAGACACTTATTATGCTTTTATGGATATTCCCCAAAGAATTACTATGGGCGGTATTCCAACAACTGTTAAAGGTATGTTTATTGCCTCAGATAGAAAAGCCATCAATCAAGCAAGAAAAATTATGAAAGATAAAACAGCAAAAATCATAATTAAAAAGTTATAGACAGACTTAAAGCCTATTCACACAGAGTAGGCTTTGAGACTTTTTATATAAGTCAAATCAAATAAATGTTTTCTAGTTCTAGCGTGATTATCAAACTTTTTAGTATTGACTGAAGCGTGGACTAGACGGCGTTTTTATTTAATCAACAATCAACGGAGTGAAACATGACAAAAAAAAATATACATGAGTGACGAGGACAAAATGATGAGGGATAAAAGCCTTACATGGTCTAAACCTTCAGTATTAAAAAATAAGGCTTACAAGGTGCTTTCAAAAAGATTGAAAAAAGACTTTTCAGGTATCAAAACAAAAAACATTGGTGACGGCATGATGGAGATATCTTTTAAATAATGTCAGGCTTTAAATCTTATAAAATACGAGACGGCGTTCACATACCCTCAGAGAAATACAAAGAGAATTGGGACGCCATCTTTGGCAAGAAAAAGAAATCAAAAATCACTGCTAAAAAAAAGAAACCTAAAAAAAACTTAGATAATGATAGAAAACATTTAGGTTGTCCTGCGTATCCTTTTTGCGATTTAAGTCCATTAGGGTGTGGGGTGTTACATAATAAACCAGAACCTATTGGTTGCAGAGATTAAATCCAAAAATCAACAATGGAGGACTAATGGAAAAGTTCTAAAAAGCAAAACTGACGAGGCTTCAATAGCCGAAATGCCGTCTAAAGACTAGACGGTGTATTTTGCATGTTAATAACTCATTATTTCCTATTGCACATATTATGTGCGACAGGATAGCATTAGCAAAAAGAAAGGAGAAATATGAGAAAATATATAATTTACACCTTTAATAACGCTTGGTGTAACCAACTATTAGTACACGATACTATTAACAACTAACAAAAGGATAATTATGAATATCAATTTTATTCTTTTTAAAATCTATATTGAAAAATATAATATTTGGAGTAATCTAAAAGTGAGTAAAGATGAGTACGAAACTATAATTGATTTTGGAAAATATAGGTTGTATTTATCGTGACTTTAACAAAGTGTAGTCAACCTCACTTTGTAAAAACAAGAGACAACAGACATGAAAGAAAGAAGAAAGAAAATGAGTAATAATCTTTTGAAGATTATAGAAGAAATGAGAAAGTTTGACCCACAGTTAGAGGCTCAAGCTATATCTGTTTTTTTCTATGTAGCGGATAAAGGCGGTAAAGACGGTGTGGCTCAACAAGCTATATCGGAGGTTTTAGACATAGCTCAATCAAGTGTTTCAAGAAATTGCTATAAGTTAGCAACTATCAACAGACACCGAAAAGTTGGGATAGGTCTATTAGAGAACTTTGAAGACCCAATGGAAAGACGTAGAAAACTTGTGCGTCTTACAGCAAAGGGAAGAAGGGTACACAATACTCTTCTTGAATGGGTCAAATAACAATGAAAAGCGGAGGTACAAATGCAACAGACAAAAAATGTCAAGTTGTTGACGGAGATACACCGCAAGTTAACACTTAAAGGTTGGGAAAAGTTGCAATCTAAACGAGCCGAGAAAATAATTGATATGCTTGGTAAGGGAATGCTTGTAACTGAAGTTAACGATAGCCACATAGAAAATCTTGTGGATACGTTGGAGGACAGAGGTTTTGCTCCTGCAACTATTAATCGTTATATGTCCTCAATCTCTAAGATGTTACGTTATGCCAATCAGAGACAGTCTATTTATCATTTAGATAGAATGCCTCATATTCAATGGCAGGACGAAAGTAACAATGGACGAGAAAGATACCTTGAGCCAATCGAAGAAAAAGAAATAATTAAATTATTGACCGAGTGGAATATGGTTGATTATTTAGAGTTCTATCTTTTTCTTATCGATAGCGGTTTAAGGCTTGGCGAAGCGTTATCTATTAAGAAGCTAATGATACACAATGTAGATGGTCATTATGTTGTTAATTTACCTAAAGAGGTAACTAAAAACAATATGCCCAGAGGTGTACCTTTAACAGAACGTGCTAAGTTAATCGTTGAGAAGTTACTTAAAAAAGCGGTAGGAAGAAACGACCTAGTGTTTTCACATTTAAAATATTGGACTTGTGAGAATACTTGGAGAAGACTAAGAAAAGCAATGAACCTTCAAGACGACAAAGAGTTTGTCATTCATTGTTTAAGACACACTTGTGCAACACGTATGGCTCAATCAGGTAAAGTAGAACTTCACTTTATTGGTCAGATGTTAGGTCATAAGTCATGGAAAATGATTAGCAGGTATTCACATTTAATACCTAATAATCTACGAGACGCAGTAAATGTTCTTAACACTTTTAACAAAGCTAGTTAAGGAATAATGGTAATTAGAGGATAGTTGATTAATGAGTATATATTTAACTAATAAAAGCATACTAATTATGTGTGCATAGATACAATAGGATTTGCAATCCTCGTGTCTTTGCACTCAGTGGATAGTTAAATCTTAAATTAGTTAAGTAAAATAACAACTATTCTCTCTTACCTTGTACGACAAATAGCAAAGGATAGAACCTAAATTGTAGGTCATTCCGCAGTTGCATAATCAATCAACAGGAGAATACATGAGAATACTTGAAATAATGCCAGACTTTTTAAATCAAAAAGAGTTAGAAAAAATGGGTAATGAAAGAGGAAAACATAGGACTAATAAAAGGCGTTTGTCTCACATAGAAAGAGAAGACGAAAGTGTTACGTCCTACGGAAAAGTCTTAGTAGCAAATCTTATCAGACCATACGCAGAGGCAATTAGTGAATGGGTAGAACAAGCGTCATCTAATGTTCATTCTAAAACACCTATAGCCCTTCAAAAAATCTCCCAAATAAAAGACCCAAAAGTAACTGCTTTGATAGCCTTAAAGCATATTATGAATACTATCACGACTACCAAAAATTTAACTGCAACTGCAATTAAGTTAGGAGGTAGAATTGAAACTGAGATTAGTCTTAAAAATTTTAAGAACTTAAATCCAGATTTATACCACATAGTTAAAAAAGATTTAGACAAGAGGTCTTTTAACTATACCTACAAAAGAAGAAAATACAGAGAAATGGCTAAGAAAGATGAAGTTGTAAGTTGGGAAGAATGGTCAACTACCGAAAGACTACACACAGGAATGCAATTAATTACCTTAATGGTAGAAAGTGTAGGACTTATAGAAATAGGCACTGACCAACATAAGCACAAAACCTTTAAAGTTATAAGGCAAACTGCTTTTACTAAAAAATGGATACAAGACAGAAATAGCTTTAATGAGCTATTAAACCCAGAGTATTTACCTATGGTTCTTGCTCCAAAATCAGTCGTAGACGGACAAGTACAAGGTCATGGGTACTGGACATCAGAAATGCCAGAATTAGACCTTGTTAAGCAACGTGGTAAGAAATTTACCAATGAGCTAGAAAACCATGACATGCCTGAAGTTACAAGTGCAGTTAATCTAATGCAAAGTACGGCTTATAGGATTAATACCTTTATACTTGAGGTTATGCAGAATGCTTGGGATAAGTCTCTTTCAATAGGAGGAATGCCACCCATTGAAAACCTAGACATACCACAAAAACCTCACGATATAGATACCAATAAAGAAGCTCTATTTGAGTATAAGAAAGCCTGTGTAATTGTACACACAGAGAATAACCGTATGTCATCTAAAAGAATGCTTTATGCTAAAATTATAAATTTAGCAGAGCAGTTCAAAGAATATGTGACTATGTATTTTCCAATACAGTTAGACTTTAGAGGACGTGCATATTGTGTTCCTGCTTTTCTTAACTATCAATCTATTAACGGTGCGAAAGCTCTGTTAAATTTTAGTCAAGGTAAAGCCATCACAAAAGAGAACAGAGGTGTATTTTGGCTATCTGTGCATGGAGCAAACATGTGGGGAAACGACAAAGTAACATTTGAAGATAGAGAAAAATGGACTTATGACAATGCTGATTGGATTAAGGCATGTGCTGAAGACCCTATTGGTAATAGGCAGTGGGAAGACGCAGATAATGCTTTTCAGTTTTTAGCATTTTGTGATGAGTGGAATAGATACACAAAAGAAGGTGATGGATTTATTTCTCATATTCCAGTTAACGTAGATGGTTCTTGTAATGGCTTACAAATTTATTCTTTATTACTTAAAGATAAAGTTGCAGGGTCATTAGTAAACTGTGTACCTAATGATGTACCACAAGACATCTATGGACTTGTGAAAGATGAAGTAGTTAAAAATGCAGAACAAAAATCTGCTGAAGGAGAAGAGTTAGCTACTAAGTGGTTAGACTACGGTGTTAAAAGGTCTACTTGTAAAAGACCTGTTATGACACTTACTTATGGAAGTACAAGATACGCATGTACTGACTTTGTAGTTGAAGACTTAACTAAAAGAAAAGATAAAGGAGAAATGCACCCATTTGATGACTTGTTCAAACCATCAACATATTTGTCAAAATTAATTTGGCAATCAATAGGTGAGAACTTAAAATCTGCAAAAGAAGGAATGAGATATTTGCAGGACATAGCAAAAGTTGTCGCAAAGGAAGGTGTGCCTATACACTGGGTAACTCCAGTAGGTTTTCCTGTTTATCAATATTACCCAGAAATAAAAAGTAGAAGGGTAGAGACACATTTGATGGGACAGGTAATCCAATCCACAATAAGAGAAGCCAAACCAGAGACCGACAAAATGAAACAGCGTAATAGCTGTCCTGCTAACTACGTTCACTCGTTAGATAGTGCCTGTATGATTAGGACGGTTAACATTGCAAGAGAAAAAGGAATAGAAAACTTTTGCAATGTGCATGATAGTTTTGCAACTCATGCCTGTGATATAGATAAACTTAATGAAAGTATTAGAGAAGCCTTTGTAAGTATTTTCTCTAAAGATTTACTTTCTGATTTTAAGGCAAAAGTATCAGAGACGTTATCAGATGAGGCTATAGCTGAACTACCTGAAAGACCTAAAGATGGTGAGCTAGATTTAGATTTACTACACAAATGTAAGTATTTCTTTGCCTAATTGTATGCACTATCGGAAACTAAGCAGGGTGGGATTAGTAAACCTGCCCTATTAGACAATCAACAGTCTCTTTGGAGTAAATCAAAGAAACAACAACAAATAAGGATAATATGAACAAAAAAGTATATAACAAATTGGTAACACCAGTAGGCGTTAGTCAATATTGTTGGCTTAATACCCCAGATACTAAATTTGATAAAGAGAATGGTGGTCACTTTAAGACTAACCTAATTGTCAAAGGGTCTGAGGCACAGTCAATCATTAAGTCTATTAAAGACGAGATGAAAACATCTTTAGAAATGGCTAAACAGCAATCTAAAGGTAAAGAACCTAAAACAGCTAACTTACCCTTCGAAGAAGAATATTTAGAAGGTAAGCCAACTGGAAACATCATTTTTAAATTTAAAGCAAAAGCTAAAATTAATATGAAAAGTGGTGAGACTATAGATATTAAAATTCCAGTCTTCGATAGCAAAGGTACACCTATGAAAGACCAGATTTGGTCTGGCAGTGAAATGAAAGTTTCTGCTGATATGATACCTTATTACACCGCTATGGCAGGTGCAGGTGTCAGCTTGAGATTAAAAGCTGTGCAAGTAGCCAAGCTAGTCGAAGGTGGCAAAGGTGCAGGTTCACAAACTCATGGCTTTGAAGAAATCAAAGATGGCTATGTTGCACCACAAGCAGAAAACACATTTGAAAATGAAGTATCACCGTCCTCGACAGACTTCTAATCAAATTGGTTTGAAACATGGTTTCAGGTCTGGTTTAGAAATAGCTATCTCACAAGAGTTAGACGCTAATAAGGTAACGTATACCTATGAGAAGGTTAAATTGACTTATGTCAAACCTACGAAAGCTCATACGTATACGCCAGACTTTTACCTACAAGAGCAAAACATTTATATTGAAACCAAAGGTTTGTTCACTTCTGCTGATAGACAAAAAATGCGATTAGTAAAAGAACAACACCCTGAATTAGACATCAGGTTTGTTTTTAGTAATTCACGAAGTCGTATCTCAAAAAAATCGCAAACAACTTATGCAATGTGGTCTGAAAAATATGGATTTAAGTTTGCAGATAAACACATACCGTTGGAGTGGCTAAATGAATAATAACAGAGAAAGAACAGATTTTATAGTTGTTCACTCAACTAAAACAAAACCAAGTGAAGATTTAAACGCAAAGGATATAACTTTAAAACATGCAAAAGAAGGTTATTTCTATAATGCGTTTCACTTTATAATTAAAAGAGATGGAACTGTAGAGACTGGGCGTAAAGAAGAAATGTCTGGTGCAATACTACCTATCAACCAACCTTTAATTACTAACAAAAATTCTATCGCAATAGGTCTCGTAGGAGGGCTATTGGAAGATGGTACAGGTCTTGACGTTAACTTTACAATCGAGCAATACGTATCTTTACGTGAACTTGTAAAAAGGCTCAAAACAAAGTATAGCGTTGAGGTAGTGGGTTGCAGAAATGCAATTAACTCCAAAAAATCGTGTATGTCTTTTGATGTACAGGCGATTGTTGATTGAGACGCTTCTAGTTAGAAATAGCTAGAGGCGTTTCGTATTTATGGGGTAATGGAGGGAGACTGAAGTTACCTCAACTCTTTGGAGGCTTCGCCCAGAATCGAACTGGGATACAAAGATTTGCAATCTTCTGCGTAACCATTCCGCCACGAAGCCCTCACTTATTTAAACTCACACAAATTATTACATTATGAACGAAACTGAAAGCGAATTTTTATATCACGAGCCTTGTGACAACTGTTCTTCGTCTGACGCTAACGCCGTCTATTCAGACGGACATACACATTGTTTCTCATGTCAACACACCACAAAAGGAAAATCAACAATTATGAATGCCGAATTACAACCAATCAAAAGAGAAGAGGTTACTAACTTTGTTAAAGGTGAACACTTACCTCTTAATAAAAGAGGAATTAATTTAGATACAGTAAAAAAATATAACTACCAAGTAGGTTCATGGTTTGCACGTCCATGTCATATTGCTAATTATTATAATGATAGCAAAGAAATCGTAGCACAAAAATTTAGATACCCTAATAAAGATTTTCAATGGGTAGGTAATCCAAAAGAAGCAGGTTTGTTTGGACAAGAAACTTGTAGAGGAAAAGGAAAATATATTACTGTCTGTGAAGGAGAACTTGATTGTCTTTCATTTAGTCAAGTTAACGATAACAATTTTGATTTTGTCTCCATCAAAACAGGTGCGGCAGGTGCAAAAAAAGATATTCAAAATTCTCTCGAATTCTTGGAGGGTTACGAGAATGTAATCTTATGCTTCGACCAAGACGAAGCAGGGCAGAAAGCGGCAAACGAAGTTGCAAAACTTTTTACGCCTAACAAAGCCAAGATTGCTTCTCTACCACTTAAAGACGCTAACGAAATGTTATTAGCAGGTAGAACAGAAGAACTTAAAAAAGCTATGTGGAATGCAAAACCATATAGACCTGATGGTATCGTATTAGGTTCTGAAATTTTTGAAGAAATATTAAAAGAAGATAAACACGTTACAGCACAGTACCCTTTTAAAAGCCTTAACAATAAGACACATGGTTTAAGAAAAGGTGAGCTTACAACTATTACAGCAGGTAGCGGTGTAGGTAAATCTTCTTTCTGTCGTCACGTAGCATTAGATTTATTAAGACAAGATTTTAAAGTTGGTTACATAGCTTTAGAAGAAAGTATTAAACGTAGTGCATTGGGTATCATGGGTGTTGCCCTTCAAAAACCTCTGCATTTAACAAGAGAAGGTATTAATGAAACACAACTTGAAGAGACTTTTAAATCAACTGTTGGTAATGGGAATTTTTATCTATTTAATCACTTTGGCTGTACAGCCGCAGATAACTTACTTACTAAGATAAGATATTTAGCAAAATCATGTGAAGTAGACTTTGTAGTATTAGACCATTTACACATGGCTTTATCTGCATTGGGTGATGAACATACTAATGATGAAAGAAAGTTAATTGATTATTTTGTAAGCACATTAAGAACACTTGTAGAAGAAACAGGCATAGGTGTCATACTTATTAGCCATCTAAGAAGGTCAGAAGGTGATAAAGGTTACGAAGACGGTAAAGAAGTTACCATGAATGCTCTTAGAGGTTCAGCTTCAATAGGTCAATTATCAGATTTAATTATTTCTATATCCAGAGACATCAAGTCAGATAAAAAAATAGCCAATCTAGCAATTCTTAAAAATAGATATTCTGGTGAAACAGGCAAAGCATGTTCTTTATTATATAATTTAGAAACAGGTTGTCTTTCTGAAACTACATCAGAGGTTTTAGATGACTATTAAAAAAGTATCTGCAAAGAAAAAAAGAGACGCTTTATTTTGGTCAGGGTTAGTTACTGAAGCATTGGCAAAAGCAAAAACCACTAACAAGAAACAAACAATAACAGTAGGAAGTTTAAAAACAGCATTCATGTTGCAAGACAGTCTAACAAACCTAGCTTTAGGTGGACAAGATGAGGCTTGGTATGTGGAAGTTAAATTAGAAACATTACATTAATTATGAATTTAATAAACGGAGATTGCCTAGCAGAGATGTCAAAGCTAGAAGACAATTCAGTAGATTTAATACTTACTGACCCACCTTATGGAACGACACAATGTAAATGGGATAGTGTTATTCCTTTTGAACCAATGTGGAATCAATTAAAAAGAATAATTAAAGATAAGGGTTGTATAGCATTATTTGGTAGTGAGCCTTTTAGTAGTGCTTTAAGAATGAGTAATATCAAACAATTTAAGTATGATTGGATTTGGAAAAAATCAAATATAATGGGATTTTTAAATGCAAAAAAACGACCATTAAAAGAAATAGAAATTATAAGTATTTTTAATTCAAAAATATACAAACCACAAAATTTACAAAAAAATTTAAAGGGTAAAAATCGTAGAGGCAAAAATACAGATGTTTTAGGTAAATATGAATCAATAAATAAAAGTGAATTTACAAATTATCCAAAAACAATAATAGAATTTAAAAATGAGAGAGGATTACACCCAACTCAAAAACCTGTAGCATTATTAGAATACTTAATAAAAACCTATACTAACGAAAATGATACGGTTTTAGATTTTACAATGGGTTCAGGGTCTACAGGAGTGGCTTGTAAAAACACTAACAGAAATTTTACAGGAATAGAATTAGACAACAACTATTTTCAAATAGCAACAAAAAGGATAAATGAAATTACCAACAATAAATAAAAAGATATTAAACGCACAATTCGTTTCTTTATATTGGAAAGATATAAATGGTTCGGCTGAATGGGTTTCTTTAAAAGACGCAGTTAATAGTAAAATAACTATTTGTATTTCAAATGGTTGGTTACTTAAAGCTGACAAAGATGTCCATGTATTAGCTTCAGATGTAAATTTTAATGATGATGGTACATTGGGTGACGTAGGTAACGTAACTACTATACCTACTGTCAATGTATTAAAAATTAAGAAGGTAAAACTTTGAGTTCTTTTATCTTTGATATAGAAACTAATGGCTTTCTTGATGTGTGTGACAAAGTACATTGCATTGTCTTAAAAAATATAGACACAGGTGAAATACTTACACCTAGTAATGAAGACGCTATTAAACTTTTAGAAGACGCAGAGTTAATCATAGGTCATAACATTATTAAGTTTGATATTCCTGTATTAGAAAAATTATATTCCGCTACATTTAGGGGTAAAATTTTCGACACATTAGTGGGTACAAGATTAGTATATAGTGACATTAAAGATAATGATTTTTCAAGAAAAGATTTTCCAAAAGATTGTATAGGTAGACACTCATTAAAAGCATGGGGGAATAGAATAGGTGAGTACAAAGAACAAATAGATACCGATTGGCAAACATTTACACCTGAAATGCTTGAGTATTGTATTCAAGATACGGAAGTTACTTACAAACTGTGGAAAGTCTTAGAAGAAAAAAGCTATTCTCAAGAAGCTATGGACTTAGAGCATGAAGTAGCCTCTTTAATATTTAAACAAGAACAACATGGTTTTACTTTTAATAGAGCTAAAGCAGAAGAGTTGTCTATTAAATTAAAAGCAAGACAAGCTGAGTTAGCTGAAGAATTACAAGGGGTGTTTGAACCTATCGTAACTGAAAGATGGTCTACTAAAACAGGTAAGAAATTAAAAGACCAAGTTACTATATTTAATCCTTCAAGCAGACACCATGTAGCTCAAAGATTAAAAGATAAATATAATTGGGACGCAAAAGAATTTACTACTGATGGTAAAGCTAAACTAGATGATACAATTCTTGGCAAACTACCGTACCCAGAAGCTAAAGTATTGTGTGAGACTTTTTTATTAACTAAAAGAATTGCACAAATATCTAATGGCTCACAGGCTTGGTTAAAACATGAACGTAATGGTAAAATTCATGGAACATGTAATACAAATTCTTGTGTAACTCAAAGAGCAAGTCACTCTCACCCAAATTTAGGACAGGTGGTTAGTTCGTCTGCACCTTATGGTAAAGAATGCAGGGAATTATTTACAGTGCCAGAAGGTAAACGATTAGTGGGTATAGATGTTTCAGGTTTAGAAATTAGAATGCTATGCCATTTTATGTCTAAGTTTGACAACGGTGCATACACTAAAGTTGTACTTGAAGGTGACATACATACAGAGACACAGAAACTTGCAGGGTTAGACAGCAGAGACAATGCAAAAAGATTTTACTATTGTTTTCTTTACGGTGGTTCAGTCAAAAAGATAGCTGAAGTAATTAACAAACCTTTTAAAGAAGCAGGAAAGATTAAGAAAAGATTTTTAAATAACTTACCTGCGTTAGCAAAACTTATTGAAGGCGTACAGTCTGCGGCTGAACGTGGTTTCATTAAAGGTTTAGACAAAAGAGAAATCAAAGTTCGTAATAGTTATTCAGCACTCAACACATTGTTACAAAGTGCAGGAGCTATTCTTTGTAAGAAATGGTTAGTAGAATTTAATAAAGAAGTTAAGAAATTTAAGAACGCACAACAAGTTGTATGGGTACATGATGAAATACAAGTTGAGTGTGAAGAACAAGACGCTGAAGATATTGGAAAGATAGCAGTAGAATGTATTAAACGTGCAGGTGAACACTACCAATTAAGAGTGCCGCTAACAGGCGAATATAAAATATCAACTAATTGGAGTGGAACACACTAATGTATAATAAAAAATTTGACCTTGACCTAAAGTATGGTCAGGAAAGAGAGAAGCGTTTAGCATCTATCTTAGATAAAGATAAGACCAAGATAGAAGTTAAAACAGAAAGAGACTGGTGGTTTAAAACAGGTAACATTGCAATAGAGATAGAATGTAATGGCAAACCTTCAGGTGTCATGGCTACAACGTCTGATTACTGGTGTCACATCTTGGCAGATGGTGACAAAGATTATTGTAGAATGATATTTGACACAAAGACAATCAAAAGGTTGGCTAAAAAATATATCAAAACATTAAAGAATGGTGGTGATGGTTGGAGAAGCAAGTTTGTTCTTGTGCCGTTAGCCGAAATATTCCTACCAAAAAATTTAAGCAAATCTATGCAACAAAGGATAGTAAAATGAGTGATAGATACAAAAAGAAAAGAGTATTAGTAATTGATGGCGATATACTTGCTTATCAAATAGCTACTAACAATGAGAGACCAATCAACTGGGGTGATGGACTATGGACATTACATGCTGATGAGAACAATTGTATTCAACAGTTAGACGCAGTGATAGATGACTTAGGTTCTAACTTGTCAGCAGACGATTATGTTGTGGCACTAACAGATAAACATAATTTTAGAAAAGATGTCTTACCTACATACAAGTCAAACAGGAAAGAAAAACGTAAACCAATAGTTCTAGGTGCTATGCGAGAACACATTATGAAAAAACATAATGGTGTTGTCTGGGCTAACTTAGAAGCTGATGATGTCATGGGTATTATGGCAACTGAACCTGCACTAACTGAAGAAAGAATATTAGTTAGTATAGATAAAGACATGAAAACAATCCCATGTAATCTTTCACAAGACGGTAGTAGCTTTGAACAAATACCAGAGAAGATAGCTAATTATAATTTTATGATACAGGCAATCATGGGTGACAAGACAGATGGCTATGATGGAATTGAAGGTGTTGGAATTAAAACAGCAGAGAAACTACTTCTTAAATATACCAACTGCACACTCAAAGATTTGTGGAAAGTAGTCAAAGGTATCTACAAAGAAAAAGGTTACACAGAAAAAGAAGCCTTACAACAAGCTAGGGTCGCACACATTTTAAGACATGGAGAATACAATAAGAAAACAGGGAAGGTAAAACTATGGACGATATAAGTAAACCAGTACACTATAATCAAGGCGGTATCGAACCCATAGATTACATTGTTAAAAACAAACTTTCTTATTGTGAAGGCAATGTTGTTAAGTACATAACTCGTTGGAGACATAAGAACGGCATTCAAGATTTAAAGAAAGCCAAACAATACATAGATTTTATTATTGATAAAGAAGCCAAACCCACAGTAACAGAAAGCAAAGATGATTAATTACGAAAGAGACGAACTACTTACTGACTTTGGTAAGACAACTTTAAAAGATAGGTACTTACTACCTAACGAGAACTCACCGCAAGATGGATTTATGAGAGCCGCTAAAGCATTCTCTGATAATGATGAGATGGCACAGCGTATATATGATTACGCTTCTAAATTATGGTTCATGTATTCCACACCTATTTTATCTAACGGCGGAGCAAATAGAGGTATGCCTATTTCTTGCTTCTTAAATTATGTAGGAGATAGTAGAGAAGGATTAACAGGACACTACACAGAGAATGCTTGGTTAGCTTCTATTGGTGGTGGCATAGGTGGCTACTGGGGACATGTACGTTCAGATGGTACAAGCACTTCAGGTGGTTCACAATCATCTGGTTCAATACCTTTTCTTCACGTTGTAGACAGTGAGATACTTGCATTCTCTCAAGGTAAAACAAGGCGTGGTAGTTATGCGGCTTACATGGACATGTCTCACCCAGAGATAATTGAATTTTTAGAAATGAGAAAACCTAGCGGTGGAGACATACATAGAAAATGTCTTAACCTACATCATGCAATAAATGTGTCAGATGATTTTATGCACTTGATTGAAAAGTGTGTAGCTGAACCTACGTATGATGACAGTTGGAATTTGATTGACCCACATACAAAAGAAGTAGTGCGTACAGCATCAGCTAGAGAGTTGTGGCAAAAGTTATTAGAAAATAGAGTAGCCACTGGTGAGCCTTATGTTTCTTTTATAGATACTATCAATGAAGCATTGCCTGAAACACAAAAGAAATTAGGATTAAAAGTACACCACTCAAACTTATGTACTGAAATTACTTTACCTACTAACGAAGATAGAACAGCAGTGTGTTGTTTGTCTTCTGTTAATTTAGAAAAGTATGATGAATGGAAGAATGATAAATTATTCATACCTGATTTAGTTAGATTTTTAGACAACGCTTTAACTTACTTTATAGAGAATGCACCTGACAGTGTGTTCAGAGCAAAGTTTAGTGCGGCACAAGAAAGAAGTATTGGATTAGGAGCAATGGGTTTCCACGCTTATTTACAATCTAAGAACATAGCTTTTGAAAGTGCGTTAGCTAAATCTTTAAATATGAAAATGTTTAAAAGTATTAAAGAAGAAGCAGTAGAAGAAAGTAAAAGACTTGCAGTTAAAAGAGGAGAAGCTCCTGACATGGAAGGTACAGGTATGCGTAATGCACACTTGTTAGCTGTTGCACCTAACGCTTCATCATCTATTATTTGTGGGACTACTTCACCTTCAATAGAACCTTATAGAGCCAATGCTTATGTGCAAAAAACTATGTCTGGTTCATTCTTGGTTAAGAATAAATATTTAGAAAAACTATTAGAAAAGAAAGGGATAAACAATGATGCTATATGGTCGTCCATTGTCTCGCAAAGAGGCAGTGTCTTACATCTTAAAGAGTTATCAGATTATGAAAAAGATGTTTTTAAAACTGGTATCGAGATAAATCAACAATGGATTATAGAACATGCGGCTGACAGGCAGAAATATATCTGTCAAGGACAGTCAGTAAATCTTTTCGTCCCTGCTGATGTAAACATTAAAGAGTTACATGACACTCACATGTTAGCGTGGAAGAAAAAGTTAAAGACTTTGTACTATTGCAGAAGTGAGGCAATCAAACGTGCAGAGTTAGTATCAAAAAAAGTAGAAAGAACAATCATACCAGAAGCCGATTGTTTAGCGTGTGAATAATGAAGATATATATATTAAAAATAATTTATCATTACTCAACGTATTTAACCAGTTGGTCGTGGCAAAAATTGTATGGAGATAGAACTAAAAGGGGACAGAAATGAATTACCCTCCAATTAAATCATTTGGTTTTAAGAAGAAAAGAAGAAACAAACACCAAAAACAAACAGTGCTGTGGACGGTTTATCATACTGTCCTAGCAGTAGAGTTATTAATATTAATCATAATAGAAGGGATAGAGTTACTAAGATGAGTTTATTTAAAACAAGAGCATATTATAAACCCTTTGAATACGATTGGGCATTTGAAAGTTACGACATGCAACAAAAAATGCACTGGCTACCTAGTGAAGTTCCATTGCATGAAGATGTAAGAGATTGGAATGAAAGATTATCAGAGCCAGAAAAGAATTTGATTGGGCAGATATTAAAATTCTTTACACAAGGAGATGTAGATATTGCACAAGCATATTTAGATAAATACATTCCTAAATTTAAACCACCTGAAATTAGAATGATGTTATCAGCTATAGCCACATCAGAAGCTAATCATGCACACAGTTATTCTTTATTAAATGATACGATTGGTTTGCCTGACAAAGAATACAAAGCATTCCAAGAATATAAAGAAATGTCTGATAAACACACTTATCTATTTCAAAGTAAAGGAACAGGTATAGAAGGATTAGCTAGAGAGATAGCTTGTTTTTCTGCATTTGGTGAAGGCTTACAGTTGTTTGCTTCATTTGTAATGCTACTTAACTTTCAAAGATATGGACGTATGAAAGGCATGTGTCAGATAGTTACTTGGTCTATTAGAGATGAGACACACCATGTAGAAAGCATGATTAAAATATTCCATGCTTTAATAAAAGAAAACCCTCACATTTGGACAGAAAAATTTAAAGCAAGTATCTATCAAACAGCTAGAGACATGATTGACTTAGAAGATAAGTTTATTGATTTAGCTTTTGCACAAGGGGGCATTAGAGGACTTAAAGCTGATGAAGTTAAACAGTATATTAGATACATAGCTGATAGACGATTACTTCAGTTATCTCTAAAGCCTAACTTTGGTGTCAAAGAAAACCCTCTATCGTGGTTAGATTGGGTATTAAATGGCGTAGAACATGCAAACTTTTTTGAGAATAGAGCTACTGAATATAATAAAGGGACTGTGACTGGCAGTCTGTGGGACTAAACCTGCTCTTTTAGATGAAAAACTTAACAGATGATGTGGTTTTACCATTGAAGGTAGACGATTTAATTAAATTATTAAACAACGTCTACCCTGAAAAGTCTCCTAACTTGCAAGATGATACTAAGACTATTTATTTTAAAGCAGGACAGAGAGACGTAGTAAACTTTATTAACACTCTCAAAGAAAGGTCAGAACAATAATGTGTGGTTCACCAAAAGTCCCGTCAGCACCAATACAGCCGACGCCGCCGACACCAGTTAGAGCAGACCAAGCACAGGATTTATCTCCTGAATTGGTTAAAGCTAATGATGCAGATTTAGACATTAAAAAGAAGAAAGTTAAAAAATCAGGCACGTCCTCTTTAAATACTTCTTCAGGTCTTAACATTGCTACTAACTCAGGCATTTAATTAAATGGAATACGAAGGTAGTCTACAGAAGCAACATACAGCTAAAGAACGATACCTTAAACTTCAGTCAGAGAGAGAACATTATTTAGACAGAGCAGAAGAGTGTAGTGAATTAACTATTCCTTCTTTAATAAAACCAGATGGCTTTACTTCTTCAAGTGAGCTATACAATCCATTCCAATCAGTTGGTGCAAGAGGTGTCAACAACCTAGCAAGTAAACTTCTTTTACTTTTGCTCCCACCAAACTCCCCATTCTTTAGATTACAAATAGCAGGTGACGCTAAAAAAGAACTGGAAGAAAATAAAGATATGAAAACTGACATTGAGAAATCTTTGTCTGTTATTGAAAAAGAAGTATCAAGTAAAATTGAACAACTTGCATTAAGAGTTTCAGTTTATGAAGCATTAAAACATCTTATTGTTGGTGGTAATGTATTAACTTACCTACCTAAAAAAGGAAGCATGAGAGTATTTCCTTTATCACAGTACGTAGTTAGAAGAGATGCGTCAGGAAATATTTTAGAGATAATTATTTGTGAGAAAGCAAGTATTTTATCTTTGGGTAAAGATGTGTCAGCACAAGTAATTGCTGACCCTGATTATAAATCAGATGAAGAAATAGAATTATACACTCATGTTTATAAATTAAATGACAATGAGTTTTACGTTTGCCAAGAAGTAAACGGAATTAAAATACCTGAAAGTATCGGTACATTTAAAAATGAAAGAATGCCTTATCAAGCATTGAGAATGGTAAGAGTTGACAATGAAGATTATGGAAGAAGTTATGTAGAAGAATTTTTAGGGGATTTAAAATCATTAGAAGGTCTGTCTCAAGCACTTGTAGAAAGTGCGGCGGCTTCATCTAAAGTAGTATTCATGGTTAGACCTAACTCTGTTACTAGAAAAAAAGATTTAGCTATGACTAGAAATGGTGACATTATTACTGGAAGTGCAGAAGATGTAACCGTATTACAGGCACAGAAACAATATGATTTACAAGTAGTTGAAAGAAGTATTGCTAAATTAGAAGAGAGAATGTCTTATGCTTTCTTATTACACACAGCAATACAAAGAGATGCAGAAAGAGTTACTGCACAAGAAATTAGATACATGGCAGAACAATTAGAGACTGCTATGGGTGGTATATATTCACTATTATCACAAGAGTTTCAGCTACCATTAGTTTCAATATTAATGAAAAGAATGGAAACAGCTAAAGAAATTCCAACATTACCTAAAGGCACAGTTCAGCCAACTATTATTACTGGTATTGAGGCATTAGGTAGAGGAAATGATTTACAAAAATTAAGAGAATTTGTTGCAGAGATAGGAAACTTAGCACAAATAAATCCACAAGTTGTTCAGGCACTAAACCCAGATGATTTAATTAAACGTATAGCTATCGGTCTTGGTATTGATACTGACGGTTTATTAAAATCTCAAGAACAACTAGCGGAAGAACAAGCGGCACAAGAAGAACAAGCACAGCAACAACAAATGATGCAGATGGCTGAAAAAGCTATTCCTCAAGTTGCAGGTAATCTTACTAAGCCGCAATAATAAAAGGAAACAATGGTAGAAACAGTAGAGATAAAACAAACAGAAACTACAAGTGAAAAACCTGTAGAAGAAAATGTTACACAAAGTAAACCTGAAGGCTTACCTGAAAAATTCAACAGCGTTGAAGATTTAGCAAAGTCATATCAGGAATTAGAAAAGAAACTTGGTGACAATACGGAAGCACCTAAAGAAGATGCTCCCAAAGAAGAAACAAAGAGTGATTTAGATATTGCTGAAAAAGCAGTTGAGAGTGCAGGGCTTAACATGGAAAACTTGTCTTCTGAATATGCTGAAAAAGGTGAGTTAGATGCTAAGTCATACGAGGCTTTAGAAAAAGCAGGTATACCTAAAGAATATGTAAACCAGTTTATCGAAGGTCAAAAAGCAGTTGCAGACCAACAGACAACATCTATTAAAGACATAGTAGGTGGAGCAGATGCTTACACAGAAATGTCTGAATGGGCGGCAGAAAACATGTCTGAACAAGAGAAGACAGCTTACAATACAGCAGTTAATTCTAAAGATATAGAAACTGCAAAGTTAGCCGTTGTGGGTTTAAAAGCCAAGTTTGAAAATGCTAACGGCAATGAGCCAAGTCTTGTAGAAGGTAAAGCTACAATTACAGGTCAAGGTGGTTATAAATCTTGGGCTGAAGTTACAGCCGCTATGGGTGATGACAGGTATCAAAAAGACCCTGCTTATCAAAACATGGTTCAAGAAAAACTAAGTAAATCGGAGTTATAATATGAGCCTTTATAGAAATATGAACGCCAGAAAAAAATCTGGCACATCAAGACCAAAAAGTAAAAGTACGGTATCCGCTAAAGCATATAAAAATATGAAAGCAGGATTTCCTAAAAAGAAAAAGACGATATAAAAAATAGTTGTGCAACGCTTATGCGTGGCAACTGCCAACTTTAATTAGCCAAATAACTTGACCCCTTGCGAGGGACAATCTTGACTAAATAACTTATTGAAGAGGCTTTTATAAACTAACATCAATAAAGGAGACAATCACATGTCAAACGCAAGTCCAGTTAAATTCGGAAATGCTAATAGTGGTTCTACTCGTGATGATGCCCTGTTTTTAAAAGTATTCGCAGGTGAAGTAATTACTTCATTTGACAGAGCTTCAAAAACACAAGGTGCTGATATGGTAAGAAGTATCAGTAACGGCAAATCTGCATCTTTTCCAGTAATGGGAAGAATAGGTGCGGCGTATCACGCAGTTGGAGCTGAAATATTAGGTGACGCAGTTAACTCAGCAGAAAAGGTTATTACAATTAATGACCTTCTAATATCTTCAGTATTCGTATCGAATATCGAAGAAGCAAAAAACCATTGGGACGTAAGAAGTGCGTACTCTACTGAAATGGGTAGAGCATTATCTTTTCAAAAAGATAAACACATCTTACAAACAATCGGTCAAGCAACTCTAGCCAGTGCAAACGTAACTGGTGGAGACGCTACAACTAATGTAGTCAACACAGGCATTGCATCTTCAACAGATGCTACTGCGGCTAATGCAATGATAGATGCTATCTTTGCGGCGGCTAAAGAGCTTGATGCAAACTATGTTCCATCAGAAGGCAGAAAATGCTTTATGAGATTGGAAGAATACTACAAATTAGCAAACGCTACTAATGCAGTCAATGTTGACTTCAGTGGTGGAGCTAATGGTGGTGTTGCATCAGGAAAAGTTGCAAAAATTGCAGGAATTGAATTAGTACCAGTTCCTCATTTTGTAGCTTCTAATGTTACTTCAGGTGCAGACGCAGGTTCAGCAACAAACGCAGGTTCAACTCCTCAAGCAGTTAACCTAACTAACTTTGTTGCTCTTGTATCTCACCCTTCAGCAGTCGGAACTGTTAAGCTAATGGATTTAGCTGTTGAAAAAGAGTACGACATCAGAAGACAAGGTACGTTAATGGTTGCTAAATACAGCATGGGGCATGGCGTCCTAAGACCAGAAGCGGCAGTCGGAATTAAAGAAGCATAATACTTCTTAATTTATACAGGGCGGAGATTAACACAGACAATCCGCCCTGTGTACTCACACAAAATTTAACTTAAAGGATATATGGCAACACAAATTACACCTACTACAGAATTGCAGTCGGTCAACATCATGTTGAGTACGATTGGAGAAGCACCTGTTAACTCAATTACAGGAACTACTACAGTAGATGTATCAACAGCTATAAATATTCTTAACGAAACTTCAATGTCCATTCAATCTCAAGGGTGGAATTTCAACACACACACAAATTACAAATCTTTATCAATCGACAGTGACGGTAAAGTACCCCTTCCTTCAAACTGCGTTAAAGCAGATGCAAACCCCTCTTACAGATATTTAAACTACACAATTAGAAACGGCTATTTATATGATATGGATAATCACACAGACATCTTTACTTCAGCACCTTCAAGTGTTGATTTGGTTCTAGTACAACAACTGGCACATTGTCCTGAATACGCTAGACAATATATTACAATGAAAGCGGCAAGAAGATTTGCCTCAAGATTTATAGGTGATAAAGAAATTACACAATTAATTGGTCAAGATGAAAATGAAGCTCTAATGGCATTTCATCAAGCAGATAGCCAAGAGGCTGACGCAAACATGCTTAATGGAGACCAGAATACATTTTCTATAATCAATAGAACACCTCGTAGGACTTACTAATGGGAAGCGTAGTATCGCAATCAATCCCTAACTTTTTGAACGGTATGTCTCAACAGACACCTACTCAAAGAGGTATTAATCAGGGCGAAGACCAAATAAATCTACAAAACGGTTTAGTTGATGGTTTAGCTAAAAGACCTCCTTTAGATTATATAGCAACATTAGATAGTTCTAATATCTATTCTAATAAAACAAAATTTTGGTCAATACAAAGAGACGCTTCTAATCAGTACATTGTAGCTTTATACAATGGCGGTGTTAAAGTATTTGATTTAGCAGGTAATGAAAAGACAGTTACTATTGCAAGTGGTTCAAGTTATTTAACTTCAACTAATCCAAGAGAGAATTTTAAATTAGTTAATGTTGCAGATTATACTTTCATTGCTAATACTAACACTACAGTTACAGCAGACAGCACTACGTCTGCGGCTAAAGTAGAAGAGTTTTTAATTGTTTGTAAATTAACAAACTACGGTAGAGAATATAAAGTAGCATTGAAACACCCATCAATGGCACAAGAGCTAGAAGTTATATTTCAATTACCTACTGGTAATGATGCGGCTACAGATGCAAAATTTAGAGACACTAACAAAATTACAGACATACTTTTAAAAGGAACTTCAAGTACACACTGGGATAGTAGTGCAAATGGTATTGGTTTCAATGTTAGAAGAACTGACACAGGAGCTTCAGTATCTACAACACAAGGGTTATCTAATTATTCTGGTTTTACTTCTCATTTTACGTTTGAAGAATTTGACAGTGTAATTTATGGAAAACCTACTGATGGTAATGCGGCTTATACTATAACTACTTCAGATGGTTCTGGTAATACAGCCATGTATGCAATCAGAGATGAGATACAAGATTTTAGTAAATTACCTTTCTACGCAAAGACAGGTGTAATTATGAAAGTAACTGGTGAAGAAGGTGATGAACTATCAGATTACTATGTAAAATTTTCAGGTAAATCAGGTGTATGGAATGAAACACTAGCACCTGCAACATCATTAGGAGTTACAAATTCTACAATGCCTCACGCATTGATTAACAATAATGATGGAACATTTACATTTCAAGAATTAACATGGACTGACAGGGTGTGTGGTGATGCAGATAGTAACCCTAACCCTACATTTATTGGTAGAAAAATTAATAACTTAACCTATTACAAAAATAGATTAGGTATTTTATCAGGAGAGAATTTAGTATTAACAGAAAATGCTTCTTTCTTTAATTACTTTGCAACAACTTCTACACAAGTTTTAGACACTGACCCCATTGATATAGCGGCTAGTGGTACACAAGTTAACACACTTAAAAACTCTGTAGGATTTAATGAAAGTTTATTATTATTTTCTGATACAGCACAATATAAATTAGATAGTTCTGGGGAAAGTATTTCACCGACTACAGCTATACTTAATGAAGTATCTTCATTTGAACATGATGATAAAGTTACTCCAGTATCAGCAGGTAAGTTTGCATATTTTGCACAAGCAAGAACTTCAGGTACAGCAATAAGAGAATACTTTGCTGATGATGATACATTAACAAATGATGGTATGGATATTACTGTTTCAGTAGGAAACTTAATACCAAGTAATTGTTATCAAATTGTATCTAATACAACAGAAGATACATTAATATTTTTAACTTCAGCTACAGGTGATAGTCAAACAGCACCTTTTAGTGGCACTGCGTCTTCAACAGATGCGGACACTATGTACATCTATAAGTATTTCTTTGATGGTGGCGAGAAAGTACAAAACGCTTGGTCTAAATGGACATTTACAGGTGCTAAAATTATAGGTGCTATGTCTTTAGAAAGTTTTATCTATGTAGTAATTTCTGAAGGGACTACTACAAAATTAGTTAAAATAGATTTAAGAAATTTAAAAGATGCCACTATAGGACATGGTGTTTATATTGACCTTAAAGCATCAGTGACAGGTACATACGCAAGTGGTACTGGCTTAACAACATTCACGTCACCTTATGGTGCTAAAACTGGTTTAATAGCTGTAGATAGGGTTAACGGTAATAACTACACAGCAACAAACACGTCAGGGTCTACGTATACAATCGTTGGAGACCACACAGCGTTATACATTGGTGTGCCTTATGAAAGTAAATACACACTATCTCCTCAGTATGTCAGAGAGAATACTGGAAGAGGATTAGTAGCTGTTACTTCAGGTAGATACCAAATAAGAAATATATCTTTTAATTTTGAAAACAGTGGGTTCTTCCAAGTGGAAGTTACTCCTACAAACAGAGATAAATCTACAAGTATTATGAATGGTTATATTATCGGTACTGCAACAAGTATCATTGGACAACCTGCTATTGCAACAGGAACTTTAAGAGTACCAGTTCAATCACAAAATTCAGAATTTACTTTAGATATAAAATCTTCATCACATTTACCTATGTATATTTCAGGTGCAGAAGTTGAAGGCTATTATCACAACAGAGCAAGAAGAATTTAATGAAAGAAAATTACGTAAGAAAAGCAGAATTAAAAGATGCTTTAGAGTTAGCTCCTAAAATGAGAATAGGAGATAGAAAAGAAATTATGGCTTCAGATGGTTCAACACCGTTAGAAAGTTTAGTTCTTCCTTTTACACAAAAAGGTGCAAAGATTTATTCTATTTTAGGCACAAAGTCAGAAGGTGTGATTGGTATGTTTGGGTCTAGTCCTGTTAAAGAAAAAGGGTATGGAATAGTTTGGTTATTATCTAGTGAAGATTTATTTAAACATATTAAACAATTTATTAAAGAGTGTCCTAAATGGGTACATGACATGAGTAAAGATTATGAACATGTCTACAATTTTGTAGATGAAAGAAATTGGAAAAGTTTAAAATGGTTACAGTTCTTAGGATTTGAACCAAAAAGAAAAATAGGAGATTTTGGTGTTGGAAAAATACCATTTATATTAATGATGAAAGAGGTAAATAAATAATGTGTAATGCTTACGCACAAGCAGGTCTAGCAATAGTAGGACAGTATCAGGCTTATCGACAAAAGAAAGCTGACAACAAAGCTATTAGAAGAGACCAAGATGCAACAAGACGAAATGCCGATAGAGGATATTTACATGACCTTAACAAAATTGACCAAGAGAAAGTTAATGCTGACATGGAGAAAGCAAAGGCTGAAGCTATAACTAAAGCAACAAGAGATGGTGAGATTGCACAAAAAATGAATTTAGGTAACGCAAACAATACAAAAATAGTTCAATCTATTGGTGCGTTATATGATGAAGATTGGAATGAAATTACAAGTGGTTACGATAAAGACATGCAATTATTCGCTAATCAGAAAACGGAAGCATACGCTAACCAAGTAAAAACTTATAATAGTTTAAAACCACCTACAGACCCATCAAGAGCAGGATTAATTATTGGTATCGCTACAAGTGCTAGTGAAGGTTACCAACAAAATGAAAAAGATAAAGCGGCAAAAAAACAATAAAGGATAGTAATGGCTGAATATAAAAGACAAGGAACAAATAAATACTATGGTGCAGGTAGTGCAGGGTATGTATCATCAGGCAGTAGTGTAGATGGTTTAGCTAAATCTTTAACTAACGCAGGTTACAAAATTGGTAAAGCAAATGAATTAAGAATTGATAGGAAAAAAGATAAAGCTATTGCAAAGATAGACGAGATGTATGCAACAGGTAAATCTTTTGAAACCATACAAGCAGAGATTATTTCAGGTAAACACAAAGAGTTAACTGGTAAATACATTGATGCTACTACAAACTATCATGCAGGTAGAGTTAAAGCCGAAGAAGTAAAAAATACTATTGTAGCGGCTCAAAACAACGGTGAATACGATATTACAAATAAAAGCACTAATTTAGATATGTTTATTAACAAGTTCTTACCTGATACAAGGTCAATGGATAGTGCAACTTTATTAGGGTTTACTTCCAATTTTAATAAATTTAGAGCAGATGCCGCTACACAAGATGCTGAAGCTAGAGCAGGTGAAGCTCTAAAAGTTAAAAATGAAGAAGGTATCACTCTTTTAGATGGAATTGAAACTTCAAAATTAAAAACAGAAATACCTAATTTTCTTAAAAGTTTACAAATACCTTTACCCTTGAGAGATGGCACAGGTTCATCTTTATTGTACACAAACGAAGAAACATTAGCGGTAATGAAAAACAGTGTATCAAATTTAATTGACACTGCAAAAACAGAAGATGACTTAGATAGAGTTGATATTCTTTTAAATACAAATTTAGGTTATTCTAAAAGTGGTTCAGCTATTGGTACTTTAGCCTCAAGAAAATCAAAAGAAATTGCTACGCTTGTAAAAAATTTAGAAATTAAAAGAAGAAATTTAATTACTAATGATAGACAAGTAGAAGCACGTGAAACTGCTGACCGAATAAAAGCACTTACTACTAAAATGCTTGTGAATAAAGTTGAAGAAATAGATGAAAATGGAAATGTAACTACTAGACCATTAAATGAAATAGAAAAACAAGATTTGAAAGACGCTGTCAGAAGAGAAGGAGATATGCAACTTTTAACACTGTTTGTAAATACAATGAAGGCTAACCCATACTACGATAACGACCCTGAAGTATTCAATAATTTAATAGTTATGATACGTGACGACCAAGTTCAAGATAGAACTGATATAGCAAAATTAATAAATGATAATAACATAGCTCCTGCAAATCAACCTAAATTGTATGAGGCTTACGATAATTCAATATTAGATGATAACAAAAGACTTCATCTAGTTAATACATCTTACGTCATGGGAACAGAAGCTGTTAACAATAAATTAGGACAAATGTTAGCACCATATATAGCCGCAAACCCTGATGGAGATTTAGTAAAAGTTGCAACAGATAGCGTTAATGCACATCTTATTGTTGAGATATATGATTTTGAAAAAGATTATTATGAAGACGCTAAAGCTAATGGAAAAAAAAGATTAAAACCTACTAATGAAGAGAGAACAGCGTTTATGAAAAGAAAACTTGATGACGTAGAACGTCAATATAAAGATGCTCAAGGTGTAATAAACATGAAAACTTTTGATGAACAGGAAGTTGATAGAATTAAGGCTGAAGAAAAAGCTAAGAAAGATAAAATTGACAAGACTGCTGATGACAAACTAATAGAGGACGCAAAGGAAGAAACAAAACGAGCTTCTGGTTTCTATGAAACATTTAACGCTATTGTAGAGGCAATTCCAAATATTGACATAGAGATACCTGAGTATGAGCCAACTGATAGTACAACAACTTTAAAAGAAGGTTCTCAAAGAAGTCAAGGTCAAGCATCTTTTATGGAATCTCTTAATCAAAGTCTTACTGAAAGCAAAGTAATGCCTTTAGTTGAACAAGCCCTTACATCAATAATTCCTGACAATAAATTTAATCTGGAATTTTTTCAACTTATTCCACAAGAGCAAGGAGATGAAATGATAGCTTCTATATCTGAAAAATTAAATGTTCCTGTTGAAACTATTGAACAAGCTATAGAAAATATAATTAATAGACCAAAAGAAACTCCAAGAATAAGAAGTGGAAATAGATAATGGAATTTAAAACATTAAACAAGAAAACTATAGAAGAACCTATTTTTAATGCAAATTACACTGTACCTAAAATAGCTACTACAGATGAAGGTGCTTTAGAAGAAATACAGACTGAAGGATTTTACAACACATTAAAAAGTTATTACTCTTATAGAGAAAACGATAAAAAATTTAATAAAATGTCTCATGCAGATTTATTAGATTATTTCTATACTGACAGGTCTTGGAGAACAAACAACACTGTGTCTATGGGTATGGATATGTCTAATGTCATGGGTGAAGATGATGATAAAAGATTAAAAGAATTTGCATACATATCACAAACGTATGAAAACTTACCTTCATTTTGGAATGACCCAAATAGAAATTTTGGTGCATGGTTAGTTGATAATGGTGGAGCTATGATAGCTGACCCTGTAAACTTAATAGGAGTAGGTGTCGGCGGTCAAGCGGCTAAAACAGCTTATAAACAAGCATTAAGAGTAACGCTAAAAAATAAAATAGCAGGTGAACTTAACGAACAAGCATTAAAAGAAACTTCAAAACAAGCACAAAAAGCGGCAATGGGTAATGCCATAATTAAAGGCGGTTTAACTGAAGGAGGTATCAATGCTGTTATAGCAGGTGGTCAAGATGCTTTATTACAAACTACAAATATAAAAGCAGGTATTCAAGATGAGTACAGCGTAGGTAGAGGAGCAATATCAACAGCCGCAGGGTTTGGCTTTGGTACAGCTTTTGGTTCTGCGTTTGCGGCAGGTGCTTTTAAATTAACAAACAATTCATTAAGAAGAAAAAGTGTACAAGTTTTACAAGAAATAGAAGACAAAGGTCGAAGTAACATGTCAGGTGCAAAATTATTTGACAAGTTAATGCCTGACAACAACACTCCCTCCCTAAAAAACAAACCTGCACCCAAATCCACAAAAGAATATATTAATAGATTAAATGAAGGTGAAATTACTAATGTAGATAAACCACCTTTATTATCTAACAACGCAACTAAATTTAAAAACCCTAGCACAGGTAAAGAAATTTCTTATGAAGGTTTAATTAAATACAATATTTTAGAAACTACAGAAAGATTAAACAAAGGTAAAATTACATTTGAACAAATGAAAACCGAGATGAAAGAACTTGGTGCTGACCCTAAAAAATTAGAAGAACGAGCTAACAACGCCGCATACAGTGATGAGTTTGTTAAACTTTATGTAACAATGGGTTCACAAAAAGATGCAATTAAAACTAGACACGACATAATGGGTGCAATCGGTTCAGAGAGTGTGAATACTAAATATAACTACACACCTGAAGAAAAGATGGAGTTGATACTTAAATTTCAAGAAGAAAGAAAAATAACTGAAAAACTATTAGATGTAGATAGTATTATGGGTACTAACGTAGCAAGAGCTTTAAGTGCTAGAAACATTGATGCTGACGGCACAAGAGTTACTAAATTAATGGCTACTCCTGAAGACCCTAAGATGTTAGATTTATCAAAAGGTACTGCTGAACAACAATGGGAATTTATACAAGCTGTAGGAAAACTTGCTGACAGAGACCAAATTATTAGAGCATTGCAAAATTCAAGAGAAGTAGACAAATGGGACTTAGCAACAGAATTTGTAAACAATAACCTTTTATCTTCACCAGATACACACATACTTAACATTGTGTCAGGTCTAGTACAAACACAGTGGAAACCTGCAACTAGATTATTAAGAGGTGCTAACATGTATTTCAGAGATGCAGATAGAGCAAAAGTTATTATGAGAGAGGCACTTCAAACTTATTTATATCAATATGTATTTTTAGGTCATGCTTTAAAAAGAGCCTCTAAATCTTTTAGAGAAGGTAGAGCTATTCTTGATAGTAGACAAATGAAACACGACAGCACAATGAGGCAAGGACAACTTCAAGATTTGTTTGATGCTTGGGGTGATGCTGTTTCTAAAACTGTAGGTGCTGACGGTAGTACATTAGGTAAAATTATTACAGGTGGATTTAGAGGTACAGGAAGAGTTATCTCTGCACCCATGAGAGTTTTATCAGCAGGAGATGAATTTCTTAAATCTATGATGTTTAAAGCAAGAATGACATCTTTAATTAACTCAAGAATATTAAAAGAAAATCCTGAGTTTAGTGTAATGAGTGATACCAAAATACAAATAAATAAAAAGAATTTTACGGACATTACTTACGCAGATAAATATAAAGAAAGAGCAAAACAAATAGAAGCTGAGTATATCAATGAAAATGGTTCTGCTGTAGAAATTGATAAAACAGTTGATGCTAGATTAGATTCACCTTTATATGACGCACAAGAAGGTTCTTACACAGGTAACGTAGGTCAAATAAATCCAAACACAGGAGAATTAGAAGACAAACTTACTGGTTCAATATTAAGAATAGCTACAAAACATAAAGCATTAAGAGTTTTAGGTCTTCACTTTGTGAACACACCGTCAAACTTATTAAGATGGTCAGCACAGCATTTACCTTTTCTTGGTAGATTTCAATTTCAAATGGCACACATGTTAGCTGAAAAAAGATTACCAAACGGAAAATTAAGAAGTGAAATTGCTAGAGGATTAAATCCGTTTAGAAAAAAAGAATATTTAAACCCAGAGGCGGCGGCTGAAGCTACTGCAAGAATACAAATGGGTTGGGCTTTATGGGGAACTGCTATTGGTTTTGCTATGTCTGGTAAAATTACAGGTGGTGGCGATAGAAGTTATAAAAAACAAAGAGACAAAGAACAAAACACAGGTGAACAACCATACTCATATAAAACTGATGATGGCAGATACATCTCTTTAAATAGATTAGACCCACTTATGATGCCATTCTTTATTGCGGCAGATTTAGTGGAGTTAATGAATAAACATTTAAAATATACAGATGATATAGACCCTGCTGTACAACAAGATACTACAGAATTAGTCATGGGTGTTGTAGCAACAATGACAAGAAACTTAACTTCTAAATTTTATACAAAGAACATTATTGAGTTAGCTAACTTCTTTAGTTCTGATGAAGCCATGCACTCAAGAAGGTTGGATAAAATGGGGTCGCAAGTGTTATCACAATTTGTTTATAAGGCTTTCCCTTTATCAGGAGGTTTAAGATATATAGATAGAGTTAATGATGAGTGGGAAAGAGAACTGTACACTTTAAATGATAGGTTACAAACTTTAAACCCTTTGGATAGTAAGACTTCGGTTATGCCTAGACGTAATATGTTTGGAGAAAAGATTGATAGAAAAAACGGTTGGTTATTTGGATTAGGTGGTGAGAGTGGACTATGGTCTTCTCCGTTTGCTATGACTAATTTTAAGAACACAGAGACAGCTAAATTTATTAGAGAAAGAGAATTTAAGTATAATCACCCTCAAGCTACTTTAAAAGTAAAAGGAGATAGCATGGGAATGAGATTAAAAGATATTAGAAATTCTAAAAATCAAACAGCATACGATAGAATGTTAGAGATAAAAGATGACACAAGAGTAACTTCAAACGGTGCTATTATAACAAGCTCTACTTATACAGGTAAAAAATATACGTTAGCGGAATATGTTGAAAAGATGATTTTAGATAAGAAAAGTTTTATTTATATGTATCCTGATGGAACTATAAATGGCAAAGATGAACAAGCCCAAGTAATTATAGGCTTTATTCAAAGAATAGACAGAAATGCTAAAAGATTGATGATGCGTGAGTTCCCTGAATTTGAAGAAAGAAGAAAAGCCTTACTTCAAAATAAGTATCGTTCAATGAAGAAACACAGAGAAACCCTAGAGACGTTAGCTCAATAGAGACTAAACCTGCTCTTTTAGTAAAACTAAATCAAATATTAAGGAAAATGACACATGGCAAATAGTTTTGTACGTTATACAGGCGATAACAGTACAACATCTTATTCAATACCCTTTAGTTATAGAACTACAGGTGACTTAACAATCACTCTTGCAGGGTCAGCTACAACAGCTTATTCACTGAATGCCGCAGGAACTACCCTTACATTTAATACTGCACCTGCTTCAGGTGTAGCTATTGAGATTAGAAGAACAACATCACAAACTACAAGGCTTACAGACTATGCGTCTGGTTCAGTTCTTACTGAAAATGATTTAGATACAGATAGTGAACAGGCATTCTTTATGTCACAAGAAGCTATTGATGACGCAGGTGACGTAATTAAAATTGATAATACAAATTTTCAATGGGACACACAAAATAAAAGATTAACAAATGTAGCAGACCCAGTAGACAATACTGATGGTGTCAACAAACAATTCATATCTACAAACTTACCAAACATCACAACAGTATCAGGCATAAGTGCAGACGTTACAACGGTTGCAGGTATTTCAGCAGATGTAACTTCAGTTGCAAATGATGCTACAGATATAGGTTTAGTTGCTACTAACA
>Ga0222629_1000059_pt1 | contig 42522 bp, 56 predicted proteins | sample AntAcemetagenom1_FD_179847 | JGI IMG/M metagenome (GOLD analysis project Ga0222629, IMG submission 179847) | Saline water microbial communities from Ace Lake, Antarctica - #1 | ecosystem: Environmental > Aquatic > Non-marine Saline and Alkaline > Saline | place: Antarctica: Ace Lake | collected... | reverse complement strand
GCTTCATTATCAGTAATGGAAATAACATAGGATTAATATGGCATATATAGGTTCTTCACCAGCAAACAAACCATTAACAAGTTCTGATATAACAGATGGAATTATTAGTACAGCAAAAATAGCAGATAGTTCTGTTACAGCAGAAAAAATAATTGCTGATACAAACTTTAGAAACATCATCATCAATGGTGATATGAGTATTTCTCAAAGAGCAACTTCTACTGCATCTATTACTGGTAATGGTTATCACACAGTGGATAGAATGTTTCTTGGCTTAACATCTGCTGGAACTTGGACACAATCACAAGATACAGATGTTCCATCAGCTCAAGGTTTTGCTACATCTTTAAAAATGGATAATACAACAGCAGATGGAAGTTTAGCTGCTGGAGATAATTGCATACTTCAACAAAAAGTTGAAGGTCAAAACTTACAGTATTTAAAAAAAGGTACAGCTTCTGCTGAAAGTACAACCGTTTCTTTTTGGGTAAAAGCAACAAAAACTGGAACAAATATTTGTGAGTTATATGATGCAGATAACACAAGACAAATTTCTACTGCTTATACAATTTCAGTAGCCAATACTTGGGAAAAGAAAACTATAACTTTTGCTGGAGATACATCTGGTGCTTTTGGAAATGATAATGGCGTTTCTTTAACTTTATTATTTTGGTTAGCGGCTGGAAGTAATTATACATCAGGAACTTTATCAACTACTTGGACTTCAGTTACAACTGCAAACAGAGCAGTAGGACAAGTTAATCATGCAGACAATGTAGCTAATAACTTTTGGATTACAGGAGTGCAATTTGAAGCTGGAACAGTAGCATCTGATTTTGAGTTCTTACCTGTTGATGTGAATTTAGAAAGGTGTCAGAGGTATTATTTACAATGGGTTAATGATGACCAACAAACAATCGCTTCTGGTGCATATTATTCTAGTTCTGACGTTAGAATGATTGTTTCATTTCCAACTGCAATGAGAAATGGACCATCTTTAATTTCTTCTGATGTAAGCGATTGTTTTAGAGTTCAAAGAGATAGTGCAGATGATACTTTTAATGTACTTAAAGATGGTGGACCAAAAAATATTTATTCAATGCTTGTGTTTGGTAATACAAATCTTTCAGGAACTGCTGGACAAGGTGGTTGGATAGGAACTAACAATTCAAGTGCATCTTTAGCATTTAATTCGGAGTTATAAAATGATGTATAAACTTTATATTAATACTTTAGGTCAAACTCAAATAATGAAAATTAAAGATGGGTATGTAACTACTTTTTCAAAAGATTTAGCTAATTCAGATTATCAAGAATATTTAGATTGGTTAGAAAAAGGAAATACTCCTCTTCCAGTAGAGGAAAATGAATAATGATTAATATACCACTAAACGAAGCAAACACAGATTACCAAGCAATCCAAGAATGGATAGCTGATGGTGGAACAATAATAGATAATGGAGGTGGCGAATAATGGCTTATATAGGCAGAGATATTTTTATAAACAATAAGTATAAAACTTGGCATGATAATATTATAGCTAAAGCTAAAAACAGAACATTAGAAGGATATAAAGAAGTTCATCATATTATACCTAAAAGCTGTGGTGGAACTAATGATAAATCTAACTTAGTACCTTTGGCTGCTAGAGAACATTATATAATCCATATGTTATTACCATATTTTACAGCAGGTCAAATTAAACATAAAATGTTAAATGCCTTTATATTTATGACTGCTAAATCTAAAGCTTGTAAAAGAGATTATAAAATTAACTCAAGAGTATATGAAAAATTAAAAAGTGAATTTAGTAAATCATTAAAAGGAAGAAGATTAACTCCTGAATGGAAAGCAAAAATATCTAAAACATTAACAGGAACTAAATTACCAGAATATGTTAAAAGAAAAATTAGCTTAGGAAATATGGGTAGAAAAGTTAGCGAAAAAAACAAATTAGCTACTACTCTTCGTAATATGGGTAATAAATATAGTCTTGGAAAAAAAGTATCATTAGAAACTAGGAAAAAAATATCTATAGCACATACTGGTAAAAAACTTACAGAAGAAACTAAAGCTAAAATTAAATATGCTAGACAATTTCAAGTATGCTCTGATGAACAAAGAAAAAATTATAGTAAAATATATTCAAATCTTATCTGGGTTAATAAAGACAATAAATCTAAAAGAGTTAATAAAGAATTGAAAAAAGATTATTTAAGTAATGGATATAAACTTGGTAGAAATATGTCTTATATGACAGGCGAAACTAGAAACTTATTATCTCAAAAAACAAAAGCCTATTGGCAAAGGAAGGTAGCATAGATGTCTTATATCGGTCGTACGCCTCAGAGTGGGAATTTTCAAGTTTGTGATGCAATAACAACTTCGGCTACAGCTACTTATAATTTACTTGTAGATACAGTAGCAGTTTCACCAGAAACAGCTAATCATTGTATAGTATCTCTAAATGGAGTTATACAAAAGCCAGGAGCAAGTGGTGGATTTACTATTTCAGGTTCTACTATTGTTTTTGCTTCGGCATTAACAAGTTCAGACGTAATAGATTTTATTCAGATACTAGGTTCAGTTTTAGATTTAGGTGTACCAAGTGATGATACAGTTTCTCTTGCTAAACTTACAGCTACTGGAACTAAAGATGCTACAACCTTTTTAAGAGGAGATAATACTTTTGCTGCAGCTGGATTAAATGGTTGGTCAGAAGATGGTGCTAATAATAATTTACTACCAGCAAGTGCTAGTGCTGGAATTTATTTAGGAGTTAGTTCTGCAACAGCAGCTAATCTTTTAGATGATTACGAAGAAGGAACTTTTACACCTAGTTTTAGTGGAAGTACTGGTGCACCAAGTGGTGTAAGCTATGCTTCAAGACTTGGTATCTACACTAAAATAGGAAGAATAGTTCAAGTAGATATATGGATGAATTTATCAAGTTGGAGTTCAGCACCAAGTGGTGGTGCAATAATTAATGGATTACCTTTTACTTCTAAAAGTGATGGTGGTGGTAATTATTATGCTTCTGGTTCTATTGCTTTTACTCAACTTTTTGATACAGATAATGCACCTAAAGGTGCTGCTGTAGGTAGTGCTGACAACCATATTGCTTTAAGAAAATCAGCAAGTTCAGATGCTAGAAATAATGTCAATGTAGATGTAAGTGCATCAGCAATGAATGGAACTGAAGATATAATGGTTAGTTTAACTTATCAAACAGATTAACAACAACAAGGAGACAACACATGGCAATAACAAAAGAGACACAGATTGGTAAAATCGAAGTGGTCGGAAAATACAAATCAGTTCAAGTAAGAACAGATACTGTAGTTATCGAAGATGGCGAAGAATTATCAAGAAAATATCATAGACATGCTTTATCACCAGACGCAATTATAACTGATGAACACACAGAAGTTCAAGCAGTATGTAACGCAGTTTGGACAGATGAAGTTAAAAGTGCTTATGAAACTTTTAAATCGACACAAGAAGCTGCACTAGGAGTATAATAATATGGCAATAACAACAATAAATAACAGAGCAATTAATAGAGCAGACACAGCTGCATCAGGAGAATCTTGGACAGCTACATCTGCAACTGCATCAGACTTTCAAGCTGTTGGTGGAGATAATACTCCAGCTTTTAAAGCAACTATGTCAGCTGGTCAAAGTATTGGAAGCGATACCTCTGTTAAATTACAGTATAATAGTGAAGTATTTGATACTGATGGTGCTTTTGATAGTTCTACAAATTACAGATTTACAGTTCCATCTGGTAAAGCTGGAAAATATTTCATTAGTGCTTCTGTAAGAACAGGTTCAATTGATGACCAAAAAAAAATTTATATTTGGATTGCAAAAAATGGAGCAACCTCATTTGATATACCAGAATTTTTTACAAATGGAAGTTCAGGTGGAGGTGAACAATTTTCAGTTTTAGTATCAACAACAATGAGTTTATCTGTTGGAGATTATATAGAAGCATATACATTACATCAATCTAGTGGAAGTGTAAGTTATTCAAATTCTAATGGAATAGGAACATATTTTACAGGATTTAAATTAATAGAATAGGAATATAAATTATGGCAAACTTAAATACAAAAATAAAACTATACGCAAATCAAGAAATAGATTTTGGAAGTGATGTAATCTTACAAGATGATAGTGATGGTAATGGTGCATACATTAAAGAATGGAATTTATCTATTGCTAAACCTACTGATATACAATTAGCTAGTTATGAAGCTGCTGGTAACGCAGAAGAAGCATTACAAACTGTTTTAAACACTAGAGCAAATGCTTATCCAACATGGCAAGAACAAATGGATATGCAATACAAAGACTTACTAAATGGTACTACTACTTGGAAAGACGCAGTAGCTAAAGTTAAATTAGATAATCCTAAAGGCTAATGACTAGAAAATCATCTACTGAAGTAAAAATTGACTTCCTAGTTAGAGAGATAAAAGAACTTAGACATGAAACTAAAGGTTTAAGAGCAGACATCAATAAAGGAAAAGGTGCATTATGGTTATTGTTGATTCTTAGCAGCATCGTCACAGGCACTTACAATTTTTTAAAATAATAAGGGAGAAACAATATGATAATATATGGATACTCACTAAAAACTTGGAGAAGCAAAGCAGAGATTTATTGGAATAATACTAATAAATTTGCTTTTGCATTATTCATGGTTTGGTCTATCGGATTGTATTTAATGTAACATGTGGTTTGCGTTACTTAAAAATCCACTTACAAGAATTATAGCAGAAAAAACATTTGGAGCAATTTCTCATAAATTAGCTAAAGATAAAATCATTAGAGAAAAAGAATTAGATGCAGCTTCACAGATTTCAATAGAACAAATTAAACAGCAAGAACATTCGTGGAAAGACGAGTGGTTGGTAGTATTTTTTACTTGCCTTATGGCATTCCATTTTATTCCATACACTCAGGACACAATGCAAAGAGGGTGGGAGATTTTAGAATTTGCTGACCCTATGTTCTGGTACATTATATTAACAATAGTTGGTGCATCTTTCGGTGTCACTACAATGAATAAGTTAAAGAAGAAATGATAGATAAAATTTTATTAAGTTTCTTTGGCAAAATAGACAATGCTTTTGCATGGATTGGCAATCTATTTGCACCCAGATGTAAGTGTAAGAATAGAAAAAAGAAATGAACTTTATATTAACAATAAGTTTATGTTCTTTTATAAACAATCAATGCTTACCTCCAGTAGCAATTAAACAACTGTATGCTTCATGGAAAGAATGTACTATTGCGGCATTAGACATATCTAAGCAATTAGTAATTTCACAGGAAGATACTTTTGTAAATGATAACAAAATAGCAACTAAATTTATGTGTACCAAAGAAGAACAAGTGTAATCGTGAATAATCTTATAAAATCAATAGTTTACGGACTTTTAGTCATTTTTTGGCTAACTTTAATTACGGCTACTATTACTCATTAATTAACATTAACCAGAGGTTTCCCTATGAACCCATTTAAGTGGCTCTTCAATAAATATATTGATTGGGCTTTTTCAGGATATCAAAAATCATGGCTAAGAAGCAAACGACAAGTACGTATCAAAAAATTACGAAGAAATCAGTTGGCAGACACAAAAAGAAATTAAACAAAGACGAGAAGAGAGATTTTAAACCTTACAACAGGCAGGGTAAATAATGCCAGATGTTAAACTAGCAGACATTGTAAAAGAGTTACCAGAATTATTAGTAACTCATGCATATAACAAATTAAAATCAGGTGACGAACTAACAGCATCAGAAATGAAAGTGTGTTTAGAAGTTTGTAAAACTTACAGCACAGAACCTTTGACTAAGAAGGAAGACAACATTCTTGATGACATACCTTTTGATACAGATGGACAATAGATTAAAGAACTTTAAAAACTTTCTATATTTATGTTGGAAGCATTTAAACTTACCAGAACCAACACCGATACAATATGACATTGCAGATTATCTACAGTCTCCTCACAAGAGGTTAGTTATAGAAGCATTCAGAGGTGTAGGTAAAAGTTGGATTACGTCATCTTTTGTCGTACATCAATTATTATTAAACCCACAGAGAAACATTTTAGTTGTCTCTGCCTCTAAAAGTAGGGCTGATGATTTCAGTACATTTACACAGAGACTAATTGGAGAGATGCCTTTATTATCTCATCTAATACCTAGAGATAACCAGAGACACTCAAAGATAAGTTTTGATGTAGCCCCTGCGTTAGCTTCACATGCACCCTCAGTTAAATCTATGGGTATCTCAGGGCAGATGACAGGTAGTAGAGCAGACTTAATCATTGCTGATGACGTTGAGAGTGCGAATAACTCCCAAACTCAGCTTATGAGAGATAGATTGAGTGAGACAGTAAAAGAATTTGATGCAATTATTAAACCAGAAGTAGGAAGAATTATATTTCTAGGTACACCTCAAAATGAGATGTCATTATATAATACTTTAGAAGAAAGAGGATTTAAGACTAAGATATGGACAGCATTAGTACCTACTAAAACACAAGCCGTAGGTTATGGAGACAAACTAGCTTCTATCATTGTAGGTAAAGAAGGAGACCCCACAGACCCTCAAAGGTTTGATGGAGTAGATTTAATGGAAAGATTATCTTCTTATGGTCGTTCAGGTTTTAACTTACAATTTATGTTAGACACATCATTGTCTGATGCAAATAGATACCCTCTTAAATTAAATGATTTAATAGTAGCTTCAGGTTGTTCAACTTGGACAGAAGCACCTGCTAAAATACAGTGGGCTTCATCGCCAGAGCAAATGAAAGCTATAGACCCAGATATACCTAACGTAGGACTTAAAGGAGATTACTTTGTAGCCCCTATGTATATGTCTGAGGAATTTACAAAATTTGAAGGTACGTGTATGTCTATTGACCCATCAGGTAGAGGGGAAGATAAAACAGCTTATGCAGTTCTTAAAATGCTTCACGGAGTATTATATTTGACTGCTGTGGGTTCACTAGAAGGTGGATATTCAGATGCCACTATGTCTCAACTATCACACATTGCGAGGAAGCATGATGTGAACTATGTGGTTATCGAGAGTAACTTTGGTGACGGTATGGCAACACAATTACTTAAACCTATCATGGCTAAGATACACCCCTGTGAGATAGAAGAAGTTAGACACAATATCCAAAAGGAGAAACGTATCATAGATACCTTAGAGCCTTTAATGAATAGCCATAGGTTAGTCATAGATGATTTGTTAATTAATGAAGATTTCAAGAACGAACCTGACCATCAGTTGTTTAGACAGATGACAAGGTTAACTAGAGATAGAGGTTCATTAAGACATGATGATGCCATAGACGCATTAGCTATCTGTGCAAACTATTGGGTAACACGATTAGATAGAGACCAACAGTTATCTTACAGTCAACACAAAGAAGACTTGCTAGATAAAGACTTGGAGAGGTTTATGGAACATACAACTGGAACAATACGAGGGAAAGAAAGATGGATATAGCGGATACTAAAAAAGAGATTAAAAAAGAAGAAGGCTTCAGAATGGAAGTCTACAAAGACACTCTAGGGTTTGACACAGGTGGCTATGGTCACAAAATGATAGAAGGCGAAGATGTCCCTACAGATATGGCAGGGTGGAATAAGTTATTTGAGAGAGACTTCGCTGTAGCTGTATCTGGTTCAGAAGAATTGTTAATGTTATGTCCCAACATACATGAGACTGCTAGGAATATAGTAGTTGAGATGTGTTACCAGATGGGTGGCTACGGTGTTTCCAAGTTCAAAGGCATGCTTAAAGCACTACAAGATGAGGATTATAAGTTAGCTAGTGAGGAGATGTTGGATAGTAAGTGGGCTACACAGACGCCAAAGAGAGCTATGCGTATGAGTGAACGAATGGGGAGTATCTAGGTAAGTAGACGGACTGCCTTTGTGTTGAGACTAAAAGGGATTATTAAGAGATGCCGAGAGCAGGGTAAGTTCAAAATAGCGATTTGTTTGAAGAAAAAATATGAAAGGGTATTCGTCTCTACGAAATGATGACTTTCCCCCATAGACTACACAAAAAACACCACAGAATATCAATAAGTGAGGTATTAAAGGGCTTTTTTCATATATAAGGATAGCATATCCTTTGTTTATGCGCGGCGTGGGCGTATTTTTTTAGATTTGTACGTATGCTTCAGCTAGTCTGTTTTTTTATTCTCACATACACAGAGCCAACGCACAGCACACACAGAGCCAACGCACAGCCACACGCTCAAGCGTTCTTTATATATGCACACTCACACACCTCACGCATTCATTAAGTATGCACACACACGCACAAACACACACCACACAGCCACACACAGCCACGCACAGCTACACCAAAGACAGAACGCAAGCAAAGGCTATTGATATTTAATTATAAAAGTACCCATTTTAGTGAAAACAAAAAAGAAAGACACTGTGTATATAGTGTATCCTATGCGCATATAAGTGTATATATCACCATATATATATACCTACCTACTAGCTAGTATCTACCATTGGTACACCTAAGGTACACCACAAGTACACCTCATAAGCATTCATTATAGTTATTATTATTAATGATAACACCTCCATAGAAGACACACCAAAGACACAGCTCTAACAATACGCTAGTGATTTAATTTAATTTAATGCTTGCAATCCGTAAATGGTATGTTATTACTCTTTTAATACTTATTTTTACTGGTTTTTATCTACATACAAAAATCTAGAGCCACACACGGTGACAATCCTTCCGATAGGGTTAATCTGGGCGAGTAAGTCTTTAAAGTGTGTGGAAAGTCCTCCAAAGCTGTAAGCGGTCACTCTGTGTGATGTTACGGACAGCTTGTTTGTATGGCGTTTAATACGCTACTGACGATTGCACAGAGGACAGCATGAAACAAACAATGGAGTTAACACAATGCAAACAAACACAATTAAAAAAGATGAGTTTAGCAGAACGTCTGACAAACTTGTTAAACACACAGTAGACGGCTTTAATTTTCTAACAGTTGGCACACAAGAACCAGAAGAAAGAATGAAAGCGTTAGCGGTCACGCTAAGAGATAGCGGAGATTATGACAGTACACAGACGGACGGCTTTAATGACTTGCCTATAATTTGTGGCTCGTCAGTTTTTGACGTTTGGCAGAACGTGGACGCATACACAACAGAAGAAAGCGGAGAACGTTTATATGATGTAATGACAGAGGAAGAAGCAGAGTGCGCATGGGACGAGGCTCTGGACAGCTATCTTGACGACTGCATTTTGCCAGAGTTGCCAGAGAATGCACGTTCTTATTTTGATACTGAGAAATGGAAACGTGACGCTAAAATGGACGGCAGAGGTCATTTTCTTAATCATTATGATGGTTCGGAGGAAGAAGCTAACATCGACGACGTTGATTATTACATTTATAGAACGAATTAAAAACAGACTTTAAGCCTATTCACACAGAGTAGGCTTAGAGACTTTTTTTATCTTAAATTAAGAAAGTCATACAAACACTAACAAACACACAGAACGGAGATAAATATGCGTATATCAAAATGCGTTCAAAACATACAGAGGGCGGAAACAATCTCAAAGTATAAAGATGAGACAGAAAAAAAAGAACTGTTTGAAGGATACCAAACAGCAACACAAGCGGACAAGCTAAAATTGTTTCATTCAGCTATTGCGGAAGGTTGGGTACATTAATGGATAGTAAAGAATACATAGAAACGCAATTCCAAAGACTGAAAACTACTAAATATGGTTTTAGCGTAAAGATATTTGACGGAGACGGAAACGCCACCAATCAAATGGAACTGACACCAAACAGAGCAAGAGAAATATTAGAAGTATTAGAAAAACGAAAACAAGGAATGTTTGAAGAAGAATTTAAATAGACTTTAAGCCTATTCACACAGAGTAGGCTTAGAGACTTTTTAAAAGTCATACAAACACAAACACACACAGAGGAGACGCAATGCTACAAAATGAAATCAAGCAATTCACTATACTCGGCACAGATGTACTGAATTGTAAATATGAGCCTACAAACAAGGGTAAGCAATATTTTACTTTCAAACCTTTAAGCGGTGCATCAAACAAAAAGAAGTTTTTTGATGACGTTTTTAATTGGTTTGAAGTTTTTGTACCTAGTAAAGACGTTGAAAAAATACAATTCAAATTACAAACTTGTAATTATAATATAAATAATAATAAGGCTTCAATTTTAAGTTTATTAAAAAACCTTAAAAAGCTGAAAGCACACCATTTTAATAATTGGAACTTACATGAGTTTTTGGGCGGTGATGAGTTCTATATCTATTTGATGGCAAACAGCAACGTAGTACAGTTTCCATTAAAAAAGCTAAGTTAAAAAACTAACAAAGCACACACAGAGAACGCTATCTATTAACTAGGTAGCGTTTTCCAATACTAAAAACTTTCTTAAATGACTAGACGGCGAGTTTATTTGTAGGCGTGTAGCAAAATTTCTTTGCCAACATGCTTATGACTAGACGGCGAGTTTATGACTAGACGGCGAGTTTATTTCTAAAAAACAATACTTATGACTAGACGGTGAGTTTATTTCTAAAAACTCTCTCTAAGGACTAGACGGCGAGTTTATTTCAATTAATCACAACAAAGGCAGATATGACAAAAAATGAACACACAAGTAACTATAAATCAATAAAACTGGAAAACTTACACAAACAATTATCTATAGGAAAGTGCATTGATGTCTTAATGGCACAATCTTTTAAACTTATGGATATCGTAATTGCAAATCAAAAAGAAATTAATCAGTTAAAAATAGAACAAGACCAGTTAAAAAAAGAAGATGATGCTGAGTTAAAGATAAATTAAAAGCAAAACTGACGATTGGTTAATCCATGAAATGCCGTCTAATGACTAGACGGTGTATTTTGCACTGTAGCTTACATCAATTATCCTCTTGCAATTACTAATTGTGACAGGATAGCTTAATCAGAAATGCAAAAATGAAAGGAGAAAAAATGAAAAGAATAAGAAGAGTTAGGCAATTGCCTATACAGGTATTTGGCTTGTTCACGAGACAGACTAAATTAACCAGTACATCATCATGTAATAACAAAGGTTGTTGGGTGTCACACACTGAAACCTCACCTCCAATTAATGCTTAACTAGAGGAGTAACTATAACTATGAATTTTATTCTTTTTAAACTGCATATTGAAAAATATACTAAATGGAGTAATCTGGTTGTAACCAGAGATACACACGAGACTATAATTGATTTTGGAAAATATAGGTTGTATGTATCATAAATTAATTTATCTAAAGCTATTGGAAAAGCTATTTCCCTTACCCTAAGTAAATTAATCTATAAGTGTGAGTGACTGCACTTTCAAAATAGCCACTAATAAGATGAAAAACAGGAGAGTATCTAATGCACGGATTGAATTTATTGAAAATAATAGAGGAAATGCGTAAGTTCGACAGTCATATGGAAAGCCAAACAATAGCGGTTTTCTTTTATGTTAGTTTATATGGAGACAAAGATGGAGTAAGTATGCAAACCATCTCAACTAAATTAGGCATAGCTCAATCAAGTGTTTCTAGGAACTGTTACAAATTAAGTGACAAGACTAGGGGCGGACTTGGGATAGGCTTATTACAGGCTTTTGAAGACCCAGATGAACGTAGAAGAAAACTTGTACGTTTAACTGCAAAAGGCAGAAGAGTGTTCAGCACTCTTTCTGATTTGGTCAAATAACAATGACAACAAGCGGAGGTACACATGTTGCAACAAAAGAATGTAAAGTTGCTATCGGAGATACACCGCAAGTTAACAGATAAAGGTTGGGAAAAGTTGCAAGCGAGTAGAGGCGAAAAAGTAATTGAAATGCTTGGTCGTGGAATGCTTGTGACTGAAGTTAACGATACCCACATAGCACAACTCGTGGATACTTTAGAAGACAGGAAATTTGCTCCTGCTACTATAAATCGTTATATGTCCTCAATCTCTAAGATGTTACGTTATGCCAATCAAAGACAATCTATTTATCATTTAGATAGAATGCCTCACATTGAATGGCAAAGCGAAAACAATGGACGACAACGATACCTAGAGCCTCCAGAAGAGAAGGAGATTATTAAATTATTAACTGAATGGGATATGGTTAATTATTCAGATTTCTTTTTATTTTTAATCGACACTGGAATGCGTTTAGGGGAAGCACTGTCTATTAAGAAGTTGATGGTACACACTAACAACGGACACACTGTTGTTAATTTACCTGCTAGTCTCACTAAGAATGGTGAAGCTAGAGGAATACCACTAACATATCGTGCTAAAGCAATCGTTGATAAGTTGTTAACTAAAGCGGAGAGAAACGACCTTGTGTTTTCACAGTTGAAGTATTGGACATGTGAGAATACTTGGAGAAGACTAAGAAAAGCAATGAACCTTACTGAAGACAAAGAGTTTGTTATTCATTGTTTAAGACACACTTGTGCAACTCGTCTGGCTCAATCAGGTAAAGTTGAACTTCACATGATAGGCGCAATGCTAGGTCACAAGTCGTGGAAGATGATAAAAAGATATGCTCATTTGATACCAAATAATTTGATGGGTGCAGTAAATGTCCTTAATTCGATTAACAAAAGTGCTTAACCGATAGAGGGATAACGAAAGTTAAAGGATAGTTGATTAATGTTACTGAACAATGATAGTAGAAGAGACCAATACGATAGCGATTTAATGCAATGGGATTTGCAATCCTCTGTAATTGATACGCTTTCGCATACGTCACTGTCAAAAAGATAAGTAAACACTCAACTATTCTTTAACTAGTAAACCGTTGAGTGCCAAAGGACGAAACAATTTTTGTACGTTAATCCGATAGCGTATCAATATAAAAGACCCCCTTATAGATACAATCCCAAAAACATAACACACACATACACAGGAGTTATAAACATGACGAAGTTATTAGAAGCCCTACCTACATTCAAAGACCAACTATCAAACGAGAAAGACATGGCACTCTCTGGTGTCCACAGAACGAATACAAGGCTACAATCCCATATTGTTAGAGAAGAAGAAAGTGTTACCTCTTATGGTAAAGTCATGGTTGCTAATACCATTAGACCTTTAGCTATGGAGATAGCCCAATGGATAGAAGACACCTCAAAGAATATTGTTAAAAAGCCACCTTTAGCATTCATTAAAATTTGTGAAGTTGAACCAGAAATTCTGGCTCTCATCACCGCAAAGTCAATCATAAACACAATCACCCAAAATAGACCTTTAACTGCTACCTGCATAACATTAGGTGGTAAAGTAGAAACTGAAATAGCACTGAAAAATTTCAAGCTATTAAACCCAGAGTTATACCAAACGGTACGTCAAGACTTAGACAGAAGAAGTTGGAACTACACTTATAAAAGAAGAAAACTAAAAGAGAGTGCCAAGAGAGACGAAATAATGAAATGGGAAGAATGGACTACACCAGAGAAATTACACGTTGGACTACGTTTGATTGAACTGATGATATATTCGACAGGAATGATAGAAATTAAGACTGAAACTGTTAAGCATAAAAAGACTAAAGTTATCAAACAAACTCAAAAAACTAGAGATTGGATTAAAGAGAGAAATACCTTCAATGAACTCCTAAACCCAGAATATATGCCTACTGTAATGCCTCCTAAGTCGTGGGAAAGCACTGTTGGTGGAGGTTATTGGACTAAGGAACTCCCTGAATTACAGCTAGTTAAACAGCACGGTTTAGGCAAAAAACTGTTCCAAAAAGAGTTGCAAAACTTTGAAATGCCACAGGTCTATAGTGCGGTCAATGCTATGCAATCAACAGCTTATAAGATTAATCATTTTATCTTAGATGTAATGAAACAAGCGTGGGATAGAGGAATGTCTATCGGTGGAATGCCTCCAACTACGAATAAAGAGATACCCAATAAACCGCATGATATTGATACCAACGACATCAGTAGAAAATCTTGGAAAAAAGAAGCTGTAATTGTTCACACAGAGAATAACCGTATGTTTTCTAAAAGGTTATTGTTTGCAAAAATAATTTGGTTAGCAGATAAGTTTAAAGACTTTGCTACTTTATATTTTCCAATACAATTAGACTTTAGAGGAAGAGCATATTGTGTCCCTGCATTTCTTAATTATCAATCCGTTAACGGTGCTAAAGCATTATTAAATTTTGCTAAAGGTAAGCCTATCACTATAGAGAATAGAGGCGTGTTCTGGTTAGCTGTGCATGGTGCTAATATGTATGGAGAAGATAAAGTAACATTTGAAGCTAGAGAACAATGGACTAAAGATAATGAAGCTATGATTGTAGCTTGTGCGGAAGACCCATTAACTAATAGACAGTGGGAGAACGCAGGGAATGCTTTTCAATTTTTAGCATTTTGTGATGAGTGGGCTAGATACCTAAAAGAAGGTGAAGGTTTTATTTCTTACATACCTGTTAATGTTGATGGAAGTTGTAATGGTCTTCAAATTTATTCTTTAATGCTTAAAGATGAAAAAGCAGGAAAGATGGTTAATTTATTACCAGTAGAAACACCACAAGACATTTATCAATTAGTTGCAAACACAGTTAATGAAAAACTTAAATTAGATGTAGCTGAATATAAACCTTATGCACAAGCATGGTTAGACTATGGAGTTAAACGTACTACTACTAAAAGAAGTATTATGACTATCTGTTACGGCTCTACTAGATTTTCTTGCACAGATTTTGTTGTGGAAGATTTGACTAAAAGAAAAGATAAAGGAGAAATGCACCCATTTGAAAATGATATGTTCAAACCTGCAAGTTATCTGTCTGGTATTATCTGGGACAGCATAGGAGACAACTTAATGTCTGCTAGAAGTGGTATGAAGTATCTTCAAGACATAGCTAAAATTGTTTCTAAAGAACAACTACCAATCACTTGGATTGCTCCAACAGGTTTTCCTATATTTCAAAGTTATCCTGAAATGAAATCTAAAAGAGTTAAAGCAATGTTAATGGGAGAAGTTATTAAACCTCGTATTAATACTGAGACTGACTTAACTGACAAGTTACGCCAAAAAAATGGGGTAGCTCCAAATTTTGTTCACGGATTAGATTCTGCGGCAATGATGATTTGTGTAAATATTGCAAAAGAAGCAGGAATAGAAAACTTTTGTAATGTGCATGATAGTTACGCCACAAATGCGTGTGACATTGATAAACTTAACATAAGCATAAGAAAGGCTTTTATGAATATCTTTACTAAACATGACGTACTGCAAGACTTTAAAGATGATGTTGAAAAACAACTACCTGAGAAGTTAAGGAAAACTCTACCTAATGTGCCTGAAAAGGGTTCATTGGATATCAGTTTACTAGAGAAAGCTAAGTTTTTCTTTGCCTAATACAATCCGTAATCGGAACATATTCGAAATCGGAAAATGATTAAAGTACCCATCATAGTAAACAACAAACACACAGGAGATACGAATGGATAAATACGACAAAGATTATCCAGTTGATTACCAACCATTAGACGTTCTAGTGGCACGTGTAATGGACGGAGAGATAATAGAACCAATAACAAAGGACGAAGATGAGTAAAATGAACTATACAAAAATTGTGACACCAGTAGGTGTATCTCAATTCTGTTGGTTAAATGTCCCTGACACAAAATTTGATGAGACAGGGCATTATAAGACAAACTTAATTGTTAATGCAAAAGAAGGATTAGCAATTACTAAAAGCATAAATGAAGAAGTTAAGAAAGCGATTGCTTTAGGTGCAGAGAAATCTAAAGGCAAAGAAGTTAAGCAAGCAAACTTACCTTTTGAAGAAGAATATATTGAAGGAAAACCAACTGGAAATATAATCTTTAAATTCAAAGCTAAAGCAAAAATTATGACTAAAGATGGAAAAGTTATTCCAAACAAAGTTGCAATTTTTGATAGTCAAGGTAAGCCCATGACCGATATTAGTATTTGGTCTGGTAGTGAAATGAAAGTATCTGCTGATTTGATACCGTACTTTACGGCAATGGCAGGTGCAGGTGTTTCATTAAGAATGAGAGCAGTACAGATAACTAAATTAGTTTCAGGTGGAACTTCAAATTCAGAAGTACATGGATTTGATAAAGTTGAAGATGGATACACTGCTCCAGAAGACAAGTCATTTGAAAATGAAGTACAATCAGAAACAAACACAGACTTTTAATCAAGTCGGTTTGAAATATGGCTTCAGGTCAGGACTAGAAATAGCAATCTCACAAGAGTTAAAAGCTAATAGTGTAAAGTATGAGTATGAAAAGGTTAAGTTGAAATATACTAAACCTGAGAAATCACATACTTACACCCCTGACTTTCATTTAACAGATAAAGACATTTTCATAGAAACAAAAGGTTTGTTCACTTCTGCTGATAGACAGAAGATGAGATTGGTCAAAGAGCAACACCCAAAATTAGACATTAGATTTATATTCAGTAATTCAAGAAGTAGAATATCTAAAAAATCTGCAACAACTTACGCCATGTGGTGCGATAAGTACGAATTTAAACATGCAGATAAACACATACCACTGGAGTGGATATGAGTAATCAAAGAAAAGAAACTTCTTACGTCATAATACATTCAAGCCAAACTGCTCCGAAAGAAAATTTAGATGTTAAGGATTTAGATACAGAACACAGAAAGAAAGGTTTATTCTCTTGTGCGTTCCATTACGTTATTAAACGTGACGGTACAGTCCAAGAAGGCAGAGACATTCTTTTATCAGGAGTTCATGTTGAAGGTAATCCTGACATTACTAACAAAAATTCTATTGGTGTTTGCCTGATAGGGGGCAAGTCCATAGAAAATAAGCCTGACTGTAACTACACGTTCAAACAATATACCTCGTTGGTAAATCTTGTAAAAGAGTTGAAACAGAAGTATACAGTCAGCGTTGTGGGTCACAGAGATGTGACCAACTCCATTCTGTGTCCCAACTTTGATGTTTCAGAGTTGTTGACATAGTGTTTGTAGATGAAGCCCTTTGCTAGCAATAGTTGAGGGCTTTGTCGTTTATGGGGTAATGGAGGGAGACTGAAGTTACCTCCAACCTGTGGAGGCATTGCCCAGAATCGAACTGGGATACGTAGATTTGCAATCCACTGCGTAACCATTCCGCCACAATGCCAAAATTTCTAAAATTAAAAATCAAATTATTACATTATGCACCAAACTGAAAGTGAATTTTTATATCACAGTCCATGCGATAGCTGTGGGAGTAGTGACGCAAACGCTGTCTACGATACTCATTCATATTGTTTTTCATGCAACACACATACAAAAGGAAACACATTGACACCACCCACACAGACAGAGAAAAACACAGATTTTATTAAAGGTGAGATTTCACCACTGCCAAAAAGAAAAATAGATTTAGCAACAACAACAAAATTTAATTATCAAGTTGGTTCTTGGTTCGGAAGACCGTGCCAAATTGCAAACTACTATGATAACGAAAAGAATTTAGTAGCACAAAAACTAAGATACCCTAACAAAGAATTTCAATGGTTAGGTGACGCAAAGAAATCAGGATTATTCGGACAACACTTGTGGAATGGTAAAGGCAAAATGATTATCATTACCGAAGGTGAGATAGACGCATTATCAATGTCTATGCTTAACCAAAATCGTTTTCCTGTAGTCTCTGTTAAGTCAGGTGCGGCAGGTGCAAAGAAAGATATTCAAAGGTCTTTAGAATTTTTAGAAGGCTATGAGAGTTGTATCTTCATGTTTGACAATGACAAACAGGGACAAGAGGGCGCAATAGAATGTGCAAAACTTCTATCACCTAACAAAGCTAAGATAGCAACGCTACCTTTAAAAGACCCTAACGAAATGCACATTGCAGGTAGAACTAAAGAATTAACTACAGCAATGTGGGAAGCTAAACCATATAGACCTGATGGAATAGTTTTAGGTACTGATATTTGGGAAGATATTATTAAAGAAGATAATCATGTCACCGCACAATACCCTTTTGAATGTCTAAATGTTAAGACACATGGTTTACGAAAAGGAGAGTTAGTTACTATCACCGCAGGAAGTGGAGTAGGTAAAAGTTCTTTCTGTCGTCATGTAGCATTAGATTTAATTAAACAAAAGTTTTCTGTTGGCTATATAGCTTTAGAAGAAAGCGTCAAGCGTAGTGCTTTAGGTATTATGGGTGTCGAATTAAAAAAACCATTACATTTAACTAGAGAGGGTATTAGTGAAGCAGAATTACGTGAGACGTATAACAGCACTGTGGGCAGTGGTAAATTTTTTCTGTATAATCATTTTGGTTCTACCGTTGCAGATAACCTGCTCTCTAAAATAAGATATTTAGCTAAATCATGTGACGTAGACTTTGTAATATTAGACCATTTACACATGGCTTTATCAGCATTAGGTGATGAACATACTAATGATGAGAGAAAACTTATTGATTACTTTGTAAGTAAATTAAGAACTTTAGTTGAAGAAACTGGAATAGGCGTAATACTTATTAGTCACCTTAGACGAAGTGAAGGAGATAAAGGTTACGAAGACGGCAAAGAAGTTACTATGAATGCTCTTAGAGGTTCAGCTTCTATTGGTCAATTATCAGATATGTTGTTAGCATTATCTAGGGACATTAAGTCAGATAAGAAATTAGCCAAAGTAACTATTTTAAAAAACCGTTACTCAGGTGAGACAGGAAGTGCTTGTACTTTACAATATAATTTAGAGACAGGTTGTCTGGCGGAAGTAAACCCAGAAGTTTTAGATGACTTTTAAAGTACCAACTGCAAAGCAAAAGAAAGATGCTTTAGTTTGGACATCATTAGTTACTGACGCAGTGGCTAGGGCAAAATCAACACATAAAAAAACAATAATAAACGTGGGACATTTAAAAACTGCTTTCATGTTGCAAGACACATTAACCTCAATGGCATTATCAGGAGAAGATGCCGCTTGGAATGTCGAAGTACGACTAAACACATTACATTAATTATGAAATTACCAACAATAAATAAAAAGATATTAGACGCACCTTTTGTGTCCCTACACTGGAAAGATATAAATTCTACTTCAGCTTGGTTGACTTTAAAAGAAGCACTAAACAGTAAAATTACTATTTGTATTTCAAATGGTTGGCTTATCAAAGCCGATAAAGACCTTCATATAGTTGTAGCAGATGTTAATTTTAATGATGATGGCACATTGTCTGATGTAGGGAATGTAACTACGATACCCACAGTAAACGTATTACAGATTAAGAAGGTAAAACTTTGAGGTACGTCTTTGATATAGAAACAAATGGATTTCTTGATGAGTGTGATACTGCACATTGTATTGTTTTAAAAGATATAGATACAAATGAAGTTCACAGGTTAGACAATAAATCATCTATCAAAAAACTAGAAGAAGCTGAATTACTTATTGGTCATAATATTATTAAGTTTGATATTCCTGTTTTAGAAAAATTATTTTCCGTTACATTTAAGGCTAAAATTTTCGACACAATCGTAGCTACTCGATTGCTCTTTTCAGATATTAGAGAAACTGACTTTGCTAGAACAGACTTTCCAAAAGATTGTATTGGTAGGCATTCTCTTAAAGCATGGGGAAATAGAATAGGTAAGTATAAAGAACAAATAGATACTGACTGGAAAACATTCACACCTGAAATGCTAGACTATTGCGTTCAAGATGTAGAGGTAACTCACTCTTTATATAATGTTATAAATAAAAAAGGTTACTCACAACAGGCTATGGATTTAGAGCATGACGTAGCACAAATAATATTTAAACAAGAGAGATATGGTTTTACTTTCAATAGAAAAAAAGCAGAAGAATTATATACAACATTAAATAGCAGAAGAATTGAGTTAGCAGATAAATTACAAACAATATTTTTACCTATCACTGAAGAAAGATGGTCAGTTAAAACTGGTAAGAAATTGAAAGATAGTATTACTATTTTTAATCCATCTAGCAGACATCACATAGCAAAGAGATTAAAAGATAAGTATAAATGGGAAGCTGAAGAATTTACTCCAGATGGTAAGCCAAAATTAGATGACAGTATATTATCTAAACTTGATTACCCTGAAGCTGAGATATTATGTGAACATTTTTTATTAGATAAAAGAATTGCACAATTAGCGACAGGTACACAGGCTTGGTTAAAACATGAACGTAATGGTAAAATACATGGCACATGTAATACAAATTCATGCGTCACTGCTAGAGCAAGTCATTCATTTCCAAATTTAGGACAAGTTCCAAGCACATCTGTACCCTTTGGTAAAGAGTGTAGAGAATTGTTTGCAGTCCCAGAAGGTAAACGATTAGTAGGTTGTGATGTTTCCTCTTTAGAAGTTATGATGTTGTGTCATTTCATGTCTAAGTTTGACAATGGTGCTTACACTAAAGTAGCACTTGAAGGTGACATACACACAGAAACTCAGAAATTAGCAGGGCTAGAAAGCAGAGACCTTGCAAAAAGATTTTACTATTGTTTTTTATATGGTGGTTCAGTCAAAAGAATAGCTGAAGTAATAAACAAGCCTTTAAGAGAAGCAGGAAAGATTAAGAAAAGATTTTTAAATAACTTACCTGCATTACATAAACTTATAGAAGCTGTGAAATCTGTATCAGAGCAAGGCTTTATAACTGCTCTTGATAAAAGACAAATTAAAATACGTTCTAGCCATGCCTCATTAAATAGTTTGTTACAAAGCGCAGGCGCAATAATTTGTAAGAGATGGTTAGTAGAATTTAACAATGCAATAAAAGAAATTCCACATGTTCAACAGGTTGTCTGGGTACATGATGAAATACAAGTTGAGTGTCTTGAAAAAGATGCTGAACAAGTTGGTAGACTTGCTGTCGAATGTATTAAACGAACAGGTGATTACTTCCAATTAAGAGTGCCTTTAACAGGTAAATTTACAATCGGAAATAATTGGAGCGAAACTCATTGACATATAATAAAAAATTTGACCTCGACTTAAAGTATGGTCAGGAAAGAGAGAAGCGTCTAGCGTCTATCTTAGATGAAGATAAAACAAAGATAGAAGTTAAGACTGAGAGAGACTGGTGGTTTAAAACTGGAAACATTGCTATTGAAATAGAATGTAATGGTAAGCCTTCAGGTGTCATGGCTACTACATCTGATTACTGGTGTCATATATTGGCAGATGGTGACAAGGATTATTGTAGATTAATATTTGACACATCAACAATCAAAAGGTTGGCAAAGAAATATATCAAAACAATAAAGAATGGTGGTGATGGTTGGAGAAGCAGGTTTGTACTTGTACCTTTAGCTGAAATATTCATGCCAAAAAATTTAAGCAAATCTATCCAAGAACGGATAGTTAAATAAAGGAAACATATGAACACGAAGTTATTAATAGACGGTGATATTTTAATTTATAAAATAGCTACTGGGGGAGAAGTCGCTACAAATTGGGGTGACTTATGGACACTACACTGTGACCAGAAAAAATGTGAAGCAGAGGTAGACGCAGAGATAGATAATTTAGGTTCTAATTTAGAAGCTGATGATTATGTTGTTTGTCTAACTGATAAAGTTAATTTCAGAAAAGATATTCTTCCTTCTTATAAAGATAATAGAAAAGCTAAACGTAAGCCAATGGTGTTAGGTGCATTAAGAGATTATGTGATGAAGAAACATAATGGTGTCGTTTGGAAAAACTTAGAAGCAGATGACGTGATGGGAATACTTGCAACTGAACCCTCTGATGAGAAGCGTATAATTGTTAGCATTGATAAAGATATGAAAACAATTCCATGTAAACTTTCTGTTGATGGGATTACTGTTAATGATGTTCCATTAAAATTAGCAAATTACTGGCACATGATACAAACATTAACTGGTGACAAGACTGATAACTATGACGGAATTGAAGGTGTAGGAATTAAGACAGCAGAAAAATTAATCCAAAAATATACCAATGTTACTCATAAAGATTTATGGAAAATCGTTCAGGGTATTTACAAAGACAAAGGCTACACAGAAGCAGAAGCACTACAACAAGCTAGGGTAGCGCATATTTGTAGACACGGTGATTACAACAAGAAAACAGGAGAGGTAAAACTATGGACAATATAAAAAACCCACCACACTATGCCAGTTCAAAAATAGAACCCATTGATTACATTGTAGCTAACAAACTTTCATACTGTGAAGGCAATGTTGTTAAGTACATTTCTCGTTGGAAACTTAAAGGTGGCTTACAAGATTTACACAAAGCAAAACAATACATTGATTTTATCATAGATAAAGAAGGTGTCACAACTGTAACTAAGGACGAAGAAGATAACATTCCATTTTAATTATGAACATACATTATGAAAGAGATGAGTTGCTTACTGATTTTGGTAAGACAACTTTAAAAGATAGGTACTTGTTACCTAATGAAACATCACCCCAAGATGGGTTTATGAGAGCCGCTAAAGCGTTCTCTGATAATGATGAGATGGCACAACGTATATATGATTATGCTTCTAAATTATGGTTCATGTTTTCTACACCTATCTTATCCAATGGTGGAACTAACAGAGGTATGCCTATCTCATGTTTTCTAAATTATGTTGGAGACAGCAGAGAAGGATTAACAGGACACTACACAGAGAATGCTTGGTTAGCATCTATTGGTGGTGGCATTGGTGGCTACTGGGGAGACGTCAGAAGTGATGGTGTTATGACATCAGGTGGTTCACAATCATCAGGTTCAATTCCATTCTTACATGTAGTTGACAGTGAGATACTTGCGTTCTCACAGGGTAAAACAAGGCGTGGTAGTTATGCGGCTTATATAGATATTTCACACCCAGAGATAATAGAATTTTTAGAAATGCGTAAACCAAGTGGTGGAGACATTCATAGAAAATGTTTGAACCTTCATCATGCTGTAAATATATCAGATAAGTTTATGCAGTTAATTGAAAAGTGTGTAGCTGAACCTACTTATGATGATAGTTGGAATTTAATAGACCCTCATACTAAAGAAGTTATAAGAACTATATCCGCTAGAGATTTGTGGCAGAAACTATTAGAGAATAGAGTTGCTACTGGTGAGCCTTATGTTTCATTTATAGATACTATTAATGAAGCGTTACCTGAAACACAAAAGAAATTAGGATTGAAAGTACATCATTCAAATCTATGTACTGAAATTACTTTACCCACTAATGAAGAGAGAACAGCAGTGTGTTGTTTGTCTTCAGTTAACTTAGAAAAGTTTGATGAGTGGCAAAATGATAGTTTATTTATATCTGATTTAGTTAGATTTTTAGATAATGCTTTAACTTACTTTATTACACATGCACCTGACAGTGTATTCAGAGCAAAGTTTAGTGCAACACAAGAACGAAGTATTGGACTAGGGGCTATGGGTTTCCATGCTTACCTACAATCTAAAGGTATTCCGTTTGAAGGTGCATTAGCTAAATCATTAAACATGAAAATGTTTAGAAGCATTAAAGAACAAGCAGTAGCAGAGAGTAAAAGACTTGGTATTAAACGTGGAGAAGCACCAGATATGGAAGGCACAGGCATGAGAAATGCACACCTTTTAGCTGTTGCTCCTAATGCCAGTTCATCAATCATTTGTGGGACTACAAGCCCCTCAATAGAACCTTACAGAGCCAATGCTTATGTGCAGAAAACTATGTCTGGTTCGTTTTTAGTTAAAAATAAATACTTAGAAAAGTTATTAGAAAAGAAAGGAATAAATAATGATGCTATATGGTCGTCCATTGTCTCTCAAAGGGGCAGCGTCTTACATCTTAAAGATTTGTCAGACTACGAAAAGGATATTTTTAAAACCGGTATCGAGATAAATCAACAGTGGATAATAGAACATGCGGCAGACAGACAACAATTTATTTGTCAAGGTCAGTCTGTAAATGTATTCGTTCCTGCTGATGTGAACATCAAAGAATTACATGACATACACATGTTAGCTTGGAAACGTAAATTAAAAACTTTGTACTATTGCAGAAGTGAAGCAATCAAACGTGCAGAGTTAGTATCAAAAAAAATAGAAAGAACAATCATACCTGAAGCAGAATGTTTGGCGTGTGAATAATGATGAAATATATAATTGAAAAAATATACCATTACTCAACTTATTTAACAAGTTGGTCATGGCAAAAACTGTATGGAAGTAGAAGAACTGGGAAAGGAGATAAAAAGAAATGAAATGTTGGCACTGTGACGCTGAATTAATTTGGGGTGGCGACCATGATATTGAAGAAGAAAATGAAGATTATAGTATTGTTAGTAATTTATCTTGTCCAAAATGTCATAGCCTTGTTGAGGTTTATTATCCAAGTGAAAAAACAATTAAGGAATATAAAAAGAAATGACACACCCAGATGATTTCAAATATATGGACAAGCCAAGAAGAAAGAAAATTAAACCAGAAAAACAAACAGTTCTATGGACAATTTATCATAGCATTCTAGTAATAGAATTGGGAATGATAGTTGTCATAGAATTTATCGAATTGATGATGACAATATGAGTTTATTTAAAAGCAGACCTTACTACAAACCCTTTGAATACGATTGGGCTTTCGAGAGTTACGACATGCAACAGAAGATGCACTGGTTACCTAGTGAAGTTCCTATGCACGAAGATGTTAGAGATTGGAATGAAAGACTATCTCCAGAAGAGAAGAACTTAATAGGACAAATATTAAAATTCTTTACACAGGGAGACGTTGATATTGCACAAGCATACCTTGATAAATATATTCCTAAATTTAAACCACCAGAAATTAGAATGATGTTGTCAGCAATAGCCACATCAGAAGCTAATCATGCACATAGTTATTCATTATTGAATGATACGATTGGTTTACCTGATAAGGAATACAAAGCGTTCCAAGACTATAAAGAAATGGTGGATAAACATACTTATTTATTTACAAGTAAAGGAGCAGGTACAGAAGGACTAGCTAGAGAGATAGCTTGTTTCTCTGCATTCGGTGAAGGCTTACAGTTGTTTGCTTCATTTGTGATGCTACTTAACTTCCAAAGATTTGGCAGAATGAAGGGTATGTGTCAGATAGTTACTTGGAGTATTAGAGATGAGACACACCATGTTGAAAGTATGATTAAGTTATTTCATTCTATAATTAAAGAACACCCAGAAATTTGGACAGAAAAATTCAAAGCTAGTATCTATCAAACAGCTAGAGATATGGTTGACCTTGAAGATAAGTTTATTGATTTAGCTTTTGCACAAGGTGGTATTAGAGGATTGAAGCCTGAAGAAGTTAAACAATACATAAGATACATAGCCGATAGAAGATTATTGCAGTTGTCTTTAAAACCTAATTATAAGGTTAAAGAAAACCCTCTCTCATGGTTAGATTGGGTATTAAACGGCGTAGAACATGCCAACTTCTTTGAGAATAGAGCCACTGAGTATAACAAGGGGACAGTCACAGGGAGTTTGTGGGAATAAAGTACCCTTTTTAGATGAATAAATTAGACGAAGATTTAACATTGCCTACAAAGGTAGACGATTTAGTAACACTACTAAATAAAGTTTACCCAGAAAAGTCTGCTTCACTTAAAGATGATACGAAAACTATCTACTTTAAGTCAGGTCAGCGAGACGTAGTAAATTTCATTAATACTTTAAAAGAGAGGTCAGAACAATAATGTGTATGTCACCAAAAATACCTGCCGCACCTATACAACCAGTGCAGCCAACACCAGTTAGAGCAGACCAAGCACAGGATTTATCTCCTGAATTGGTAAAAGCTAACGAGCAGGATTTGAATATCAAGAAGAAGAAAATTAAGAAGTCAGGCACTTCTTCTTTAAATACTTCTTCTGGTTTGAACATAGCTACTAACTCAACTCCGTAATAATGGAAGAGTATAACGGTAATGTTACAACAGCATTCACAGCAAAACAAAGATACTCAAAGTTAAAGCAAAACAGAGAACATTTTTTAGACAGAGCAGCCTCATGCAGTGAATTAACTATCCCATCTTTAATTACACCTGAAGGGTTCACAAATACCAGTTCACTCTATACTCCTTTCCAATCAGTTGGCGCAAGAGGCGTTAACAATTTAGCAAGTAAACTCCTTTTACTTTTGCTTCCACCAAACTCTCCCTTTTTTAGATTAAAGATAGCAGGAAAAGCTAAAGAAGAATTAGAACAAAATAAAGAAATGAAAACAGAGGTAGAGAAGTCTTTAGCTATTATTGAAAAAGAAGTTTCTGCTAAAATTGAAACATTAGCATTAAGAGTTTCTGTATTTGAAGCCTTAAAACATCTTATTGTTGGTGGTAATGTATTAACTTACTTACCAAAAAAGGGAAACATGAGAGTGTACCCTTTATCACAATACGTAATTGAAAGAGATGGTTCAGGAAATGTTTTAGAAATTGTTATTTTAGAAAAAGCAAGTGTATTAAGTCTTGGTACTGCGATTGCAGAACAAGTTATTGAACACTCTGAATATAAAAAAGATGAAGATGTTGAATTATATACACATATTTACAAATTAGAAAATGATGAATTCTACATATGCCAAGAAGTGCAAGGTATAAAAATACCTTCTAGTATTGGTACATTCAAAAAAGATAGAATGCCCTACCAAGCGTTACGTATGGTTAGAATTGATAACGAAAATTACGGTAGAAGTTATGTAGAAGAATTTAAAGGTGACCTCCAGTCATTGGAAAGTTTATCACAAGCACTTGTAGAGAGTGCTGCGGCATCATCTAAGATTGTCTTTATGGTTAGACCTAACAGTGTGACTAGAAAAAAAGATTTAGCTACTACTAGAAATGGTGACATTATTACTGGTACTGCTGAAGATGTTACAGTTCTACAAGCACAGAAACAATATGATTTACAAGTAGTACAACAAGCAGTTCAAAAATTAGAAGAAAGAATGTCTTATTCATTCTTATTACACACAGCAATACAAAGAGATGCTGAAAGAGTTACAGCACAAGAAATTAGATACATGGCGGAGCAATTAGAGACTGCTATGGGTGGAATATATTCACTGTTATCACAAGAGTTTCAATTACCATTAGTTTCAATACTTATGAAAAGAATGGAACAAGCTAATGAAATTCCTACGTTACCTAAAGGAACAGTTCAGCCTACAATTATTACAGGTATTGAAGCACTAGGTAGAGGAAATGATTTAATGAAGTTAAGAGAATTTATTGCTGAGATAGGAAACTTAGCTCAAATAAATCCGCAAGTAGTTCAGGCTCTAAACCCTGATGATTTAATTAAGCGTATCGCCATTGGTCTAGGAATTGATACAGACGGACTTCTTAAATCACAAGAACAGTTAGCGGAAGAACAAGCTGCACAAGAAGAGCAAATGCAGAATGACCAAATGATGGATATGGCAAGTAAAGCTATCCCTGCTGTTGCAGGTAATTTGACTAAGCCACAATAATGAAAAGGAAATATGGTAGATAAAGTAGAAATAACGACACCTGAGACTGGCAGTGAAGCCCCAGTTGATAATGTTACACCTAGTATTAAGCCAGAAGGTTTACCAAGTAAGTTCAACAGTGTTGAAGACTTGGCTAAATCGTATGCTGAGCTTGAAAGTAAACTTGGTAACAAAGAAGAACCCAAAGCCGAAGAAGCAAAGGGTGATTTAGAGATAGCAGAAAAGGCAGTTACAGAAGCAGGATTGGATATGAATAATCTAACTGAAGAGTATGCCAAAGAAGGTAAACTAAATGATACTTCTTATGAAGCCTTACAAAAAGCAGGCATACCAAAAGAATACGTTGACCAGTTTATTCAAGGACAAAAAGCAATCTCTGACCAACAGACTTCAACTATGAAAAGTTTAGTAGGTGGTGATGATGCTTATAATGAAATGTCTAACTGGGCGGCAGACAATATGACTGACGGTGAGAAGACAGCTTACAATTCAGCAGTAAATTCTAAAGATTTAGAAACTGCAAAGTTAGCTGTTGTTGGATTGAAAGCAAAGTTTGAAGCAGTTAATGGTTCAGAACCTAATCTGGTACAAGGCAAAGCAACACCTATGGGTGTAGATGGTTATGAATCTTGGCAACAAGTTACTGCAGCCATGTCCGACCCTAGATATGCTAAAGACCCTGCTTATCAAAACATGGTTAAGAATAAATTATCTAAGTCACAGATATAGTAAAGATGATAGAGGCATTATTGCTTCTATTAGTAAACCCACAGACAGCCCCTAGAACCGAAGAAATGGTTTTTAAATATCTCGTTAAAGAGAGGTTTAAGACTTATCAAGAATGTCAAAAGCATTTAGATAAGATTCAATATTATAAAGAGGGTGAAACTGGAGTTTACATAGAAGTTAAAGGCGAAGAAAAACAAGTGGCAGCAACCGCTTGTACGGAAAAATAGTTGTGCTTACTTTATAGTAGGCAACTCCTAAGCAAAAACTAAAAAGCGACTTGACCCACTGCGGTGGACAATCTGAATGCCCAAACAGTTCTATGTGAAGGTTTTTAAATCAATGCAATAACAAAAGGACAAACTATTATGGCAAACATAACAGCAGCAACTTTTGGTCAAGCCAACAGTACAGGTACTGAAGATGCATTGTTTTTGAAGCAATTTGCAGGTGAGGTTATTACTTCATTTGAACAGGCTTCGAAAACAGCAGGTGCGGACATGGTTAGGTCAATCAGTTCAGGTAAGTCAGCGTCTTTTCCAGTAATGGGAAGAATAGCGGCGGCTTATCACCAAGCAGGAAATGAAATTACAGGCTCAACTGTAAATCACAACGAGAAAGTAATCACAATAAATGATTTACTTACTTCAAGTGTTTTCCTAAGTAACATTGAAGAAGCTAAGGCTCACTATGATGTGAGAAGTGGTTACTCAATGGAGATTGGCAGAGCATTAGCTTTCCAAAAAGATAAGCATATCTTACAAACTATCGGTCAAGCGACTTTAGCTGCAGCATCAGTTACAGGTGGAGACGCAACAACTAACATAGTTAATACAGGTATTGCTTCTGCTACAGCAGCAACTGCAGCTAACGCAATGATTGATTCAATCTTTGACGCAGCTAAAGAGTTGGACGCAAACTATGTTCCTTCAGAAGGCAGAAAATGCTTTATGAGATTGGAAGAATACTACAAATTAGCTAACGGCACTAATGCTGTTAATGTTGATTTCACTGGTTCTTCTAATGGTGGAATATCTACAGGAAAAGTTATGAGAATAGCAGGGATTGAATTAGTTCCAGTTCCGCATTTCGTTTCTTCTAATGTAACAGCAGCGCCAGCAGCAGGTTCAGCTACAGCAGGTGGTTCAAACCCACAAGCAGTAGACTTATCTGACTTTGTAGCTTTGGTTTCTCACCCTTCAGCAGTAGGTACTGTTAAATTAATGGATTTATCCGTTGAGAAGGAATACGAAATCAGAAGACAAGGCACGTTAATGGTTGCTAAATACGCTATGGGTCATGGTGTACTTAGACCAGAAGCAGCAGTAGGTATCAAAGAAGCGGCTTAATACCCTTCTTATATTTGGTGGGGGATTTATTTCCCCCATCATATTTTCTAAAAAATTTTACATAAAGGATAAATGGCAACACAGATTACTCCAACTACAGAGTTACAATCTATAAATATAATGCTTTCTTCTATTGGAGAAGCACCAGTTAATAGTATTACAGGCACTACAACAGTAGACGTAAGTACAGCTATAAATATCCTAAACGAAACTTCAATGTCTATCCAATCACAAGGGTGGAATTTCAATTCACACACTAATTACAAATCATTATCTTTAGATGGTAATGGTAAAGTTCCCCTTCCTTCCAACTGCGTTAAAGCTGACGCAAATATCTCCTACAGAAATTTAAACTACACAATAAGAAATGGTTACTTATACGACTTAGATAATCATACAGACGTATTTGCTTCTGCACCTGCTTCTGTTGATTTAGTATTAGTACAACAATTTGAACACTTACCAGAATACGCTAGACAATATGTAACTATGAAAGCTGCTAGAAGATTTGCTTCAAGGTTTATTGGTGATAAAGAAATTACACAATTAATAGGTCAAGATGAGAATGAAGCACTAATGGCATTCCATCAAGCAGATAGTCAAGAGAGTGATATTAATATCTTATCTGGTGACGCTAACACATATTCAATAATAAATAGAACAGGTAGAAGGACTTCTTAAATATGGGCAGTGTTGTATCTCAATCAATCCCTAATTTCCTTAATGGCATGTCTCAACAGACACCTACCCAAAGAGGAATTAATCAGGGTTCAGACCAGATAAATCTACAAAATGGTCTTACAGAGGGATTATCAAAAAGACCTCCTTTAGATTATGTGGCAACATTAGATGGTTCAAATATTTATTCTAACAAAACAAAATTCTGGTCAATCGCAAGAGATGCCAGTAACCAATATATTGTAGCACTTTACAATGGTGGTATTAAAGTATTTGATTTAAACGGAGTATCAAAAACTGTAACGATAGCTAGTGGTTCAAGTTATTTAACTTCAACTAATCCTAGAGAACATTTTAAATTAGTAAACATTGCTGATTATACATTTTTAGCTAATACATCTACAACAGTAACAGCAGATGCAACAACGTCTGCGGCTAAAGTAGAAGAATTTTTAGTGGTTTGTAAATTAACAAACTACGGTAGAGAATATAAAGTAGCACTGAAACACCCTTCAATGGCTAATGAGTTAGAAGTTATTTTTCAATTACCTACTGGTAATGATGCTGCAACTGATGCAAAATTTAGAGATACTAATAAGATTACAGATATACTTTTAAATGGTACATCAAGCACACACTGGGACGCTGCAGCTAATGGTATTGGATTTAATGTAAGAAACACAGCTACAGGGGCTTCTGTATCTACGACACAAGGATTAAGCAACTACTCAGGGTTCACTTCTTATTTCACATTTGAAAGTTTTGATAGTGTAATCTATGGAAAACCTACTGATGGTGATGAAGATTATACTATAACTACTTCTGATGGTTCTGGTAACACAGCCATGTATTCTATTAGAGATGAGATACAAGATTTTAGTAAGCTGCCGTTCTATGGTAAGACTGATGTAATTTTAAAAATCACTGGTGAAGAAGGTGATACCTTATCTGATTACTATGTAAAATTCACAGGGAAGTCTGGCGTATGGAATGAAACATTAGCACCTGCAACTTCTTTAGGTGTAACAAATTCTACAATGCCTCACGCATTGGTTAACAATAATGATGGTACATTTACTTTTCAAGAATTAGCTTGGACAGATAGAGTATGTGGAGATGCAGACAGTAACCCTAATCCTACCTTTGTGGGTAAAAATATTAATAACCTAACTTATTACAAAAATAGATTAGGTATCTTATCAGGAGAGAATTTAATTTTAACTGAGAATGCTTCATTCTTTAATTACTTTGCAACAACATCTACTCAGGTTTTAGACACAGACCCTATTGATATTGCAGCTTCAGGCACACAGGTTAATACACTTAAAAACTCTGTGGGCTTCAATGAAAGTTTATTATTATTTTCTGACACATCACAATATAAATTAGATAGTTCAGGAGATACAATTTCACCAACAACTGCAATACTTAATGAAGTATCTGCATTTGAACATGATGATAAAGTACAACCAATTTCAGCAGGTAAGTATGCTTACTTTGCACAAGCAAGAACATCAGGCACAGCTATAAGAGAATACTTTGCTGATGATGATACATTAACAAATGATGGTATGGACATATCTGTATCTGTATCTAATTTAATACCAGAGAATTGTTATCAAATTGTATCAAATACTACAGAAGATGTTTTAGCGTTCTTAGTTTCTGATACAGCAGATAGTCAAACAGCACCATACAGTGGCACTGCTGCTGTAACAAATTCAAATACAATGTATATCTATAAATACTTCTTTGATGGTGGTGAGAAGGTACAAAATGCTTGGTCTAAATGGACATTCACAGGTCTTAAAATTCTAGGTGTAAGGTCTTTTGAAAGTTATTTATATGTATTAGCTTCAGAGGGAACAACTACAAAATTATTAAAAATAGATTTAAGAAATTTAAAAGATGTAACTATAGGTCATGGAGTTTTCATAGATTTAAAGGCTTCTGTTACTGGTACTTATGCAAGTGGCACAGGCTTAACAACTTTCACTTCACCTTATGGTGCAAAGACTGGCTTACTAGCAGTAGATAGAACTAACGGAAATGACTATACAGCTACAAATACTTCAGGGTCTACATATACAATCATAGGAGACCACACAGCGTTATACGTTGGTGTCCCTTATGACAGTACATACACAATGTCTACACAGTACATCAGAGAAAACACTGGTAGAGGATTAGTTGCAGTTACTTCAGGTAGATACCAAATTAGAAACATAGCATTCAATTTTGAGAACAGTGGGTTCTTTAAAGTAGAAGTTACTCCAAGTAATAGAGATACCTCTACAAGTATAATGAATGGTTATATTATTGGTACAGCAACAAGTGTTGTTGGACAACCTGCAATAGCTTCAGGGACACTAAGAGTGCCTGTGCAATGTAGAAATACAGAGTTTACTTTAAATATAAAATCTTCATCACACCTTCCTATGTATATAGCAGACGCAGAAGTTGAAGGTTACTACCACGCAAGAGCAAGAAGGATTTAATGGATAAAGGTAAGGTACGGAAAGCAGTATTAAAAGATGCTTTAGAGTTAGCACCTAAAATGCGAATAGGGGACAGAAAAGAAATTATGGCTTCAGATGGTGCAACACCACTAGAGGCATTAGTAATACCTTTCACACAAGATAATGCAAAAATATATACGATTGTAGGTTCTGAATCTGAAGGTGTTATTGGAATGTTTGGTTCTACACCAACTAAAGAAGAAGGCTATGGCGTAGTTTGGTTACTATCTAGTGAGGATTTATTTAAACATATTAAACAGTTTATTAAAGAGTGTCCTAAGTGGGTAGCAGAGATGAGTGAAGATTATGAACATGTCTACAATTTTGTAGATGAGAGAAATTGGAAAAGTTTAAAATGGTTACAGTTCTTAGGATTTGAACCAAAAAAGAAAATAGGAGATTTTGGCATTGGAAAGATGCCATTTATATTAATGATGAAAGAGGTAAATAAACATGTGTAGCCCAGAAGCCGCATTAGCTATCGCAGGACAAGTAGTTTCTTATCAACAAACGAAAGCTGACAACAAAGCTATCAGAAGAGACCAAGAGACAACAAGACGAAACGCCGATAAAGGATATTTACACGATTTACAAAAGATTGATAATGAGAAAGTTAATGCTGACCAAGAAAAATCTATAGCAGAATTGAGGTCAAAGACTGCGAGAGACGCAGAGGTCGCCCAGTCATTAAATTTAGGTTTTGGTAATAGTACAAAAATAGTTCAATCTATTGGAGGACTATTTGATGATGATTGGAACAGTATTAACAGAGATTATTCTAAAGACATGACAACACTGGCAGAACAAAAATCAGAAGCCTTTGCAAACATGTCTAAAACTTATAACAGCTTAACTCCACCAACCGAACCATCAAGAGCAGGATTAATCATTGGTGTAGCATCATCTGGTTATGATGGTTACCAAACTTCTCAAACTAATAAGAAAGCGAAGAAATAATAATGGCTACAAAATATACAAGACAATCAACTAACAAATACTATGGTGCAGGGAATGCAGGATTTGTAAGGTCAGGAAGTTCCGCAGATGGTCTAGCTAAAGCCTTAATAAATTCCAGTGGTGTAGTTGGACGAGCAGATAATAACAGAATTAATAATAATAAAGATGCAGCTATTGAAAAAATACAAGCAATGGAAGCAGGTGGTAAAAATCTTGAAACTATACAAAAAGAAATACTTGACGGTAAGCACCCAGATTTAACTGGTAAATATGTTGAAGCAACTACACAGTTTCATACTGGTAAAGTTAAAGCGGCAGAAGTTATTAATACCATAACAGAAAACATAGATGACTATGACATTACTACTACTAATTTAAACGATTTTTATAAGAAGTTTATTCCTGACTTTGATGGACAAGATAGTTCTTTCATGGCAGGTTTTGGTTCACAGTTTAATGGTTGGAAAGCTAAACAGACAGAACAAGATGCTCTAAACAGGGCAACACTTTCAAGGGAAAAGAAAATTTCAGATGTTAGAACAGTATTGTCTAATATTCCTACTGAAGATTTAGAAGAAAGATATGTTGATGTTTGGAAAGGTTTTGGAACAGCTCTTCGTACTAGCGACAACTCAGAGTTAACTCAATTCTATACTAATGAAGAACTGATGATAGCGTTAAGAGAAGATGTAGGCTCTCTAATTGATAGTGCTGATACTTCAGAAAAGATTGAGAGAGCAGAAAAGATTATGTCTTTAAATCTAGGTAAAGGCAGAGATGGTACAGAACTTGGTTCATTAAATAGTAGAAAGAATACTAAAACAGATAAATTGAAAGCAGACTTAGTATCAAAAAGAGATGCTATCACTCAAAAAGAAAGAAGAGATGAAAGTTATAATATAGCTAAAAATACTCAGAATGTTTGGGTAGAAGCCTATACACCTAATGAAGATGGTACAGAAAAATCTCCTTTACAAATACAAGATTTACTAAAACGAATTACTATCGCCAGTAAAGGGGACAGAGGAACAATAGAATCTTTTTCTGAATATTTTAACAGTGACCCAGAAAGCAGACAAATTAAAGATTACAGAGGTTCACAAGATTTCTTATTAAGTATTTCTATGGGTGGATTTGCGACTCATGCAGAGATGATGAAGGAAATGGTTAACGAAAGAATACCACAAGATTTATGGGCAAAGGCAAATGCTAGATGGGATAGGTATGAAACAGAATATCAATCAGGCGGATTAAAACCTATTCAAGATACTGACCACCATTATGTAAATACTAAAAACTCTATTGTAAAGCAAGTTACAGAAAAATATACTAAAAGTGATGATGGCACTGGAACAGCACAGACGGCACAAGCTGATGTTTTAAGATATGTAGATTTTGAAATTGAAGAACAAGAATTGAGATGGAAAGCTGAAGGTCTTGATGTTACTTCTAAAATGAGAAAAGATTTTATTGCTGAAATTGAAACCTATGCAGTTAGAACATGGACAGGTAATGATGAAGATGTATTTAAAGCGCCTGAAACACTTGATATGCCAGAAGTTCAAATGCAAAATGAGTTTGATGAAATTGATAAAGAAATAGAGGAAAAAAATCTTAAAGCACAGCAAGAAACTAATGACACTGTAATATTTCAAAGAGATGCAGGTGATGGTTTAGCAGACGTTACTCTTAGTCAGTATGTAAATGAAATTACTGAAAATATTAAAAAAGCAGGAAAACAAGATTTCTTACTTGTTCCTAGAATTGAAGGAATTATCTCACAAGAGAAATTTATAGAACAAATAAGAGACCCTAAATTTCAAAAGTATATACAAGAAATTTTAGGTTCAGAATTTAATGGTAACATTCTTTCAGCTATGAGTGAAGATGATTACCGAACTATTCTTATTAATATGACTACTTCATTGGGTTTGATGAAAGGCACAGATGAAGAAAAAAAGGCAAATCTAAATCAAATACAAGAGTTGTTATTTAATGTTTACAACATAGAAGGATAACATGGCTACAAAAATAGACTTCAGTACAAATAAAAAAACCAAAGTAACAGATGCGATTTCAGCATCATCAACAATTTCCAAATTAAGAAAAGTATCAAGTGAAGAAGAAGCACTAGAAGAAATACAAACAGAAGAATTTTATAAGACGCTACAAAGTTATTACACACATAGAGATGGTGAAACAGCTTATACTACTAAAGGTTCGCACACATTTTCAGAGATGTCCCATGACAGCTTATTAGAATATTTTTACAATGATAGGTCGTGGAGAAACAATAACACTGGTAGTATGACGTTGGATTTAGCTAATGCGTTCACTGATACGCCAGAAAGAAATGCACAGCTAGGTTATATCTCATCTACTTATCATGCTTTACCTTCATTTTGGAACGACCCTAATAGGAGTTTCGGTGAATGGTTAGTTGATAATGGTGGAGCAATGATATCAGACCCAGTAAATCTAATATCGTTTGGTATTGGCGGTCAAGCAGCAAAAGTTGCTTATAGAAAAGGCTTAACAGAAGTCATTAAAGGTAGAGTAGCAGGTCAAATTAACAAAGAAGTCTTAGAAGAAGCAGCTAAAGTGGCTTCTAAAGAAGCTATGGGAAAAGCTGTGATGAAGGGGGCAATGGTAGAAGGTAAAATTGGTGCAGTAGTAGCAGTAGCACATGACACCATGCTTCAACTTACAGAACTTAAAACAGGTGTAAGTGATAGCTACAGTCTTAAAAGGGGTGCGATAGCAACAGCCGCAGGATATGGTTTTGGGACTGTATTTGGTGGTGCATTTTCTTATGGTGGTTTTAAACTAGGCATGAGAGGAAGTAAAAATACAGCCGTTAAGAATTTAAAAGATATACACGAATATGGAAGAAGTGAGATTACAGGCAAGAGGTTGTTTCAAGATTTAGCAGAACCTAAACCTGATAAAGCATTATATAAAAATCTTGATAAAAACACTGTTGAACGACTTACAACCGAAAGTAAACTTAATGGTAAAACCATTGATGAAAAGATTTTCAATTTAAGAAAAACTATTGGCACTGGGAAACCGCCTGAAGAAGTATTAAATTATTATAAAAATCCTAAACATATAAGACTACATTTAAAAAACCTTGCAGACCAGATGGTCAAAGAGGGGCGAATAGATAATGATGTTGTCTCTGAAAAATATGCAATATCACAGGCACAAATTTTAGGTTTAGATAGTGATGCAGTTTTAGCGCTAGGAAAATCAAGAGCAGAAGCAGACAGATTGTTATATGCTGAAATACTAGCACATGGTGATTTATTGGCTAAACAAAGTGATGATATAATTAAACTAGGAAATCAATTACATGTATTAGATATAACTCCTGATGAAGAAGCGAAAATATTAGCAGAGTTGAATATAAGACAAGGCATTGCAGGTGAAACTTTAATAAATCAAAAAGAAATTACTAAAAATGTAGCTAGAGCCATGAGGTTCATGCAAGTAAACAAAGATGTTACCAGAGCAGCAGAATTAAAAATAAACCCTGAAGACCCTACAATGTCTACGTTAAAAGTAGGAAACCCAAAAGAATTTTATAAAGCAATAGCTAAACTGCACGATACAGACCAAGTTATTATGGCATTACAGAATGCTAGAAAAGTTGATGGGTGGGATTTAACATCAGAATTTATAAACAATAACTTATTATCTTCTCCTGATACACACGCAATTAACATTGTATCTGGTCTATTTCAAACACAGTGGAAGCCTTTAACTATGTTATTTAGAGCAGGTTTCTTATCTATTAATGATAAAAAAAGAGCAAACACATTAGCTAAAGAAGCTATTGATACTTACATTCACCAATTTTATTATACTAAAGATGCACTACTAGCAGCCAAAAGAAGTTTCACAGAGGGCAGAGGTATTCTTGATAGTAAGCAAATGAAGTTTGATAACAACATGAGACAGGGACAATTACAAAGATGGTTACAAGCAACTACTAGAATTTTAACAGATAGATTGGGAACAGTTGGTGTTGGACTTGATAAATATGTAGTTAGACCTGTAGGCTACGCTACAACTTTTCCTATGAGAATTTTAAGTGCAGGTGATGAGTTTCTTAAAACAATGACTTACAAAGCAAGAATGACATCTCAAATTAACTCACAAATTAGAGAAGAAACAGGTAAAGGGTTTTGGAAAGGTGTTGTCAATGATGATGAATTTAAGTTAAGATTTAAAGAACTGGAAGTTGATTATCAAAAAACTGCTTCTGGAGGTGCGATAGAAACAGCAAACATGTCTAGCACAAACATAAGTGACGTGAATAGATTGCAAGTTAATGACCCATTACAATATGCTAGAGAAAGTACATATACACAATCTGCGTATTCTATTGACCCTGAAACAGGTAAATTAGAAGGTGGTATTACAGGTGGGGTTTTATCTTTCACAAGTAAACACAAATGGACAAGAGCATTAGGGTTACACTTTATTAATACTCCATCTAACTTGATTAAATGGAATTTTGAACATCTGCCATTTGCAAACAGATTAGTTTTATCTACAAGACATGCTTTAAAAACAGGAGCAGATGGTAAATACTTAAATGTTGAAGCGGCAGCAGAAGCCAACGCTAGAGCAACTATGGGCTTTGTCTTATGGACAGGTGCATTTAGCCTCGTATCAGCAGGTAAAATTACTGGAGGTGGTTCAAGAGATTATAGAGAAAATGCTGAAAGAGAGATGTCTACAGGGTGGCAACCGTATTCTTACAAAACAAGTGATGGTAGATATATTTCATTAAATAGAGCAGACCCAGTAATAATGCCATTTCTTATTATGGCAGATTTGTTTGATAGTGTTGGTAAATTTTTAAGAACTAATGAAGACATACCTGAAGCAGTAGAGAAAGATATGACTGAGTTATCTATGGGTGTTTTAACTTCAGTATTTAGAAATCTTAATTCTAAATTTTACATGAAAAATATAATAGAAACTGCAAACTTTTTCTTTAGTGATGATTTTGTTTCTACGAGGTCTCCTGATAAAGTAAGTGCTTCAGTGTTATCTAGGTTAATTTATAAAATGACACCACTATCAGGTACATTAAGATACGCTACGAGAGTTGAAGAAGATTATCAAAAAGAACTGTTTACATTAAATGACAGATTGTTAGCTTTAAATCCACTTAAAGGTAAAGATGGTATTATGCCAAAACGTAATATGTATGGTGAAGTTATTAAGAGAGATAATGGGTGGCTGTTTGGTTTAGGGGGTAAATCTGGTTTATGGTCATCACCATTTGCTATGACTAAAACTGAAAACCCGATGCTACAAAAGTTTTATGAAAATAGAGATTTCGATTATAGACCACCTGCAAAAATAGATAGAAAGTCTGGTGTAGATTTAAGAACAATTAAAAATTCAACTACTGAACAAACTGCTTATGACAGATGGAGAGAGTTAACAGGAGAAGTTACACTTTCTTATAATGGTCAAAGATTAACACTAAAACAGTTAATTGAAAAAACTATAGCAGACCCTAAGAGTAGACTTTACAAAAAACCTGACGGCACAGTTGCAGGGAGAGATGAAAGACAGAAGTTTATCTTAGAATTTGTACATAAAGCAGAAGCAAAAGCTAACCAACAAATGCTTAAAGAATTTCCTCAAATTAAAGAAATGCAGAAGGCTAGAAAAACAATTTCTAGGAATGCAAAGAAAAATGCTAGGAAAAACTACATTGAGATACTAACTCAATAAAGTACCCCTTTTAGAAGAATTCAACCCAAAATAAGGAATAATAAGACATGGCAAATAGTTTTGTACGTTACACAGGTAACGCTAGTACAACCGCATTCGCTATTCCTTTCAGCTATAGGGCTACCGCAGATTTAACAGTAACGATTGCAGGAACAGCATCGACTGCATATACACTAAATGCAGCAGGAACTACTTTAACATTCGACACTGCACCTGCTGATACTCTAGCTATTGAGATTAGAAGAACAACATCACAAACTACAAGATTAACAGATTATGCTGATGGTTCAGTTCTTACAGAAAATGATTTAGATACAGATAGTGAACAAGCATTCTTCATGTCACAAGAAGCTATTGATGATGCTAATGATGTAATCTCATTAGACAATGCAGATTTTCAATATGATGTAGGAAGTAAAAGATTAAAAAACGTAGCAGACCCAACGTCAGCACAAGATGCTGTATCAAAAAACTATTTAGAAAACACTTGGTTATCTACAGCAAACAAAACTGCTCTAACTACAGTTAATTCTAATATAGCAAATATAAATGCTGTAAATTCTAACGAAACAAATATAAACCAAGTCGCAACTGATACTGTAGCAATTAACACAGTAGCAACTAACATAACTTCAGTAAATACAGTAGCAACTGATATTGCAAAAGTAATTGCAGTTGCAAATGATTTAGCAGAAGCAGTTAGCGAAATTGAAACAGTTGCAGACGATTTAAACGAAGCAACATCAGAGATTGATACAGTTGCAAACAACATAGCTAACGTAAATATAGTAGGTCTTAATTCAGCTAACGTAACTACAGTAGCAGGGATTTCAGCTAACGTAACAACAGTTGCAGGAATATCGGCTAACACTACGACAGTAGCAGGAATTTCAGGAGACGTTACAAGCGTTGCAGGTATTTCAAGTGATGTATCGGCAGTAGAAAATATTGCAGCTAACGTAACGACAGTGGCAGGTGTTGCATCTAATGTAACTACAGTAGCAGGGATTTCTAGTGATGTAACTTCGGTTGCAGGTATTTCAAGTGCTGTTAGTGCAGTAAATTCTAATTCAACAAATATAAATGCAGTCAATACTAATGCAACTAACATTAATACAGTAGCAGGTAACAATGCAAATATTACAACAGTAGCAGGTGCTAATACAAATATAGGTACAGTAGCTGCAGCAGTAACCAACGTAAATACTGTTGCTACGAATATTGCAGGAGTTAATTCTTTTGCAGATAGATATAGAGTTGCAAGTACAGACCCTTTAACATCTTTAGATGAAGGAGATTTAGTTTATAACTCAACTGGAAATGTTGTAAAATATTACAATGGTACTTCTTGGGTAGCCCTTACAACAGACACAGACGTAAAAACATTAGTAAGTGCTAATGACACAACTGCTGGATATTTAAACGGAAAATTAGTTGCTGGTACAGGAATTTCATTTACTGAAAATAGTGATGGTGGCAACGAAACATTAACAATAACAAACACAGGAGAAGACCCTACAGCTTTAGCAATCGCATTAGGATAAATATAAAATATGGCAAATACATTTAAAATAAAAACCAATGGTGCAATGCCAACAAGTGCTGGAACACCATTAACTTTATACACAGGAAAAACAAGTACAACAGCAGTAGTATTAGGATTAATACTTTGTAATATTCACACATCAGCAGTAACAGCAACAGTTCAAATAGTTTCTACTACAGTAGATACAGAAACAAATGAAACTGTAAAAGTAGTTAATGATGTAAGTATTCCAGCTGGAAGTTCTTTAGAAGTTTTATCTGGTTCAAAAGTTGTAATTCAAGCAACAGATGTTTTAAAAATAGACTGTTCAGTGGCAGCTAAAATTGACGCTTCATTATCAGTAATGGAAATAACATAGGATTAATATGGCATATATAGGTTCTTCACCAGCAAACAAACCATTAACAAGTTCTGATATAGCAGATAGTATTGTTTCATTACCTAAATTATCATCTGGTACAGATGGAAATCTTATTACTTATGACGCAAGTGGAAACCCAGTAGCAGTTGCTACAGGAAGTGATGGTCAAGTATTAACATCAACAGGTGCTGGTTCACCACCAGTATTTGAAGCATCAGCAGTAGGTGGTAAAGTTTTACAAGTTATTCAAGGAAGTAACTCAACACAAACTGATACAACAAGTGCAACTGCTACAGATATTGTTACTACTGCTATTACACCATCAAGTACAAGTAGTAAAATTTTATTTGTTGCTCATGCAAATGGTCTTTACAGTTCTACAAATGGTGCATTTGGTAGAGTTGAGGTAGTTCATTCATCTGGTACTACACAAGTTGCAAATAGTGCGCCGTCTGGAAGTAACTCAACAGTTTCAGTGGGTTCTGCCAGTATTTCTTATTTAGATTCTCCATTAAGCACAAGTGCAATTACATATAAAATTCAATTTAAGTGTCCATATACACCTGGTGGAGTTGTTAGGATTAATGATGGAACTTCAATGTCAACAATAACTTTAATGGAGATAGCAGAATAATGATTTCAGAAGCAATACTTAAAATAAATCCTAATGCAAAAGTAGTTGTAAAAGGTACAGATATTAACACTTGTGAAATTACTTGGCATAATGGAACAACCCCAATATCTAAAGCTGACATAGAAGCTAAAATGGTAGAGATACAAGCTGACTATGATGCTAAAGAATATCAAAGAGATAGAGTTTTAGAATATCCATCTATTGCAGACCAATTAGACGACATCTACCACAATGGAATTGACGCTTGGAAAGCAACTATTAAAATAACTAAAGACAAATATCCAAAGGATAATTCATAATGGCTTATATAGGAAAAGATATTTTTATAAACAATAAGTATAAAACTTGGCATGATAATATTATAGCTAAAGCTAAAAACAGAACATTAGAAGGATATAAAGAAGTTCATCATATTATACCTAAAAGCTGTGGTGGAACTAAT
>Ga0222629_1000056_pt1 | contig 43268 bp, 31 predicted proteins | sample AntAcemetagenom1_FD_179847 | JGI IMG/M metagenome (GOLD analysis project Ga0222629, IMG submission 179847) | Saline water microbial communities from Ace Lake, Antarctica - #1 | ecosystem: Environmental > Aquatic > Non-marine Saline and Alkaline > Saline | place: Antarctica: Ace Lake | collected... | reverse complement strand
TTGATATTAAAAAGCATTGTTCGCGAAGCATTTGAAGTATCAGTGCGGTAAGAGTCACCATCAGTCAAGTTCCAGATCAGCCAAGCGTCAACGGTTCCGAAACACAATTCGCCTTTGTTCATTAGCTCATTGGCTTCAGGCACGTTTTGCAAGATCCAATTCATTTTACTCCCAGAAAAGTAGGCGTCAATGATTAACCCCGTATTTTCCTTTATGTATTCGGCATGCCCTTTGGAACGAAGTTGATCACAAAAGGCGGCCGTTCTTTTGTCTTGCCAGACAATGGCGTTGTGGAGGGGACGACCAGTTGTTCGATTCCAGGCTACAGTGGTTTCACGTTGGTTGGTGATCCCAATGCTCAACAATTCTTCTGGCTTGACGCTGTTTTTCTCCAATACTTCTTGCAGCATATCGCGCTGGGAGGTCCACAGTTCTACAGCGTCATGTTCTACCCATCCTTGCTTAGGAAAGTGCTGCTGAAATTCCCTTTGGGCCACACCAATGATGTTCCCCTTGTCATCCATCAAAAGTGCGCGAGAGGAGGTTGTGCCTTGATCAAGCGTTAAAATGTACTTCTTCATAGTTCGAAAGAAAGGTGAGAACTCCAGCTGACTGGATCATTAAAAAGAAGTAATTAACTTGTGCTCATGAAGATTCAGAAGCTCACTCTTTTTACACAATCCTTGGCAGCTCAGGCAAACTTTTACATAGACTTGCTTGGTTTTGAGGGAGTGCGACATGAAGATGGACTTCACATTTTTGCTGGATCTACAGAACTTATTTTCAAAAAAAAGGAAGATGCCCCCTATTACCATTTCGCCTTTTTAATTCCGAAAGGAAAATTAGGAGAGGCCATTTCCTATGCGCAAGCGAGAGGGCTTCAGCTACTAACGTACAAAGCAGAAATTGTGATTGACTTCGGCACCGGCACAGCAATTTACTTTTACGACCCCTCAGGAAACATCGTTGAATTCATTGACCGTGAGTCTTTGAACAAGCATTCAAACCAATGCTTTTCAGCCAAAGAGGTAGTCTGCATCAATGAGATTGGAATTCCTGTAGAAGATCCGTTAACAGCTGTGAAGCGGTTAGTTTCGACTTATGGAATTGTTCCGATGGATGCCAATGAATTTGATGATACTTTTTGTTGGGGAGGAAATTTCGAGGGCTCTTTCCTTGTGGCGAAAGCAGGACGGAATTGGCTTCCTACAGATTTCCCTGCCGTCCCGAATGATTTCGACATTGTATTTGAAACCGCTACAGGATTGCAAGAAGCTTCTTTCAGATTCAGCTGATCTTCTTCTTCAATTCTGCATCTTTGCATCAAGAATTAATTCGTCCAGATGTTTCAACGCGTAGCCTTTTTAATTCGTCATGAAGCCCGAATGGAATTCAGGCAGCAGCACACCCTAATTGGCATTGCCCTTTTCGCATTGTCAACGGTGTATTTATGCTATCAGGCCTTCCAGAAGATTGAACAAGGAAAAGTTTGGAGTTCGTTGTTGTGGATCATCATTCTTTTTACGGCTTTTAGTGCGATCGGAAAAAGCTTTCAGCAGCAGCAAAGAGGACTTCGTATGTACCTTTATTGGAACGTTGCTCCAGGCGAATTTATTTTGGCAAAAGTAATTTACAACATGGGGCTCATGCTCTTGCTGGGGTTTCTGGCCTTCGGAGCATTCGTGCTTTTTTTAGGTGCTGCGCCCTTTGAAAGCAACATGTGGGTGCCTTACATGCTTGGAATAACCTTAGGATCAATTGGTTTTGCTTCATTGCTGACGCTTGTAAGCGGAATAGCAGCGCAGAGTGAGAGTGGTGTAGGACTCACTGCGGTTTTAGGTATACCTATTGTTATCCCCTTAATTCTTCTTCTAAACAGATATAACGAGAACATTCTTCTGAATGTGCCTTTTAACGATAATTTAGAAAATCTTGGGTTTTTAGGGGTATTAACACTCGGGATTCTGGGCTTGAGCTATATCTTATTTCCCTACCTTTGGCGAGATTAACATTTCGACTCTAAGATGAGGCAAAATTGGTGGAAAGTACTGTGCATTCTTCTTTTGGTGTACACCTTGGGTATGACCTTTTACATTCGTTTAAACCCAGGAATTATAGCCGTTTCTGAAACAACGATCCAACCAGGCTACAATGAGCTTACGCTTGTTGGCTTTAACACGCATTTTGAACAAGAACGAGAGTCATTGCAAATTTTTATACGCTCTGATTCCAGTTTCATTTGCACCGACCTCATTGAAGTACTTGAAAACGATAAAGTCACCTTTGGATTTATCACACCTTCTGAACTTCCAAGCCCAAGTATAGATATCTTCTGTAACAATGATAAAGACGGGACCCTGTTTTTAGGCAACGCTCTTTTTTGTGAAGGAATAACGAAAGGTGCCATTTTAGAAGACTGTGAGGTCGTTGTTAAAACAGATGCTCAAACGGGCTTTGGCTATCCCTTTCAACCGCGTATTTTCGAAAGCATTCGAAACTTGATGCTGCATGTGCCCATGTGGTTCACGATGTTCATTATTCTCTTTATCAGTTTTGTTTCTTCAATTCGCTATTTGAGCAATCCCAAAAAAGAATGGGATTTACGTGCAGAGACGAGTGTGAATGTAGGTTTGGTTTTCGCCTTCCTCGGACTCATTACAGGTTCAGTCTGGGCACGTTTTGCATGGGGGGCTTGGTGGGTCAATGATCCGCAATTGAATGGAGCCTTGGTCACAACTTTGATTTACATTGGATATATCGTTTTAAGGGCTGGCATTACAGATGATCAAAAGCAAGCGCGCGTAGCTGCAGTATTTAACATTTTCGCCTACGTGATCTTATTCATCTTACTGATGATCCTTCCTCGCTTTTCTGAAGGTTTACACCCTGGTAAAGGCGGGAATCCTGGTTTCAACACCTATGATTTGAACAGTAGCTTGAGGGCCGTTTTCTACCCAGCTGTATTAGGTTGGATCTTACTAGGCTATTGGATTTACCACTTGCACTTAAGGATGAACCGTCTCCGCAACAAATTGTATTATGATGAAGAACTTTAAATATCTCGTTTTTGCCTTTTTGATGCTTGTGACTGAAAGCGCAAGCGCAGAACAATTGAGTGTGTTGGAGGAGACGTTTTTCGCTAGCGGAAAAATTTACGTGGTTGTAACGGTTTGCATGGTCATCTTAATTGGGATCTTCATGTACCTCTTCAGAACAGAGCGAAAGTTGAAAGAACTAGAAAAAGAAGTTTACGAAAAGAACAAAGAATCATGAATAAAACGGGAATCGTCTTGATTATGCTCATTGCCATTGTTGTTGGAACATTCATTGCAACATTCACTGGGGCCAGCACTTCTGTTAGCTTCGATGAGGCATTTGAAAATCCTGGTAAAGAATTTAAAATATCTGGGACTTTAGACAAGACAAATCCTGTCATCTACAATCCTGAGGAAGATACTGAGCTCACTACTTTTCACATGATTGATGAAAACAATGTGAAAAGAGAGGTGAAACTGAGAAAAGCGAAGCCAAATGGTCTTGAGCAATCAGAAAAAGTACACCTCTACGGACAATTTGAAAATGGTGAATTCTTCGCCAACGAAATGCTCATGAAATGTCCGTCGAAATACGACGAAAACAATCACTTGCTGGAAACAGCGGAAGCCTCAGTTCAATAATGGATATTGTTTACACGGGAGAATGGACATGGGTTGCACGATTAGGTCAGCTATTAATAGCTACCGGATTTGCAGCTGCGTTGTTAGCTGTTTTTGGTTACCTCAAGGGGTCACTTGGAGATGGAAATGAAGAGTGGAAACGTTTCGGACGGAAGGCCTATTGGGTCCATGTCGTCTCGTTCTTTTCAGTCATTGTTTTAATTTACATTCTGATTTTCAACCACCGTTATGAATTCCAGTATGTATGGAAATACATGAACAACGGTATGCCTACCTCATTGCAATTCGCGAGTTTCTGGGGTGGACAAGAAGGTGGTTTCTTGCTATGGATGTTCTGGCATTTAGTGCTTTCTATTTTCATCATTCGAAAGAAAGGTGTTTGGGAAGGCCCCGTAATGACCTTTTTTGCGGCAGTTCAAGCTTCCCTCGCATGCATGCTTTTAGGGGTGTATTTTGGAGACTACCAGTTTGGGCTTGATCCATTCCTACTGACAAGAGAGGCGCCCAATAACCTCGGATTACCTTGGACAAAACTCGCTGACTATTTAACGCGGGTTCCCATGTTCGAAGACGGACAAGGACTGAACCCATTGCTCCAGAATTACTGGATGGTGATTCACCCTCCTACCCTTTTCTTGGGCTTTGCTTCTACGGTAGTTCCTTTTGCCTTTGCCTTGGCAGGGTTGTGGAAGAAAAAATACATTGAGTGGATGCGTCCTGCCACCCCTTGGGCATTCTTTGGAGTAATGATTCTTGGAACAGGAATTCTTATGGGAGGCGCTTGGGCTTATGAAGCACTTAGTTTTGGTGGTTTCTGGGCTTGGGATCCTGTGGAGAATTCTTCACTCGTGCCCTGGATTTTGCTTGTGGGTGGTGCTCACTTGCTCATGGTCAACAGAACAAAAGTCACCAGTGTATTCTCTGCGCTTTTCTTGATTGTTGGAGCACACTTGCTCATTGTTTATAGCACCTTCTTAACGAAAAGTGGAATCCTTGGTGATACATCGGTTCACTCTTTTGTAGACAGCGGAATTTTGCCGCAACTGCTTGTGTACCTATTGGCTTTTGCTGGTCTAGCAACCATCATGATGATTCGCTCAACAAAAGAGCGTTGGGTGTACATCGGAGTCTTCGCTATCCTCTTTTTTGTGGGTTACTTCGGTCAGGCAGTAATACCGACCATTATCTATGTTGCCCTATTGGGCTTCTTGCTCATCAAGGCATACCGCAAAGACATTCCGAAACCAAAAGTGGAAGAAGAATTGTGGTCTCGTGAGTTTTGGATCTTTATAGGAAGTATGGTCCTTCTTGCAGCAGCTATTCACATTAGCTTCCAAACGTCATTGAACGTTTTCAACAAACTGCTTGAACCATTCGAGGGCGTGTTTACTTCGCTTTATGAGTCAACAGAATGGCCTATGGCTAAATCATTGGCTGACCATTCCTTCGCCCCAAATACAGATTACAAGCAAAGCTATCACATCGTTCAAGTGCCTTTGGCTTTCTTGTTCATCATGCTCATTGGATTTGTTCAATGGCTGAAGTACAAGAATACCGACATGAAGAAATTTGTCAAAAAGATTTCTAGATCACTGATTATTGCCGCTGTTCTGATGTCAGTACTTTTACTTTTTACTGAATTCAGGGCGAGTGATTTCCCTGTGGCAGCATTGGTCTTTGCTTGCATCTTTGCTTTTACATCCAATTTTGACTACCTCATTTCCATCGCGAAAGGGAAATGGGATAGATCTGGTGCGAATATTGCTCACATCGGTTTCTCGCTGCTTATTCTTGGCGCGGTTATCTCTACTTCGCAAAGCGAAATTATTTCTCAAAATCAGATTGGGAACATTCAAGACTTGAATACAGATCTGAACAATAGAGAAGATATGCTCTTGATGCAGAATGACACCTTACAAATGGGAGATTATTTCATCTCTTATACAGATAGGTATGTTGATGGCATCCACCATAAATTCACAGTCCAATACTTCGAGAATATCCCTCGTGCATACGAGAAAGACGATATTGTTTATTACGGAGGAATGGTCTTTGAGGCGAAGGATGACCACATAGCGAGCAGGAACTTCATAGAGCAAATGGCAGACAATTGGCGAAGAATTGACTTTCCAAATGAACGTCATGCGAAAGAGGCCATTCGCTGGTCAAGCGGAACAAAAGGAGATTCATTGTTCACACTGGAGCCAAGAATTCAGCTCAACGAACAAATGGGAAATGCCCCAGAGCCTGACACACGCCACATGCTCCACAAAGATGTTTATACACACCTGAAGTGGGCGCGTTTAAGTGAACCAGAGACTGATGAAGAAGGCTTCTTAGAAGGCCGTGCGCATGATGTACATGCTGGTGACAGCATGATTGTAAGCAACATCTTGGTGACCTTTGATGACATTATTGCTCTGCCTGACAGTGAGAAAGCTGCAAACAACATTTTCGTTGATGACATTGCGCTTCAAGTGCGCATGACACTCAAAGAAAAGGGCGAAGAAAAAGTCATTAATCCGTTGTGGATTGTGCGAGATTCTCAGATCATACCTGACATGGTTGATGTTGATGATTGGGGCATGCGCGTGCTGATTAACCGTTTCGACCCAACTACGCAAACAATCAACCTCACCATTTGGGAGCACGAATCTATTCGTAGAGACTTCATTGTAATGCAGGCTGTGATATTCCCTCAGATCAATGTCCTCTGGATAGGATGTTTGATTATGATTCTAGGAACTACTTTGGCAGTGCGCCATCGAATTCGTTTGGCAAGACAACCAAAGCTAGAAGAATGAGCGCACCCCATTCCATAGATATTATTGGAAGCGGAAATGTGGCTACGCAGCTCGCAATGGCATTGCATAGTCAGGGAATTGTGATTGAACATATTTATGTACGCAACATTGAAAGGGCCGCTTTGCTGGCTAAAACGGTGAATGCAAATCTAGAATCTCTTGACGCTGTTCCTGATTTTGGTCCACTAATGATTCTATCTGTAAGTGATGACGCTATTCAGACCGTGTCTGTGCAGCTGCCCAAAACCAGAAGAATAGCGCATACAAGTGGAGCTGTCTCCTTAAGTAATTTGACGCAAGAAAAGAGGGCTGTTTTCTATCCGCTGCAGTCTTTTAGTAAAACGAAAAAAGCAGATTGGTCTAAACTACCGATCCTCATAGAAAGCAATGATCTTGGATTTGCAAAAGAGCTAGAGCAACTGGGAAAACTTCTAACGAATAATGTACAACAGCTCAATTCAGAGCAACGCAAGAAACTTCATGTTGCAGCTGTAATGGTGAACAATTTCAGCAACCACTTGTACTTCTTGGCAGACGAGTTACTCAAAAGCAGCAATCTAGAGCTAGATTTACTCAAACCGCTCATAGTAGAAACGGCTGGCAAACTGAAGAGTATGTCTGCTTATGCTGCTCAAACTGGACCGGCTAAACGAAAAGACATTCATACCATTAATGAACATTTGAACCTGTTGAGCGCATATCCAGAAATGCAGGAAATTTACGCGCAGCTCACAGAAAGCATTTTGAAGCATCATGACTGAGAATTACAAAACCACCTTGAAGGAAATCAAAACCTTCGTTTTCGATATTGACGGAGTTTTCACTGACGGTATTGTTATCATTGACAGCAATGGAGAACAACTTCGAACTGCAAATGTAAAAGACGGCTACGCGGTTCAATTGGCTGTTAAAAAGGGATTTAATGTAGCCATTATTTCAGGTGGGACGAATGAAGCTGTTCTCAGAAGATTTGCCGGATTGGGAGTAACAGATGTGTTTTTAGGTAGCAGTGACAAAGTAGCTGTTCTGGAAAACTACCTTCAACAAAAAGGCATCGAAATGAGCAAGGTACTTTACATGGGAGATGACATACCTGACTTCAAAGTCATGAAGATGGTTGGTCTTCCTGTTTGTCCCAATGATGCTGCACCAGAGATTCGAGAGATTTCGAGTTACATTTCTATCCACGGTGGTGGAAAAGGATGTGTTCGGGATGTACTTGAGCAGGCCATGAAAGTGCAAGGCCTCTGGTTTGATGACGATTCACACCACTGGTAGGCTAGAAATAAGCCGGCAACGCTTCTTCTAAGTTTTTTCTTTTTCTATCTACGTCTACTCCCATGGAATGGTCTGGAGCCAGTATTTCTGCGGCATAATAGCACTTCCAGCCCAATTCAAAATCATACCGCGAACAGAATATGTTGCCCAAATCTAGGTAGACCCCTGCAATGGTAGGATTATCAAGCAAGGCCAATTCGAAATAGTTCAACGCCCTGTTTTTATCAGAAGGTTGAATGTGATTTGCAGAGAAAATGTACATCACATAAGCGTACTCCCCTCCTTTCCCAATCAATTCATTCAAGGTTGCTATGTTCTTCTCTGCCGCTTCTTTGGAGTTCGGCGAAGCCAAGGCTCCTAAAAACAGTCCTAATTCTTGGTCCTCTCCCGCCAACGAAGCCACTTCTGCTATCTGCGCCGCCGGTTGAATCCCTGTGGAGAGCAAATAATCAAAGAGCACCAATAGCGCACTGAGGTTTTCACCCTCGCCTTTCAAGCGTTTGTAAGCCGCAACCATCTCAGTGGAGTCTACTACCTGAACTTCATTGGCTAGAAGTTGCGCGTGCAATTGATTGAGCTTCTGGTGCCATTTACCTCCAATCGTTGTTGGTTTGCAGGCCAATTCGTTTAAAACGGGAAGTGTTTTGGCACGCTCTTTTTGATTGGATTTAAGGCGAAAAGTTTTGGTGACTATTTGTCCAATGCTGGCAAAGGTATACTCCAGAAATTCTGGACATTTTCCTGATTCTGAAATGGTCTTTGAAATATAAGGATGCACTTCATGCTGATAAAGTAAGTACTTGTTCAGTAATTCTGAATCTACGGTAATGCCCCTCTTTCCTTTTTTCCCAGGAATGTATTTCGTCACAACTTGATTGCCAGAATACCATATAAGTGTATCGCCTTTTTCTTCCAGTGTGAGCGTCTTCTTAGCTACAGAATCATTGAATGAGTGCCTAAAAAGGATTTCTTCATTGAGTTGGGAACTGAAAAAACTGGTCTCAAGGCTTGCGCTTTGAAGCATTCCGTTTAGAAACTGTCTATTTGCAGACTCTGCCAGTCTATAATCAACAACGTGGTGCAATTCTGTTACACTCATGAGGTATCCTTCTCTGTCTGTTTTAAAGGTTTTTTTCTGAACAAAATCAAACCATGTTGCTTCGCCTGACTCCATCTCTCCGAAAGCATTTGCCTGAAAACTCACCTCAATTTGCCCATCAACAAAGGCATTGCTCGCTGGCTCACCAACTGGAAGGTCTAGTTCAACGGCCCCTTCCACTTCTACCATTTGGAAGTAAGTTGCTGTCTCATAGACGGCTATTTGTGCCGAAGACCAAAAGGGAGTAAATACAAAGCCTGTTGCAAAAAGGAGTAGAAATCGCATTTTAAGTATGATTTGGACGAACAAGTTACACATTTGCATAGCCGTTCACTCCCATTTGAAGTTCGTATATCCCAAGTTATTCACCTTCAGCCATATTCTTGTGGGGAATTACCCTGTACGAAGAGATATATATTGATTAAGAACAATACCTTTGCCCCCCCTGCACGAAAAAAAGAAATGGATCGTAATACAATCACCGGACTTTTGTTGATGTTTTTGTTGGTACTAGGATACAACTGGTACACAGCAGAAGAACCTCAACCTGAACAAACAGCTTCAGCTACAATTCAAACCGACTCAATTGCGCAAAAAGAGCGCAAGACTCAGGCCGAAATTGTGCAAGCAACTGAAGAGCCTGACGCACAAATGTTAGCAAGACAGAACGCTGAAAGAAGCTCCAGGTATGGAGTTTTCGCTGGTGCTGTTGGAGCAAATGAAGAGCTCTATATCCTTGAAAACACAAGAGTTAAAGTTGAAATCTCTTCGAAAGGAGGTCTATTCAATAGCGCAACACTTGTTGATGGATTCAAAGCATATTGGGATTCAACGGATGTCAAACTTTGGGATCCGGCAAAAACAGAATTTATCCTTTGGGCTGAATATCCAGGCAAAGGAAAGATGAACTTATCTGAGCTTTCATTCAAAAACATAGCAGAGCAGCGCACCTCTAGTGGCCAGCAATTGACCATGCGTCTAGAAACGAATGATCCGAAGAAGTACATTGAATATGTTTATACTTTGCCAGATGACTCCTATTTGGTAGAGGTGAACTTGAACATTGTTGGCTTGGACCAAACGGTTGATATCTCAACTGCCAGATTGGATTGGAATGCAGCAAGTCACCACATTGAAAAAGGCATTCAGTGGGAACGTCAGCACAGTTCTATTTACTTCCGTGAAATGGATAAGGGACGAGACTACCTTGGAGACGGACGAGACGACGAAGAAACGTTAGAGGATCCACTGAATTGGCTGAGCTTCAAACAAAACTTCTTTTCAGCAGCCATTATCAGTAGAGAAGGATTTGGTCCGAATGCCTTTTTGCACTCTACCCCTCCTAAGGATGATAAGGACACGACTGTAAACATGTTTTACGAGGCGCGCCTTCCATTGGCGATGGAATCTTCTTCTAATGCCTCTAAAAAACTTGAATTCTACTTTGGCCCGAATGACCTTGATCAGCTCAATAAGCTTGATGTTGATGAATTTGGCAAGATCATCGATTACGGTTGGTGGATCTTTGGATGGGTCAACCGTTGGATGGTTCGTCCTGTGTTTGATTGGCTCCTGAGCTTTATTGGCAACATTGGAATTGCCATTATAGTGATGACTTTGCTAATCAAGCTGCTCCTTTCTCCGATCACCTGGAAAAACTTCATGTCTTCTGCGAAGATGCGGGTGCTGAGACCAGAGATGGATGAACTGACCGAGAAGTTCAAGGATGATGCTTCTGGTAAACAGACCGCCACGATGGCATTGTACAGGCAAACAGGTGTAAATCCGTTTGCGGGATGTTTGCCCATGCTCTTACAAATGCCCATTTTGTATGCCATGTTTCGCTTCTTCCCCGCCAACATAGACATGCGTGGAAAAAGTTTCCTTTGGGCAGATGACCTTGGAGCGTATGATGCGATCATTACTTGGTCTCAAGAAATTCCTATTATTAGTTCCTTCTACGGAAATCACGTCAGTGGATTTGCGGTAATGATGGCTGTGAGTACCTTCTTCTACTCTAGAATGAGTTCAGCAAACATGCCAAATACACAGCAACCGGGAATGCCAAATATGAAGGTGATCATGAACTTGTTCCCGATCATTACCTTGGTGTTTTTCAACAGATTTGCAGCTGGCTTGAACTTCTATTATTTCTGTGCGAACGTTATTTCTATTGTTCAAATGATTGTGATCAAACGTTACTTCATTGATGAAGATAAGATCCGTGCGAAAATTGACAGCAACAAAGCTACGCCGAAGAAGAAATCTTCATTTCAAGAACGGTTAGAAGAGATGCAGAAGGTTCAGCAACAGCAGAAAAAAGTAAAAAAATAACATGATGCGTCCACTCTTTACATTCACGTTGATTTTAATTTTGCTTGCGGTATTTTCTTGCAAAAGCAGAAAAGACTTAGAAAAAGATACATTACCCACGGCTCAAGCAGATACTGTTGTGGTTATTGAACCGGTGAAACCAGTTGAGCGTCCAACGGAAAAGAGTGAAGTGATTTACTATGAGCGATCTGCTTGTTTTGGTACTTGCCCCAGTTTCATCTTCACCGTTGATTCTGAAGGCAAATGCAACTTCAAAGGGCGCAACTTTGTAGACATGATTGGAGACTACAAAGGCACAGTTACAGAAGATCAAGTGAATGCCATTAGGCTTCAGGCTTTGACCCTTGGGTATGATACGTTGCAAGGGAGATATGATCAACCAATGGTTTCAGACCTTCCTTCTACCATCACATCAATTGACGGAAAGCGCGTATTAAATCGTTACAACGGACCTAATTTAAAACTCCTATACAACAGCTTAGACACCCTTATTGTTAGAGTTGCTTGGGAAGGTCTAGAAGATAATAAGAAGTAAAACCCATTCATCCGTAACAAGGACCATTAATTGTATGCTTTGGCAGATGGTCAAAAAGGGCGAATGAACTCAAATAAGGTGTTGTACTTTTAACTTTGGAATTAACAACGCATGGCAATTGTTTCTATGCACTCATTAAAAACATGAAAATGAAAAAACTGATCGTTTTGATGACCGTTCTTTTGGCGGTTTCCTTTACCACTCGAGCAGATGAAGGAATGTGGCTCCTGCACATGTTGAAGAAAATCAACGAGGCAGAGATGCAACAAATGGGCCTTAACCTGTCTGCTGAGGACATTTACTCTATCAACGAGGCAAGTCTTAAAGATGCCATTGTAATGCTTAACGGCGGAATGTGTACAGCAGAGGTGATCTCTGATCAAGGCTTGGTGCTTACAAACCACCATTGTGCTTATGGTTCAATTCAATCTTTCAGTTCTCCTGACCATGATTATTTAACTGATGGTTTCTGGGCCTATTCTAAAGATCAGGAAATGGCCATTGAAGATTTCGAAGTGAGTTTTCTAGTGCGCATCGAAGACATGACTGCAAAAGTTCTTGCAGGAGTGACTGATGAAATGTCTGAAGAAGAGCGTTCTGCTATGATTGGTCAAGCCATGAAAGAAGCGGAAGCGGCAGCTGTTGAAGGAACAGATTTCACAGCACAAGTAAAAAGCTTTTTCTACGGAAATGAGTTCTACCTTTTCGTTTACAACACCTACCGCGATGTTCGTTTAGTTGGAGCACCACCGGAAAGTGTAGGTAAATTTGGAGGGGATACAGACAACTGGATGTGGCCGCGTCACACAGGAGACTTTTCACTTCTTCGCATTTATGCAGACCAAGACAACAACCCAGCTGATTACGCTGCAGACAACAAGCCATTCACCCCTAAACGTCACTTAAAAGTTTCTATGGATGGTGTTGCAGCTGATGATTTCACAATGATCATGGGGTACCCTGGTTCTACTGACCGTTACCTTTCTTCTTTTGGAGTTCAACAAGCAATTGACGTATACAACCCAAGTGTTGTTGAAGTTAGAGATGTGAAATTGAAGGCGATGAAAAAGCACATGGATGCTGACAAAGCTGTTCGAATTCAATATGCTTCTAAGTATGCTAGTACTGCTAACTATTGGAAGTATTACATAGGCCAAACAAAAGGATTGAAACGTCTGAATGTTTACGGTAAGAAAAAATCACTGGAAGATCGATTCCAAAAGTGGGTGGCAAAAGATCCAAAGCGCGAAGCAAAGTATGGAGAGGCTATTCCTATGATTTCAGCGTATTATGAGGCAACTGAACCGAACGTAAAAGCAAATGTTTATGCGCTTGAAGCCGGATTGATTGGAGCTGACATTACCCTCTTCGCTTGGAGGTTCAATAGAACTTTTGAAGCTGCTATGGCACAAGAGGATGAAGCGAAACGCACTGAGATTCTAAGCAGCTTCATTTCTACTGCTGATGATTTCTACAAGGATTACAACTTCGATACTGATAAAGATGTGTTCATCAACTTGATGACCCTGTACAAAGAGAACATCTCTAGCGATAATCTTCCTTCAATCTTCGCCTTGATTGACAAGAAATACAAAGGAAGTGTACAACGTTTTGCTGATGAGATGTATAAAAAATCAATCATGACAGATCGCACGCGATTGAATGATTTCATTATGAAGCCAAACCGCAAAAAGTTTGATAAAGACCTTGCAATAATGAATGCCCTTGCAATGATTGAGAAGTACAGAGCATCTTTTAATTCTCCTGCGCAAGACAAGTATGATAGGGGTTACCGTTTGTTTGTAGATGGAATTCGTAAAATGGACCCAGACTACAAGTTCTCTCCAGATGCGAACTCTACAATGCGTTTGTCTTATGGAAAAGTAGATGGATATTATGCCGCTGATGCTGTTCATTATGACTTCATCACTACTGCTCAAGGAATCTTGGACAAGCACAACCCTAATGATCCAGAATTTGTAATGCCTTCTACCTTAATTGAATTGCTCAAGAAGCGTCAATATGGTAAATGGGCAGACGAAAATGGCGAATTGGTTGTTTGCTTTATCTCTGGAAATGACATCACAGGAGGAAACTCTGGAAGTCCTGTTCTTAATGCAAATGGAGACCTAATTGGTCTTGCTTTTGATGGGAACTGGGAAGCGATGAGTGGTGACATTGCATTCGAACCAGAATTGCAACGTACCATTTCTGTTGACATTCGTTACGTTATGTTCATCATTGACAAAATGGCTGGAGCACAGAATTTGATTGACGAAATTGACTTCGTTAAAGCGCCTCCAGTAAAGCCAATGCCTCAAAACGTAAAGGCCGAAGTAGAGCTGAACTAATTTTAAGAAAATAGATTTAAAAACCCCTTGGTTGAATTCAGCCAAGGGGTTTTCTTTTGCCCTCAAGTTCTGAGAAGCGAATTCGATTTGTTCTTTTCACCATATCCCCTGACCTTTGTACCTATGGAATATAGAAGACTAGGAAAAAGTGGTTTGCAAGTGAGTGCGCTGTCTTTTGGTAGCTGGATCACTTTTGGAAATCAGATACAAGATGGGACATCAGAGCGTCTCATGGACATTGCTTATGACGCAGGGGTGAACTTCTTTGACAATGCTGAAGTTTATGCCGCAGGGAGGTCTGAGGAGGTTATGGGCAAGATCTTAGCAAATAAGAACTGGGCAAGAGATACCTATACCCTTTCTAGTAAAGTCTATTTCGGAGCTGGCGGAAAACGACCAACACAAAGAGGATTGAACCGAAAGCATGTTGTTGAAGCTTGTGAAGCAGCTATAAAACGACTTCGAACTGATTACCTTGACCTTTATTTTTGTCACCGCCCAGACAAAGAAACACCCATTGTTGAAACGGTTTGGACCATGCACAACCTCATTCAACAGGGTAAGATTCTCTACTGGGGCACCTCAGAATGGAGTGCACAAGAAATCATGGAGGCACACCTAGCTGCAGAAAGATACAACCTCATTGGCCCTACCATGGAGCAACCACAGTATAACATGTTGGTGCGAGATAAGGTGGAAGTAGAATTCGCCCAGATCTACAAAACAGTTGGATTAGGAACTACAATCTGGAGCCCGCTGTGCAGTGGAATCTTGACCGGTAAATACAATACAGATTCAGAGGCTTCTGTGCGCTTGAAAAGAGGCGAGTTAGGGTGGCTTGCCGAAGCCATGTTAACAGATGAAAATCTGACTAAAGTTTCAAAGCTGGGAGATTTGGCGAATGAATTGAGCATCACTCTTCCGGTATTAGCACTTGCATGGTGCCTTAAAAACCCACAGGTCTCTACCGCTATTTTAGGCGCCTCTAAAGAACATCAGTTAATCGAAAACCTGACCGCTTTAGATGCAGTACCTTTGTTAACAGAAGAAGTGATGGAAAAGATTGAGCTCATCCTCAGCAACAAACCAGAACACCCACAGTTTTAATCTTACTTCGTTGAGAATAGACATTCTAACCGTATTACCCCGTCTACTTGAAAGTCCTTTTGCTGACAGCATACTGAAGCGTGCTATTGACAAAGGAATTGTTGAGGTAGGAATCCATGACATCCGCGCATACTCAAAGGATAAGCATCAAAAAGTAGATGACTACGCTTTTGGAGGTGGTGCCGGAATGGTAATGACCATACAACCCATTCATGATTGCATCGATGCGCTCAAAGCGGAGCATGAATATGATGAAATCATTTACATGACGCCTGATGGTGAGCAGCTAAATCAGCAAATTTCCAACGAATTGTCTATGAAAAAGAACATTATGATTCTTTGCGGGCATTACAAAGGAGTTGACCAGCGTGTACGAGACCATCTGGTAACACGCGAAATCTCAATAGGAGATTATGTGCTCTCTGGCGGAGAATTAGCTGCTGCAGTGCTCTCAGACAGCATCATTCGACTCATCCCGGGTGTCTTGAATGATGAGACTAGTGCATTGTCAGATTCTTTTCAGGATGATTTATTAGCGCCTCCCGTTTACACTAGACCAGCTGATTACAAGGGCTGGTCTGTGCCTGATATATTGAAATCTGGAAATCTCAAAAAAATTGAAGATTGGAGATTTGAACAGTCACTTTCTAGGACGAAAGAAAGGAGGCCAGACCTTTATGAACGCGGAAAAAAAGGATAAATTTACGCTTTACGGACCCTTCGCTCAAATAGTCCAAAATAACCTTGAGCTAACTACAACAGGTTCAATTAATTAAGAATTTTTAGGGTTGAACGAAAAAAGAGCGTTCAATTGGCTTTCAATTTAAGTAGATTTCGTAATATTGCACTTCCATTTTCGGATGGGACAAAGAACAGCGCCATGGATAAGATTAAGGATATAGTTAAGAAATTTGTAGAGATTCAGGATTTACCTGAGTTTGGAGCTGGAGATACCGTTACAATTAGCTACAAGATTAAAGAGGGAAACAAGGAGCGTATCCAACAGTTCCAAGGAGTAGTTCTTCAACGTCGTGGCTCTGGAATAACTGAAACATTCACTGTTCGTAAAATTTCTAGTGGTGTTGGTGTTGAGCGTATCTTCCCAACAGCATCTCCATTTATTGACAAAATTGTTGTGAATAAGAGAGGTAGTGTACGTCGTTCACGTATCTTCTACCTACGTGGTCTTACAGGTAAGGCTGCTCGTATTAAAGAGAAAAAGCATTTCAAAAAATAAACGACATTCTTATTTCGTTCTTGAAAGCCTCGACCTAGTCGGGGCTTTTTTGTTGTCATCCCCCTACAGCATCATCATTTACCATCCTACACAGACTGATTAATTGCTCATCTACCTTGCGCTTACAAAAGCGTTAAAATGAAAGCAATACAACTTAGTTCTCTTCTTACCTTCTTCTGTGTAACATCTGTGTTCGGCGTCAATGCAACCGAATTAACAGTTAGCTGCTCTGTTGATGTAACTGAATATTGCCAAGGTGACCTTATAAACATCAACTGGCAAGTAGAAAACGGATCTTACGACCCTTCAAATGAGTTCTACATTCAACTCTCAGATGAAAATGGGGACTTTGAAGACTCGTACATCATTGGATCATTTTTAGCTGCATCGGGAAGCGGCACCACTTCAGCCATGACTCCGATATCAATCACAGGAGGATCAAACTTCCATGTGAGATTGATTGCCACTTCCCCTTTCTCTATGGGAACACCCAATGAAGAGGCCATTCAAATTCGTCCTGATGAGCCCACCTCTCATGTGACTCCCATAATGGTTTGCAGCGATACAGAATCATTCGAACTTCAGGGAGGATTCCCAGCCAACGGTTCTTATACTGGAGAGTTCACTGATAATGGTGTTTTCTACCCATTGGTTGCAGGTGTAGGATTTCATTCAATAACGTATGCAATTGAAAATATTTCAGGGTGTTCTTCCCAATTCGAAGTGGTGGTTCAAGTGAAATCAACACCAGACATTTTCCCTGTTCCTGTTGGAGCGCTCTGTGCAAATTCGCTCCCATTCATTTTACAAGCTGAGCCTTCTTCTGGAACGTGGTCAGGGCCAGGAATCACCAACAATGTATTTCATCCTGAAGAAGCAGGAATTGGTTTGCAATCGCTCAGTTACACTTATCAATCATCAAATGGGTGTTCGTCCACTGATTCTATTGAGGTCGAAGTTCTTCAATTACCAGAAATTTCATTCACAGCTCCTTCAAGCATTTGCCAGAATGGAGATCCATTGCAACTAAACACAGGACTTCCAGAAGGAGGCAATTACTTTGGTTCATTTGTACTTGGAAATGCCTTTGACCCTTCTGAAGCAGGCGCTGGTTATCATGATGTTCATTATGGTGTCACATCAAGTCAAGGCTGCACCAATGCTGCTACGGCAGAATTGTTGGTCTTCGATGCCACCCCCCCTGGATTCGACTTACCGGAAACGCTATGTCAAAATTCTCCTATTCATGATTTGGATCCGAATCCGATTGGCGGAACGTTCGCCAACATGGAAACCACTGAAAACAACATTGACCCGTCAGAGTTCCTCGCCGGCTCACACCTGCTCACCTATACAATAGCAACTCCTGACGGGTGCATAGTAAGCACTACTCAATATACTGAGATCTTCTCTATCCCAGATGTAGACCTGAACATGGCTGATCACTTTTGTTCATCTGATTCGGTCTCTATAACTGAATTTGGAACGCCTGCAAATGGTCAGCTCACAATAGAGGATGTGATCATAGATGAGTTCATCCCGTCAGAATTTACAACAGGCTATCACAATGTGATTTACTACTTTGAAGATCTAAATAATTGCATGGGAATGGACGTGGCAGGATTCATTCTAGAAGCGGCGCCTCCGGCGCCCCTATTAACCTTTGATGGAGTATCCCTTACAGCTGAAATTCTTCCAGGTGCGTTTCTCAGCTGGTTCCTAAACGAACTACCTATTGCACAGGAAGGCACAGGATTTATCCCAAGTCAATCAGGAGTTTACACCGCCAAGGTTAGTCTGAACGGCTGTGATTCAGAAATGTCTGATGAGCTAGACCTGACCGTTTCAAGCGTCCAAGAAATGTCAGAGGCAGGGATGCGTATTTACCCTGTCCCATTCATCAATCAATTGATCATTGAAGCAGGTTCGTATTGGGATTTGAATGCAACCATGAAGCTCTATGATGCCAATGCAAGATTGATTATGGAATGGAAGAATGAACAAATTCAAAAGCTCAATGGAAAATACATTGTTAACTCAAATCTTGAAACCATCTCAAGAGGCACATATGTATTAATCTTAACGAACTCAGAGTCAACTTTTAGAGCACTGATTACCAAATGATTTTTATTTTGTCGCCTCACCGAACGGCTACTTTCCTATCAAGATAGAACAGCGGCCATTTGTTTTTTTCGCACCTTCGTGCCATGCAAATAGAAGTAGTAGCAACAACCGCCCAAGGTTGTATCGATGCAGAGCGCAACGGTGCAGATAGAATCGAATTGTGCATGGACCTTTCATGCGGTGGAGTAACCCCTTCATTTGGATTGCTTAAAGCCGTTTTAGAAGCGATAAATATTCCTGTTTTCGTTCTGATTAGAGCCCGTGAAGGAGATTTTGTCTATTCTCAACTTGAAAAAGAGATCATGCTAGATGACATTGAGATTAGCATTCAGCTGGGTGCGCATGGAATTGTTGCAGGAGCGCTCACCCCTACTTTTGAGATTGACGTTCCCTTTTTACACGCTGCAAAACAAGCTGCTGGAGATGTTCCTTTCACCTTTCACCGGGCATTTGACGAAACAATAGAACCTTTTGAAGCCGCACGCATTCTGTTTAACGCCAAGGTTGACCGCATTCTAACAAGCGGACAAGCCAAGATAGGACCAGACGGCCATGACCTCATAAGAAAATTGATGCAACAAACAGAATGTCCACAATTGCTTGGCGGCAGTGGCATCACCCCTGAAAATGTTTTACCGCTGCTCCAGTTAGGGATCCCAGAAATCCATTTTGGAGCGCGTAAGTGGAACCCCGGACACATAGGAAAAGGCTTGTTTGATCCCGGCTACAATGAAGTAGATGGGGCCATCGTTCACCAAATGCGCAATTTAGTAGACACGTTTACCTCTTGATTTGTCTTTCTATATTGTAGCGAACAGCGCGTGCCTTATCATTCTTCAATCTCACTTGCAACCATCTGCTTAACTGAGCTTCTGACTGCAGCAATTCTGCCATTTCCATGTCTTGCGGCCATTCTACCATCAGCGTAGGGATTGTATCAGGATTGTTTTTGAAATTCGTCTCACATAGGTATGCGAATGCCGCCTTTCGAATTTCTGGAAACAACATTTTAACCTCAGATGAAAGCGCTTCGAATTCACCTGATTCCTTATCTGATATGAAAAGCTTGTCGCGAAGCATTCTAATTTCAGCTTCTCTATCTTGGATCTGTGTTCGGTAAAACGCCTCCATTTGTTGCGAAGAATTCAGCCTGTTCTCTTCTCGGACAGACTCAATCTCTTGGGTGAAATCTTTCGGCTGTCTGATGTCAAGAAAACAATTCTGAAGTCCTTCTTCAATTTGGAACTGGTCCCATGACGCGCGCAAATCAGCTGATATGGGATCTCCCATTAAGGCCAGCTTAATCATTGGCTTTTCTGAATCATAGGTGATTTTGTCACTAATGATTGTTGTCCCTTTTCCTTCTAAACTCAATTCAATCTTAGTTAAAAACCGCTGTGTATTTCTGCTGAAAAAACTCTGTTTAAGGACACTGTAGAAGATGAATGCACTAGGTAAAATGGTCGCAATCAAGAACATTGAGATGTACCTTTTAATGCGCTTCTCTCTTTTTGGATCAATGAACTCCTTCACAGGAAAACGCAAATACCTGATGTACAGATAGGTTGGTAGCGCAATGAATACCGAATTAATAAAGAACAGGTACAATGCTCCTAAAAAATAATCCCATTGGAAAGTTGCCAAACCGAAACCAACTGTACAGAGAGGTGGCATCAAGGCTGTTGCAATGGCGACGCCCGGAACCACATTGCTTTTTAAGCTTCTTGAACCTGCAATAATTCCCGCAGCTCCTCCAAAAAAGGCAACCGCAATGGCCAGTAATGTTGCAGATTTCCGATCTTTTAGTTCAAGGTTGATCTCTGGAGTTGGGACAATGGCAAAGTAAATTGTAGAGATAATGATTGCAATTACCACCGCTGTCCCAAAGTTGATCAGTGATTTCTTTAATAGATCAAAGTCATTCGTACCTGCAGCTAAACCAACTCCAAGAATTGGGCCCATCAAGGGTGAAATAAGCATGGCGCCAATGATAATTGGAATGTTTCCAACAGAGAGGCCAATTGATGCAATGAGAATTGAAAAAATCAAAATCCAGGCTGCATGGCCTCTAAATTCAACATCCTGTCTAATTCCTTCTGAAGTACCTTCTTTGTCAATTCCTTCGCGAAGACTGAGGATACGCGTCAGGTATATTTTGACATTCCTGATAAAAAGCGCAAAAGTCCACCTCATACCCGACTTCGAATCTTCAATTTCTTTCGCCTTCACCTCATCACTGATAGGGTCTTTAGGAGGATCTTCAGAGGGATTTTGTGCGTCTTCGTTCATTGATGAATTTTCATCAAATTTAGAAAACCTTCGTTCACTTTTACCTACCGATCAAATTTTGTAATTCTTCAAGAGAAGATTTAAAGTCTTCACTTTCCAGAGAGGCAGCAATGACCTCTTTTTCTTTCGATGTCAAGTGCCAGCTTAGTGACACTTTACTCTCTTCAGATTGGTGCAACTGGAAAGGCACAACGGTGATGTTGTTTCCAAACCAAGCAGAGAGGTATAAAAACATTTGATCATTGTTGTAATCTTGCGTTTTGGTAATATTGCCATAGACTGACCCCAATGGAGCGGTCATTTTATCAAAGAGTGTTCTTCCCCGGGCTTCTTTGGAAAAGCCCCGCTCAACATCACGCACTTGTATAATCACAACGCCGCTTGTGTTGCTGTTGATCCAGTTTCTGAATGAGTATAAAAATTGCATGGTTGTTTTCATACCAAAGTTATCACGCATCCCAGCATCCATAACATCAATAGGAGGATCAGAAGGAAGCGTTACACTAGGAAGGATGTAAGGAAAGGTTGCATTCATTCGCAATGCCGAAGTAAAATGCAGATCATATGGCTTTTGGTTTTCAAAAAGTCTCAAGTACTCAACATCTTCACTAATTGTTGTGTAATTGACTTGCGGAATAGGCTTATTTTGAGTGAGAAAGGAACAAGGTTGTGCACTTATGATCAATCTTCGTCCATCATTCATAATGGTTGGAGCCATAATGAGCATAGGTATTTTTGCCTCTTGCTCAGGGATACGGTAGTCTCCTAAGCGTTTATCAAGCAAATTATTTGTGTTTGAATTGAGTTGTTTCTCGAATGCCCACGCTCTGTCTTTGGTATACTCCTGATCACCATCTTTAACCGTTCTGTAACGGATGAAGAAATCATTGGTTGCAATGGTGAAAATAACTGGATTCAAGAGGTCTTTCCCCATGCGGTCTGGAAACTCATTGGACCATCTGCTTGGACCATTGTTTTCTTGCTCTTGCAAGTATATTTCGCGCAGGTATGCCGCGCCAATCATTCCGCCTGAAGAGCCAGATATCAAGGCGGTTTGATCTAACAATCCACCTCCAAGAACGCTGTCAGCATGCGCTAAACTACTGATGGTCCAGAGGGCTGATCTGGAGCCTCCACCGCTCGTATTCACTATGACCAATTTAGGCTTCTCCCCTTTCAGTAAAGCCTTCGTTTGATTCTTCTTTCGCCAATTGTTTAAGATATCCAGTGTATGAACAAGATCAGCATTTGCAAGGCTATCATTCGCATTTATAGAACGCACATACGCTTCAGTGTATGGAGCAGGCTCTGTAGTATAATCCATTCCATATGCTTGGTTTTGAATGTTCAAAATCGCAAATTCAGGCATTGAATAGTTGACTATAAAAAACACCAAGATGAAGACTGTAAGCGTCCATCCTTTGATCCAAGAGTAAAGCGCTGATATGAACATCAGCATCATAGTGAAGAAGAGCATAACGCTGGCTGCTGCCGGTAAAACGAAGTGCTGATTTTCTCCTAAAGACCCTAGAAGAACAAAGCTCGCCAACAAGACTACCTCGAATAAAGACGCGTTGAGATGATTCTGAGCAAAAACTTTATTCAGCAATTCAGGATTGTAATGATCTGATGACCTTGCCAGGGCAATTCTCCTATGAGAGACAAGGTACGTTTCAGTCTTCCATTCTCTATTTCCACTGCGTTTTTCACTCCATCTTCTTCTTCTATGGAGGTTTGTTTTGACCGGCTCAGTATCCGTTTGATCAGCTTCTCCATCAGGTTCAAGGGTAGAAAAGTTTTTAAGGTTCTTGTTCGTGAACCTGAAATATAGCAACGAGGCAATGAGAAAGACAATGAGTCCAATCACAAATCCAAGCATGTTGACCAGCACTTCAGAGACACCAAGAAGTTCCTCTTGGTACTGAAATTTCACACTACTAATGATGTAGGTGACTACAAAGGTCAATGGAATAACGAAGTTGTTTACACTGAACTTCGCAAAAGGCCTATTTAAGGTGGCTATGAATGGAAATCTAAATCCATGAAGAATATAAGTATAGAGGTTAAATGCCAGAATAAATCCACCCAAAGCAAAGCCTACCATTCCAAATGAAATAGCGCTATTCTCTCCCATGTATTCTGGATACAAAAACTGATAGGCAACACCGTATCTAGCCGCTAAGTAGTTCAGGGTATACCCGAAAAGAAGGAACCAAAAGAAGAGCAAAAAGAGGTTCTTCTTAAAATGCAAAAACAGAAGCTGGAAGGGAAAGAAAAAGACAATTCTCTTCAATCGTTGTTTCTTGCTGATGTTGGCTGCTGCGTTCACAAATTCGTTTTACGGTGAAACGTTGTCAAAGTTAAATTAGTCACTCTCTTTTAATAGAAACTATAATTAGGTCTTGGTTTCGAGTAAGCAGATTCTGTAAAAAACAGATAGCTACATTCTACAAGCTAGTACATTCTCATTCTGTAGTTTCCCTACTCAGCAACTTTCTCAGCAACCCGTTTTCTCACTTCACTTTCAACAGACTCTGTTTTTTCTGCAAGCGCTTTGCATTCACTCAAAACTTGATTTCCCCAGACTTTATCTTCGAGGTCTGCCATGTTAATTTGAACGTTCATTACAGCGCCTAAAACAGCAGAACGTGAGCACAAGGCCCCTACACCAGCGTCTGTTATTGAATTCGGATTGCCAATTTCTGCCATTGCCTTGCACAACTCCAATCCGGCGAATGCTGTTCTTGCTACCTCCAATGGGATTTCAATGGCATATTTCGTTGCCGCTTGAATGGCTTCCTTTCGAGCAGCCTTATCTTGGTCAGACCCTTTAGGCAGACCAAAAGCTTCCATGATTTTATTGAAGGCATTGGTATCTTCATCAACCAGTTGAATCAATTTTTCTTGAATTTCCATTCCACGAACGGCCCATTCAGAAAACTCCTCCCATCTGGCATCCCAGCCTCGCTTATGGGCACTCAAATTGGCTACCATGGTCCCAAGTGAAACACCAAGAGCAGCAGCGTATGCAGAAATAGAACCTCCGCCTGGGGCCATTGATTCAGAGCTTGTCTCTTGGGCGAAATCAACCAATGACATCCCTACCAATCTCCCACTCTCTCCGCCTTCAATCATGTACTCAATGATCTTCTCTTCAGGCTTAAACGGAGCCAGGTCATCAAGTCCCAAAGACTTCACAGCAATTTTAATTTTCTCTTTTTCGGAAATACCTAAAGAACGCTGTTGCTTGGTCAAGTAATGATCTGCAGCCTCAATTAGAACACGTTTGGGCATTAATCCAACTACTTCACTTCCTGTTACACGCACACCTCTTTCTCTCGCCTTTTCTGATGCTTCATCAAATGCCTTGTGAACAGAAGTGATGTTGATGTTCGTCAAATTCAATGATAACTGCGCAATTCCGTATTCTTCAATGTACCAGCCAATTCCTTTTACAGATTTCAATGTTCCTGGCTGACGAACAGGGTCTCCGTTGTCATCTAACACTTTCTTTCCTGTAATGGGATCTCCTTCTCGCTTCATTCTTCCTGCTTCGCGAATATCAAAAGCAATGGCATTTGCCCGTCTGGTAGAAGTGGTATTCAAATTGATGTTGTACGCCACAAGGAAATCCCTTGCTCCAATGGCTGTTGCCCCGGTTTGCTTTGCTCTCTCATTGAATTCAGCTGGGCCGAAATCTGGTTTCCATTCAGGCTTTGACAACTTCTCAAGTCCTTCATACTCTCCTGAACGACAGAATGCAAGATTGGCGCGTTTTGGTTCAGATGCGGCTGACTCATAAAAATATCCGGGTATGCTTAATTCTTCTCCTACTCGCTTTCCTAATGCATGGGCAAGTTCAACGCATTCTTCCATTGAAACGTTTGAAACAGGCACGAACGGACAAACATCTGTTGCTCCCATTCTTGGGTGTTCCCCTTTTTGCTTTCGCATGTCAATCAATTCAGCCGCTTTTTTAATCAATCTAAAAGCTGCTTCAACCACTTGCGCCGGCTCCCCTACAAAGGTAATTACCGTACGATTTGTGGTGCTTCCTGGATCTACGTCAAGAAGTTTGACTCCTTCTACAGTTTCTACAACACTCACAATTGCTTGAATTTTAACCTGATCGCGACCTTCAGAAATATTTGGTACGCATTCTACGAGTTTCCTTGCCATAACATCACTTTTTAGTGGGACGAATGTAATAGGAAAATCCAATGCTTGAAAGTTTATGTGCCGTTCTTTAACTTGAGACCAGCGACGCACCCAAATCAGCTTGTTCTATGCGAGTTCAGAATTACCCAATAAGGAGGATGAGCGTTGCACTGAATCATTCAACCGGTAATTTGCAATTCACCCTATTGTGAGCCTATTATCCTTCGGAGATGTTGAAATTTCTTTTGCTTGCACTGGCGTTGGAAAATAGTAAGACTCTCCACCGGTTTTCTTCTGGGGACCTCTATTTATTCCGAATGAGGCTGTCGATGGGCTATTTTGAATTCAGACAAGGCAATTCGAAAGATAATAGCCGTAGCTACTTGATTGAGAATTAACGGAGTATGAATTTAAAAAGAACCATCGAAATTTCTGCCGCACGTGCAGTAGAAATTGCACAGTCCATGAGCGAATATATAGAGGTCCCCTTCTCCTAGTTCTGAATCCATTGACTCCCTGACACAACTGTTTTTGCACTGTTCAAAAAGGGGTTATAAGTGTGTGCTTTTTTAAGGTGGTTGACTGAGCAATCTACATCGTACACGATGGATTTCCTTTGCCTAGTAAAGAACCACAGCATTTTGGCGTAAAAAGATTGGTAAGTTATTTGATCAGTTAGCGCTGCATGTGTGGCTGCATACAACACTGCAAATTTACATCAAGCATTTTCCCCTAGAGGGTGATTGGCGCGTACTTCTTTCCGTTCACGAAGACTTCGTCAACCAAATTCTCTCCGAAAGAATAAGGCAAGAAATAGGGTGAGTTCATGGGTTTCGTCAAAAAGAAATTTGCACGCATTCCAGGGGTAATGCTGCCAACTTCATGCTCTAACTCCATGGCTGCAGCCCCGTTGATTGTTGCTGCATTGAATGCTTCTTCAGGCAGCATCTTCATCTTGAAACAAGCAAGCGCTACCACTAAATTCATGTTTCCACTTGGCGTAGACCCTGGGTTGTAATCAGTTGCTAAAGCCAAGGGCAGGCCAGCATCAATCAATGTTCTAGCGGGAGTGTATGGAATTGATAGGAAAAGAGAACAAGAAGGCAAAGCAACTGGAATTGTGTTTCCTTCTTTGAGCGCCTCAACATCTGCCGCTGTCAATTCTTCTAAATGATCAACTGTCAGACATTGACGCTGAACACAAGCTTTCACGCCACCATTCGCTGTGAATTGATTCACATGAACCTTCCCTTTCAAGCCGTATTTCGCCCCAGCATCCAAAATTCTTGTGACTTGCTCAATTGAAAAGTAGCCTTCCTCCAAAAAGGCATCTATGTAATCAGCCAGATTTTCTTCGGCTATTGCAGGCAGCATCTCACTGATAATCAAATCAATGTACGCATCTTCCTTCCCCTTGTATTCTGTAGGAAATGCATGTGCTCCTAAAAAGGTAGATTTAATTGGGATAGGCAAAATTTCACTGAGCTTACGAATGACCCTCAGCATTTTAAGTTCTGACTCAACACTTAGTCCGTAACCGCTCTTAATTTCAAGCGCAGTAGTTCCCATTTGAATAATGGTGTTAGCCCGGTCTAGCGCAGCAACAAGTAATTCTTCTTCAGAGGCGTCTGCCAGTTTCTTAGCAGAATTCAAAATACCACCTCCGTTTGCCGCAATCTCTGCGTAACTATGTCCTTTAATGCGATCTACAAATTCACCTTCTCTATTTCCCGCATAAACCAAATGACTATGCGAATCACACCAACCTGGAAAAAGGTATTTCCCACTCGCATCTAGAACCTCAAGGTCTCTCCAATCATTAATCCCTCCCCATTCTTCCATGGTCCCAAAATCAACAATGATTCCGTCTTCAACGGCCAACCAAGCATTTGTTAGAATAGGAAGTTCACGCATCGCTGCGCCAGATAAAATTCCCGGATTCGTTTCTCTTGCGCCAACCAACCCCTTGATGTTCTTAATCAGTAATTTCATACCGTAAAAGTAAGGTTCTCTCTTTGAGAATTGGCGAAGGTTCATTTTCCTTTTCCACTGAAGGAGCTCAGATGCACAAAAAAGCTAACTTCGGCCTATGTCTGCACAATCTGCCTTAATTTTCTTTTTCTTCATCTTCTTCTTTGGCACAAGCAGCTGGGCTCAATTCGATGACCCAGTGGAGTATACCATGCCAGAAGAACTGAATACCATCGGATTCAATGTGACTCCTTTGGTTATTCTAGCCATGAATAGTGATCAATACAGTCCGCGTTGGAGTTTTCTTTTCAAAAGGCAAAACCAACCCAATTCGAAGGTGCGTATTCAGGTTAATTTAGAAACCCGTGATAAGTATGATTTGATCCAACGAAGTTCACCTTTAGCCTGGACAGACACTACTATTACAGTTGCTTCGGATACCAGAAAACACACCAATCAAGACATCCGTTTTGGGATGGAGTTTTTCAAGCCCAATGAGAAAAACTCTATGATTTATGGATTTGATGCAGGGGTTGGGATCTGGAGTGAATTTGATGAAGAAGTGATTGTTCCTTACTGGAATGATCCTGAATTGGCCAATCAACCCGTTCCTTCGCCTTTCGAATCAAGCAGAAAAGTCACTTCTGAAGTCACATGGGCGTATGCCGTTCTTGATTTTTCAGTAGGCCATAAATTCAATGCGAATTCAAATTTCAATTTCATCTTACAATGGACACCTGAGGTTATTTACCAATGGCCAGTGCAAGAAAATTACTCTAACCCTGATGCGAGATCAAATCCGCCATCAGATGCATTTTTCTTTCGCTTACGCGGAATAGAACTCTTCATGAATGTGGTATTCTGATCACCTTCCTATCTTTGCAGTGCATCAAACATTAAGTTATGTCGAATACGTTCGGACGCCTCTTTAAATTAACCACCTTCGGAGAATCTCACGGAAAAGCCATCGGTGGAATTGTTGATGGCTGTCCGGCTGGAATCTCTTTCTCAGAGGATTTCGTCCAAAAAGAATTGGACCGAAGAAAGCCAGGGCAAAGCCACTTGACAACGCAACGAAAAGAAAGCGATACGGTTCAATTCTTAAGCGGTGTATTTGAGGGTAAGACAACGGGCGCCCCCATTGGGTTTATGATTCCAAATGAAGATCAACGTTCAAAAGATTACAGCCATCTTAAAGATCGTTTTCGTCCGTCACATGCAGACTTCACCTATGAACAAAAGTACGGACACCGGGACTACAGAGGTGGTGGAAGGTCTAGCGCACGTGAAACAGCGTCAAGAGTTGCAGGCGGGGCTATTGCGCAAGCATTCTTATCAACCCTAGGAGTTACCATCACAGCTTGGGTTGAACGTGTAAAAGACGTTGAACTTGGTTATTCAGGCCAATCCTATGACCGCAAAGAAGTTGATGCTTCACTTGTGCGTTGCCCAGATGAAAAAGCATCAGACGAAATGCAAAAACTCATTGAACATGCACGCAAAAACGGAGACACTTTAGGCGGCGCAATAAGATGTGTAATTAGCGGTGTACCAGCAGGTTGGGGTGAGCCAGTTTTTGGAAAGCTTCACGCTGAATTGGGGGGTGCAATGTTAGGCATCAATGCCGTGAAAGCATTTGAAATTGGCAGTGGAATTGAGGGTACAACGCATTTTGGCTCAGAGCAAAATGACGCGTTCATTATGGACGAAGGCACTACAAAAACCACTTCGAACAACAGCGGTGGAATCCAAGGTGGTATTTCAAACGGACAATCTATTCATTTTTCTGTTGCATTCAAACCAGTGGCAACAATCATGAAAGATCAAGTTTCAGTAGATCAAGAAGGCCATGAAATTCTGGTCAAAGGCAAAGGCAGACATGACCCTTGCGTGCTGCCCAGAGCAGTTGCCATTGTAGAAGCCATGGCTGCTTTAGTGCTTGCAGATGCTGCTTTGTTGGCACGAACCAATAAGTAATTTGAGTGTTTTCTCATAAGTCTGCTCCTTGTTGTTCTTCTAATTGCGAGGTTTTTCGCATCTTCAAGCCTCAAATAAAAGCGCCTTGAAGAGAATCCCATTACATACACAAGTCATCATCGGCCTCCTATTGGGAGCTGGATACGCCTATCTATCCATCACGTATAATTTCAATAAATTCACCCTTGATTATGTGAAGCCCTTTGGAGACATCTTCATCAACTTACTGAAGCTCATAGCCGTTCCTTTGGTATTGTTTTCAATTATCGTTGGTGTAGCGTCTCTTGGCGATGTTAAAAAGCTGGGACGTTTGGGGTCGAAAACCTTGTTGACCTATGTATTAACTACGGTCACAGCGGTCATTCTTGGTTTGGTCTTGGTAAATTTAATTCAACCTGGAGTGCATGTTTCTGATGATTTGCGTTCTTCAAATCGCATCCGTTATGAGATTTGGAAAGAGGGGGCGCAAGCGAAAGACTTAGATAACATAGACTTTCTAAATGATCCAGCGAAAGCGGAATTGGTAGCTGAAATACGTGACGAAATGTCTACTGAAGTGGCCTCTGAGGATCTGAAAGACAAGCTTGACAAAGCCGCTAAAACTAAGAATGATGGCCCTTTACAGGCACTCGTAGACGTGGTTCCAAGTAATATTTTCGTTTCATTGACCTCTATGTCAATGTTGCAAATCATCTTTTTCGCCATCTTTTTTGGCGTTGTGCTGCTTTCCCTTCCGAAAGACAAGAGCGAGCCCGTGCTGAAATTGGTAGACGGCCTCAATGAGGTTTTCGTGCGCATGGTCTGGGTAGTCATGAAAGCGATGCCTATTTTCGTTTTCGCCCTAATGGCCGGACAAGTAGTGAAAGCTGCTGGAAATGACACTGCGAAGTTTCTTCAATTGCTTGAGTTTCTGTTGAGGTATTCAGCGGTAGTGGTACTCGGATTGGGCATCATGGTATTCATATTCTATCCACTGTTAGTCACTGCGCTGGTGAAGAAAATTAGCTATAAAAAATTCACCTCAGCAATGCGCGATGCGCAAATTACTGCATTCTCTACCTCTTCTTCAGTTGCAACACTCCCTGTAACCATGGATTGTGTGAACAAAAAGCTAGGTGTGAGTGAACGTACCACCAGCTTCGTGTTGCCCATTGGCGCCACGGTAAATATGGATGGCACCAGCTTGTACCAAGCCGTTGCAGTTGTTGCTTTAGCTCAATTTCACATGGTAGACTTGACATTGGGACAGCAAGCGGTGATTGTTCTTACCGCAACGTTGGCGTCCATTGGCGCAGCAGCAGTTCCTTCTGCAGGATTGGTGTTAATGATCATTGTTTTGGAATCTGTAGGATTAAGTCCTGCTTGGATTGCCCTCATTTTTCCTGTTGACCGAATTCTTGACATGTGCAGAACCGTTGTAAACGTAACAGGAGATGGAGCCGTTTCTACCATCATTGCATCCACTGAAAACGAACTTGAATTAGAACCAAATGTAAACCAGTAGTAATGAAATTACTTCTACTTTATCTTGGTCTTCTTACGTCTACTTTTGCTTTCTGTCAATACGGGAATCCGGAAAGAAAACCGTTGCTTGAAGAACTTCAATAAATTGAAAAAAGACTGATTGTCAATTATTTACCCGAAGTTGTTCAGCCTTATCAGGATAAGAAAGACACCACGCTCAACTGGAAGCACACCATGAGTGTATTGTGTCTTAAAGCGGATGTAATCATCACTGAATTTGGCGCCCATCTATTCTATGACGGCAAATGGAATGAACGCGAAAGTTTACGGGCCAAAAGACGTGGACAAGCTCTTTTGGAACCAAAAAAGAACTGTTAATGAAAGGCCAGCCTTTTGCCTTCAATGACAATTGGCGTGCAGGATCAAAAGTATTCGGAGGTTGGGCCATGCGGTATTTCATTTGATTAGATGGAAAAGGCCAAAAGATAGGTGGCTACAGAATGCTTGAAACAACTGACCAAATTCAATGATATGAGAACGATGATCACCCTTTTGTTTTTTGTTTTTTCATCTCAGTGGAGCCTAGCTCAACTGATGGAAAAATATGTAGCTTCTCCCAGCAGGTGTGAAACCTCATGGACTGGTTCAGCTGCGTTCAGTTCATATCAATTGACAGGCTCAATACCTATTAATTCTGGGCAGGTGATCATAAAAGATGAATGGATCCAAGCATGCGTCATAGAATTCAATGTAAAAGGAATTGAACATGAAGAAAAGGATCTTGTAGATCATCTGAAAAGTGAAGATTTCTTCGCTGTAAATGACTATCCTTTTGCACTATTTGAATTTACTGAGCCTTGTGAAATCATTGACGGAAAAGTCATGGCCATTGGGGAGTTGACCATTAGAGATCATATCAATTCAGAGCAATTTTATGTAGCAATTGAGTTCATCGGTGAGCAAATGATTTGTACGTTCTCATGCACAGTCAACCGCGTTGAATACGGCATCAATCACAATAGCCCTTCCCTCTTTAAACACCTAAAGGATGACGCTATTGCAGACGAGTTTACGCTTCAAAGCAAGCTCTTCTTCCAACTGGCCGAATAAAAGTACTAGATCAACAAATGAGCTCAGTTCCCTCAGTTTTTTAAATGTTCTGGGCTAAAAACACGTCAAATTCGCCACTTTCACGTTAGTTGTGAGAACAAGTGAAAAAGACTTTCCTATTTGACTAGAGAAATGCCAGGCTACCTCTATTTTTGTTTCATTAATCTGCTCTATGAAAAAGTTCCTTAAAGTAATCGGTATTCTGATTTTGTTGCTAATTGTAGCGCTCATTGCGTTGCCAATTATGTTTAGTGGACGAATCAAAGAAGAAGTTAAAACGTTGGCGAATGAAAACCTGACCGCGGTTATGGAATTCGATGACCTTTCACTTTCACTTCTATCAGACTTCCCGAATGTTTCAGTTGAAATAGATCAATTTTCATTAACCGGAACAGGTGACTTTGAGGGCGTCAAATTAGTGGATGCAGAATACATAGTGGCATCTGTAGACTTGATGAGTCTCTTCGGTGCTCAAATGAAAATCAATGAGGTAGGCATTGTCAATTCTTTGATTGATGTGCGTGTATTGGGATCTGGTGTGGCCAACTATGACATTGCAGTAGCGTCTGAAGCAACGCTGACCACTGAAGAAGAAACACCCACTGAGGAAGCTGGATTCGCTCTGATGTTAGAGAATTACTACATCGAAAATGCACACATCATCTATGATGATGCTACTATGCCTATGCGTTTCGAAACAATTGGCTTTACACACAAAGGATCAGGTGACTTTACCGCAGACCTTTTTGATCTAGACACAGAAACGATTGCTGAGTCCATAGACCTGAACTATGATGGTTCACACTACATCAACCGCGCAAAATTCTCATTGGACGCGGTATTAAGCATAGACAATGCCAATGCCAAATACACGTTCAAAGACAACGTAGTTTTGCTCAATCAACTGAAACTAGAGGCTGATGGATGGGTTTCAATGCCAGGAGACGACATAAACATGGACATTTCATTCAAAACAAAAGAAAATGATTTGGTTCAATTGCTCTCAATGGTGCCTGCTGAGTTCACAAAAGACCTTGAAGGAGTTGTAGCCACAGGGCGCGTTGATCTTGATGGCTTTGTAAGAGGCACTTACAATGAAACTACTCTGCCTGGTTTCGCTGCAAATCTCAAGGTTGATCAAGGAAGTTTCCAATATCCAGACCTTCCGGGGAAAGTCAATAACATTGACATCAACATTTCTGTAGATGCATCCAAAGGGGCAGACAATGACGCTATGACGGTTGACGTTGACCGGTTCTACCTAGAGCTTAAAAACAATCCGGTTGACCTCACCCTGCACTTACGAAATCCATTCACAGACCCGTTCATAGACTGTGCTTTGCAAGCTAAAGTGGTGCTAGATAATTTGAAAGAAACCATTCCATTGGAGAATGGCGACGAGCTTAGTGGCTCTATTACCGCCAACTTCAATGTGAAAGGAAGAATGTCTGCAGCTGAAGAAGAGCGCTATGAAGATATTGAAGCAGAAGGTGACCTGGTGATCCTTGGTCTCAACTACACTTCAGACAGTCTTCCGTACGACGTGAATATGCGCTCTGCATATTTCAATTTCAACCCAAGTCACATTGCTTTAACGCAGTTCATGGCTGAAATAGGGAGTACAGATCTTTCTGCAAGCGGACGAATTAACAACTATTTGAGCTACTTTTTGAAAGATGAGCTGCTAGAAGGAACCTTCAATGTGAATTCGAACAACCTTGATTTGAATGAATTTTTAGCAGCAGAAGAAGAAGATGGTGCAGAAGAGGAAACTATGGCCTCAGATTCTACTGTTACAGCAGGAGTCATTCAACTTCCCATGAACATTGATTTCAAACTCAATGCGACCTTCGCGAAGCTAATTTATGAAGACATGGTCATTACGAATGCCACTGGAGGAATTGGACTTAAGGAGGCGGTTGCGAGCATCAATAATGTTTCAATGGAAACCCTAGGTGGTCTTGTTACGGTGAATGGAAGTTACTCTACACAAAACGCAAAACCTGAAGTGGACATGACATTTGGCATTGTGAACATGGATATTCAACAGGTTGCAAACACCATCGAAACAATTGATAAATTGGCTCCCATAGCTAAAAGCTGTAAAGGGAGGTTTAGCACAAACTTGAATCTGGTTTGTCTACTTGATGAGAACATGGAACCCATTGAAAACACCATCACTGGTGGCGGAAAAATTCAGACCAAAAGTGTGTTTATAGACAAGTTCGAACCCCTTAATAAGTTGGCGTCAGAATTAAAATTAGAGCGCTTAGCTAAACAAACCATTGAGGATGTAAACATCACTTACCGCTTTCAAAATGGCAAAGTGAGCGTTGACCCGTTTACAGTGAAAGTTGATGGAATTCCGGCTACTATTGATGGAACGATGAGCTTCCAACAAGAACTCGATTACAAAGTTAAAATGAACTTACCTGCTGATAGACTCCCCGGGAACTTAGGGAATCAAGCTTCAGGATTGCTGGGTGATTTGAATGAGAAGTTTGGAAGTAACATCAGTTTAGACGCCACCATTCCAATTAGCCTGCGTATTCGTGGAACAATTGAAAAACCAGAGATTACTGGAGATTATGGTGAGGCTTTGAAAGAACAAAAAGAAGACCTCAAGGAACAAGTGAAAGAACAGGTAAAAGAGGTGGTGAAAGAACAAATAGACAACACCAAAGCGGAAGCCGTTGCCAAGGCGAAAGAAGAAGCTGCCAAACTAATGGGAGATGCCCAAAAAGAGGCAGATAAAATCATGACTGATGCCCGTAAATTTGCTGCTGACGGAAAAGATGCCGCTTACAAAGAGGCACAGAAGATTGAAGATAGTACCAAAAACCCGTTTGAAAAAGCAGCTAAACGTTTGGCGGCTGATTCATTGAAAAAAGAAGCTGACAAGGCACATGATAAAGCCATTGAAGAAGCTGAGAACCGGGTGGATAAACTCATTGCAGCTGCTCAAAAACAGGCAGATGCAAAAGTGGCCGCCGCTGAGGAATTGTAATGGTTCAATTCTTGTTTAGATTGCATTTATGAAACAGCTCTCAATACTACTCTTTGCCCTTAGTTTTGCTTTTACCGATCCGGTAATCGGTCAAATTGACTGTGACTATCAGCCTGAAGGCAAAGTCATCAAATTGATTGAGAAAGCCACAGACAAGAAAAAATATGACAGCGATGAACGTCGGGATTTATACCAGGACGCACTTGAAGAAAACGAAAGCTGTTTAGTCTGTCTTTCAGAACTTGGAGAATCTTCATTTAAAAGAGCCAAAAGGGATGGCAGAGGGTTTGGTGAGGCAGAGTCCTTTTTTACACGCATTGCTGAAAGCTGTCCTGAATACCACAGTAGAATTTGGTATTACTTAGGAGCGATTCAATACGCTGAGCAACGCTATGATGATGCCCTAATCTCTTTTGATAAGTTCATTCATTTCTCAGATGATGATGAAAGTAAATTCGACAAAGATTACGATAAAAAGTATGAAGAAGTAAAAGGCGCAATTCCTTTTGTGGAGTTTTACCGCGACTTCAATAAGAACGAAGGGAAATTCGAAATCACGCGCGTGGAAGGCGTTTCATCTCCTGACCAAGATTACCTTCCTACCCTTTCGCCAGATGGAGAGCTCATGTTCTTTACGCGTAAATACATGAAGAAAGAGAAAGGTGACATTGTTGCGAAGCAGATTGAAGAATTCACTTGGAGCAGAAGAGACAATATTAACGCCGTTTTTGACAATGGTGAAGCACTCCCCCGTCCGTTCAACATGGGAGATAACTACGGCGGCGCCAGCATCTCAGTAGACAACAAAGAACTCTTTATTGCGAAGAAAAACCCTGTGGCAGCTAATTCTGAGAACATTGATCTTTATGTAGCGCACTATGAATTCGTTTATGACGAAGTAAAGGCGAAAAAGATCTATAAGTGGTCTGAACTAGAACCCTTAAGTGATTTGGTGAATACAGAAAAGGGATGGGAATCCCAGCCATCCCTTTCAGGAGATGGCAAGACCCTTTACTTCGCAACCGTTCGTCCTGAATGCATCCCAGACCCGAGCGGAAATCCTGGAACTGATCTTTTTTCTAGTTCGCGCCAAGCAGATGGTTCTTGGTCAGCCCCAAAATCACTCGGACCAGAAATCAACACCGCTTTCAATGAGAGTGCTCCTTACATGCACTCAGACAGTCATACGCTTTACTTTGCTTCAAACAGAACGCCCAGCGGCGGCGGATTTGACATTTGGTACACGCGACAACAAGAAGACGGTTCTTGGCTGGAACCCAAAAACATGGGCGCCCCAATCAACACGAAGGATGATGAACGCGGAATGATCGTTAGCGCTGACGGAGAAGAGGGTTTCTTTTATGCAGAACTGGGGAGAGCATCACAAGGATTTGATGTGTTCTCATTTCCCGTGCCTGAAGAGGCGAAACCTGAGCGTGTTATTATTCTCAAAGGAAAAGTTGAAAATGAAAACGGCGAAATTCCGCCCAATGCCCACATCGAATTGAAATACGTTGACAGCAGAAAAGCAGAGCGGATTGAAGTGAACCAAGACGATGGGATTTTCGCAACGGTTGTTAGCGTGGCCAAAGGCGAAGATGTGATCATGAGCGTCAAGGGCGAAGGGGTTGCGTTCAATTCGCACCTGATTGTAGACAAAGAGGAAGAAGTGCCACCGGCAGTGGTGAAATTGGAAGTGAAGGCAGAAGAAACGAAAGTTTCAAAGTCGTTTGAAATTCCAGACATCTACTACAAAACAAGTAGCGCAGACATCAGTCGAAGCTCCATGTTGATTCTAGATGAATTCGCTGATTATTTGATTGAAAATCCAACGCTGTACATTGAAATTGGCGGTCATACAGATGACCAAGGTACAGACGGAGACAATTTCGCACTCTCAATGGACCGCTCGTTTGAGATCAAAGGTTATTTGGAGTCGAAGGGGGTACAAGGGAAACGGGTTACGTCAAAAGGGTATGGAGAAAGCAAGCCCGTTGCGTCTAATGACACGGAAAAAGGCCGCGCTAAAAATAGACGCACTGAGTTCACTATCAAGAAAATGTGATCCTTTAGCGATATTCGTTTTAATTCCAGTTCGTATTAAACTCTACTGACTATCTTTACGCAAATTATTTGCACCCAAAGATGAAAAAACTACTATTTATCGCTGCTGCTGCTTTGCTTTATGCTTGCGGAGGCGCACACGACGGACATGACCACGCAGATCATGACCAAGACGGAGACCATTCACACGGCACTGAGCTTGCTCATGTTGATGCGTATGGAGCTGAATTTGACACCACTGGAGCAACACCAATCAGTACATTGCCTGCAATAATGACCGCATCAGGAATGGCGGAAGGCGTATTTGCTGCGCGTATTACTGAAAGCTGTCAAAAAATGGGATGTTGGATGAAAGTTGAATCTCCAACAGATGAGCCAATGATGGTATTCATGGATGATCACGCGTTCTTCGTACCGAAGACCGGAGTGAACGGACTTGATTGCTACATCACTGGATCAGCATACTACGATACGGTTTCTGTTGATTTTCAGAAGCACTTATTGGAAGATGCCAATGCTTCTGAAGAAGAAATTATGGCAATCACTGAACCTAAGTTCGAAATGGCTTTCAACGCTACAGGCGTTGTGATCAAAGGATATGAGGGAACAGAAGAAACAATGGAAGAAGGTGAGCATGAGCATGACCACGAAGGCCATGATCACGATCACGATGAAGAAGCTGCACCAGCAGAGACTACAGAAGGATAATCATCCTAACCGCATTCAAAACCCCTTCACACTCAACGTTTGAAGGGGTTTTTTCTTGCCCAAATATTCCATTACATCCTACACACTAACATACACATAACAGCGTTGATAAAATATCAGAACCTCAACCTGCGCAACCCCTCTCATCGTTATTTTTAGTGCTTCGGATAAGACTGTTTAAGTAGCATGTATCAGAATGGTACAAACTTTGTCTTAACGAAATGTAAACCAACGCAAATGCGCATGAACCCTAAGTTCTGGATATTGACACTTGGCTTGTTGTTAAGCACTCCTGCTCTCGCTCAACAAACAGCCACCTTCGTCTCAAGTGAGCATACATACAGAGAAGCGCTTGATTTGTTCGACAAAGAGAAGTATGCCTCTGCGCAAAAGATCTTCGAGCAATTTATCGAAAAGGAAGACAATGTGCTTTCTGAAAGATCAATCAATGCTGAATACTACAGCGGGATTTGTGCGATGTATCTTTTTCATAAAGATGCTGAATACCGGTTAGAAAAATTTGTCAATGACCACCCCGAAAGCCCATGGGTAAGAAAAGTATACTATGAACTTGCTAGCTACAATTACCGCAGGAAAAGCTACAAAAAAGCACTAGAGTGGTTTGCTTTCACCAATCCAAAGGACCTCAGGGAAGAAGACCGATTGGAATACTTTTTTAAACGTGGACACTGCTATTTTGAGCGTGATCAATTTGAAGAAGCCCGCCTGGATTTCGCCGAAGTGAAAGACGTGGAAAGTGAATACCAAATCCCTTCGTTGTATTACTATAGCCACATTGTTTACACACAAGGCCAATATGAAACAGCGTTAGACGGATTTCAAATCTTAGAAAAAGATGAGAATTTCGCCCCCGTTGCACCTTACTATATTACCCAAATTCTTTACAACCAAGAACGGTACGACGAACTGCTAGAGTACGCACCATCACTTGTAGATTCTTCAAATACAAGTGGAATCAAACGTCTGCCAGAAATCGCAAGGCTTATTGGTGACAGCTACTACAGAGAATCGAAATACAACCAAGCCCTTCCCTACTTAGAGCGGTACCATGAAGAAACAGCCAAGAAAGACAAGTCGCGAGACGATTTCTTCCAGCTGGGCTATGCCTACTACCAAAGCGGTGAATTCAACCTCGCGCTCGAAGTCTTAAACGAAGCCTCACAAGAAGATGATGAATTGGCTCAAAGCGCCGTCTACCACATGGCTGATTGCTATTTGAAGCTAGACAAAAAGGAATATGCACGATCAGCGTTTAAGAAAGTCAGTGAAATGGATCACAACATTACGCTGAAAGAAGATGCCTTATTCAACTATGCGAAGTTGGCGTTTGAACTTTCTTACAATCCTTTTCACGAAGCCATCACGGCCTTCGAAACCTACTTGCAAGATTATCCAAACAGCGCGCGAAGCGATGAAGCTTATGAATTCTTGCTGAGCGTTTACATGAAAACAAAGGCGTATGAAAAAGCGTTGGAATCACTAGACCGCATTGAGAATAAAGATACCCGAACCAAAGAAGCTTACCAAGTTGTAGCTTTTAATAGAGGCGTAGAACTTTACCAAGCAGGCAGATATGATGAAGCTGAGTTGTTCTTCAATAAAGTAAACCAATACCCAGTAAATCCATCACTTTTGGCAGAATCTCTCTTTTGGAAAGCAGAGCTCGCCTATGCTAGTAGAGATTACACGAAGGCTGTTGGTATTTACAATCAATTCTTAACAGAGCCCGGCTCATACCAAAGTGAGTTTTACAACAATGGTAATTACGGACTCGGCTACTCCCTTTTCAACCAAAAGAAATACATTTCTGCAGCATCAGCCTTTCGGAAATACATTGACCAGTTTAAGGGAGATGATGTTAAGCGGAAAAATGATGCCTTACTTCGAATTGGAGATTGCTATTACGTCAATAAAGACTTTGACCGCGCCATTGAGTATTACAATCAAGGCATCAACTTGAACCAACTAAACAAAGACTACGCGCAATACCAAAGAGCCATGTGTTACGGTTTAAAAGGTGACGATGCGAAAAAGATTTCTGGATTGCAGAACATCATTGACACACAAATCAACTCACCTTATACCATTGATTCAAAATTTCAACTGGCCAAAACCCACCTAGACAGAGACAACATCACCGAAGCCAAAAAATGGTATCAAAACGTTCTAGATGAGCATGCCACTAGCGCCTATGTGAAGTATAGTTTACTTGACCTCTGCTTGATCAATGTGAAACAAGGAAACAATCAAAAGGTCATTGAACTCTGGAACCGAATTAAAACTTCATATCCAAATGACAAGGTAACGGTTGATGCATTCTTCCTTGTAGAAAATATATTGCTAGAAGAAGGATTGATGGATCAACTTCCTGCTAACCTCAATTTAACAGATGCAGATATTGAAGAGAAAGTATATGCTTCGGCAGTTGATTATGCCATTACTGGAGACTGCGCAACGGCTGTTCCGAAGCTAGAAGATTACCTGAAAAAATACCAACCGGGCCTTTTCGCCACAGCAGCCAATTACCATCTTGGAAATTGCTACTTTGAAAGTGGACGAAAGTCAGATGCCCTTGAAGCTTACAATTATGTGGTCACACAACCAATGAGTGATTACACTGAACAAGCTTTAGTTGCAGCAGCCACCATCAATTACAACAACAAGAACTACACCCAAGCGCTCAACCGCTACATAGAGCTTGAGAACGTCGCAAATCTCAAAAACAATCAACTGGAAGCGCAGATTGGACAGATGCGTTGCCATTATCTCCTTGGACAAAACAACTACGCCCTTGAGTATGCTGAAAAAGTGATTTTGAATGAAGGAACTCCCGCTGACATTCTCAATACAGCCTATCTGTGGAAGGGTAAAATTCTAAAAGACGAAGAAAACCTTGATGCTGCATACTACGCCTTCGCTGAAGTAGTGAAAAATGGCGGCGCAAAAGGAGCTGAAGCGAAGTACAACATGGCTGAGATTGGTTTCTTGAAAGGCGCTTACAAAAATGCTGAAGCGGAAATCTTTCAGCTCATCGAAACCTTCGCCGTTTATGACGAATGGAAATTCAAAAGCTTCTTACTCTTGGCAGATGTGTACATGGGACTTGAAGATTACTTTCAAGCGCGAACTACCCTCAATGCCATTCTAGATAACGTAACAGAAGAATGGGTGCGGCTTGAAGCGCAGAACAAACTTGCCCAATTAGAACAACTGGAATCTATTGAGGAAGCACCCATTGACGATGGTGAGATTGAAATTGATATGAATGATTCTAACGGCGACGGCCAATAAGCAATACAGACATGAAAAAAGTAATTAGAACTTTTATTTGCCTGAGCGCCCTTTTTGGAAGTACAAGCGCCATGGCCCAGGGAGATTCATTGGAAATGGACCTCACCATTGTGGGAGACTTAGATTTATTCTTGCGGGATGCCAAGAAATTGCAGACATCCCCTGAACTGAGAGAATCATTGGTTGAGTTACCTTCCATTAGCTATACACTGATTCCGAATAAACAACAGGTTGAAATTGTAACCAATCCCATCAAACCTGCCAAAGTAACGGTTGAACCACCCATCTCAAAACTCTACAAAGGGTATGTTAAAGCTGGTTTTGGTGTCTACAGAACCCCCTTACTGGACCTTTATTACATGGATGACCGATCTAGAGATGGATCTTGGGGAATTCAGCTTCATCATTTGAGTTCTTCTGGAGGAACAGCCTTTGAAGACACAATCCCTGACGGATTCTCACATAATTCAGCCAGTATCTGGGGTAGAAAATACTTGAAGAAACACAGTATTCAAGGAGCCCTAGACTACAACAGGGATGTTGTTAATTATTTCGGTTTTGACCCACAAATCTACTGGGATACCCCAACAGACAATCTAGAACAAACCTTTAGCAATGTGCAGGGAAACCTTGAATTGAAAAGCTACCATAGAGATTCAAGCAAGTTCAATTACGCGGGTGAAGTGGCCTTTCGCAACTTTCAAGATGCACGAAAAGGCATTGAGAACAACGTCAATTTCGATTTCAATGGAAGAAAATACAAAGACAATGAGCTCTACAGCCTTGATGTAGGAATCAACTATAACAACTTCCAATACCTCCGTTTGACTGATGGAGACAAACTCAATCAAGACAACGTCATCATTCGCATTCAGCCAATGGCTTCAACTAGAGCTAAGAATTTCTTAGTGAAATTTGGAATGAGTTTGATTGTAGACACACAAAGCGATAGCCCCATTCATGTTTATCCCATTGCTGAAGCGGCTTATAGTTTACTAGACGACCTTTTCATCCCGTATGTAGGGGTAAGAGGTGATCTTCAACAGAATACGTACCGCTCTGTTACCACAAGCAATCCGTTTGTGTTGACCGATATTGAACTGAACAATACGAATCAAAAACTGCAAGCCTACGGCGGAATTCGTGGAACCTTATCTTCTTCAACGAGCTTTAATGTGAGCAGCTCTTTCACCAAGTATGAAGACTTCATGTACTTCGTAAATGATTCTGCTTTTAGTTCTGGAAATCAATTTTCTGTGTTATACGATGAACTTTCAGTGTTCCAACTCAAAGGTGAACTGAGTGTAAACACCAATGATAATTTCAGATTCCAACTTTCAGGAGAGTACAATCTGTATGAGCCTGATTTCGAGGCTTACGCATGGTACCAGCCTGTAACACGCTTCACATTAACGTCGAGCTACAACTTGCAAGACAAACTAATTGTGCGCATGGATTTATTCTCTGAAGGAAGAAGAAAGGCGAAATCGGTTGCTCAAGTTCGTGAGGGTGTGTTGGAAAATGATGGGAGCTTTACCGTAGATTTAAAAGCCTATTTGGATGCCAATTTGGGCATTGAATACCGCTATACAAAACGACTGAGTGCCTTCGTTCAATTGAACAATTTCTTGGCTGCAAAATACCAGCGCTTGAATCAGTATAACATCCAACGCTTCAACGCCATGATGGGGGCTACCTATTCGTTCTAAAACGTCACATTCATCAAAAACTTTTCTTAGGCCGAAACAATTTTGTTTCGGCCTTTCTTTCACCCCTTTTTTCGCTAGAAAATCAGCGCTTTCCCCCTTCATTTCGTACAGAAAATCATGCATGCTAGCTGAACGGTGAAAAACTGTTAGGTCATTGTTGATAAATGCCAGTATTGACGCGGGTTTGTGGATATTTATCCATGTGTTTTCCGTATCTTTGAAAGTCTGAAAAATCCTAATAAACACAGGGTGTTCGGATAGTTTTATAACCTTTTGACGAAGCAATTAGAAAGAAGCATATGAGCGAGGAAAATAAAAAGCAGTATAGTGCAGACAGTATCCAGTCCCTCGAGGGAATGGAACACGTGCGCATGCGTCCTTCCATGTACATTGGAGACGTTGGCGTTCGAGGACTGCACCACCTGGTTTACGAGGTAATTGACAACTCGATTGACGAGGCGTTGGCTGGCCATTGTGACTTGATCAAAGTGTGGATCAATGAAGACAACTCTGTTACTGTTGTAGACAACGGACGTGGTATTCCGGTTGACATGCACAAGAAGGAAGGCATCTCTGCGCTTGAAGTGGTTATGACCAAAATTGGTGCAGGAGGTAAATTCGATAAAGATTCATATAAAGTTTCTGGTGGACTTCACGGTGTTGGAGTTTCATGTGTGAATGCCCTTTCAGCTGATTTAAGAGCTGAAGTGCACCGCGATGGAAAGGTGTACGAACAAGAGTATAAAAAGGGAAAATCTCAGTACCCTGTCCGTGAAATTGGTACTTCTGATGCTCTTGGAACCACAGTGACCTTTCTTCCAGATGCATCTATCTTCGAAGTGACCGTTTTCAATTTCGAAACTCTTGCAAACAGACTTCGTGAACTTTCGTTCTTGAATCAAGGAATTACTTTAACGCTCACAGATAAGCGCCACCAAGATGAGGAAGGCGAA
>Ga0222629_1000054_pt1 | contig 44838 bp, 34 predicted proteins | sample AntAcemetagenom1_FD_179847 | JGI IMG/M metagenome (GOLD analysis project Ga0222629, IMG submission 179847) | Saline water microbial communities from Ace Lake, Antarctica - #1 | ecosystem: Environmental > Aquatic > Non-marine Saline and Alkaline > Saline | place: Antarctica: Ace Lake | collected... | reverse complement strand
GTCTCACGGATGAGAGATGAAGTTACGAGTGAACCGTGCATAGCAGAGAAAAGTGAACCACCGAAAACACCAGCAACACCAAGCATGTGGAATGGGTGCATAAGGATGTTGTGCTCAGCCTGGAATACGATCATGAAGTTGAAAGTACCAGAAATACCAAGTGGCATTCCATCAGAGAATGATCCCTGACCGATTGGGTACACGATGAATACAGCTGCTGCTGCTGCTACTGGAGCAGAGTAAGCAACTGCGATCCAAGGACGCATTCCTAAACGGAAAGAAAGTTCCCACTCACGACCCATGTATGAACATACTCCGATGAAGAAGTGACATACGATAAGTTGGTAAGGACCACCGTTGTAAAGCCACTCATCAAGAGAAGCTGCTTCCCAGATTGGGTAGAAGTGAAGACCGATCGCGTTTGATGTAGGGATTACAGCACCAGAGATGATGTTGTTTCCGTACATAAGTGATCCAGAAACTGGCTCACGGATACCGTCGATATCTACTGGGGGAGCAGCAATAAATGCTACGATGAATACTGAAGTTGCTGTAAGTAATGTAGGGATCATTAATACTCCGAACCAACCGATGTAAAGACGGTTCTCAGTTGAAGTAATCCATGAACAAAAACGTCCCCATACTGTTGCGCTTTCGCGACGCTCTAAAGTTGCAGTCATAATAAAGAAGAAATAAATAGTTATAAAGAGTTACACAATCCGCATCCATGTGATAAAACAAAGATGTTTGAGACCTGTTACTTCTTATTGTACCATAGAGACCACACACCTGGGTACATTCTTTTGTGTACGTACGGAAGAAGGACAAGATACTTTTCCTTTCACCTTTTTGACTTTATATGGTATACTTAGAATGCAGTGTCGTAAAAATATAGTACCTTAGGAGGTCAAGAAACATGACGAGCGATGAAATGAAGGGGTTACAAATAGAACTTGATGGCCAAAAGCTTATTTATGAGACGCTCAAAAATAAATACGACACTCTGCATAGAGAACATGAGACGCTCATGGCTGCGAAACAGCGGATGAATCGTATTTATAGCACGTCGTACGCAGACGTTGAGCAAGAATTAGAGGAGCTCAAAGGCAAACTTGACGCGGCGAAGAAGAAATATGATGATTTGCATACATATAATGAGAAGGTACGTAAAGTAGCCATAGAGCAGAGTAAACGGGCAAAAAACGTCCGTGAAGAGTTAGTCACGGTCAAACAAGAGCTTTTCGATCTCCAGACTGCTGATCCACTGGTAACGCCGCAGCCAGGCATTGAGCTTGCTCTTGCTCTGCCAGTTAGTGAGATTGAGGCTGTCGTGCAGACCGCAACGCATAGTGTGGCGACACAAACCCCTTTGTGCATCACACACACAGGGCCAGGGCTTCAAACATTTGTCAAAGCGCTAAAATGGGTCGCTGTGCCAGTCAGTACGTGCACACTGAGCTACTATGCCGGGAAACATCAGGGGCAAAAAGAAAAATCTTCTTCTCAAAGCCATCTATCGAACCTCCTGACCGGTGTCAATGGTACGCGTATAGATACGGCCAAAGAGACCTTACAATGTACGACGGCAACCGTGCAAGTCGTTTCCCCTCCAATTGCTGTCTAAGAAAAGTCTTAATTAGATGTACCATATAAAATATGGTATAACCAGTTTGACATTTCTCACTGTTTATGGTATAAAAACAGCGAGTACACCATTGTACGTCACTGAAGTAAAAAAGGAGAAAACGTATTATGACTATGACCGAGGAAGAAATGCAGGCTCAGCTCTCCGTTTGGGGAAAGACTAAAGAAGAGATGCAAGCGCAGCTCGTCATTTGGGAAGCGACCGAGCGAGAAATGGACAAAATGCACGCCCAGCTCTTAACCTGGGAACAGATAGCAAAAGACGCAGTCATTTTGACCAAAGGGCACGAGGAAAACATGGCAGAGTATGAACAAGCAATTGAACAATTAACCACTTCTGGAGACAATCACGTGATTGTGTATTCGGCGTTACAGAAGAAGTATACCAAACTGACCGCCGAGCATGACATGCTTATTGCTCAAAAGCGAGTTATGAATCAGGTCGCGGTTCGTATGGAAAAAATGTTTGATCAATCAAATCGAGCTTTTGCTGAACAAAAGGCCGATTGGCTCCGTATGGAAGAAATGCACGTTCAATTCGCAGTGCACAATCTAGTCGATACAGCCATTGCTCGCGTTGCATTGCAACAGCTGTTAGATACAAGCACAGCGCCACTCGTTCAAACGGAAGCCCAACTTCCGAACACGTACGCACATTTAGCATCCGTTCAGCATCAACTGGTTAGTGCACAGAACGGTGCATCAACAAATCCGCTGATCTCAAATGAAGCGCTCAAAATGCTGGTCCATGCGTTAAAGGTGATTGCGATACCCGGTGCCATTGGATTTTGTGTTATACAAGAGAAAAAGTCGCTTTCAAAGATACAATCTCTTTCAAAGTTATTGGAAGATACGCGCAAAAGTAACGTGTCTCATCCTCATCTCACGTCTAAACGTGTCCTAACAGTCCAAGTGCCACCCCCATTTGTGGAAGTATGTCGACTTATCCCTCTTTTATAGGGATAGGTACGGTGACTATTTTTGTTCTTGGCATCGAAGAGTCTTACTCTCTTAATGAGCTCTACCGTATAAAATAAAATACGGTAGAAAAAGAGGCATTATTGTACCCCCCCCGACAAAATATGGTACAATAAAGATAGTAGTAATATGCAGCGAGTACAGACCGTACGTCACTGAAATGATGATAAAGACATGAGGCAAGTAGTATGCTTTCTTTACAAGAAAAGCTAGACGTGGCTGCGGAGCGGTTTTTAAGAGCACATGATGGCCTGTTTAACGCGCACGATGACGTGTTTCAAGCGACAGGTGTCAGTCACCTCACTCCTGTTCCGATACTCGAAGCGACCAGTACTGATGACCTTACCGATCCGGCACCTCTGATTAGATCATTACGGACAGAGAAGCATTTGTTGCAAATCACGCAGACGCATCTGGTGCTCCGTCGAAATCAGCTCAATACTACTTTACACGAAAAGGAAAGTGAGATTACTGCTTTACAGGCGGCGCTCGATGCCGCATTACAAGGAAACGCAGAGGTGAATGCACCAGTCCCTACCGTTCAGGTGAATGTACCAGTCCCCCCAGTGATGGCTGGGGGGAATGGACTTATCTCCTTGCAAACGTTGGTTCGCGCGTTGAAATTCACCGTTCCATATGTCGGTACGTTGGGGGCAGGTGTCTGTCTGGGACGATGTTCACGTGTACAGGAGAAAAAGACCTGCCTCTTAGATTTACAAACCAACATGCGTGGTGATAATCTGGCCGTGTCACGGAAATGTACCGCGGCCCTCGAGAGCCCACCGCCGATTCTAACAATGCCACCGGCTGTGTTCTAGGAGGTCAAGTAAGAACGCTCTTTTTTAAGAGCGCGTAGCGCGTAGCGTAGCGCGCGTATGTTTGTATTCTTGGCATCGATATGTTTTCAGATACAGCTGCCCGTATCCTATCGTTATCTCAAAGGCCTTTCACCACGCAGTTCGGAAAGGGATGCTGTGTCTCGACCTCGACGAAGACACCAAGAAAAGGAACCAGCGAGGCATATGACAGTGTCATACGCCGTGGGTTCACGTATGCTTTTGAGCATGCATGCCTTGTGGCATGTGCTTTGCGCCTTGAAAGGGCAAAGGCTTGGTTTATGGTATACAAAATCAAATCCCTCGGTCTATTAGGACATGTCAGCTTCAGAATGCATTACTGCACTTCTACATCATGCCTATCAAACGGCTCGTCTTGCCGTGACCTTCCTTGTCTTTCATTTGTCATCGCAATGCTTACGCATTAAAGGATGGACGGTTGAGACAAAAGAGCACTCATCTTAAGGTGAACTTCCTACTTATATGCTTTCAGCAGTTATTTGCTCCAGACATAGCTACCCAGCGTTTACCCCTGGCGGGATAACTGGTACACTAGCGGTCTGTCCCCACCTGGTCCTCTCGTACAAAGGGGAGATCCTTTCAATGCTCTAAACGCCTACACAGGATATGGACCAAACTGTCTCACGACGTTCTGAACCCAGCTCACGTACCGCTTTCTATGGGCGAACAGCCCAACCCTTGGAACGTACTTCCGCTCCAGGATGCGATGAGCCGACATCGAGGTGCCAAACCTCCCCGTCGATGTGAACTCTTGGGGGAGATTAGCCTGTTATCCCTAGAGTAACTTTTATCCGTTGAGCGACGGCCTTTCCACGCAGCACCGTCGGATCACTAAAGCCGACTTTCGTCTCTGCTTGACATGTCAGTCTCGCAGTCAAGCTCCCTTTTGCTTTTACACTCTATGGCTGATTTCCGTCCAGCCTGAGGGAACCTTTGCACACCTCCATTACCTTTTGGGAGGTGACTGCCCCAGTCAAACTGCCCGCCTGAAACTGTCGTCTTACCGGATGACGGTGAAGACTGAGCGCTCTAGCTTACCAAGAGTGGTATCTCACTGACGGCTCCCCTTTTCCCAGAAGAAAAGGTTCATAGCCTCCCACCTAAGCTGCGCAAGATAAGCTTGAGAGCAATTCCAGGTTACAGTAAAGCTTCATAGGGTCTTTCTGTCCGTGTGCAGGTAATCCGCATCTTCACAGATAGTTTTATTTCACCGAGTCTCTCTCTGAGACAGTATCCAGATCGTTACACCTTTCGTGCGGGTCGGAACTTACCCGACAAGGAATTTCGCTACCTTAGGACAGTTATAGTTACTGCCGCCGTTCACCAGGGCTTCAGTTGTTAGCTTCATCAAAGATTGACCAACTTCTTTAACCTTCTGGCACTGGGCAGGTGTCAGCCCCCATACGTCGTCTTACGACTTTGCGGAGACCTGTGTTTTTGGTAAACAGTCGCCTGGATCTCTTCACTGCGGCCCCCTGAGGGGCACTCTTTCTTCCGAAGGTACAGAGCCAATTTGCCGAGTTCCTTAGAGAGAGTTATCTCGCTCCCCTTAGTTTATTCAACCCACTCACCTGTGTCGGTTTACGGTACAGGTAGTCTAGACTCGAAGTCGGATGAGCTTTTCTTGGAAAAAATACCAGCATCCCACAACAGTGTATTCCATGCTGCCAAGCATGGCCATTGTAGGGCGTGTGATTTGTTCGTCCCTCAGGACTAAGCCTAGACTAGTGAAGGAATATAAACCTTCTTGCCATCGATTACGCCTTTCGGCCTCACCTTAGGTCCTGACTGACCCTGCGCGGACGAGCCTTGCGCAGGAACCCTTGAGTTTTCGGGGCACTGGATTCTCACCAATGTTTACGTTACTCAAGCTGACATTCTCACTTCCGCCCTGTCCACCGCGGCTTACGCGCTTGGCTTCCCCCTGGGCGGAACGCTCCTCTACCCTACATCATCAGTGTGATGTAGCCACAGCTTCGGCAAAAAGCTTAGTTCCGGTCATTTTCGGCGCAAAAGCGCTTGATCAGTGAGCTATTACGCACTCCTTAGAGGGTGGCTGCTTCTAGGCAAACCTCCTGATTGTCACTGCACTTTCACCTCCTTTGCCACTTAGCTTTTATTTAGGAGCCTTAGCTGGTGGTCTGGGCTGTTTCCCTTTTGACTACGGAGCTTATCCCCCGCAGTCTCACTGGCTGATTGAAAGCATTCCAGGTATTCCGAGTTTGCAACAGATTGGTACCGCTTTCGCAGCCCGCACCGAGACAGCGCTTTACCCCCTGGAAGCCCATAATCAACCGCTGCGCCTCAACGCATTTCGAGGAGAACCAGCTAGCTCCAAGTTCGATTGGCATTTCACCCCTAACCACAACTCATCCGTCGATTTTTCAACATCGGTCGGTTCGAACCTCCACTTCGTATCACCAAAGCTTCATTCTGGTCATGGTTAGATCACCTGGGTTCGGGTCTAGAAGAAGGGACGAGAGCCCTTCTCAGACATGCTTTCGCTTTGGCTTCGATGGAAAATCTTAACCTGCCACTTCTTCTAAGTCGCCAGCTCATTCTTCAACAGGCATGCGGTCAGATGTGTACATCCTCCCACAAATTGTAAGCATACGGTTTCATGTTCTATTTCACTCCCCGTAAAGGGGTTCTTTTCACCTTTCCCTCGCGGTACTATTCGCTATCGGTGACCTAGGAGTATTTAGCCTTACGAGGTGGTCCTCGCAAATTCATACGGGATTTCACGTGTCCCATACTACTCGGGAGCCAAACGGCTTTTGTTACTAGTGATACAACGACTGGACTTTCACCATCTATGGTACAGGTTTCAGCTGTTTCGTTTCTCATGTGAGACAATGCCATCTGTTTGGTCCCATGACCTGGTCTTTACATTGCTGTCAAAGTCCTTTTAGGCTGTTCCCATTCCGCTCGCCGCTACTTTGGGAATCGCTTTTGCTTTCTTTTCCTTTGGCTACTAAGATGTTTCAGTTCACCAAGTTGTCTTTCTCTTCTCTATGAATTCAAGAAGGAATGCATTGGGTTGCCCCATTCGGGAATCCTCGGATCAGTGCATACGTCCTGCTCCCCGAGGCATATCGTCGGTTGTCACGCCCTTCATCGGCTCTAGGTCCCTAGGTCTCCACCATATGCCCTTTATTGATTGATTTTGTTTTGTGTATCGAAATAACCGCAATTCTGATATGCCTTCACCAACGCACGCTGCGCGTGTGTGAAAAGGCTTGGCTGGAGGTAAGCGGACTCGAACCGCTGGCGTCTGCCTTGCAAAGGCAGCGCTCTACCAACTGAGCTATACCCCCGTGCCATGGGCTATTCTGGACTTGAACCAGAGACCTCACCCTTATCAGGGGTGCGCTCTAACCACCTGAGCTAATAGCCCGTCGCGTGGTGCATTTCTTGCGTTTCTGAGGCAAGCCTCACAAGGAAAGAAATGCGCGCTTCATTCATCTTTAAAAAGGAGGTATTCCAGCCACACCTTCCAGTACGGCTACCTTGTTACGACTTCACCCCAGTCACCAACCCTGCCTTCGGCATCCTCGTCCCAATGGGTTCGAGTAACGACTTAGGGAAGAGTCGACTTCCATGGTGTGACGGGCAGTGTGTACAAGACCCGGGAACGTATTCACCGCTGTATAGCTGACCAGCGATTACTAGCGATTCCACCTTCATGCACTCGAGTTGCAGAGTGCAATCCGAACTGAGATAAGGTTTTTGAGATTGGCTAGCCTTCGCAGGATCGCAGCTCATTGTCCTTACCATTGTAGTACGTGTGTAGCCCAGGATGTAAGGGGCATGCTGACTTGACATCATCCACACCTTCCTCCGATGTTGGTCGGCAGTTTCTCTTAAGCACTCAGTGAGCAACAAGAGACATGGGTTGCGCTCGTTACGAGACTTAACTCGACATTTCACAACACGAGCTGACGACAGCCATGCACCACCTGTCATTTCATCCCGAAGGAGGCTCCTCTTTCAAGGAGTTTTGAAATGATTTCAAACCCTGGTAAGGTTCTTCGTGTTGCATCGAATTAAACCACATACTCCACCGCTTGTGCGGGTCCCCGTCAATTCCTTTGAGTTTCACTTTTGCAAGCGTAATCCCCAGGCGGGAAACTTCACGCGTTAGCTTGACCACCGCTCGTTGTATTACGCTCGGCAGTGAGTTTCCATCGTTTACGGCTAAAATTACTAGGGTATCTAATCCTAATCACTCCTTTAGCTTTCGTCTCTGAGCGTCAGGTAAAGCCCAGTACAGTGCCTTCGCCATATTGGTGTTCCTCCCGATATCTACGCATTTCACCGCTCCACCGGGAATTCCCTGTACCTCTACTTCCCTCAAGTATAGAAGTTTCCTTTGCTGGATCTCGGTTGAGCCGAGGTATTTAACAAAAGACTTTCCATACCGCCTACAGACTCTTTACGCCCAATCATTCCGAATAACACTTGCATCCTCCGTCTTACCGCGGCTGCTGGCACGGAGTTAGCCGATGCTTATTCCTCGAATACCGTCATGTATTCTTCTTCGAGAAAAGAAGTTTACAACCCGCGGGCCGTCATCCTTCACGCAGCGTCGCTCCGTCAGACTTTCGTCCATTGCGGAAAATTCCCCACTGCTGCCTCCCGTAGGAGTTTGGACCGTGTCTCAGTTCCAATGTGGCTGTTCATCCTCTCAGACCAGCTACTGATCGTCGCCTTGGTATGCCATTACCACACCAACTAGCTAATCAGACGCAAGATCATCCCTCGGCGAAATTCTTTCACTCCACAGCGTATCGGGTATTAGCTCTCGTTTCCAAGAGTTGTCCCCGACCGAGGGGCAGATTCTTACGTGTTCCTCACCCGTTCGCCACTCTTCCAGATTCCGAAAAATCTTTCATCGTTCGACTTGCATGTGTTATGCACGCTGCCAGCGTTCCTTCTGAGCCAGGATCAAACTCTCCTTGATGTGTTTGAGAAGATTAGAAAAACTAATGCTTCCATGTGGAAGTATAGCGTGGTGCCTTCCACGGACGTGTGGTCTGCCTCTTTCCACACGTTCAGAAGGCACCTCTTTTCCCCGAGGTGCCTTTTTTATCCGAACACATGTGATGGGGGAAAAGACACCGGAAAAGGGGTGTGCGCAGAGACGCAAATGCTGGTTCCATATGAACCTAGTCGCACCGGCTTGAAAGAAGTGGGGACGAGAAGCATTTGTTTTTTCTCCACCGTGAATGATGAGACACGACAAATCGGTAGCGTGAACGCAATTCCATCTTTTTCTAGAGTACACACGTTATTCGTCCACGTTTTTTTCCAGAGAGAAACACGCCGGTCAGTTGTTACTAAAGGATCCGCATACTTGTTCAGCAAGTATCTCACGTAGAGTTCCCCGATGTTGCATACGAGACGGAGCACGGCCGGATCGATATCCCCTTTGGGGGCGGGCACATTTGCCTCAATACTCCCCTCAATACTACCATCAATACTCCCCTCAAGATAATACGTATATGACATATATATTATTTCTCTTCTTTATAGTCTTTGACTTTCTACTTTAAACTATATCAAAATTTCTTTGCCGTGAATATGTCTCAATCAGACAAGGAGGGACTCGAACCCCCGACACTGTAGTTCGTAGCCACATACTCTATCCAGCTGAGCTACTTGTCCGTCTTTCTAACACAGTATAGCAAAAGTGCGCCACTTTTAAATCTTTTTCCGAACGAGCACATAGGCCCCGTGCGGGGCCCATGTGTGAGAGAAAGGTCCACGTCAAAGGCACGTGGCACAATGCTGCGAATTCAATTAGTCAAGTGGACGCATTGAAAGTACCGGCTCTGTATCACGATCGATTCCTTTTTCGAACCCTGCAGCAGCTGCACGTGCACGACCTGCGTGCCAAAGGTGTCCTACAAAGAAGAAGAATCCTAATACGAAGTGCGATGTTGCAAGCCAACTACGTGGGTTCACGAAGTTTGTCGAGTTAATCTCTGTGGCTACACCACCTACTGAGTTAAGTGATCCTAATGGTGCGTGTGTCATGTACTCAGCAGAACGACGTTCTTGCCATGGCTGAATATCATTTTTGAGCTTACTAAGATCAAGACCATTTGGTCCACGAAGTGGCTCAGTCCATGGTGCACGCATATCCCAGAAACGCATTGTTTCCCCACCGAAGATAATCTCTCCAGTTGGTGAACGCATAAGGTACTTTCCTAATCCAGTTGGCCCTTGTGCAGACGCAATGTTTGCTCCTAAACGCTGGTCACGTACAAGGAATGTAAACGCTTGTGCTTGCGAAGCTTCTGGTCCAGTCGGTCCAAAGAACTCTGATGGGTATACAGTGTTGTTGAACCATACCATTACTGCTGCTGTGAATGCCATTACTGACACGGATGCAAGACTGTATGAAAGGTATGCTTCTCCAGACCAGACAAGTGCACGACGTGCCCATGCAAATGGCTTTGTAAAAATGTGCCAGAAACCACCAAGGATACAGATTGTCCCGATCCAAAGGTGTCCACCAATCACATCTTCCATGTTGTCTACACTAATAATCCAACCGTCTCCACCAAAGGGTGATTTAAGGAGGTAACCAAAAATCACTGAAGGATCATATGTTGGGTAGTTAATGATACGTACATCACCACCACCTGGTGCCCATGTATCGTAGACACCACCGAAGTACATTGCTTTCCATACAAGAAGATATGCACCAAATCCAAGAAGGACAAGGTGAATTCCAAGAATGGTTGTCATCTTGTTCTTATCTTTCCAAAGGTAGCCGAAGAATGGGAATGATTCTTCAAGCGTTTCAGGTCCAATAATAGAGTGGTATACACCACCGAAACCTAATACAGCAGATGAAATAAGGTGAAGGACACCCGAAACAAAGTATGGGAATGTATCAAGTACTTCTCCTCCAGGACCAACACCAAAGCCAAGTGTGGCAAGGTGTGGAAGAAGGATGAGCCCTTGCTCATACATTGGTTTTTCTGGTACGAAGTGCGCCACCTCAAAAAGGTTCATCGCACCGGCCCAGAAAACAATAAGTCCTGCGTGTGCAACGTGCGCACCGAGAAGCTTACCAGAAAGGTTAATAAGACGAGCGTTTCCAGCCCACCAAGCGAATCCAGTCGATTCTTGGTCGCGACCACCAACGACGAGTGTTGAATTAAAGAGCGTTTCCACGTGGAAGTACCTCCTCAGGGAATACAAGGTTTTCATGTGGCTGATCTTGAGCGGCCATCCATGCACGGATACCTTCGTTAAGAAGGATATTCTTTGTGTAGAATGTTTCAAACTCAGGATCTTCGGCAGCACGGATCTCTTGTGAAACGAAATCGTATGCACGAAGGTTACATGCTAATCCAACAACACCAAGTGCTGACATCCATAATCCTGTTACAGGTACGAAAAGCATGAAGAAGTGAAGCCAACGCTTGTTTGAGAAAGCTACACCGAAAATCTGTGACCAGAAACGGTTTGCTGTTACCATAGAGTATGTCTCTTCAGCTTGTGTTGGGTTAAACGCACGGAATGTGTTTGATCCATCACCATCTTCAAAAAGAGTGTTTTCTACTGTTGCACCGTGAATGGCACAAAGAAGCGCTGCACCAAGTACACCAGCTACACCCATCATGTGGAATGGGTTCAGTGTCCAGTTGTGGAACCCTTGGAAGAAAAGGATGAAACGGAAAATTCCCGCGACACCGAATGATGGTGCAAAGAACCATCCTGATTGTCCAAGTGGGTAAATAAGGAATACAGATACGAATACAGCAATCGGTGCTGAGAAAGCAATCGCGTTGTATGGACGAATCTGTACCGCACGTGCAATCTCAAACTGACGAAGCATGAATCCAATTAATCCGAATGCACCGTGCAGCGCTACGAAAGTCCATAATCCACCAAGCTGACACCAACGTGTAAACTCACCTTGTGCTTCTGGTCCCCAAAGGAGAAGAAGTGAGTGCGCCATACTATTTGATGGTGTAGATACTGCTGAGGTAAGGAAGTTACATCCTTCAAGGTATGAACTTGCTAAACCGTGTGTATACCATGACGTAACAAATGTTGTTCCAGTAAACCATCCACCAACTGCAAAGTATGCACATGGGAATAATAAAATACCTGACCACCCTACGAATACGAAACGATCACGCTTAAGCCAATCATCTACGTTGTCAAACCATCCGCGTTTCTCTTCAACTTTTCCAAGTGCAATAGTCATACTATTTACCTAATTTCTCTATCATCATTTCAGTGACGTACGGTCTGTACTCGCTGCATATTACTACTATCTTTATTCTACCGTATTTTCGTCGACGGATACAAGGTATTTGTCATTAATATTTTCCATGCCGCCATCGCTCTGTAGGAAGGGATGGCATGCTGCGTCTTTCGCTTATCATATGTATGCATTGCGTGCCACGCATGGGCACGCAGCTGCCTTGTATACCCGTGTTTCCCGCGCACACGCGTGGGTATGACGGGTATGTCAAGGGTGTGACACACCAGTTCGCACATGTGCATCACACCCTACATGCAAAGCGTCTCTTACTTTGCAATACGTGGCGGTTCACGGAAAAAGATAGCAAAGAAAATAATCCCAAGCGTCCCAACAAGTAAGAAAGTATAAATGATCGCTTCCATAATATTTTTTCCTCGTAATTATACCGTTTGACGGCGCGTTGTTACATCACCAAGTTTTTGGAATGCACCGAACTCTACTTGCTCATCTAAGTCTGGATCAATACCGGCAAATACATCTCGGAAGATTGTACGTGCACCGTGCCAAATGTGACCAAAGAAGAAAAGGAGCGCAAAGCTGACGTGTGCAAATGTAAACCACGCACGTGGGCTACTACGGAACACACCATCCGATTGAAGTGTGGCACGGTCAAATTCAAAAACTTCTCCCAGTTGTGAACGACGTGCATACTTCTTCACCGTTGCTGGATCAGTGAAATTTAATCCATCAAGTTCACCCCCATAGAATGTCACACTCACACCCACTTGCTCAATACTGTACTTCGATTCTGCACGACGGAATGGCACATCCGCACGCACAATACCATCGCTATCAATAAGGATCACAGGAAACGTTTCAAAGAATGTTGGCATACGACGTACAAAAAGCTCACGCCCTTGCTTATCCGTAAATACAGCATGGCCTAACCACCCTGCGGCAATACCATCACCATTATCCATTGGTCCAGAACGGAAAAGCCCACCTTTCGCTGGGTTATTTCCGATGTAATCATAGAATGCAAGCTTTTCTGGAATCGCTGACCACGCATCTGAAAGCGATGCCCCACCGGCAACACTCTTTTGGACACGCTTCTCAATTTCTTGTTGGAAGAACCCTTGATCCCATTGGTACCGTGTTGGACCGAACAGTTCAATGGGCGTTGCTGCACAGCCGTACCACATTGTTCCACCGACAACAAACGCTGCCCAGAAGACTGCGGCAATACTACTTGAGAGTACTGTCTCGACGTTTCCCATACGTAACGCCTTGTAAAGACGTTGTGGCGGACGCACACTGAGGTGGAAAAGACCGGCACAAATACCGACAATTCCTGCTGCAATGTGATGCGAAGCAATCCCACCTGGGTTGTAAGGATCAAATCCTTCAGCACCCCATGCTGGTGCAACAGGTTCTACGCCGCCCGTGAGTCCGTAGGGATCAGAAACCCAGATACCAGGTCCGTAAAGACCCGTCACGTGGAACGCACCAAAGCCAAAACACACCACACCTGAAAGGAAAAGGTGAATACCAAAAATCTTTGGAAGGTCTAATGCTGGCTGTTGTGTGCGTGGATCACGGAAAAGCTCAAGGTCCCAGAATACCCAGTGCCAAATAGCAGCCATGAAACACGCGCCTGAAAGAAGAATGTGCGACGCTGCCACACCTTCATAACTCCACAGTCCTGGATTACTTACGCTTTCCCCACTAATGCTCCATCCACCCCATGAATTTGTCACACCCAGGCGTGTCATAAATGGAAGCACAAACATGCCCTGACGCCACATTGGATTCAATACTGGATCTGATGGATCAAAAATAGCTAATTCATATAATGCCATTGAACCAGCCCAACCCGCCACAAGCGCGGTGTGCATCAAGTGCACTGCAATTAAACGTCCCGGGTCATTTAAAACCACCGTGTGTACACGGTACCATGGTAATCCCATACGCTACCTCTTTTTCATATTCTCATACTATTCATTGACTTTCTATAGAGGAGTATACCATAAGCAAGAGAATAATTATACATGCCTGTTTGTTATGGGGCTAAACGGGTTCGAACCGCTGACATTTTCGGTGTAAACGAAGCGCTCTACCAACTGAGCTATAGCCCCTTCTATTTATAGTATAGCTGACATGTGCCTCTTCGTGCAACTCTGTTGCTGTCCTGATGCATGCACCTTGGACAGACACGTGAGACAACGCATTTGCACTTAGCCTTGACGTTGCTTATGCTTGGGATTGACGCAAATCACCATCACACGTCCATGACGACGAATCACACGGCATTTGGGACACATTTTTTTTACGGATGAACGAACTTTCATAACACGCCTCATTGGAAATCAATTAGTGAATTGGAAACGCATGCACACACAAAAGCGTGCACGCGCATATCATTCTCCGGGCGAACGACGGGGATCGAACCCGCGACTGATGGAGTCACAGTCCATTGCCTTACCACTTGGCTACGCCCGCCAGATACATAACAATATCAAATCTTAGAGTCCATGTCTAGGCACTTTTCTCTCGGTGAAACTCTTTTTTTAGCGGGTAACGTGATTCGAACACGCAACGTCCAACTTGGAAGGATGGCACTCTACCATTGAGTTATACCCGCTTAACTCTATCATAACAAAAGATACGTATTTGTCTACACGCTCTGCCATATTTCTCGGTCGGTTCGCGTCGCAGGCAGGCGTGGTTGCTGTATAAACAGATAAGCCGAATTCTGTTGTGTGGTTATTTATCTGGAAATTTCATGTGTGAAATTTTCTAGCAAGTGAGCTGTTCCAAGAGATGGCACTGGAACAACAACGCTTTTGCTCTCTATAAGGGTCTACCAATAGACATATTTACACATGTCGTGTTCTTACACCTCCACCAGACCTTTTAAAGAGGCCAAGCAAGTTTCATTTCTGTGGCACTATCCTCCCAATAGACGTACGCGAACTTCTCGCGTTATACACCATCTTCGTGAGAGTTCGGACTTTCCTCAAGATCGTATGATCTTGCAACCACTCTGTTTATACATGTGCGCGCTTTTCAACGCGCATACCATTCCAATGCCTTTGGCGGGAACAGGATTTGAACCTGTGACCTTAAGATTATGAGCCTTACAAGCTACCAGACTGCTCTATCCCGCTATATGATCAGTATAGCGGAATATGATGAGAATTTCAGTAAAACTTCCACCTGCGCCACGGCTATGGGAGCAGAACACTAGGGACGTTTTGATCCACTTGGGCTCACTTTTCCTGTAATGACTACATGTGGCGGTTGACTGCTTGTTTCCGCGTCGGCTGCTGTCGCTAATTCGTCACCAAGCCACCAACGACGCGTCACATTCGCCGCACGCAAGTCGACCGTATCGGCAGGCGTCGTTTTCCCTTTCTGGAGCACATGCTTTTTAATGAGTATGCCACTTGTCCAACCCGGATCTGTTGCTGGTGCTGGATCATTTGATAAGAAACGCATATTCAATGCAATGGGGTCTAAGAACCACACATTTTTGTTTTGTACCACATTTTTTGTGTTCACAACCGTTTCCTTTTCTGCTAGGGTCCCGAGTTGTGTAAGATCTTGTACATTTGGCGCATGGATAAGCGGGTAATCCCATGGGAAGTAAACCTCTTTCGGTAAATCTTGCAGTTTGATCGGACCTACCTCCATGTATTCACCACCACGGTGCGTTGTGTCATAGTCCTCGTAAAATATATCTACGTCTGGTGGGTAGACAAGATCTTTTTTATCTTTGATCTCGGCTCTTAATTCGGCAAGCATGTCCACATCGTCTTCAGTCACCTCATCTGTTTTTGCAATAGCCACTGGGTCCCATTCATAATCGTTGTCGTGTATGGGTGTAAAGGGCATATGGGGACGAGTAAGATTTGCCTGACCTCCCTCTTTAAGGAGCGTGTCCATCTCCGTACGTACCGTTGCAAGCATCTTGAACCACAGGGGATTTGCGTGATTCTTTTCATCCCATTCAAATTGTGGCTTGTATTGCATACGGAGTTTTGATTCTTCAAACCATGCCCCTGTTTCATTCTTGCTCAGCTCGTTCTTGTTGAGCAATGAGAGCTCTTTATCTTTCTCCCTGTCTGACAAGTCCTCACGTTCCAGTCGTTCATTTGCGTCATTATACTTGAATGCCGTACTCCATAGTCCAAAGTCTTCATCCGCCTCTGGTTCTATTCGATTGTCTTGGTTCTGATCACATGCTGATTGGAGTTTGAAGAGTTTGCCAGGTTTTGTTGGTTTCTCATCAAGGGTTTCGTCCCGTTCTTCGTTCGATTCGATCCAGAAAAAGTCGCGCATGGGCGAAATACGTTTCGCAGGTGTCCCACCTAAGAGCATATCGACATAAAATACCCCACCTGTTTGATCCATCAGGGGGTACGCGTAAAGGCTGAGATATAAGATGAGCAGTATTGACAATATTCTGACCGCTCTTACGCGGAGCAGAAAATACGTGGAGCTTACCGGTTGATTGGTTTGCATCGATTGGAATGACCAGTTCCCAAAACACTTTTGCGCAGGGACTGAAAAACAGAGCACGTATACGACCAGTGCGGCGGTTATGCTATACACCAGGACAAATGCACCCAGGTAGGCAGTCGGATTTTCTGGGAAGCTCTCTAAAATATATTCATTAAATCGCACACCACTTGGATTACAGACGGCATAGGCAACGCCCAATCCTAAATATTTAAATCCTTCCTTACGGTTGATTAAGGCTTGTGGAAAACGTCGTGGGCGAAGCCAGCTTCGATAGATGATATTTATGAGTGCACCGACACCGATGCTCATAAAGAGCGGTTCAAGGTAGTACCATAACCATAAAAGCTCTGTACCGCCAAAAAAAGTAATGAATAAGAGAAGTATTTGTCCGAGAAAAATACCAGCAAAGGTGAGTAAACCCTTGTTTTGGCCCGCGAACACATAGTGTCGTATTGCTAAGAACCATGGCGTGAGCGGCGTAATGCCGTAGAATGCGCCATGAACCAAGCCTAAGTTGAAAGAATTGTCCATATGTATACCTTCCTCATGTTTTTTATACGTGAATATCTCATGTGTCCGTCTATGTGACCCATGCGTGTGCGTGCAAAACGTCTCTTTTTTGCTTTGCGTTTGTTATCATTATACAATAGCATAACCCATTTCGTCAGTCTCTATCTTATTTTTATTGAGAGATGTGCTTTTGACACGAGCGTCTCACTAGCCCGAACGACTAGTAAGAAAGATCTTTTAGTCTTCCGTTGGCGTTGGTGTACCAAATCCTTTCACATTGTCGTTTAACACCCCTGCGACAGGCGAAGGTGGGTAGAAAAATCCCTTGGCGTTACGTGTAGTTAATGACTTTCCTAATGATAATGCGTTACGTGCGGCATCGACAGCTTTGCGTTGCCAATGCGACTTTCGCATCGCTGATTTTGCGCTTGACATGCGTCTTTTTGGAACGGCCATAAGAGTTATTTGCTTGGATAGAAACGATATCCCTAGTATAGGAACCTTTTCATACTTTGTCTATCCTCTTTTCTTTGATAGTATACGGAACGAACAGAGGCGCTTTGAAAGCTTCTTTTATACATACTCATTTTATCTTTTTCTTTTATGCCAATTGGAGTACCAAAAGTTGCTTACCGTTTACCAGGTGAAGCTATCCCGCAGTGGGTGGACCTTTATAACCGTTTGTACCGTGAGCGTGTGCTCTTTCTTGGCTCTGGCCTTGATGATGAACTTGCAAACCAGTTAAATGGTATCATGCTTTACTTAAGCGCGGAAAATTCAGAGAAAAAGCTCTATCTTTATATTAATTCTCCTGGAGGGTCTGTGACTGCAGGTCTTTCCGTTTATGATATTATGCAATATGTGGATGCCAAGGTCACTACCATTGGTATTGGTTTTTGCGCCTCTATGGCTTCATTTGTTCTTGCTGGTGGTGAGCGTGGGAGTCGTGTGGCATTACCACATTGCCGTATTATGATGCACCAGCCACAAGGTGGTTCGGATGGGCAAGCGTCGGCGGTGCTCTTAGAAAAAGATGAGATTGTCCGTTTACGTATCCTTATTGGGAGACTTTACACCAATTTGACTGGACAACTGTCCAAGACGATTGCACGTGATCTTGACCGTGATAAATGGCTTTCCGCCCAAGAAGCGATGGACTATGGACTTGTTGATCAACTTGCAAAGAACGATGCACAAGCGTTTCGGGCAAAACACGGATTGGATCCGTACCGATGGGCACCACATATCTAGTGGATCCCCTACAGACCCGATCAATAAAGGAGGGAGTGCGTATGCGGCATGTATGTGTCTCTTTCGGCCTCTCTTCGTTTTCATATATAATACAGTCGAGACGTTTCGTGTGTAAGTCCTTTGCGTGTTATTAAGTGACGGATGTGGGCGGCGTACGCCCACGTGTGAGTTGCTGATGCGTTTATCCGCCAAATACAGGCGTGCCACCTGCTGAGTTCTTCCACATCTTGTATGCTTCTACACGTGCACGCTCGCGGTCAAATATGAGTTGATTCTCAATATATATCTTGCGTGTTGCTGATTTCTCCATACCCGTACGCGCTTCTGTTACACGACGTGCTGCGACTTCTGCATCAATGTCTGACGCTTCTTCGATATCACGACAAAGAATGTTAATACGGTTCTCTTTAATGACTGCGAAGCCTCCGAGAAGCGCAAGCACTTTCCATGAGGCGCCTTGACGGAATGCAAGGACACCATTGTCTAAGCCTGTTACAAGCGGCGCATGTTCTTTAAGCACACCGATGTACCCTGTACTTGTTGGAAGAAGTAACTCTTCTGCATCTTCCTTAAAAAAAATTCGATCTGGTTTTGTAATACAAACTTCCATGTTTTACCTCTGTTCTCTTCAGCGTTTTTGGACGGGCCAAAAGTATATATGCCCGATCGTTGCCTAGTATGTTATGCCCTATGCTGAGATCGGGCGATTCTGACTCCACACGTCGCTTTCGAGCGTGTGTCTCTGAGCGAGGTGTGATGTCATATGTGTACTGCGTCGTGGATCAACGCAATGTGGGTGTATTATAATTTTGTTGCTTTTTCAACCGCTTCATCAATGTTTCCAACAAGGTAAAATGCCTGCTCTGGAAGCTCATCGAATTCGCCATCAAGAATCATTTTGAAGCCTTGGATTGATTCTTGAAGACTCACATACTTTCCAGGTGAGCCAGTAAAGACTTCTGCGACAAAGAATGGTTGTGAAAGGAAACGTTCTACTTTACGTGCACGTGACACAACGAGACGATCTTCTTCTGAAAGCTCGTCAAGTCCTAAAATAGCAATAATATCTTGAAGTTCTTTATAACGTTGTAACGTGTTTTTCACACCTTGTGCAATATCATAGTGTACATCACCAAGAATCCATGGTTGGAGCATTGTTGATGTCGAATCAAGTGGATCTACTGCAGGATAGATCCCTTTTGCTGCCAAGTTACGTGAAAGCACAGTGGTTGCATCAAGGTGTGCAAACGTTGTCGCAGGTGCCGGATCGGTAAGGTCATCAGCTGGTACATATACGGCCTGAATAGACGTAATAGATCCTGTCTTTGTTGATGTAATACGCTCTTGAAGTGTTCCCATTTCAGTATTCAGTGTCGGTTGGTATCCTACAGCAGACGGCATACGTCCTAAAAGTGCAGATACTTCTGAACCGGCTTGTACAAAACGGAAGATATTATCTACAAAAAGAAGTACATCCTGGTTGTTTACATCACGGAAGTACTCTGCCATTGTAAGTGCTGTTAAACCAACACGCATACGTGCTCCTGGTGGCTCGTTCATTTGTCCATACACAAGTGCAACCTTTGATTCACTCAGGTTTGCTTGGTTGATTACATTTGATTCACACATTTCTTGGTAGAGGTCATTTCCTTCACGTGTACGCTCACCTACACCAGCAAATACAGATACGCCACCGTGTCCTTTGGCAATATTGTTGATTAGCTCCATGATGAGGACAGTCTTCCCAACCCCAGCACCACCAAAGAGACCAATCTTTCCACCACGACGATATGGTGCAAGAAGGTCCACAACCTTAATACCTGTCTCAAAAATAGAAAGTTCTGTATCAAGATCTACGAATGCAGGTGCATTACGGTGAATAGGAAGAGACGCTTCTGCGTCACATGCACCAAGTTCATCTACAGGCTCACCAAGAACGTTGAAAATACGTCCAAGTGTTGTTTTTCCTACAGGGACTGAAAGTGGTCCACCTGTATCCACAACCGTCATACCACGCATTAATCCATCTGTGGCACTCATAGATACAGCACGTACAAGGTTATCACCCAGAAGCTGTTGTACTTCGGCAACAATACGTAATTCGTCGCCTGCTTCATTTTTTCCTTCGACAACGATGGCGTTGTAAATGTTCGGCATTTTGTTGGGTGCAAACGCTACATCAATTACTGGTCCAATAATTTGTGTAATACGACCAAGGTTTGTATCCGTTTTAGCTGATGGTGTCATAATAAAGATTCGATTAGAATAAGATAAAGCCCAAAGGTGGGTGTACCAGAGGGCATAAGGGCAAAAATACCATCCTTCAGTAAAACGTACTGACATATGTGGTATATTAAAGAGCGCACCAAGTAGTGTAAAGCAATGCCACGTATGGCACAACAATATAATGATTTGTCTTCTTTTCAAAGACATTTTCTGTGGTTCAAATGGACCACAGAAAATGTTAGTACGCGAGTCCCATGCTTCGTGTGGTTTCTGAGCCGAGGTACACACGGACACTTAAAAAGTCTGTTGGACACGCTGACTCACACCGCTTACATCCAACACAATCCTCTGTACGTGGCGCTGAAGCAATTTGACCGGCTTTACAGCCATCCCACGGGACCATTTCGAGTACGTCCGTTGGACACGCACGTACACATTGTGTACATCCAATACATGTATCGTAAATTTTTACTGCATGTGACATAAAAAAAAGAAATAAGAGGGAAAAACATTTAGGGATTACACGCAAATGGACGCGGCGAGAGGCACCAGATGTCTCCTCAGAGCCTGTGCCTGTCCAACACGTACGTCTTTCAAAGAGAGCGTTTTTTTGGGTCAGGTGGGATTCGAACCCACGGCTAATCGATTAAAAGCCGAATACTCTACCACTGAGTTACTGACCCACTTGCATAGACCCATGGTACTGGGTTTATGTGCAGAATACAAGTTCCTTTTCGAGGGTGACAAGGTCTTTTTCTTGTGCGAAACACATGCGTAGAACAAGGGCTACGCATGCACGAATGGCGCTTTCAAGGCATTCAGGTATGTACACGGCGCTTATGCAGGCATAAGCGCAGCGTCTTAAAGTGGTCCTGAGATTCCTTGCTTACGAATCATAAGGAAGTGCATAAGCATAAATACGGCCGCAAGAAGTGGGAGTACAAATGTGTGTAAACTGTAAAAACGTGTGAGTGTGGGTTGCCCTACACCTACACTTCCACGAAGAAGTTCGACTACAAATGAACCAATTACTGGAATTGCATCTGGTACACCAGTTACAATCTTAACTGCCCAGTACCCTACTTGGTCCCAAGGAAGTGAATACCCTGTTACACCGAAAGATACCGTAATAACAGAAAGAATCACACCTGTTACCCATGTAAGCTCACGTGGTTTTTTGAATCCACCTGTAAGATACACACGGAACACGTGAAGAATCATCATTAATACCATCATACTTGCTGACCAACGGTGTACTGAACGGATAAGCCATCCAAAGTTTACTTCAGTCATAATGTACTGCACCGATGCAAAGGCTTCTGTTACTGTTGGACGGTAGTAGAATGTCATTGCAAATCCTGTGGCTACTTGCACAAGGAAACATGTGAGGGTAATACCTCCTAAGCAGTAAAAGATATTTACATGCGGTGGTACATACTTACTTGTTACATCATCTGCAATGGCTTGAATTTCAAGACGCTCGTTAAACCAATTGTATACTTTACTCATAAAATTTTTCTTAAAGTGGATGCCATCTCTTGGCAGGGTGAAAAGCGTCCAGTGCAGAAGCAGATATCTTTTCATGCCTAACGCTGTATGACGTCAGGTTCCCGTGGTATGCACATGTAAACAGATGCACGGGATGTCGTGTCATATGTGTGTATGTGGAATACGTTTCGCAGTTGATCATTTTTTTTCATAACGAAATTTATGTGACGCATGTACGCGCACATCTGACGGCGCAAAGGGCTGGATTCGCGTACGTTTGAACGCGTGTGCTCTTTTTTGAAGCATGTCACTTCTGTGGCGATCACGGGCATCGCCCCCAAAAAGAAGGGCGTGTACACCGTACGTCCTTCGTTACACTGGTTTGGGTACTTAAAGGGAAGAGCCAAGACCTGTGTATGAACCATAAAAGAAAATGGTTAAAAGGCCAAGTGCTGCAAGTCCAGCAATTGTGCCGACGAACCATAATGGGATTCGTCCTGTTGTCGTGTTTGCCATAGAGCGTTCTCCTATAAATATGTTTAGTTAAAAATATAGCTTGAAAAAAGAACCGCAAGCACAAAAATGAGAAGTAAACCCCAGTACAGACTGGTACGATTGAGCTCCACCGTTTGCTTATTTGGATTTGGATTTGTCATACACTTTTCTTTTTAACGTTGAATAAACTGCATGGCTGTAAGAGAACCAAGAAAAAAAACCACCGGCACAGCTAATGCGTGCACTGCAAGCCAGCGGAATGTAAAAATGGGATATGTTTTAATTGACATAATGAAAAGAGACCTGTCTCACAGGTGAAATAAATAACGTATACATAGCACATGCACCATTGGTGCGCCTGTATTCTTCTTGTGTCACCTGAAGCTGTGTGCATAAAGGCGCCTACGTTTTTTTAACGGAGGTTGACTTATGAGACAAGCTGTTCCATTTGTGCAAGTGCGCCGTAGCGATCTGACACGAGAGGAAGTGTTTGACGCTCGTCTGTAAAGTATTCGTTTGGACGCGGTGTTCCGAATACATCGTATGCGAGGCCAGTACTTACAAAAAGCCATCCTGCAATAAATAAAGATGGAATTGTAACACTATGAATCACCCAGTAACGGATACTTGTGATGATGTCACTAAAAGGACGCTCTCCTGTAGAACCTGACATATGGTACTCCATTTTTATAAAAACCCGTGCATGAAACTGGGAATCAATTTAATTGCACGAGGCTCACTTATAGTATATCGGCCACTCTCTGAAATGCAAAGGAATATATGAAAAAAGTCCTTGCCTTGGGTATGGGGCTAGACGCGTTATGAACAAAGCGATACACGTGTTGTCGAATGAGAGGGTGCAGTGCCATGCACCTTTTTCTCTATCTATTCCCAAGCCAGTAACACAACACATTCCATGGGAAGTCCGCAATGAAGGCGTCCAATCCCGGTTCGAGAAGGAAATAATATTCCTCATCTTGAACGCGGTAGGGCTTTCTCAGCTGCACAGGGGCGAGCGAGACTCCTTGTATCGCGACATCTGGCTGCAAGGGAGCAGGGATTTCTGGCCCCTTTACAGTAGGAATTTCTGGCTGTAACACGTTACGGCCTTTCGGTTCGGATGAGCGCCATTCTTTTTTAAAGAGACTGAGCATTTCGACTCCTACTTGTTTCACGCGACGCCCTGTGGATGCTTTTTTACATTTGAAGGCCAGGTGACTATGCGTTTCAAACGTACCAAAAAGTGCAGCATCACGTGAGTAAGGCTCACAAAGTTTGTCCGACATAAAAGCAATCCGGTTTCGAATTTTGGTACGAATCGCTGGTAATCCAAAGATAATCTCACTTTCTACTTCATTGAGACCGTGAATGGGCGAATAGCGTTTCTTAAGGCGTGCTTGACGCCACATGGTTGTGGCCTCTTCACGGAGACGAATGTGCTTTACTTCATGAAGTGCTGCTTTCGTTGGCGTCCACTTATCAGGGTGTGCACGTTGCCAGTTATCAAACGTCGAAATAAATAAGTGTGCTTGCGTATGACGCTCGAGCGTATGGTAGCTATCTACCTGAGCACGCGTAGCTCTGAGATCCTCAAAGATTGGGTAACAATAGTTATCAAATGTAATCACAGGGTAGGGCGATGCTACTTGCATATTGTATACGACTAATCCCTCCGAAAAGAATGCGAGTAACCCATCAGAAATGCACGTGAGGTCATCCGGGAGCCATACGTGAGGCATACGCCAACGTTGGGTGATTGTATCTGTCTCGCCTGGGAGGAGCACTTTGAACATATACATCAATTTGTGATACATTGGAATTGCACCTGTTTGTGTGAAAAAATTGGTGTCTCTTACTTCCTTTGAGTAGCGCGCATCATCTTCCAGTTTTTGAAAGAAAGTCCGTCCCTTTTTACTACTAAAAACCACGTCATCATGCAGTTGGTTAAGCGTTCCTAGACCAATAGAGAGACTCGCAGTTGTATGCATTGTTTTACGATGAGTAAACAGATGCATGGCTGAGCCATTGAGTAGTATACGGATATCAAGACACGTAAAGTTTTCTGTTTGCGCAGCAAAATACGCCCAATCCACGTCTGTGGCGAACCCATTCACAAGCGATGTCTGACTCTGTGCGATTAACAAGCTCCGACGTTTTTTAATGTCTGGGTAGCGAAAATTAATGGCCCAATCTAAACGACCTGAACGGAGTAACGCTGCATCCATCGGTATAAGGCTCGTTGCAGTCCCTACAATAAAGATATCTTGCTCCGATGGCTCCTTTTCGACCCCATCTCCACCGTGCGTGAAGCCATCAATACATTTCATGAAATAGGTTGTCGTACGTACTGCCGCAAACATTGGGTACATATTACGCGCACGTCCCATGAAATCCACATCACGAATACAGAGAATATTGGGTGCGTATTTACGCGCACGTCCAAAAAGTTTTTTGAGTCGGATGAGTGAGTCGATTTCGTCTACATAACGGTTACTCTCTGTGAGGAGTAACGGTAAACGCGATTGCGTCGTGAGTGCACGCACAAAGTGGGTGCGTCCATTTCCCGGAGCACCAACTAAGATAAGTCCTTTTGGGAGCTCGTGCATACGGCGACCTGGTCGAATGAAGCTATACAACGCGAATTGTTTCATTTCTCTTCGAATGCCGGTTATGGCTGCGAGTCCCTTTTTTAAAGTTGATGTACCACCAATGGTGTTGAAAAGACGTTGACGATGTGCAAGCTTTGCTGTCGATAATGCAGTCCCATCAGACGTTTTTGTCGCGTTCAGCAGTCGGTCCGAGCGCAGCACACGTCCGAGGCGCGGCACTAATTCTTTTTTCTCTGATCCGTACAAGACGACCATACGGCTGGCTTCGTTTTCGTGAGAAAGGTGTGTGCTTTTTGCTCCTCTGTTGCTGCGAGTTATGGTGGCAACCATGGCGTTTGCTTGGCGTATCCAGATGAGTTGATTCGCCGTGAGGGCTGGTCGAATACTAGTGGTCCAAAGGCGACTCCAGTTGGGTTGCCCGTAAAGGAGCGCACCACGTTTTGTTCTGAACCCGTCACAGAGTTCCGCGACTTCGATATTCGTCATTTCAGGACCGACAAATGCATACTTTGATAAAGAGCACGGTAGACGGTAGAAATGTTCAATGGTGTGGTGTACACTCGGAGAGAGCCGGACACCAAGTTTGCCAGAAAAAAAGTTTTTAATACCTTTCATGTCACTACGCACTACAAATTCAATAAATGCATAGAAGAACACAGGGGTCATCAACCATTGGACTTGCTCAATGGTCCCTCCACCACAGCGCCATGGGCCATGCCATAACGGCGTGATGAAGAGCATTGCACGTGGAAAGACAGAAGGTGCATTGTGTGCCAGACTCACGGCATGTGTCGTATCGTCAGCACTCCACTTCTCGTTGATGTGGGCAGTACTGAGACTTGGGATATCTGCCTTTAAAATACCACTTGGTTTGTTCGTTGCTGTGAAAGTGGTTGGCTCCCCCGGTAGGTGGCTCTCAGAGAAGGCGTCGAGCATTGTTTCCTGGCCGAGTAGGGTCAAGTCATGCTCTATGCTGGCAGCGAGCGATTCTTCAAGTGACGACACACCGGAGACCGTTGCAAAGCGAGTGAGCGTGTCAAATGCATAGGGGACTGTTCTGATCTCCTGGTTGAGAAAAGAGTTGATCTTCTGATGGTGCGGTTTCTCATGATATGTAAGCCCAAATGGCGAAAAGGCCATACGACGGACTAAGCGGTCATTTCTGGTGTACATATCATTGACTTCTTTCATATAGCCTACCAGGCCATTCTCCGCAAAAATTGACGTATACATCTCTTGGAGCGCCTTAAACTCAGCCGACACCTCTGGGGCATCTCGTGGCCCAATGTTACGCGAACGTACGCCACGCAATCCATTATTATTCGGTGCATCGTCTTCCACTTGTGTGTATATATAGACCCCGTCGCCTGCGACAGTCATTTTGTCTATAGTCACTTTCTTGGCTGAGACAGTCGCTTCGTTGTCTGACACAGCCTTTTTGTCGTCGGAGACAGCCTTTTTGTCGTCGGAGACAACCTTTTCTTTTTCTTCTTCTCCTATATAGAGGTGATCATTGATACGCTCGAAAAATTCATTCTGGCTAAGAAAAGAATCGCGGTCAGCCTGTTTGAGGAGAGACATTGCCATGCGATGCGCAAACGTATCTTGTACACCCTTTGTTGTTTTGGGGGTGATATCGATCCCCGAGCTTTTCTCAGCAGCAAATGGATCAGAGCCTCTCTTTGCGCGTGCACTGCGCTTTTTCTTGGGTACAGCTTCTTGTGGTTCAAATCCTGTCTCGGGGTGCACAAAGTCAGAGTGTTGTGGGTCATCAATAAAAGCGTCTTGTTTCGCAAGGCGTTTACGGTAGCTTTGCGCTTGTTTCACACGCGTATACGTGGCGAGTTGCTCTTGATCATGGTCACGAACGGTGATGTATTCTGTTCGAGGAACGAATATTTTCATGACTGCTGCTTTGAGTGAGGCTTCATCTTCAATATCACGGTCTGCTTCGTATTCTTTTATAGTAGGTAGGTCTGGAATCTGATCACGCTCGGCAGGGGTAAAGAGATAGTGTCCAAATAACTGGTCTGGAGGAAACGAGATGGTTTGACGTGTCCCTAGTTTTTGCGGCTTTGGTGCAATATGCGTAAATTCCCCAGGGTGTACTATTTCAAAATAGTACTCATGAGGCACTTGTTTATATTCACCTGCGTCAAATTCCCGCATCGTATAGTCCATGTGAATATAGCTCATACCAGAGGCGAGACGTGTGTATCGCGGATCCGTACTCGAGATGGTTTCGAGTTCATCATACACGATGAGTGTTTCCGCGTGATTGTGTGGGATGCCCCAATGTGTACGTTCCACTTTGTTGAGCCCACGTGTATTTGTCATGGTAGGAACAAGCATCTGTTGCACCCAAAGACCACAAGCAATACTGATAGGGAATGCGAGTTGCGCACCACGTCGAATGGTGAGGTTGCGACTTAAAAATTGCGCAGCAACCCCTAACTGATGGGCGCGTAACACATCTCCTATAAGTATACAACGTGCATAGAATGCGGTGATAAAATTGAACCCACGACTACGCCCGAGTTCTGCGCGTATACGATAAAGATCGTCAGCGAGATGTTGCGTTATAAAGTCATACTCGGGACCGATAAGAAGATCGACAAAGTCATACACAGGTGAAACAAAAGGTGATGCAAGTCCCCAGAGATATTTTGGAAGGTTGAAATAAAACTGTATAGCTGAGAGTTGTACGTCCTGTAGACGTGCGTAGGCGTGGAGATAAAGACAATAGATCTGGTGACCAAGAGCTCTTTGCGACAGAAACACTTTCACGTGACGGCCAACATAAAAGTCACAATAGGCGTATACGAATGTGTAACTAAACGCGACACGTTGTGCGCCTGCACTGCCCACGGCGTGTATAAGACGACATGCATACCATATCTTCGGATATGTGCGTGTAAATGTCTGTCCATAGTCGTGTATAGATGCTTGTATAGATGCTCGTATAGAGGCTTGCTGGGCATGTGTGAGTGCAAACATGCGTGGAGGTGCGTTGCGTATATCTCTTTCGTGTTTACGCACGAGTGTCTGTAGACGCGGTGTCATAGAAGGATCAATATCGTCTTCATCTTCTGCCGCTAAAAGCATCTCGAGTGCGGCAGGGTTTGCTTTGATGCGCGTGGCGTTGGGCCATGTTGCACGAAAAAATTCGTATAAGGATAACTCGACAGAATAAAGTTCAGTCTCACGATCAGGATTCATTGGCATAGGTATTTCCGATAATGGTGGATAGGAGCGGTATAAAAAACCCTTGTGTACAAGGCTCTCGCATCATGAGGATAAGGCTCAGACAATTCACTCATCCTCACTTTGGAGAGTAAGGTAAAAAAAACATACAAAAACATACATAGGGAAAAGCTTCTTTGGTCTCCCCAGACAGGATTTGAACCTGTGACCAATCGATTAACAGTCGATCGCTCTACCGCTGAGCTACTGAGGATTCGAAGGGTAAACGATGCGATATATTTATGTAGGCTTATCTACATGTTGAAAAGGGGGGTTTACGCAAAGAAGCTACTTTGAATGTACCATATTGCGAGGGACTTGTCTATGTTTACTTTATGGCTCTGGGAGAAGAAAGCCGCTTGCATCTCAACCTGAAATCTTTTATACTATATAAAATCGCCTCCTTAGCTCAGCGGCTAGAGCATCGTATTTGTAATGCGAGGGTCGTCGGTTCAATTCCGACAGGGGGCTTGTATTTAACAAGCAAATCTTTTATACTCGGATTATACGGACGTTTTCTCGCGAATCTTTTTTGTATCTCTGTCTCGGTCGCCTAATGGACGGGCAACAACCTTCTAAGTTGTTTTGTATAGGTTCGAATCCTATTCGAGATGTGTTCTGTCATGACATGTACGCTGTTACCACGTGTGTGTGGCAACAGAGAAATGATGTGTGTGCGTAAGTCAGCACGCATCATGTGTGAAAAAAGAGAATTTAGTACCCTGTACTTGAAAGCCAGCTCATTTCGACTTCATCAAGAAGTAATGAACGGTTATAAATTTCAAGAAGGATGACAAGGAAAACAGCAAATAAGCCAATAAAGACTCCCATGACTATTGTTGTTCCCCATCCTGGTGCTACTTTCCCATACTCTGAGTTGAGGGGGCGTAATGCTGTACCTAAGATTGTGACTTTCCCTGTTCCAGCAAGTTTTGTTTCATTTGTGCTCATATGAATAAATTTCTCACATCCATTTGTGTTTTTTTACTTTCTACTTTAAACTATATCAAAATTTCATACGCAGTCTATTATGGAAACTCCAGCATTTTTTTACGCCGTTTTTCTTTGGTGTCTCTTGATTAGCGTGACAGGTTATTCAATTTACATTGGTTTCGGTCCACCATCAAAAGATCTTCGTGACCCTTTCGAGGAGCATGAAGATTAATCGACACGCATACTGTCGTGCGGGCTCTGTGTAACATGGCACGCACGCATAGGGTGCACACATAACAGAAAGAGAGATGTCTGGTTGACGCCACATGTACAGGTTTCTCTCTTGAGAAGAGAAAAAGAGGCTGTCCAAAAAGAAGCTGTCCCTAATTTATCCTTTACGTGAATAGAACTCAATAATAAGCAGTTCGTTTACTGTTAACGCGATTTGTGAACGTGTAATAGCACGTTGGACCTGTCCCATTGTTTTCTTCGCATCGACGGTTAAATGTGAAGGGAGTGTCCCACCAAATGTTTTACAATTTTCCACAACTGGCGGCGACGTACTCGCAATGGTCTCACCAGCCGCACAATGATAACTTGGAATGTTGACACGTGCGCCATTAATGGTAATTAATCCATGGGACACATATTGACGTGCCGCACGAATTGTAGGTGCAAAACCAAGACGGAACACAATACTATCTAAACGCATTTCTAACATCTGCAGTAACACTTCACCTGTGGGACCTTTTGCACGACGTGCGCGGCGCACATATGCTAAGAGCTGCTTTTCGGTCACGCCATAATTGAAACGTAATTTTTGCTTTTCTTGGAGACGAACCCGATATTGGGTCATTTTCTTTGTTGCTGCTGTGAGACCATGTTGTCCTGGCCCATACGTACGGTTAGGTACTTTTGTTGTTAAACCTGGGAGTTCCCCAAGACGACGTACAATCTTTACACGGGGTCCGCGATATCGAGCCATATAATATCTCCTATTTCTACTAATGATTTCTCTATTCTTGTAGTCTCATACTACTCTATAGTACTCTGAGTTTAACAGCATTAAAGCTACGTATCAAAACTATTTTCTTTCATGGGCACGCACGTCCACGTCACGTGTCCGTTGTATGTTTGTGGAGAGAGTTGTATTTCTGTCCGGACTTGATATACTCTTTATACATACTGAAACATTTTTCGGTATTATTCACTGCCCTTTACGCTTTTATGCCACGTTCCCAACGAAACGATAACTTTATTGATAAAACTTTTACGGTTATTGCTGATATTTTACTCAAGGTTCTTCCAACTACTCGTAATGAGAAAGAAGCATTTATTTATTACCGTGATGGGATGTCTGCCCAAGCGGAGGGTGAATATGCTGAAGCATTACAAAACTATTATCAAGCGATGCGCTTAGAAGTGGATCCGTATGATCGGAGCTATATTTTTTATAATATTGGTCTCATCCATACAAGCAACGGTGAACATACAAAAGCGCTTGAATATTATTATCAAGCCCTTGATCGAAACCCGGCATTACCACAAGCCCTGAATAATATTGCCGTTATTTATCATTATCGTGGAGAGCAAGCGCTCGAATCAGGAAATATTCCAGATTCCGAAACGCTCTTTGGGAAAGCTGCTGAATATTGGAAAGAAGCTATCCGTCTTGCGCCATTAAACTACAGTGAAGCACAAAATTGGCTACAAACGACGGGACGCTAATACGTGCGTGTGTCGAGTGCGTCGGTCGTGCGCGTTTTTTTACGAAAAAACCCTCTAAAGCTTGTCGTGCATACGGGTTATGCGCTATACTATAAGTAGATACGAAGAGCGCGTTGGAGCCTTAATGGTGAAATGGTAGACACACTAGCCTTAGGAGCTAGCGCCGCAAGGCGTGGAGGTTCGAGTCCTCTTTAAGGCAACTATAATGTGGCACGCTCTTCCATACGGGCTTCATGTTTGCACGCGAGAAAAAATCGATTGACATTCGTGCGTCTTCCGTTTTATACTATTTACTAGTACTCTTGTCTAATAGAACTTTATACAAAGAGTTTTTATTCTTTCCTTGTATTGCCCCCATCGTCTAGAGGCCTAGGACATTTCCCTTTCACGGAAGTAACAGGGATTCGAATTCCCTTGGGGGTATTTTTACAGACCAAAGTGTCTGACATGGCTTTCCCATGTGCTTAAGAGTGCTCCTCGTCTACGAGAATGCTTCTTGCAATTCCACTACATCTATGCTTCAATTTGAGTAAAAAGCTTTCCTTGTTACGAAAGTTTTGCTTGTTAAGTAGTTTCTCCCTCGGATGTGCTCTGTACATGTCTGCCTATTCTCTCTTCAGAGGCCCAGCTTTTTTTCACGTCCCTCTTTTTTCTTGCATGGTGCACGCCGTATTTTCTTATACCTATGTATGAGGCATAGACATGTGTTACGGGACACGTCTTTTTGTGCGTGTTTAAAGAAGCGTAGTATTGTTTATATTTGAGTTTTTTATTTATGCATTTTTCACGTCAGCGCACGTCTCCTATTCATACTGGCGAAATGATTAACTATAAAAATGTTGATCTTTTACGCCGTTTTATTACGGAGCAGGGCAAAATTTTGCCACGTCGTTTAACAGGTGTCACTGCCACGCAGCAGCGTCAACTTGCGAAAGCCGTGAAGCAAGCCCGTATTTTAGGATTCTTACAATTTCTTTATAAAGAGTAATTTTTAGTTATGCCAACAATTCAACAACTTATTCGTTCACAACGAATAAAAATCGAAAAGAAAACAAAGTCACCCGCGTTGCAGGCATGTCCGCAACGTCGTGGTATTTGTACACGTGTCTATACAACAACGCCTAAAAAGCCAAACTCTGCACTTCGTAAAGTCGCACGTGTGCGTCTTACCACGGGTGTTGAAGTTACTGCATATATTCCAGGTATCGGACATAACCTTCAAGAACACTCGGTTGTACTTGTCCGTGGTGGTCGTGTCAAAGATCTTCCAGGTGTACGGTACCATATCGTCCGTGGTTCCCTTGATACAGCGGGGGTCAAAGGCCGTCTTCAAGGACGCTCAAAGTATGGCGTAAAACGTCCAAAAGGATAAGTACGCCATCTCTCTTTCACGTGGACGCGTGTTCCATCTATTATTTAAACGTTTAATTGATCTTATGTCTCGTAGAAAAGTTGCAAAAAAACGTCCGGTTGCGCCGGATCCAGTATATCAAAGTCGCTTAGTAAGTCTTTTAGTAAGCCATCTCTTAAAAAAAGGGAAAAAAAGTCTTGCGTATCGTATTTTTTATGAAGCAATGACACAAATTTCGGAAACAACGTCTCAAGATCCTCTTGAAGTGCTTCGTCAAGCAGTGTTAAACATTACACCAAAAGTAGAAGTAAAATCACGTCGTATTGGTGGCGCTGTCCTCCAAGTACCACTTGAAGTAAAATCAGACCGTGGTACCGCGCTTGCGCTCCGTTGGCTCCTTCTTGCTGCTCGTGGACGGTCTGGACGTAGTATGGTGACAAAGCTCGCTGCTGAAATTATGGATGCAGCGAATAATACGGGTGGGGCGATCCGTAAACGTGAAGATACACACCGTATGGCCGAAGCCAATAAGGCCTTTGCGCACTTCCGATTCTAAGTCATCAGTCTTGCTCGTGGAGCGAGTAGCCAAAATCAAATTGATTTCTTTTTATTTTAGATATGGCACGCGAAAAGTTTGCACGAACAAAACCACACGTAAACATCGGAACCATTGGACACGTTGACCACGGAAAAACCACGCTTACGGCAGCCATTACGATGGCAATGTCAGCACTGACGGGTGGAAAAGCAAAGAATATGGCTGATATTGATTCTGCACCTGAAGAAAAGGCACGTGGCATTACTATCAATACCGCACATGTGGAATATGAAACACAAGCACGTCACTACGCGCACGTGGATTGTCCAGGACACGCAGATTATGTAAAAAATATGATTACCGGTGCTGCACAAATGGATGGTGCGATTCTTGTGGTGTCTGGGGCGGATGGTCCTATGCCACAAACAAAGGAGCATATTCTTCTTGCAAAGCAAGTTGGTGTACCCAACATTGTGGTATTCCTCAATAAAGAAGACCAAGTGGATGATGATGAGCTTCTTGAACTTGTGGAGCTCGAAGTACGTGATACGCTAAGTAGTTATGAGTTTCCAGGTGATGATATTCCTGTTATTGCAGGATCCGCACTTCTTGCTTTAGAAGCACTGACTGAAAAGCCAGCGGTTACCGCAGGTGAAAATAAATGGGTAGACAAGATCTTTGCGCTTATGGAGGCTGTAGACTCATATATCCCTACACCTGAACGCGACAATGCAAAAACATTTCTTATGGCAATTGAGGATGTATTCTCAATTACTGGTCGTGGAACAGTAGCGACTGGTCGTGTTGAACGTGGGACTGTCACTGTAGGTGATGTTGTGGAGATCGTAGGTCTTGGTGATACACGCGACGTGACTGTGACCGGTCTTGAAATGTTTCAAAAAACACTTGATGAGAGTGTGGCAGGAGATAATGTGGGTGTCCTTCTTCGTGGAATCCAAAAAGAAGGTATTGAGCGTGGAATGGTCCTTGCGAAAAAAGGGACAATTACGCCACACACGAAATTTGAATCACAAGTATACGTGCTTACGAAGGAAGAAGGTGGTCGACACACCCCATTTTTTCCGGGGTACCGCCCACAGTTCTATGTACGAACAACGGATGTGACAGGGAAAATTGAATCTTTTATTAGTGATGATGGAGATGAAGCAACCATGGTGATGCCAGGCGATCGTGTAAAAATGATTGTTGAACTTATTCAACCTATTGCGATCGAGAACGGTATGCGTTTTGCTATCCGTGAGGGCGGACGTACCGTGGGCGCAGGCGTAGTGTCTGCAATCCTTAAATAAGTATAGGAAGATGCCCATGGATATTCTCTATGGGTTTTTCCTTCTTCTTCTATATAGGAAGAGACGTAGGATGTACTATTCACGTCTCTACGTTGTTAAACCTTCATTTGACCGTTTTGTTGTGTGAAGAAAGCCTTGCTTTATTCACCAAGAAAAAATATACTATAGAGTAGCCCTACTTTTGTTGAGAGAACGTTTTGAATTGTGTCAGGTCTGAAAAGGAGCAGCACTCATAAATTTTGTTTTGAGCAACCGTAGGCTTCCGTAACATGTAACAAAGACTTCACTCATTATTGTCTCTCCCCTTTCAGTCAAAGAAAGAAGACGTCCCATTGTGCAAGGCGGTGCCCAGATTCGAACTGGGGGATAAAGGATTTGCAATCCTCTGCCTTACCACTTGGCTACACCGCCGTGTTGTAAAAAGAGCTTGCATACTGTATACAGTACATCATTTTGCGCGGTTTATCAACAGCGTCTTTTTGTTGACGTCTTGTTTCCCGCTTTGATAGGAAACGGTGTCCGCTTCTCTTGTTTGTTTCCTGTATGGTATACACACATTTCTTTTAGGTATAGCGTGGTGCATGCAGAGACATGCGTCAACCCGTTTATTTTTATTGATTAATTTACACGTTTAATTATGATTCTGTTTCGTCAAAAAGTAGCTATACCAGATTTTCTTGATGCACAGCGGAAAAGTTTTCGTCTGTTTCTAGAAACAGGTATTCGTCGAGAACTTGACTTTGTGTCACCAATTATTGGCGACCGTTTAGGCAAAAGTATTCGTAAACCCACCAATCGATACCTTTCTGTGACTTTTCTGGCACATGATTTTTATCTGAAGCCTCCCGCGTGTACACCAAAGGAAGCCGTTCTCAAGATGCAGACATATAGTAGTGCGCTTGTTGTACCTGTACTTCTTACAGGTACAAGTTTAGGTTTGCATTGTGTGTTACCTATCACTTTTTGTGAGCTTCCATTAATGACAAAACATGGCACATTTATCATTAATGGTTCACCGCGCGTTGTTGTCCATCAGATTGTACGTTCTCCTGGTGTGTATATAAAAGCGCAATTTGATCAAAAGAATCGTCGTACACATTTAGTGAGTTTCCTTTCTTCGTATGGCTCGTGGTTACGTCTTAACTCCGAGGGTCTTTATAACCGTGACGGCCACGCTGATGCGTACGACTTTTATGCGTGTATTGATAATTTTCGTAAACTCCCTGTGACATTATTATTATATGCGTTTGGATTTGAATATGGACGTTTCGCGCCTTTATTGTATGATACGCACGCGCTTGTCTTCACGCAAACGATGCTCGCGCCGGACTCACCTGAAGAAGCTATGATCATGATGACCGCATTGATGTTTCCGCTGCGTGCTGGAAGTGTACGAAAAGCCAAACGCTTCCTTTTTAAGCATTTTTTTCATGCCCGACGATACAGTTTGAGTGCGATTGGTCGGAAACGTGTGAATCGTAAATTAGGTATGCACCATCAGAGCACACGTCTCACCTTAACGCCTGAAGATATATTAGCTGGTGTAGATTTTTTACTTCGTGTGCATAATGGAGAGAGTCACCTTTTAGATGATATTGATCACCTGAAGAACCGTCGTGCACGTTTGGCCGGGGAATTAATCCAAACACAATTTCGTCTTGGATTAAATCGTTTAGAGCGTAGTGTGCATAACCGTATTAGTGATGAAACTTTATTACGCGATAAATGTGTGGGTGTAGCGCTTCCGTCATTAATCCGCACACAAATTGTGGGTTCGGTCTTTAAAGAATTTTTTGGTTCCAACCAGTTGTCACAGTTTATGGATCAAACCAATCCATTGGCTGAGATCACACATAAACGACGTTTAAGTTCTTTAGGACCGGGCGGATTACATCGTGATCGTGCAGGTCTTGTTGTACGTGGTATTCACCCGAGCTATTACGGCCGCATCTGTCCTATTGAAACACCAGAAGGGAAAAATGCTGGGCTTGTAGGATCTATTGCAACCTATGCGCGTATTGATGCAGATGGCTTTCTACAAAGTCCGTATGCATTACTGACACCTACACATGCGCATCAGGAAGAGGGCTTCTTTTTACTGAATGCGGCATATGAAGATACTGTGGTTGTGGCCGCGGCTGATACGCCGTTAGCTGCATCACGCGTTCCAGCACGTACACGTCGTGAATTTATTGAAACAACACCGCAAACCATCAATTTCTTAGGTCTTTGCCCTATTCAATTCATGTCTATTGCGACCGCGCTGATCCCCTTCTTAGAGCATGATGACGCAAACCGTGCACTTATGGGTTCCAATATGCAACGCCAAGCCGTCTCTTTATTAACACCACAACGTGCGTTCGTCGGTACTGGGTTAGAAGCGCGTGTCCCACATGATTCAGGTGCTGTTGCGCGTCTTCAACGGAGTGGGTATGTGTTATATGCGGATGCACAGCGTGTGGATGTCCTCACACACGCACCGTCAGTCGCATGGTCTGGGGACATACAGCCCCCTGCGTTTACACGCGAGACGATTTGGCTTACGACATACCAACGATCGAATCAAGACACATGTATGCATCAACGGCCAAGTGTGCTTCCCTATACATGGGTCCACGCAGGTGAATGTTTGGCTGATACGGCGTCGACAGTAGGTGGTGAACTTGCTCTCGGTAAAAATCTTCTTGTCGCATATATGCCATGGGAAGGGTATAATTTTGAAGATGCGGTACTCATTAGTGAACGTCTTGTGTATGATGATCTCTTTACTTCCGTTCATATTGAACGCTACGATACTTCGACGTCACGTACACGTGATGGGCAAGAATATATTACAGCGAAAGTGGAAAAGAATACACATTTAGATACGTTTGGTGTGGCGCGAGTAGGGACGTGGGTGGAGCCTGGTGATATTCTTGTAGGGAAAATTTCACCGCAACAAGACTCAGAAAATACGCCGGAAGATCGTTTATTACGCGCTATTTTTGGTGGTGTGGCACGCGATGTGAAAGATACACCCTTAGTAGTACCAAATGGTGTGACGGGACGTGTATTAGAATCACGTCCCCTTTTTGATACCAAAAAGTACAATGAATATGTTGACTGTTTTGAGTCCACAGGTGCTGTCTATGTCTTTTTAGTACAAAAACGCAAAGTGCAAGTAGGAGATAAGATTGCAGGACGTCACGGAAACAAAGGTATTATTTCCAATATTCTTCCCCGTCACGACATGCCATTTCTGCAAAATGGTGTCCCAGTAGACGTTGTATTAAATCCGTTAGGTGTTCCTTCTCGTATGAACGTAGGGCAAATTTTTGAGTGTCTTCTTGGACTTGCTGCACACACATTAGAGCAAAATTTTAAAGTATTACCATTTGATGAAATGCATGGTGATGAAGTGTCGCGTGGCTTTGTGTATCACCAATTATATAAAGCACGTTGCGCGACACAACAAAAGTGGCTCTTCCGACCCGAATCGCCTGGAAAGAGTATTCTCTTTGATGGCCGCACGGGGTACCCATTTGATCAACCAGTAACAGTGGGGTATCCATATATTTTAAAACTAGTACACCTTGTGGATGATAAAATTCATGCACGCTCGACTGGACCATACTCATTAGTGACGCAACAACCGCTTGGTGGGCGTTCAAAACATGGTGGGCAGCGTTTAGGTGAAATGGAAGTATGGGCACTTGAAGGTTTTGGGGCTGCATATACATTACAAGAGCTTCTCACCATCAAGTCAGATGATATGCGTGGGCGTAATTTAGCGTTTATGTCTATTATCCGTGGAAGTTTACTCCCGAAACCTGGTATACCAGAATCGTTTAAAGTGTTAGTGTGCGAATTGCGTGCGCTATGTCTTGATATTAGTCTTTCACGCATTCCTGGCGTGTAAATACCACACACAGATCGTGTTGTTTTTTGTTGCCTTAAGCAACAGCATTGCATACCGTGCGAAGGCACGCATGTATCTAAATCACCAGGGGTACACCACTCCTACGAGAGGAAAATAGTATTATGAGTCACGATATTGATTATATTCAAATCCAATTGGCATCGCCTAAAGAAATCGAACGGTGGTCACAACGTGTGCTCCCAAATAACCAAATTGTGGGAGAAATTACAAAAGCAGACACAATTAATTACCGGACATTTAAACCAGAACGGGATGGTCTCTTTTGCGAACGCATCTTCGGATCTATTGTGAATAATGAATGTTCATGTGGGAAAACACGCCGACGTAAACCGATGCAAATGCATGCGCCATCGATGGGCGATGGGACGGTGTCTAAATCGCTCCCAACCGCAGCAGAAGACGCGCTTGGATATGTGTGCCCTATATGTGGCGTGGAGCCCACCGATGCAAAAGTACGCCGTTATCGTATGGGGTGTATTCATTTACATAAACCAGTGGCACACTTGTGGTATTTTCGTAATACACCGAATGTTTTGTCTATTTTGATGAACATGAGTGCTGGGCAAACAGATGATGTACTCCACCTCGATACGTATACACCATCGTCTCCTGCCATTATGAACTATTGTCTCCATGGCGGGACAGACTGGTATATTGATGGTTGGGATGCTGTGCATACTCTTTTTGGTTGCTATCCGTACAGACCTGTCGAAGACTTGGCTTATGTATATCCTGACTCTGCTGTGGAACGCGTCGAAGACGTACGGCTTGAATCCGAAACGGATGATGCCGTTCATTGTCAATTGATCGAAGAGGAGCTAGATCTCTTTCAAACATCCGACGAGGATGTTCAAGAAGAGGATATTCAAGCGGTGTGGAATAGTGATGCGTGGGCTCCGCAAGGCCGTCAACAAACACGATATGATTTTCCCGGTGACCCACAGACGACAGAAAATTGTGGGGCCGAAGCGATGCATGCACTCTTGAGTCAATTAGATCTTCCTTTTATGGAGCGTATGCTGAGCACACGTCTGCGTCAAAAAGTACATAAGTATCATACAAAGTTACGTAAGAAACAAATTAACGGCAAATATGATGCGGCGGTGTGGGATTATGATGCGTCTGAGTATGACGACGATGATGATGTGAGTGATGCACGAAAGCTCTTTAAGCGGACACGGCAAGGCCAACGGACACGTGGTATCAGTGCTAAAATTAAGAAATTAGCAAAACGTCTTCATTATGTGCGTTTGTTAGCTCGTAAACAGCTGCGTCCAGAATGGATGATTGTGTCTGTCTTCCCTGTGCTTCCCCCGGATTTACGCCCAATGATTCAAATGTCGAGTGGTCGATTTGCTGCATCGGATCTCAATGATTTATATCGTCGTTTGATTTATCGTAAAATTCGATTTGATAAGTTTGCCAATCTTTTTGATAGCAAGTTCTTACCTGACTTATTGATTCGTCATGATCTCTGTTTACTACAAGAGGCAGCAGATGCCATTATTGATAATGGTCGGCTTCCAAAACCGGCACAGCGTCCAAATAAAAATGTATTTAAATCATTAACCGCTATTATTGAAGGAAAACATGGACGTTTTCGACAGAATTTATTAGGGAAGCGTGTTGATTATTCAGGCCGCTCCGTAATCGTTGTCGGACCCAAATTGCGTTTACACCAATGTGGTTTACCCCGCGAAATGGCTCTCGAATTGTTTCACCCTTTTATTATTCAAGCCCTTTTAGAGTATGGGATTGTGCGTAATATTCGTGCAGCGAAGACGCTCATTCAAAAACGCTCAGAGAAAGTCTGGGTTATTCTTGAACGTGTGGTCTATGCGCATCCACTCTTATTGAATCGGGCACCTACTTTACACCGTTTAGGTATTCAAGCGTTCGAGCCAATTCTTCTTTCTGGACGTGCTATTCAACTGCATCCCCTTGTGTGTCCCGCGTTCAACGCCGATTTTGATGGCGATCAGATGGCTGTACATATTCCTTTGTCGTTAGAAGCACAAGCAGAAGCGCGTTTGCTTATGTTGGCTACACATAATTGGCTTTCGCCTGCGACAGGTGAGCCAACGATTGTACCAAGTCAGGATATGATTCTTGGTTTTTATTATCTCACTACTCGACGTCCTGTCCTCGCGCAAGCGGCGCCGTTACCAACACAGATAATACGTGCACAACCTGTATTTAAAGTATTCCAAACCTTTGAACGTGTGTTACAACGGTACGCTTTAGGTGTCTTACACTTGCACGAATTAGTGTGGGTAAAGGCAGATGCGCCAGCTGATGTGCATCAACCTATGCCTGTCGAAGCGCGTGTACAGGCAAGTGGACATAATACCTTGATTTATGATGCGTGTGTGACAGAATCATGGCCAACACCTACGATTCTCCCTCTCGCGACGTGCGTCTCTCCATTACGTGAAGAGTCCACAAAACCTCTTTTCGGTCTTGTGCCGCAACTCCATCGCGTGGCATCCAATACTTTTTATCTTCGTACAACGCCTGGACGACTTATTTTGAATTCTCTCATTTATGAAAACCTTTTTTTGTAACCGAACAGTAGACAAGAGCGAAATGAAGCGTTTAATCAAATGGGTTTTACTCAATTATGGGACACAAAAAGCCACTCGCTTTGTAGACCATTTAAAAACGCTTGGTTTTCATTCTGCTACGACCGCTGGTATTTCATTAGGTATCGATGATTTACGTATCCCACCAATCAAATCCGTTTTTTTAGCAAACGCGGAAAAAGATATTTTAGACAACGATTTACGTTACGCACGTGGACAAATTACTGCTGTTGAACGCTTAGAAAAGGCTCTTGATATTTGGAATACAACAAATGATACATTAAAAAATGAGGTTATTGCTCATTTCCGTAAAACAGATATTTTTAACCCTGTTTATATGATGGCTTTTTCAGGTGCGCGTGGAAATATTTCACAAGTGCGTCAACTTGTGGGTATGCGTGGTCTTATGGCTGATCAACAAGGACAAATTTTGGATTTTCCAATTCGTCGGAATTTTCGTGAAGGATTGACCGTGACTGAGTATATGATTTCCTGCTACGGGGCACGGAAAGGGCTTGTCGATACAGCTTTACGTACAGCAAACTCAGGCTATTTAACACGTCGTCTTGTCGATGTGGCGCAAAGCGTGATTATTCAACAATTTGATTGTGGGACGACGCAAGGTTTAGAAGTTGTGCCTTCTAAACAACATGAATGCGCCAATATTATTGGACGTGTGCTCGCGCAACCCCTCATTAATGAACAGACGGGTAAATATGTGGCGCGTAAAAATACTGAAATTTCCCCTGCACTTGCAACACAAGTCGTACATTTCCCAAAAATAGTGGTGCGCTCGCCATTAACATGCCGTCTTAATGCCGTGTGCCAATTATGTTATGGGTGGGACTTATCAAAGCATAAGCTTGTCCAATTAGGTGAAGCGGTAGGTGTACTTGCTGCACAATCTATTGGTGAACCTGGTACCCAGCTCACGATGCGTACATTCCATACAGGTGGTGTATTTGCTGGAGAAGCGACAGAGAAGGTGTATGCGCCTTCCTCAGGTGTGATCTCTTATAGTGGTGTCCCTCGAGGACGTAAAGTTATGAGTCGTTATGGTGAACCTGCATTTCTGACTGTGCTTCCTGTCGCTATTAAAATCCAACGTACTGATCATGCGCACTCTGTTCTTCTACATTTTCCAGCATTCACGCTTCTTTTCGTGTCTCCTGGCCAACATGTCATGTTTCATCAAAGTGTCGCTGAGTTGTCACGTGTGGATATCGATACGCAACTTGCAACGTCTACAAAAGACATGACAGTTGGTGAAAAAGAGCTTTTAGCACCCGACGAAGGACAAATTTACTTTGATAATGTGAAAGTATATGTTCCGAAGGTACCGAGTATAAGAAAACCTAAAGCAAAAGCAGGAGACGAAGACGAAGAAGAACCTCCATTTTACTGTTTTCCAGAAAATACGCCAGGCTATCTGGAATCACTCTGTAACAAAAAGGCGGAGACGCGACGAAATCGTGTCTTTGGCTATGGTTTTATCTGGGTGCTTTCTGGAAAACATCTCCACAATAATCGTAGTTATCCTGGGGATTATTTCCATCAAGGTTTTCAACCATTTGCTTTTACATCACGCGATGTTTCCCGTTCCCCGATGTCGCCTCTTTCATCGACGCCCGAGAGATTGTGTCTGTCTTCCGGGTATACGACAGCGGCACGAAAATTACTGACATATCAGTCTTTTTTACATGCCCGTCAATTGGAGCCTTTTGCACTTGTACGCACAGCATGGCGCCAAGAAAAAAACGATTTGTCATATATAGATACGTTCTGTGCGCTTTTACCACAGACGCCTAAACCACGTGCTGTGACTGTGACGTCTTATGCATACACCTCTCCGCAACATCGTTTTTGGTTGCCCTCAAAGCCAAGTAGACGTCCTTTAGAAAGTGCACTTATGTGTGTACGACGTCTGTCTCGTTCGTACGACTGTCTCACTTCTGAGGGACGAGGTACGCATATGACTGTTCACCCACGAATGCTACTCTGCCAGATGCCAGGCTATCTGACTGTTTCCGATCGCTCGCAGCAAACATCTTTCCGGCCGGCATGCCTTGTGAGGTGCGCACGTCTTGTTACTGTCACAACGCGTACGCTAACCCGCTGGGTACCACTTTCGCGTCCGAGACACGGTAAAGCATTGTTTCGTTCTGCTGGAAAGCATACTTTTTTCCGTCAGTCCACATTCTCGGATGCTTCTTTCTCGGATAAGCACGTCCATGACGTTCGCGTGATGCCGACACAAGATATGGATATTCCAGTGGTTCTTGCGACGTGTCAGAAGCACTGGACACATATGTGTCAGATGCTTCCAAGTATGGAAGTGCATAGATGTTATGCGACACAAGATACATTCTGGCATCTCGCACGTGTGCGTGGGCTGTTTCCATCTCCGTGGGGTATGATGCCACAACGTGCACTTCTTCCAACTCGTTTACCTCCGTTCATTTATGAGTCCGTTGTTGGGACACGTGCATGGTCGTCTGATACGTATGCGGTGCCTACGCGACGTATCTCTCATAGGTTGTTTGCTGGAAGCGACGCGCTTGCGAACTGTCTTTATTCTTTCGAAGGTGAAATTCGTCTTCCGGAGTTAGCATTGACAAAATCGAATCAACATGTGTTTGCTCGGAAAGGGAAAAAATGCGTGGTCCCAGTAGGTACCTACATTCGTGTGGGTGATGCACTTATGGAAGATACACAAAGTCCATATGCAGGGCAGCTCATTCACATCAATGCCACACATATTATTCTACGTCGTGTGTATCCGTACGCGATATCCCATGGTTCGTCGTTATTCGTGAATCACGGTGATTTTATTGAGAAAAATATGCCATTTGGTACATTAGTCTCACTTGCATCCACGGCAGGCGATATTGTACAAGGGCTTCCAAAAGTAGATGAATTATTAGAAGCGCGTGAACCCGTCGAAAAGATTTTATCGAGTGTGCATGCGCAACTGGCAACACTTTTCTTCACATATTCAAAATTATACGGCGTACGTGAAGGATGTCGTCGTAGTTTACAAGAAATTCGTTGTCTTCTTGTGTATGAAGTACAAGCTGTATATGGCGCACAAGGCGTGTTTATTTCCGATAAACATATTGAAATTGTTGTGCGTCAAATGACAACGCATGTGCTTATTATTGATCCTGGTGATACTAATTTACTTCCTGGTGATATGATTGATTTACGACGTGTCGAACATTTTGCACGTCGCGTCGGTGCGGCGCCTATTCAATACCGTCCTATTTTACTCGGTATTACCCGTGCATCACTTGCAGCGGAAAGCTTTATTGCAGCGGCGAGTTTCCAAGAGACGAAGCGTGTACTCACACGTGCAGCTGTAGAAGGACGTATTGATTGGTTAACAGGGCTTAAAGAGAATGTTATTCTCGGTCGTCTGATCCCAGCGGGTACAGGTCTTTACGTTTAATCGATTTCTTTCTTATTTCATACTCGCTGGCGTATGCACGGGTATACCAACGTCTTTCCTTGGATACAGACGTGTTTCCCAGTGTGTATATACATATACAAGCACATATCTTTTTGATACAGTGGATGTAGGTATCTCGGACGGTGTCAGACAACACTGTCGACCATGTGAATGTTTATTTTTTTAGAGTAAGAAAAGGTATATGAATAAATTAGAAGCGCTTTTAGAAGCGGGTGTACACTTTGGACATCAAGTAAGTCGTTGGAATTCGAAAATGGCACCATACATTTATGAAACAAAAAATGGTGTGCATATTCTTGACGTTGTTCAAACATTAGACGATTTAGAAAAGACACGTCCTATTTTAAAGCGTGCAAAGAATGTCTTATTTGTGGGTACGCGTACACAGATTGCACCAATTATTGAACGTGCAGCAAAGAAATGTAATGGTCATTATGTGAATACACGCTGGGTTGGTGGACTTCTCACAAACTGGAAAACAATGTCAATGTGTCTTCAAAAATTAAACCGTTTAGACCGTCAATTAGAAGACAGTGCGCAAGTGCAAACGTTTTCAAAAAAGGATGTGCTTCAGCTTAAAAAGCAACGTGCACGTCTAGAAAAGTTTTTTGGTGGTTTACGTGCGTTAACCGTTTTACCTGATCTCGTTGTGATTGTGGGCCAGCCATATGAAAAAAATGCTGTACAGGAATGTTATAAATTAGGTATTCCAACAATCACATTACTTGATTCTAATTGTGACCCAACACTGTCAACGTATGGGATTACTGCAAATGATGATTCAACACGTTCCGTAGAACTTATTCTTGATTGTTTAGTTGCAGACTAACATCGAGGATTCGTGCTGTAGCCTACATATATGTGGGCGGCAGGATACATCGTGCTCGTTCGGAAAAAGATTTAAAAGTGGCGCACTTTTGCTATACTGTGTTAGAAAGACGGACAAGTAGCTC